>Ga0326727_10000520_pt1 | contig 158217 bp, 138 predicted proteins | sample MB2enrmetagenome_FD_207643 | JGI IMG/M metagenome (GOLD analysis project Ga0326727, IMG submission 207643) | Lab enriched peat soil microbial communities from McLean, Ithaca, NY, United States - MB29MY | ecosystem: Environmental > Terrestrial > Soil > Wetlands > Peat | place: USA: New York...
CAACCTCAAGGCGCTGCGGTCGCGCACTTTCGAGAGCCGCCACCGGACCCGAGATGGCCGTATATTCCCGGTCGAGATCAGCGCGAATTATTTCGAATATGGAGGCCGGGCTTACCACTTGGCCCTCATGCGTGATGTCACCGAGCGCAAGCGGGCGGAGGAAGAAGTGCGCAATACCGCCGCGCAGTGGCAGGCCACCTTTGACGCGGTGCAGGACATGGTCTTGCTGCTCGACAAGGATTTCCGGATCTTGCGAGCCAACCGTGCGGCGGCGCAGTTCCTGGGGCTGCCGTTTGACAAAATCGTCGGGGGACACTGCTTCAATCTGATCCACGGGACATCCACACCCCCTGCGGAATGCCCTCTCGCCAAAATGCGCCAATCTCGGAGGCATGAAGAAGTGGAGGTCCTGGCTAGAAGGGGAGGTCCTTGGTTGTCGGTTTCCGTTGACCCCCTATTTGACCCGAGCGGTGAATTTACACAGGTCATCCATGTGGCGCGCGACATCACCGACCGCAAGCGTGCCGAGGAGGCACTGCGGAGAAGTGAGGCTTATCTGGCGGAAGGGCAGCGGCTGACCCACACGGGCGGTTGGGCTTGGAGCCCTGGCACGGCTGAACGGAACTACTGGTCTGAGGAAATGTACCGGATTTTTGGATTCGAGCCCAAGGAGGGCCCGCCCGCTCTGGAAAGATTCCTGCAACGAATCCATCCGGATGATTACGACCGGGCCACCAAGGATTGGGAGAAATCACTCCGCGAGAAGGCTGACCTTATGGCAGATTACAGGACCGTGCTGCCGGACGGAACGGTAAGAGACATCCATATCATAGGCCATCCAGTCCTCGGCGACACCGGCGAACTCGTTGAATACGTCGGGACCGCGGTCGATGTCACAGAGCGCAAGCGGGCAGAAGAAGAATTGCGCAAGCACCGGGAGCACCTCGAAGATCTGGTGAAGCAGCGCACCGAAGAGTTGGCGGAAGCCAAGGCCCGGGCCGAAGCCGCCAATCGCGCCAAGAGCACGTTCCTGGCCAACATGAGCCATGAGTTGCGCACCCCCCTCAACGCCGTGCTCGGTTTTTCCCGGCTGCTCAAGAACGATCCGGCCGTGACGCCGCAGCAGCACGAGACGTTGGATGTCATTGTCCGTAGCGGCGAGCACCTGCTGAATTTAATTAACAATGTCCTCGACATGGCGAAGATCGAGTCCGGTCGGGTGGCCCTGAAGGAGTCCGAAGTTGACTTGAACCAGTTGTTGCACGAAATGCAGTCGCTGATGGGAGTCGGGGCCGTGGAAAAGGGCCTCCGTTTCGCCTTGGAGCGTGACCCGGATCTGCCCCCGTTTGTTGCTGTGGACGCAGGCAAACTGCGCCAAGTGTTGCTGAACCTGCTTGGCAACGCGATCAAGTACACGGATTCAGGCGGAGTGAAGCTCCGCGCCAGGCTCGCCAGCATCCACGGGGCCGAAAAAGCCAAAGTGCGATTTGAGGTTGAAGACTCCGGGCCTGGCATAAGCCAGGAGGATTGCAAGCGCATCTTCTTTCCCTTCGTGCAATTAGGCGACCAGGCTCCCGCGCAAGCCGGGACTGGATTGGGGTTGGCCATCTGCAAGCAATACGTTGAGCTTATGGGAGGCGAGATTGGCGTGACCAGCAAGCCAGGCAAGGGATCGGTGTTTTATTTCGAGATTCCGGTGCGCGTCCTTCCGTCGGTGGCGGAGCGCGATGAGTTGAAGAACCCGCGCATTTTGGGCTTGGCCGAGGGGCAGCCCCGTCACCGGCTCCTGATTGTTGAAGACCAGCCGGAGAACCGTCTGCTGCTGCGAAGGCTGTTGGAGCCGCTTGGTTTTGAGTTGCGTGAGGCCGCCAACGGACTGGAGGCAGTGACACTGTTCGAGCAATGGCATCCAGACCTGATTTGGATGGATATCCGCATGCCGGTGATGGACGGGTTGGAAGCCGCCCGGCGGATTCGGGCGACCAAGGCCGGCGCCGATACCAAAATCATCGCCCTCACGGCTCACGCCTTGGAGGAAGAGCGAGAACCCATTATGGCAGCCGGTTGCGACGACCTCGTGCGCAAACCGATTCGGGAACAGGAGCTCTTCGGAGCCTTGGCCCGGCAACTGCGCCTGAAATTTATCTATGAAAAGGCGCCGCCTCAGGAGAGCACGCCGGAGGCGCCGGGGCTGGACGTGCGTCCGGAGCAGTTGGATGCGCTCCCTGCGGAACTGCTGCGGGATCTGCGGCAGGCCGTCATCGAACTGGACACGATGCGCACCCAGGCTCTTATCGAGCAGGTCACCGAGCGGGATGCTTCGCTGGGCCGGGCTTTGAGCACGCTGGCCACACGGCTTGGCTACAAACGTCTTTTGAAATTGCTGAAAAAGGGACAGACCTTATGAGCGAAGACAAGAAACCGACTGCAGCGCGGGAAGAGATTCTGGTGGTGGATGACACCCCCGCCAGCCTGCGTCTGCTGACCGACCTGCTGACCCGGCACGGCTATCACGTCCGACCGGCAGAGGACGGCGCCCTGGCGCTGGAATCCGTAGCCGCCAAGACTCCAGACTTGATCCTGCTCGACGTCAGCATGCCTGGCATGGATGGCTATGAGGTGTGCCGTCGCTTGAAGGCAGACGAAAAGAGCAGCCGCATCCCTGTTGTTTTTGTCAGCGCCTTTGGCGATACGCGCCAGAAAGTCACAGGGTTTGAGGCCGGCGGCATTGATTACATCACCAAGCCCTTCGAGGCCGAGGAAGTGCTGGCTCGGGTCAGAACGCATTTGCGGCTGTGCCAGGCGGAAGAAGCTCTGCGCAACGCGCACAACACGCTGGAACTGCGAGTGCAGGAACGCACCGCTGAACTCCAGGCCTCCAATCAAGCCCTGCGGGAGAGCGAAGAAAAAGCTCGCCGGGCATTCGAGGAAATCGAGGTGCTCAAGTCTCAACTCGAATTGCACAACACCTATTTGCAGGAAGAGGTGGTGGAAGCCAAGGCCTTCGGCGATTTGGTCGGCCAGAGTTCGGGTCTGCGACACCTCGTCAGCCAAATTGACATGGTGGCTCCCACGGAAGCTTCGGTGCTTATTCTCGGCGAAACCGGAACGGGCAAGGAATTGGTGGCCCACGAAATCCACCGCCGCAGTGCTCGCAAAGACGCTCCCTTGGTTCGAGTGAATTGCGCCTCCATTCCCCGGGAACTGTTCGAAAGCGAGTTTTTTGGCCATGTGCGAGGCTCTTTTACGGGAGCCGTGAAGGATCGCGCCGGACGCTTTGAAACCGCCGAGCGCGGAACGATTTTCCTGGATGAGGTGGGGGAAATTCCGTTGGATATCCAAAATAAGCTGCTGCGCATACTCCAGGAGAAACGCTATGAACGGGTCGGCGACGACCGGACACGCCGCGCCGATGTGCGCATTGTCGCCGCGACCAACCGCGATTTGAAGAAAGCAGCCGCCGCGGGCCGTTTCCGCGAGGATCTCTTTTACCGGCTGAACGTGTTTCCGATTCAAGTTCCGCCGCTGCGAGAGCGAATGGATGACATCCCGTTATTGGCCAAACATTTTGTCGAGCTATCGGCCAGGGAATTGAAGTGCGCCAAGCCCCGGCTGACGAGGGCTGCGGTCACACAACTCCAGAGTTACGATTGGCCGGGCAATGTGCGGGAATTGCGCAACGTGGTTGAGCGCTCCGTGATTCTGGCCCGCGGCGGGGCTTTGGAGTTTGACCTGCCCATCAACGGCCAACCGGCGCCTCCGGCTCGTCCGATTCCTCCCACCGATTCGCCGGCGGGCAGCCTGGCGCAACCCAAATTCCTCACCGAAGTCGAGCTTGAACGTTTCGAACGTGATAACCTCGTGCTGGCATTGGAAGCGGCCAATTGGAAGATCAGCGGACCCGAGAGCGCGTCGGAACTTCTGGGCGTCAAGCCTACTACTTTGCTTTCAAGGATGACAAAGTGGGGTTTGAAGAGGCCCGAAAGAGCGTCATCCTGACGGTGCGACTTTTTGAACACTCGAAAACTCGCGTGAGTTCTGTGGGACATTCGAAAGGAGGGAAGCTGCATAACCGCCTCGCCTGCAAGGGAAATGGTGAATTCTCCAAACTTGGCATGGAAGATGAATAGGATCTTCCATGACGACCTGCACTGATCGTAAAAATGAGACTTCCGACACTCACTCGGGGTCCCGTCCCAACATGAAACAGCTCAGTTCAAACGAAGCCTCCATGAGCAAGAATGCAGGGTGGTCCCGCCCTCGCATTCGGGCGATTGAGTTGGCACTGCTGGCGGCTGTGGGCATCTACTTATGCTACCGCTTGGCCCAGCCTTGCATTCCATCCCTGGTCTGGGCGGGTGCGCTGGCGTCGGTCTTCACGCCGTTGCATAAATGGATCGAGGCAAGGGTGAGAAAGCCGAACCTGGCGGCGGCGTTTTCTCTGGTCATCATTGGATTGCTCGTCGTGGCCCCTGCGACATGGTTTGCCCAAAAGCTCGCGGAACAAGCCACCTTGGTCCCGGAAAACATCCAAAAACATATCGCAGCCGGCAAATGGCACATGTCTGGCGACCAACATCCGCAATTGGCTCGCTTTCTAGCTTTGGTTGAACGGCCGGAGAACGCCTCGATGGCCACGACTTGGTTGAAAACCATCCTCTCCAGGTTGGTAAAGGAATCAGCCATCGCGGCCGTTCAAGTCTGCCTGACGTTGTATTTTTTATTCTATTTTCTTCGCGATCGCTTTCGCGTGCTCAAGGCCATCCGTTCGTTCTTGCCCTTGGGCGAAAGCGAAACCAACACCCTCTTTTGCCGGGTCAATGACACGATTCATGCGACCCTCTACGGCATGCTCGCGCTCTCCGCGCTCCAGGGTGTGCTCGGTGGGCTGATGTTTTGGTGGCTGGGGGTTCCTTCGCCATGGTTCTGGGCTCTTATAGCGGCGCTATTCGCATTTGTGCCGGTGGTGGACACTTTTGTCCTTTGGCTCCCGGCAGCGGTTTATCTCGGACTGGAGGGCAGGTGGGGGGAAGCTCTCGGCGTCGCTGCCCTGGGCAGTCTGCTGGTCCGCGCAATCGAGAATTTCCTCTATCCGGTCATGGTGCATGACCGGCTGAGGGTTCCCTCAGTAAGTATCTTCGTCGCCCTCGTGGGCGGCCTCCTCCTCTTTGGCTGGAGTGGACTCGTCCTTGGGCCGGTGATCCTTTCGGTGACGAGCGCTCTGCTGGAAATCTGTGCAGAGCGATTCGGCGAACCACAAGTTGGGATTCAGAGCCTGGATCGCCCAAGGACTGAGTCCCTTGAGTTCTAGTTGCTCCGGCCTTCGTCGTGGGCTGGCGTCTGACTTTGCCCCGAGGCGGAGTAGAGGGAAACCAGGCGGGCGATCATGACACCGACGAAGAGCGTGCCGGTCATCGCCTCGAGCATGGCCAGCATCCGCGCGACATCCGCAACGGGGGTGATGTCGCCGTACCCCAGCGTCGCCAGGGTTATGAAACTGAAATAGATGGCAGTGAACCCGCTCATCGTGGCCGCCGTTCCCGAGCGAGTGCTGAAGGAGAACGCGTCGGGGTTCACTTGCGCCACCAACGTGTAGGCCAGACCCCAGAGCAATCCCAAGATGAGATAAACAGAAATGCCGGCACAAAGCACCTCCGCATTGACCTCTTTGGCTCGAAGAACAAACCGCAACAGGGACGCCGTGACTACGACGAGAATTGCCATGGCCGGCAAAATAAACGTCAGTGCCGGGCATGATCGGGGCCAGAGTTGGTTCAGCCATATAGCGGCGAGCGCGAAGCTCACCAGCGCGAAAGTCACTCTGGGGCAGGAACCACTGGCGATTAAGCCCATGCACATCACCACCGTAAACAGCACCGCTTCGCAGAGCTGGCCTTCCTTTAAGCCCCGAACGAACGGCGTAGCGACCAGCATAAGCACCAAGGCCGCAAGGAATCCGACGGCGGACACCCGCAGCCCAAACCTGCGGTCCCTGGCGAAGCTCGGCCGCGCGTTCGTTGTAGTAGCTTGAGATTTGATCATATTCGTTCCCTAATCCCGTAATCGAGGTTCCATAAACAGATCGCGTGCCAACACCTAAACCGGCACGCAAGCCAATCATTCCCAAGGACTTGCTTGCCGGACATCGTGCCGGAGATGGCACACGAATTTTCGAATGCACGAAAACTCATACGGGGTTCCGTGAAGAAACGGCGATGCGGGAAGTTGCACCTATGGCGCATCTGCAACGGAAACGGCGCATTACCCAAATGTGAAACAACAGCGGCAATCATTTCGTCCTCAGAGGAGATTTAGAGCCATGGAACCGCCTGCAGACGCCACACGATTTTTCGGGTTCTTCAATTTCCTGACCCCGGCGGAAACTGGCCAGTCGGTGTGCAACACCATGTCGCTGAGCGTGTTACGTTTTTGCCCCCGCCGTGGCACAGCCTGTGCATATAGCTTGATGATGTTCAACGAACCCGAAAACATGAACGCCCAAAACGGAGCACTGCTCGCAATCACAGCCGAGGATTTCAAGGCGGAAGTCTTGGAATCGAACCAACCGGTCCTGATCGAGTTCTGGGCGCCCTGGAGCCGGCCATGCCAGGTCTTCGATTCCGTGCTTCGAGAACTGGCCGGCGCCTGCGCGGGAAAGGTCAAAGTGGCCAAGGTCAACGCGGATGACAGTCTCGACCTTAGTCTTTGGTACGAGATTCAGTCGGTTCCAACCCTGCTCTATTTTGTCCAAGGCAATCCTTGCCTGCGCATCGTTGGCACCGCGACCAAGGAGGCCATTTTGGCCAAACTCCAACCTTTTCTCCACTAAAGCCCTATGCATCCGCCGCAAATGGAGACAAAAACATGAAATCCAAATGGCAGACGGTCTTGGTGCCTGGCTTCTGCGCGATGGTCATCGGACTGAACGCTTCTGGAGCGGATGATGTGGCGACGCCATCCCGGGATTCATCCGATGTGCTCAGGGGTCTCAAAGCTCCTGTTTCGGCTGAACGCCCGTGGCTGCCGCCGGACATGGCAGGGTATGCCAGCGTGCTCAAAGTCAAGGCCGATCAGGAAGTTGATGCGCAAAGAGAATATGAACTTGCCGAGCTTATTGATCTCGCTGAACGCACCAATCCGAAAACGAAAGCGGCGTGGGAGCAGGCGAAGCAGGCGGCTTCAGCGGTCGGACTCGCGCGAAGCGAGTATTTTCCACTGCTCGCACTACGGGCTTCAGCGGATTATGCGCGTGAGCCTCTTCCACTGCCACTGACACCGACAAAAGGAGGATTCGAGGATGTCAAAGCGCAGGAGGCAGAGCCAGTGGCCGATCTGGAATGGGTCTTGCTCGATTTCGGACGGCGAAAGTCCGCCGTGGGCGCCGCGAAGAACCGCTTGCTGGCGGCTAATCTTGGTTTTAATGCGCGACATCAAGAAATTGTTTTCAAGGTGCAGAGTGCTTTCTACGAACTATCCAAGGTCCGTGGGCGGATTGATGTCGCGCAATCTTCCCTGGCCTCGGCTTTGAAGGTTCAGGAGGCCGCGGAAGCGCGTTTCAAACTGGGGTTGGCCACCGCTCCCGACGTGTCGCTGGCGCGGCAGCAAGCGGTCCAGGCGGCGTTCGAAATGGAGGACGTTTCGGCCAAAGAACGCGACGCGCAGGTCATCCTCGCCGAGAGCATTGGCATTACACCGACGGTTCCTTTGCACGTGGTTGATTTTTCAAAACTGTCCATCCCCACCAACCTTGAGGACACGATTGAAAAGTTGGTTGACAGAACGCTGGAGCAGCGGCCCGAGCTTCTGGCGCAAGTGGCCCTCTTGCGCCAGAAGGAGGCCGACATTCGTCACGCCCGCGCCGCTTATTATCCCACCCTCGCGTTTAAAGGGGAAGCGGGTGGAGCATTCGAGCGTGCGCAAATCGGGGTTGCGGGCAATTCGCTTCCCTGGGCCTCGACACAACAGGCAACTTGGGGCGTGGGGCTGGAGCTGAGCTGGTCTCTCTTTGATGGCGGTGCGCGCAGGCGCAAACTGGAAATGGCCAAATCCGAACGCGAGGCAGCGCAGCACAACCTCCAAGACTTGCGCGACAAGGCAATCTCCCAGGTCTGGCTATACTACACCGATACGAAACTGGCCATCCGCCGACTCGATGTCGCCGTGGCGCTGGTTGACGCATCGGACAAATCCTATCGCCAAACATTTGAAGCTTATCAAAACGGATTGAGCAGTCTGGTGGACGTATTGACCTCCCGGCGTGAATTAAGCCAGGCGCGATACACTCAACTCGACACGCGGGCCACTTTACTCCAATCCACCGCTGCTCTGGCTTATTCATCCGGCGATCTTGGCCGGCAATTGCTGAACCGAAAAACTGAAAACAGGAGCGCCAAACCATGAACTCACTCAAACCTGGCAAAATGTTCTGGAATGCCTTCATAGGGTTGAATGCGGTCTTTTTGACTGGCTGCCGGGGCGCGCCCTCGATCAACCTGCTGGGTTCGTTCTTTCCCGCTTGGATGCTCTGCGCCGGAGTGGGCGTGGCCGTGTCGCTCGCGCTTCGCCAGGTTTTCATCAAGACACAGATTGATCAGTACCTGCCGCCGCGCATGCTTGTTTACGTTTGTCTTTGGGGGCTGACCACATTGCTTACATGGCTTCTCTTTTTCAGGAGTTAAGATTATGTCCCAAGAAAACACCCCTCCATCTCACCCCAATCTAAAGATCATTGGCCAAAGCACCGGTCTGATCATCATCATCGCCTTTGTCGCCGTCGCCATCGTCGCGATCTGGTCCCATGACAACCGGCCGCAGACGAACGATGCCACGCTCCGGGCCAATTTTATCGGCGTCGCTCCACAAGCCAGCGGCCACATTGTCGAATTGCATGTCAAAGACAATCAGTATGTGAACGAAGGGGATTTGTTGTTTGTGATTGATCCGCGTCCTTACGAAATTGCCGTGGCTCGCGCCAAAGCCGGCTTGAGCCTGGCCCACAAGGAAGTGGCTGTCTTGGAGAAAGTCTTGCAATTGGCGGATGCCTCGATTGCCCGGGCGGAAGCGCAACGTCTGGCGGCTGAAGCGTCGGTTGAGCGCGCCGAGGCGGAGTTCAAGGAGGCGGATGATCACGTCAAACGTCTTGAACCACTGCTGGTGAAGGAGTTTGCCACCGCCGATCAACTCGAAGCGGCGCGCACCCGCCGTCTTGTGGCTGACACTGCAGTCCGCGAAGCGCAGAAACTGCTTGCCGCCGCGGCCGCCGCGGTGGAACAGGCAAAAGTCGAGCGTCTCCGCGCTAATGATGCCATCGGTCAGGAGGGCGACGTGAACGCGCGCATTGCCGCAGCCGAGGCGCAGCTCCACGACGCCGAATTGAACCTTGAATACTGCCGCGTGAAAGCGCCGTTTAGCGGCAAAGTGGTGAATTTCAACATTTCCTTGGGTGCGTTCGCGCGGGCTGGTGCGGACTTGTTTACACTTGTGGACACGCGCACTTGGTATGTCGTCGCCAATTTCCGCGAAACGCAACTCAAGCACGTCAAGGAAGGAGACCGGGCGGAAATCTATCTGCAATTCAAAGGCGGGAAAAGATTCAAGGGCAAGGTCGTCGGCTTGGCGTGGGCCGTCGTTCCCGAAGACGGAAGCAGCGCGATGGGTTTGCCCAATGTTCCCCGCAACCTCGACTGGGTGCGCCTGGCACAGCGCTTTCCACTGCGGATTCAGGTGGAGGATCCCGATGACAGCTTCCGCGTCGGTGCCTCGGCCGTCGTGACCCTCACCGCCACAGGGCCGCAACCAAGCCGTGCGGCCATTCCATAGAACTCAAGCACTTGTGACCGCGACCCTCGCCATTCCAATGCAGATGACCTCCCGGTGGGTGGAGTTCCTGCGCCGCGAATTCGCTCCCACACCGGGCCGCTGGCAGGCCACGCTCCGTATTACGCTGGCCTGTATCGCCTGCACCATCCCGATCATGACCTTTCATTTGAAACAGCCGGTCATGATGATAATCGGGATGTTCATGGTCACCCGAGAGGACATCTCGACCACGTTGCTGGGAACAATTCTGGCAATCGTTGGCGCCATTGCGACTTGCGGATTGCTCCTTCTTTATTATATGTGCGCGCTCGACCTGACGTGGCTCCGGGTGCTCTGTGTGCCCGTGTTCATCCTGTTGGGGTTGCTCATGATCCGGGTGGTCAATCCCCCCATCCTCGGATTGGGTGTCGCTCTCTGCGTCGGCTTTGGCATGACGATTCCGGACACTGTCTCCGATATCGAAATCCTGAATCGCGTTCCCTTCTACTATTGTTGGGCGTGGATACTGGGACTGAGTGTGAATCTGGCGGTGCAGTACTTGCTCAATCCGGAAACTTCATGGTCGGCGCTCCGGCGCGGTTTGACTGACCGCCTGGACGCAGTCGAAAGATCGCTGCGGCGGTTGGCTAACGGTGAACCGCCCGAGCGCCAGCCTTCATCACTGGCTCAACTTGCGTTGGCGGGTGTGACAGAACCGCTCCGGCTGCTCAAGGTGACTGGCGCGGTCGAACCGTGGCTCAAGAAACACCACGCCGAGGTGCGCGCGCAATTCATCGTCGTTGACCGGTTGGTGACCGCAGCGGCCATGCTCGAAGCGCAAGGAGTTTCGTCGGCGACAGAAGCAACGCAACAACGCTTGCGCAACCTGGCTGACGCATGTGCCCGCTGGCGCACAGCCATTGAGAATCACGCGCCGCCGGAAATCTCCGGCCCGGGAACGGCGGCGGCGGCACCCGTAACGCAACAGGAAGCCTTGCCTTCACTCGCGGAAATGGAATGCGCTGCCGAGCTGATGCCGTTCACCTTTCCGGGCCGGGGATTGCCGGACAACTTGAAGGCGGGGCCCAACCGGGAAAAAAACGGGTTCTTCGCGCCGGATGCCTTCACCAATCCAGAACACCTTCACTTTGCCATCAAAGGAGCGCTCGCCGGCTTTATCTGCTATCTCATTTTTACGATGTCGGCTTACCCGGCAATATACACCGCGACCATTACTTGCATCCTTTGCTCGCTCTCGACGGTGGGAGCGAGCCTGCAGAAAGGCACCCTGCGCTTCGCCGGCGCAGCCGTTGGGGGCGCTCTCGGATTCATATCGCTGATGTATATCTTCCCGCACCTCGACTCGCTGGGCGGCTTCTGGTTTCCCTTTGGCGCCGTCATGGCCCTGGCCGCCTACGTCAACTTCGGCAGCGTGCGGATTTCCTACTGCGGCATTCAGATTTGCCTGGCCTTTTGCAAGTGCGTCCTCCAAACCTACGGAACCTACACCGAGCTGCGGGTGGTGCGCGACCGCCTCATCGGCATCGCGCTGGGACTGGCCGTGTTTGGACTCATCAACGACAGGCTCTGGCCGGTCAGGGCATTGGAAACAACCCGTGCGAAGCTGGCGTCCGTCCTGCGCACGCTGGCAAAACTCGCTGGTTTGCCCGACACAAATAAAGACCATGCGCCTCCCTTGACCGAAACCTATGGCTTGCGCTCGCAGGTGTGTCAGGATTTCGGAGCCGTCCAGCAGTTGCACGATAGCTCCAAGTTCGAGTCTGACGCCGTTCGTCGTGAGCGCCTGTTGGTGATAGACAACACGTTGCAGACGCTTTCTCTTCATCTGCTGGCCATCGTCCAACATCGTCCTGACGTGCGGCCCTTCTCTGTGCCTGAGCCGTTGCGCCTCGCGTCGGTCCAATTCAGAGCCACGCTCGCTGATGTGCTCCTGAATCTGGCCGACCGGGTGGAAGGCAAACCTGAACGTCCCATGCCAGACCTGCCCTCCGCGCTGGCGGAGCTTGAAAAAACCGTCGCCGCGCAAATCAATGCCGTTACTGACGCCAACGTCGCCGCCCAAATCCGTGCCCGCCTGGCACTCTGCCAGGAAACCGTCCCGTTTGCGACGAAGTTGATCCGGTTGCAAGCGGGATAAAAGTCATCATGACAACCGCAACACAAAACGAACTGGAAACCGCCATGGAAGTTAGACCCGACAGCCGGGCTCGCCTGGTTCTTCGTGGCCGCCTCAATGAGCAGACAGTCGTGGGTTGCTGGAGCCTCCTGGAAAAGGAATTGCTAGGGACGAAAGTTGAGGCACTCCAAGTGGATGTCAGCGGCCTCGGCTTCTGCGACGCCGCGGGCCTGACTTTGCTCCTCTACCTCAACATGGGAAAAATGACGCCACAGGCAACCGTCTCGGTGTTTGGATTGAAAGCTGATTTGGAGAATATCTTTCGCGAACTCATTTTGGAGGACAGGGCGTTCCAGCCGCAACCGGCGATCAAGAGCGACTTTTTCGTGGGAAGAATTGGCCGGAAGGTGGCGCAAGTGACCATGGAATTCCACGAGCAAATGGTCTTTTTGGGCGCTCTCATCGCCAGCCTGCCAGTCAGCATTTTCCACCCCAAACGAAGCCGCTGGGCGGAGACACGCCGCGTCGTTGAGTTGGCCGGCGCCAACGCCGTGCCGATCGTCTCGCTGATGAGCTTGCTCCTGGGATTCATTATCGCCTTTGAGTCGGCGCGGCGCCTGGCCGAATTTGGCGCGCAACTCTACGTCGCCAACACCATCATGGTGGTGATGGTTCGCGACATGGGGCCGCTCATGACGGCCATTCTGCTGGCGGGCCGGTCAGGTTCCTCATTCGCCGCCGAAATCGGCACCATGAAAGTCAATGAGGAACTCAATGCATTGAAAACCTTCGGACTGGATCCCATCCCCTTTTTGGTGGTTCCGCGAATCCTGGCGGGAGTTTTCGTGACACCGCTGCTCACGTTTTACTCGATCCTCATGGGGGTGATCGGCGGCGTGATTGTCATGCTGGGATTGGGTTTTACGCTTCCGCTTATCTTGCATCAATTGGCCTCCAGCGTTCACTTGAACGATCTCGGGACCGGGATCGCCAAAAGCGCCGTCTTTGGCGTCATTGTGTCGGCCGTGGGTTGCTGGCACGGTCTGCGCACCCAACAGGGACCCAGCGCCGTCGGCCTTTCGACCACGCGGGCGGTCGTAACCAGCCTGCTGCTCATCATCGTGGCCGATGCCTTCTTTTCCGCGATTTCTTACCTTCTCAAATGATGAATGCGCCCGCCGACATCGCGATTTCCGTCAAAGACTTGACCGTCGGTTATGGAGACAACGTCATTCTTCAGTACGTTAACTTTCAAGTCAGGCGCGGCGAAGTATTCGTGATCCTGGGCGCATCAGGTTCAGGCAAGAGCACGCTATTGAAAGCAATGATCGGGCTTGATCCGCCCTTGTCTGGCGAGGTATGGATCGATGGGGGCAATCTCTGGGCTGCACAGGGCAAAGACAGGCTGGCGCTGTTGCGCAAATTTGGCGTGATGTATCAAAGTGGCGCGCTGTTCGGCTCCCTTACGGTCCTCGAGAACGTGCGGCTGCCGCTGGATGAGTTCTCCGACCTGCCGGATCCGTTGAAGGAAGTGGCGGCTCTAGCCAGGCTGAAGCTGGTCGGTCTGGGCGCCGCCGCGGATAAAATGCCTGCCGAATTGAGTGGCGGGATGCAGAAACGGGCGGCCATCGCCCGCGCCATGGTGCTGGATCCGAGAATACTGTTTCTGGACGAACCGTCCGCCGGACTGGACCCGATTACCTCCGCCGACATTGATCTCTTGATTACAGGCCTGCATCACTTCGGCTTTACCTTCGTGATTGTGAGCCACGAGTTGCCCAGCATTTACTCCATTGCCGACCGTGTTGTGATGCTTGGCTCCGGCACAAAGGGGATCATCGCCGAAGGAAAGCCGGCCGAACTCAGGGATACGGCTGCCGACCCGTGGGTTCGCCGTTTCTTCAACCGTCAACCTGATCCAAGTCACTCCTTGGAGCCTAGCTAGATACTTTATGAGCGCGAAAATAAACAATTTCAAAATCGGCCTTTTTACCTTCATTGGCGTGGGCCTTGTCGTGACCGGCCTGCTGGTCTTCGGCGTGTGGAGCAACCTCAAAAAGTCGAGCTTGTTCGAAACCTATGTCACCACCGATGTGAGCGGGCTTTCAGTCGGTTCGGCCGTTGAACTTCGAGGCGTGCGCGTGGGCAAAGTCACCAGCATCGGTTTTTCCTGGAACCAATACCAGGATGCCTCACCGGGTTACGTCGTGGTTGTCTTCGAGATGAACGATGATGTTTCCATTTTGCCGCCAGGCCAGGAGCGCAACCAGCGGCTCCAGAAGGCCATTGAACATGGTCTGCGCGCTTGTCCCAAGGCGCTAGGAGTCACCGGCACCTGCATTTTGTCGCTGGAGTTTCTGAACCCGGCTGAGAACCCGCCGCTGAAAGTTCCATGGACGCCCCGGCAGACTTATATCCCCTCGGCGCCGGGTTTATTGGGAGATTTGCTCGTTTCCATGCGCGAGGCCTTGCACAAGCTGGATCGGGTTGATGTGGTCGCGTTGGGTCAATTGGCTGAAGACGATCTCAAATCGGTTGGTCATTTGCTGGGCCGCGTCGAGCGGATAGACTTGGAAGGCCTGGGCACCAATGCCAACGCCCTGTTGACCGAACTGCGGGGCAGCAACGCAAAACTCCAATCTCTGCTCGCAAATATGGAACTCGAGAAGTTGAGCCGGGATGCGGACGGGCTTGTTGGACAGCTTCGGGAGACGGTTGGGAGTCTCCAACCCGGCTTGGCGAACCTTGATTTCGATGCATTGAATCAAACACTGCACAACGCTTCGCGCACGTTGCATGAGGCGGATGCTGTTTTATCCGAGCTGAAACAGTACCCCTCCGGCTTCATTCTCGGCAAACCCCCTTTCCCAATAAAGAACGTTCAACCACCGGCAAAACAATGAATTCGAGTGTCAACACTATGAAGACTTCACCTGCGTTTCATCGCTGGATCGTGAGTATTTTGGCCATTCTTGCCGCCGTCCCGGCGTTGTGTGGCTGCCTGTCCAAACCTCCTTTGCACAAACAAACCTTCACCTTTGGCGCGCCGCCAACCGCCTCCGGCGGCGCCGCCGCCGGCGACCGTGTGCTGGGCATTAAATCCCTGCGAATCGCCCCGCCATTCGATGGGCGGTCGCTGGTCTATCGCACAGGCGAGTTTTCCTATGTGCGCGATCCTTACGCCGAATTCCTGGACCCGCCAGAGGAAGAGATGTTGGCGCCGGTGCGCGGATGGTTGAGTAGAACCGGCGGCTTCAGCGAGGTCGTGGACGCCGGCAGCGCCCTCAAGCCCAATACCGTCGTTGAAATCAACGTGACCCGGTTCTATGGAGACTTTCGACGCTCAGACCACGCGTGCGCCATCGTGACAATGCGCCTGGTGTTCTTTGAAGCCCGCAACGGCGTGCCGACAAAACCAATCCTTCAACAGGAGTATTCGCGCAGCATACCGGTTACCGCGCCCAGCGCCGCGGCGCTGATGGAGGGATGGAATCAAGCGTTTGGCGGGATTTTCGCTGACGTCGCCTCGGATCTTCGTCGTTCACCTTGGAACACATCCGCCAACGCGCTCACGACGAACAAGTAGATACGACGGAAATTCGAACGTTCAAAATTCCGACACGCCTGAGAATCCTGACAAAAAGTATCATCTTATTGCAATTGAGCGTCTTACGTCCAATCCATCGCCTTGGCACAAATCCTGATTAAACAGTGATGAAATGGGGAAAAAAACGAAAAACAAAACAAAGAAAGGAACGATATGACAGCATACGAAGCGAATCAAAAGCTAACCAGTGACCTCAACCTGGTTCTGCGCGACGCGGAAGAGCTACTCAAGGCCACTGCGGACGCGGGCAGCGAAAACATGAAGGAAGTGCGCAGCCGGTTGGCGTCGGCCCTGGAGTCCGCCAAAGCCAGTTACAACCGGTTCAAAGACAAAACCGTGAAAGCGGCCCAGACCACGGATCACGCTATCCGCGAGCATCCTTACGAGTCCATTGGCATCGCCTGTGGCGTCGCGTTGCTCATCGGCATACTCGTGGGACGCCGCCGTTAATCCTCTTGCAGCTCGCGAGGACCAATCAGCATACAGGCCTGTCCGGCCGGCCCCGAAGCCGGACAGACCTGTGCAGAGTGTCCGCGCGGCCATTACTGACTCACATGAAATCCATCCTCAAAATAAATACACCGGATCTCGGCGTGGGGTTTTTAAAATCCCGGCGGTCCGTCCTTGCCAACGGCAATTTGTATCCGCGCCATTTCAATGATCCCTACCCAACAAGACGAACCTCGATGCTGCGAGCGCCACAAGTCGTCACACTCGCCCGGCGGATCATCATTAGTTGGGTGGCGGGTCCGCCATTCATACCACAAATCTCCAGCATCGTTCCCATCTATCCGCGAGTTCCAAGCTCACGCATCAGACGCCAAATAAGCCGACGGCACGACATTCTTTCACCAGAGTTATGTCTCTTCAACGATATTCAATAAAACCTGCAAAAGACCAGGGCCGAAGGGTGGGTTTGCGGATCGAAAGGCCCATCCCGGAAGCTCACCCGCTCCGATTTTGCCCCCGGCGTTCTTTTCAAACGCAGAAACCCGTCATAAGCATTTTTGCCATTTACGAGCACGACCTCAATCGGAATCGAGCGCAACTCATGCAGGAAGAACTCACGCGGCGATTGGGTCGTTCCTTCACTTTTTCAGTCTCCTGGTGGAGGCTTAAATCCTTTTGGCATCCCAAAATGCGCCAAGTGGCTGCGGATGCCATCGCCAAGGCGGACATCATACTCTTCGCGCTCTTCTCTGGAGGAGAACTGCCCCAAGCACTGACAAGATGGATCGAAGAACGGTTGCTCCACAAGACAACTCATCGGTCCGCGTTGCTGGCCTTGCTGGAAACGGGCGGAACGATTGCGCCCCGGTTGTCTTCCGCAGAATTCTATCTACGCCACCTTTCTTCGAAGGCCGGGCTGGACTGCTTGTGTTATTCCGACGGCATACCGATCGCCAGAGCATCCGCCCGCGCAAGGTCCCGCTCTCCGAGAAGCAAGTGCTCAAAGGATTATCATGACTACTGCCAGCCCACAAGCTAACGCCCGGCCAGGCATGGATGCCGCACAGCAGAAATGCCTCGTCTGTGATAAAGAGATCCGTGACGGAGCCTGGTTTTGCAAGATTCCTCGTGAAGAGAAGCCCACGGTGGTGCTGTGCTCTTCTCGCTGCGCGCTTCGTTATTTCGATTCCCTGCACCCAACGGCCAATAGCGATGAGTTGGACCGAGCCGCCTTCGAACGGAGCGTGCGTTTTTTGGTGGATGGAGAAAAGCCATGACGATGAGATCCACAATTGTGATGATGGCAGTTGCTCTCGTCGCCGGCGGTTGTAGGCGCGATCCGCTCAACGCTCTCTTCGCGATGTTCCTGTTAATCGTTTTTGCTTTCGGCCTTGGTTTCGATTGGCACGGCCGATCCGCCGAGGAAATCCGTAACTGCGCAAAAGGAGACAAAAGACAATGAATAACCTCCTTCCACTCGGATTATTGATTCGACAAGACCACTCGCGTGACGCAACAACGCAATGTCAAACGCAACACAAGATCCCCCGTGGCCAGCGGGGCGGGCACGAGGAACGAATGAGAAAAATCGTCGTATCCGAGGATGATTTTTTACTCACGGCGACCGACATTACGTGGTTTCGCTCCACCTTCGGCAGGAATCTTGCGATTTGTCCTGACGGCGGTCACCTCGGAAACCTTCATATCCGAGCCGTTCAGGAAGCCCTGGTGCGACTGTTCTCGGACAAAGGGGCAAAGTGAGGGAATGAAAAACTAAATGAAGTTACCGATGACTTTGAGAATACGAAAGGCTGATTTATGTATGCCATGTCTGACCTCTTGCAGTTAGTGGTGTCGGAGAAAGCGTCCGACTTGCACATTCGTGTCGGTGTGCCACCCGTTATCCGGGTCCACGGCGTTCTCCAACGCATCGAAGGACCGGTTTTGCAACCGCATGACGCCGATGAACTGGTGCGCAGCATCACCTCCGACGATTACATCCAACATGTGCGCGAAGAAGGCGGGGCGGACTTCGGCTTCGCTTTCGGCGAGGCGGCCCGCTTCCGCGTCAGCGTTTTCAAGGAGAAGGGCAACTTCGGCTTGGTCTTGCGACAGATTCCCACCAAGCTTTTAACGTTGGAGGAAATCGGCCTGCCCAAGCAGACCATCAACAATCTGTTGCACAAACCGCGTGGCTTGGTGCTGGTCACCGGCCCCACGGGTTCGGGCAAAACCACCACGCTGGCCTCGATGATTAACATCATCAACGAGGAGCGTGACGACGTTCATATCATTACCATCGAGGACCCGATCGAATACTATCATAAGCACAAGAAGGCCGTTGTCACTCAGCGCGAAGTCCATGTGGACGTCTCCAGTTTCGCCGAGGCGCTGCGCCGGGCGTTGCGGCAGGATCCGGACGTGATCCTGGTGGGTGAATTGCGCGACTTGGAAACGATGGAGGCGGCCATCACGGCGGCGGAAACAGGCCACTTGGTCTTTGGCACGCTGCACACGACCGGGGCGGCCAAGACCATTGATCGGTTGGTCAACGCCTTCCCGATCAACCAGCAGGAAACCATCCGCATCCAGTTGTCCACCGTTCTCCAGGCGGTCATTTCGCAACTGTTGCTCCCTCGCATTGACAAGCCGGGGCGGATCGCGGTCTATGAAATCATGATCAACACCCCCTCGGTGGGCGCACTCATCCGCGACAATAAGACTTTCCGCATCCAATCGGACATTCAAACCGGCGCCAAATTCGGCATGGTCACGCTGGACAGTTTGCTCATGGAGAAATACATGGCCGGCATCATTGCCCGCGAGGAAGTCATCAACAAATCCCAGGACCCAACCACGGTCATGCAAAGATTGGCGGAGTGGGACGAAGCTCAAGCCGAGTCGGCCCTGGTAGAACCGGAAAGGCTGGCCGCCTGAATCATGGGCGCCCCCAAATCTCCGGTTTTTTCCCGCGACGGAACATATTGGGCGACTTTTGACACCTCCCATTGGACCTTGCAATTCTGGCTGCCGAAGGGAACCAAGTCGGAAAGGGAAGTGGCGCTGGAAGGCAAGACGCCGGCTCCGGCGCGGTTCGGCTTCATGGTCATGTCGCCCGCACAGCAATTGGCATGAAGATTTGGATTGGGATTAAGAGCCGGAAACCGCAACCCAAAAAAACGGGATATGCCAGGAATCCCGGTCAAAGGTTGAATTCCGGGCCCAGGTAAATGTCGCGTGCCTTGGGGTCAAATTGCATGGCCGGCCCCGAACCCTCATAGATCACCTGCCCGTGGTGGATCAAATACGCCCGGTCCACCAGCTTGAGCGTCTCCCGCGCGTCGTGGTCGGTCAGCAGGATGCCCAACCCCCGCTCCTTGAGGCGCCGGATGATTTTCTGCACTTCGTATTTGGCGATGGGGTCAATGCCGCTGAAAGGCTCGTCCAGCAGCAGCAGCTTGGGGCTGGTCACCAGCGCCCGGGTGATCTCCAGGCGCCGCTTCTCCCCGCCGCTCAACGTGTAGGCCGGGCTTTTGGCCAATCGCCCCAGGTCCAATTCATCCAGCAACGACTTCAAGCGCAACTGGCGCTCCCGGCCTCCCATCACGCAGGTTTCAAGAATGGCCAGGATGTTCTGCTCGACGGTGAGCTTGCGGAAGATCGAAGGTTCCTGTGTCAAGTATCCTATGCCCAGCCGCGCCCGCCGGTGCATCGGCAGCCGCGTGATCTTTTTGCCCTCCAACAAGACCTCTCCCCCGTCCGGCCGCACCAGGCCGACGACGATGTTGAAGGTCGTCGTCTTGCCCGCCCCGTTGGGACCGAGCAGGCCGACGATTTCAGCCGCGTTGACAAAAATGGAAACGCCGTTGACCACGCGCCGCTCGCTGTAGGCCTTGACCAGATTGTCGGTCGAAAGCAGCGCGCCGTTTTGCCGCGGCAAGGCCGCCTCTGTCTGCCGTTCAGGTTCGCTCATGGTTTGGGAGCCGGGCGCGCCGGGTTTGGGTTCGACATCGAAAAGGGGCCGAAGGCCGAAAAGCGATTGCTCTTGGACTGCCAGATCAGGCAACTGGCGCCGGTGATCAAATAGCGATCGGTGCGGCCCACAGGATCGCCCGTCAGCCTGGTCTCGTTGTTCGCGGCGGTATAGACGGCCTCCTGCCCCGTCGCGTGAACGGTCTGATTGGTCTTGACCTGATCGAACACAACATCCCGCACGGCCACGACCCGTTCAATTTGATTGGTCACCGCGGAGAAGAGCGCCGTCACGGTCACCGCCGTCACTTTGTTACGCGGCGCCGCGGGATCGCTCCCGAATTCCTGGAGGACGACGTGGTCCTCGGCCACGACATCTTTGGTCAACCCGCTGGCCGTCGAGCGGTGCAACGTCAGCCGGTCGCAGGCGATGGTTTTGGTCCTGCCCAGCTTGTCGGGCACCGTTTCGCCCCGGACATTGCCCTGGGCGACGGCGGACTTGACCTGGTTGCTGGACAATTCGACCTCCAGCAAATCCGAGGTGAGCGTGTCGCGCAACGCGTCGTTTTCCAGCAGCCTGGCCTTGACGTCGTCGTGAAAAACCGCGCGGTTGCTCTGGTAATCAAGGTCGGCGCAGGCGATATAAAGCCATTGGTTGGTGTTCACCCGGCGTTTGAAGTTCGCATCGCCGCGGGCGCGATAAACCTTGTTGCTCAGTTCGGCCGTGAGCACGCGCCCCTTGATCTCCGTATCGTCGTTCCACCACACCGGGTCCCCGGTTAACTCCAGCAAATCATTTGTTCGCGCATAATCGGCCTGCTCGCCGGTGGCGCGGCTTTGGTCGGCCTGATTGACCATGATGACATTGCCGGTGGCATGAACGGCCTCCACCGGTCCGTTGGTGGGCGGCATCTGAAGCGTGGCCCAATCGGCGAACAACTCGCGGAACCCGCCGGGGCCAACCCGCGGCGGCTCGTCCCTCCGGCGCTCTTCGGCCCCGGGCGCCTCATTGGGCCACCAGAAGCGAAAGTGGTCCTCGGCCGTGAGGAACCGATGCGTGCTGTCATAAATAAACTTCCCGGCGGTGGCCCGTTCATCGCCGTTGGTCCAGGCCGCCTGGCCCGTCAATTCCGTCATCTCGTCGCCGTTGGTCACATAGTAGTAGGCCGACGAGGATGTCGCCTGCCCCTTGTTGGTCGTCGTCATGACCACGCTGCCCTCGGCCAGGATGGTTTCGACGGCGCCGTTAGTGGTGAAATGGACCGTCAGGCGGTCGGAAGTCAGGTCCAATTGCACGTCAATGACATGCACCCCGCCGACGTACACGGCGACATTGGATTCGTAATCGAATTGGCCCTGGCTGGAAAAGATTTTCAGGAGCCGCTCCGCCGCCCCAGGCGCGTTGGTGGCGCCGGCGCCCATCATGGTCGTTTTGAGCAACGAACGCAGCACCCGCGTCTCGACCTTGTTGGAAAGATAAAGAAAGTGGTTGGTCTCGATGAAATAGAAACCCTCGCCATGCAGCCAGACGTTGGTGGTCGGAGTGAACATCTCCACCGGGCCGGCGTCCCACGCCCGATGGCCGGAGGAGTCAATGTGGCATTCCGGCGCCCGGGCAATGAACTGCACCTGGTCGGCCTGGCCGTTGCGGAAGGATTTCATCTGAAAGGGCTTGGCCAAAAGGTCCCGGTCGGACAGGTTGGTCCAGGTATCCCCGCTGAGGATGGCGTCGAGCACCTGACCCTTGGGCGTGTCGCGCTTCAGGAAGGCCCTTGTCCTGAGATCGGGCGGCAATTGCGCTTGCGCCAGCCCGCACTCCGCCAGGGTCAACACCAGCCATAACGCGAAGGTCCTCTTCATTTCAACCCCGGCAATGTGCGGACGAGCGCGTGCAGCTTGACCAGGCCCGCCAGCAAGCCCGCCATTTGGGCCAGCGGAATCATGTTGGGGCCGTCGCTCAGGGCCTTGTCTGGTCGCGGATGGGTCTCGATGAACAGCCCGTCGGCCCCCGCCGCGACCGCGCAACGGGCCAGCACCGGCGCCATCTCGCGCTGGCCGCCCGAACGGTCCCCCCCGGCGCCAGGCAATTGCACCGAATGTGTTGCGTCGAAAATGACCGGGAATCCATAGCTCCGCATGATGGGGATGGAGCGCATGTCGGCCACCAAGTTATGGTAACCGAAGGTCGTGCCCCGCTCCGTCACCAGCAGCTTGCGTCCGCCCGCCTCTGTCGCCTTGCTCACGACCTGCCACATTTCCAGCGGGGAAAGAAACTGCCCCTTTTTCAAGTTGACAATCTTCCCGGTCCGCACCGCCGCGGTGATCAGATCGGTTTGCCGGCAGAGAAAGGCCGGGATTTGCAGCACATCAGCCACCTCGGCGGCCAGGCGCGCCTGTTCCTCGGTGTGAACATCCGTCAGCACCGGCACCTGGAGCTCCCGGCGGATTTTGGCCAGCACCCGCAGGCCGGCCGCAAGGCCCGGACCGCGAAAGGTCCGCGCGGAGGAGCGGTTGGCCTTGTCATAACTGGCCTTGAAAATGTAATTCAGGCCCAACTGCCGGCAGGTCTCGCGCAACGATTCGGCGACCTGGAAGCAAATCCGCTCGGTTTCGATCACGCAAGGGCCGGCGATCAACGTCAGCCGCGCCCGCTGCTTGAGCGATTTCCAGATGGCCGCCTCAGTGAGCACTGCGTCTGTTCCTTTCCTGCCGCTGATAAGAGTATCCGACGTCATGCCGGACGATCATTGTGGCGAGGGTGCGCCAGGTTGGCAACATCCAATTGCCCCCCCCTTGCGGCTTCCGGTTCCTAATCCTAATCCTAATCTTAATCTCACTCCCAATCCTAATCCCGGCAGAACGAAGAGATTAAGATTAAGATTAGGATTAGGATTAGGAAAGTCTCCAAGGAAGTGTGATTCACCCCCCTTTGTGGTTTGCGTTATTGCGAATTGTTTTGCAGCCAGGTCGTGATGGAGGCGCTCCACTGGTCCCAATTGTTGCCGTCGTCCTCCTGCAGCAGCAACTCCAGCATCTCCCGCGCCTGGTCCTTGAGGGGATGATCGTCCTGGCGCGCCACCGCCAGGAGCATCGGCAGTTTGAGGCCGCTGTTTCGGTTGAGCAAATCGTTCATCAGCACCGTCGAAACGGCCGCCGGCGTGGCCGGGTTTGTCAACAATTGCCCCGCGCCTTCGTAATGGTCGTCCTGCACCATGTTGACCAGGTGCTGCGACAACTCCACTTGCGCGTTGGTCGGCGCGTTGGGAATCAGCGCCAGGATCCGGTCCGCCTTGTTGGTCGGGTCGGTGTCCGAAAGCAGCACGTCATCCAGTTGTTTTTCCCAGTCCGTGGATTCCTCGGGCGCAGCGGCCGCCGGCCCGCTCTTCACCAGGCTGGCCCGCGCCCCCTCCGGCCCGCGGGGCGCCGCCTCGGACGCGATCGCCACCGGCGCGATGGCAATGATCTGGTTGGAGCCGGGCGGGGCGGCGATGGGTTGGACGTCGCCCTGGCGGCTGAAGAGCCAGCCGATGAGGACGCCCGCGCCGCCGGCCAGGGCCAGCACGCACAACACCCAAAACAGCTTTGCCAACTTGCTCATCACCGCCACTCTGACCGATCAACACCTCCAAGTCAATTTCGTTGCGGCCCAACCCCGCCCGATGGATGAATTTCGGCTCTTTCGCCTCTCTTATTCTTAATCCTAATCCTAATCTTAATCCTGGTCTTAAACCGTATCCAAGAAATGGGAGCGCACGCGCGTCCGCTCAACCGCATCGTTCCGGCTTGGACCGGAAAACAACGGGTTGACTTCCGGCCCCAACGCGGTTTATGTTCGCGGGCATACAGGATGGTTGAGACATACGCAAAATCGGCCTTCGCGCGGCTCGTCCCTGTTCTCTGGGCGGCGGCTTGTCTTCCCTTTTCTGCCGGCGCCTTGACCCCGGTTTATTCCTTCACCAACGGCTTTGACGGCTCCCAGCCTTACGCTGGGTTGACGCCAGGCAACGACGGCAATTTCTACGGGACCACCTTCTCCGGCGGAACAAACCATTTCGGCTCCGTTTTCAAAATCACCCCGGACGGCCAGTTGACGCCCTTGCATTCCTTTTCATTCATTGACGGCGAAACGCCCACGGCCGCGCTGGTGCAGGGGGCCGACGGCAATTTCTACGGGACCACTTTCTCCGGCGGATCGAGCAATTTTTACGGCACGGTCTTCCAAATCGCCACCAACGGCGCCTTTACCTCGTTGTATTCCTTCACCAACGGGCCGGACGGCGGCGAACCTTACGCGGGGCTGGCGCAGGACGGCGCCGGCGTGTTCTATGGCACGACCTTCGCCGGCGGCTCCAACGGCTATGGCGGCGTGTTCCAAATCACCTCCGCCGGCGCGCTGACTCCGCTCTATTCCTTCACCAACGGGGCCGATGGCGCCCAACCCGACGCCGGCCTGCTGCTGGGCGGCGACGGGAATTTCTACGGAACGACGACCACCGGCGGCTCCAACGGCGCAGGCACCGTGTTCAAAATCACCCCCGGCGGCGCGCTGACGCCGCTCTACTCCTTTACCAACGGCCTGGACGGCGCGGAGCCTGTGGCGGCGCTGGCGCAGGGGGCCAACGGCCTCCTCTATGGCGCTGCTTATTCCGGCGGGAGCAGCGGCAACGGCACCCTCTTCGACATCTCAACCAACGGCGCGTTTACCGCCTTGTATTCCTTCAGCGGCGGAATTGACGGCGCTTGCCCCGGAGCGGCCCTGGCGCCGGGCAACGACGGCAATTTCTACGGCACGACCTACGCCGGCGGCTCCAACGGCAACGGCGGCCTTTTCAAGATCACCCCGCGGGGAGCCTTTACACCAATCTATGTTTTCACCGGCGGCGCCGATGGCTCCTCCTCTTACGCCCTTTTGGCGCCGGGCAGCGATGGCAATTTCTACGGGACCACACAATACGGCGGACGGGACGGCGTCGGCGTCGTCTTCAAAATAAACGTCTATTCCTCGGTGCCGGTGATGACTTCCATCACCCGTTCTTCCCGCGCGATTGGGATCACCTGGAGCGGCTTGCCCCAACGCTCCTACCAAGCCCAGTACGCGACCAATTTGACTCAAACCACCTGGAGCGACCTGGGCGGCATCGTCACCGCCACCAACGGCTTTGGCAGCCAGACCGACAGCGCCCCTGCCGGCGCCCAGCGCTTTTACCGCGTTTATCTTGTCCCCTGAATCTCTCAAGGAAATGGCTTACAAAAATATCAGTCCTCCGGCGGGCGGCAAAATCTCCATTGCCCAGGGCAAGCTGAACGTGCCTGATCAGCCCATCATCCCCTTCATCCGCGGCGATGGGACCGGACCGGACATCTGGGCGGCCAGCCAACGGGTGTTCGATGCCGCCGTGCGCAAGGCCTACGGCGGCAAACGCAGCGTGGCTTGGTTTGAGGTCTTCGCCGGAGAGGCCTCGTTCAAAAAATTCAATTCCTGGCTGCCGGAGGATACGATCGAGGCCTTCAAGGAATTTCTGGTGGGCATCAAGGGGCCGCTGACGACGCCCGTGGGCGGGGGCATCCGCTCGCTCAATGTGGAATTGCGCCAGCAGCTCGATCTATACGTCTGTTTGCGCCCCGTGCAGTACTTTCCCGGAGTTCCCTCGCCCGTCAAACATCCGGAGAAGGTGGACATGGTCATCTTCCGGGAGAACACAGAGGACATTTACGCGGGCATCGAATACGGGGCGGGGACGCCCGAGGCGCAAAAAATGCTCGATTTCCTGGCGGCGGAATTTCCCAAGAGCTTCGCCAAAATCCGCTTCGGCACCAAGGAGAAGGCGGAAGCATTCTGGGCGGCCGTCGGCGCGAAGAATTTTCCCTCCGACGTGCGGGTGGGCGTGGGTCTCAAGCCGGTCAGTTACAGCGGCTCGGTGCGGCTGGTTCACACGGCGATCAGCTACGCGGTGAAATTCAAGCGCAAGAGCGTGACGCTGGTGCATAAGGGCAACATCATGAAGTTCACCGAAGGGGCCTTTCGCGATTGGGGCTACCAGACGGCCAGGGAGTATTTCGGCGCGGTCGAAATGGACGGCGGCCCCTGGTGCAGGATTCCCCAAGGCAAACCCGGCGCGGGGCTGGTCATCAAGGACTCCATCGCCGACATCACCTTGCAGCAAGTGCTGACCCGGCCGGAGGATTTCGACGTGATTGCGACCCTCAACCTCAATGGCGATTATTTAAGCGACGCGCTGGCGGCGCAAGTCGGCGGCATCGGCATCGCCCCCGGAGGGAACATCAACTACGTGAGCGGCCACGCGATCTTCGAAGCCACGCACGGCACGGCCCCCAAGTACGCCAATCAGGACCGGGTCAATCCGGGCAGCGTGGTCTTGAGCGGAGAGATGATGTTCCGTTATTTGGGCTGGGGCGAAGCGGCCGATCTGATCCTCAACGGGCTAAAGGGCGCCATCGCCTCCAAGAGAGTCACCTACGATTTTGCCCGCCAGATGACGGGCGCCAGCGAAATCAAATGTTCGGAATTCGCCAACAATATCATCGGGCATCTCTGAGGATCAGGCGGCCTCCTCCGACCGGCTCCAGTGCTTGAGTTCATCGGGGCAGCCAATGGAGCGCAGGTAGGCGGCGTTCCATTCCGGCGCGGCAAAGGGATCGGGCGGAGTCGCCCTGGAGGCCACCTGGTCGGCTATGTAAAGGGCGGAGGCCATGGTGAAAGCGGCCGCCTCTTCCTCTTCCGGATGATCCAGCAGAGAGACGGCGGCGACGACGCTTGGGGGCAAGCCCCACAAATCCAGCAGGTAGGCGGCGATCTGCGAGGGAGCCGCTCCAAGCCTCTCGGCCAGTTGCGGCGCCAGGGGTGAGTTGGCGCGACGGGCGGCGTCGCAGGCGGCCTGGAATTGGTCCGGGAAGTTGTCAACTAGAATTAATCGGCCCGTCTCGTGGAGCAGGCCGGCCAGAAAGGCCTCTTCCCGCGCTGGCCGGGGCAGTCCCTGTTCGCTGCAATAACATTGCGCCATGGCCGCCGTCTCCCAGCAATGGCTCCAAACCCGATCCAGGGAGAATTCGCGGTGGCCCTTGGCCCGGTAATGCTTGAACAGAGACTGCGAGAGCACGACGGCGGCAATCATGCTGGTGCCCAGGCACAGAACAGCCTCCACCGGGTTGGTCACCAGGTAGCTCCGGCCAAAGAGGGGAGAATTGGCCAATTGCAACACCTTGACCGACAATCCGGGGTCCTGCGCCACCATCTGGCCGATGGACGCGCTGGCTCCCTGGGTGCTCTCCAATTCGGCCAGCAGCGCGTGTTGCACCTGCGGCAGCGAGGGCAGCGAGCGCAGCGACGTGACGACCGTCCGCAATCGGCTGTCGCGCAGCCGCTCGTGCGCGGCCAAGGTCCTGCGGAGCATCTCCTTGAGCCGCGGGGCGTCGAAGGGCTTGGCCACATATTGGTGGGCGGAGGTGATGACGTTCAAGCTGTCCAGTGCAACGAAGCCGGACATGATGATGCGCAGCGCGTTGGGCGCCGCGGCGCGGCATTCCTCCAGCAATTGGCTGCCTTGCATTCCCGGCATCAGATGGTCCGAGAGGATGAGGTCGGGCGGATTGGCCTTGACGGCCGCCAAGGCCTTGAAAGGATCCTCAAAGCCGGTGACCGCCGCCTCCGGCATGATGGCGGCGACAATGGCGACGGCGGTTTCGAGCACTTGGCGCTGATCGTCAACAATATAAATTTTTCTCTTCATTTTTCCCAACCTCGGTCGGCGAGGGTGGATGATAACCCTTGCAGCGGAGATGAGAAGCACAAATGGGCGCCATTCCGCGCCGAAGCGCATTTCTTTTTGGTGGTTTGGCCACGCCGCCGGAATAGCCCACCCGGTTAGACAAAGGCACGCACGGACCATCATCGGGCTGGCGGCGTTTTGGGATCGATAAAGATTTAAAAAAAACTCAAAAAATGAAAAACCTCAAATATCGGCATTGAAAGCCGCAATGCCCGTATTTGTTTGCCGGAAGCGGCCAATTGTCAAGAAAAATATTCATGAAGATCGTCGGTCTTGCCGATTCGCTGCCAAAAAACTGCTGAAAAGAGGCGTCCCCCGCGCCGGGGTGCAGGAGAGAATTCTTCCAATCGGGTGGCCGGGCCTGTTTCACGGCGATTGAACTTTCCAATCCTGATCGCAATCTTAATCTTGATCTCGTCGCGCCGGCGATGAACTGACGTTGATGAATTTAAATCGGATTGAATTTATGCGTGACCTGGTTGACCCGCGCTGGATGAAGGTGAAGGCCGTTTTGTTTTTGTTCCTTGCGTTTGGCTCGACGGCGTTGGTTCTTTTGGAATGTCGCTCCTGGCGCGTTGCGCTCTGCATGGCCATCGCCATCTGGTCGTTCTGCCGCCTCTATTATTTCGCCTTCTACGTCATCGAGCACTACGTGGAACCCGGCTGGAAGTTCTCGGGGCTGGGGTCCTTTGCCCGTTATATGTTGGCCCGGCGCTCCAAGGCGAAAGCCGATAAGAAATGACCCCCCATCTCAAGCCGCCTCCAGGTTTTTGCGCGGATCGGTCGCGCTGATGATGACGCTGACGGCTTTCTGGTTGAAGCCCTTGAATCCGCCCCGCCGCTGCAAATTCTCCAGATGGCTGCCCAGCGCGCCTTCGCGCAAAAACCGCTCCGCTTGCTCCGCCGTGATCAGGCCAGCCTGCCGCAGATGGCCGATCCGCTCCGGTCGCACCGGCCAGCGCTCCCCGTCGGTGAAGGCCTGGCGCAAGAACTCGAAGTTGGAAAACGGCTGCATGGTCCGCACCCCCTGCCCTTCCAATTGCGCGCGCAACAACTCGAAATCAAAGCGGGCCTCCAAATGATGCAGCCCCGCCTCCAGCATGCTCTCCCCGTGCAGCGCAACCCACAGGCCGACCGTCCCCAATTCGGAGGCAGGCGCCAGCCGCCGGCTGGAGAAATCAATGTCCGTCTCCTCCGGCCGCAGATCCACGTCGGCGAAGACGACGATGCCGGTGGCGGGCTGCTCGCAGACTTGCGCGCCCCAGCCAGCTTCGGCCCCGGCGAAGAACCGTTCGCGTTTGGCGAAACCGAGCTTGGTGAGGAATTGCATGGCGTCCACAAAATGCTCCCGCGAACAGCGAAAGGTGTGATGATCATGGTTGCCCCACCCCAGGCCAAGGCTGTCCTGGCGGCGCTTTTGCACTTGGGCGGCCCGGTTGCGGCTTTCCCAATAGCGGCGCTCTTCCTGGAAAAAAAGATGGCAGGCCAAGTCCTGTCCCACTAATTCCAGCGCCTTGTCCAATATGGCCGCGGCCCTCTTAAATCCCTCGGCGGGCGACGCGCATTGGCGGGGCCGCGTGCGCCATAGGTCCTGCGCCTCGACGATTTTTTTCAGATTGGCCGGAGGGAGCGTCGCCGCCACGAAGCCGCGGCAGGCATTGCGTTCCCAGGCCTCCAGGCGCGCGCCGTTTTCCTGGTGGATCACGACCCGCCGCAAGCGGGCGTGAGCTTCTCCGTCAAGCGGCCCGGACAGCGAGTGGGCGGCGACGAAATCGGCCAAAGACTCCGGCCGCAGCGCCATCGTCATCCGGCCCGGCTGGCCAGCCAGGAGGACGCGCGGCAGCGTCGCGCGCGGATGATGCAGAACAGTCTCTCCGCCGGGCGTTTCCACCCTGTCGTCCGCAAATCCGGCCTGGCGCAACGGCAATTCATCCCCCGGGTCGAGCGCCAGGTGGTCAATCCATTCGAACAAGTCGGTCGCGGTTTCGTCGCGCATGCGCTGGGCCAATTGCCGGGCAAAGCCATTGCGCTGCAAAAACAACTCCATGCGGTCGCGCAGGAGTTTTTCGCCCTCGTATGCCAGGGGCCAATCGAACCGATCACTCATAAGCATCTGCAATCCACTTTAGAAGAAGGCGGCGCTGGACGCAAATGGCAATTTGGACCGGCAGGACCGCATTTGTTTGGGTAATTCCTCCTAATCCTAATCTTAATCCTAATCTTCTTCGTGCGACCGAGATTAAGATCAGGATTAAGATTATGAGCCGGAAATCAAAACCCAAAAAGAGATGCACCGCCGGTTGGTTTGTTGATGACAACCGCGTGAAAATCCGGGCATAATGCCGCCCATGAGCTACGTACCCGCTGAAACCCGTTACGACCGTCCCGCCTTTTACCGCAAATGCGGCCGCTGGGGATTGAATCTCTCCGCCGTCTCGTTGGGCCTCTGGCACAACTTCAGCGGCGTGGACGCGCTGGAAACGGGCCGCGACATGGTGCGCCGCGCCTTTGACCTGGGCATCACGCATTTTGACCTCGCCAACAACTACGGGCCGCCCCCCGGCTCGGCGGAGGAGAATTTCGGCCGCATTTTGCGGGACGATCTGGCCGGCTATCGCGACGAATTGATCATTTCCACCAAAGCCGGCTACCTCATGTGGCCCGGCCCTTACGGCGAATGGGGTTCCCGCAAGTACCTGCTGGCCAGCCTGGACCAAAGCCTCCGGCGGATGGGCCTGGATTACGTTGATATTTTCTATTCGCACCGGCCCGACCCCTACACGCCGCTGGACGAAACGATGGGCGCGTTGGCCCACGCCGTCCACACCGGCAAGGCCCTCTACGCCGGCCTGTCCAATTACAAACCCGACGACACCCGCAACGCCGCGCGGCTCCTGCGCGAGATGGGCGCGCCGTGCCTGATTCACCAGCCGCGCTACAGTATGTTTGACAGATGGGCCGAGGCCGGCTTGCTGGAAACGCTGGCCGCCGAGGGCATCGGCTGCATCGCCTTCAGTCCCCTGGCCCAGGGACTGCTGACGGAAAAGTACTTGCACGGCATCCCCGACGGTTCGCGCGCCTCCAAGGCGCACGGCTTCCTGCGTCCGGCGCAGGTCACGCCGGAGAAAATGGCGCGAGTCCAGCGCCTGGCCGCGCTGGCTGCCGCGCGCGGCCAATCGCTGGCGCAACTGGCCCTGACGTGGGTCTTGCGCCACCCGCAAATGACCTCCGTGCTCATCGGCGCCAGCAGCACCGCGCAAATCCAGGAAAACGTCCTGGCCCTCGACCACCCCTCCTTCACCGACGAGGAACTGAAAGCCATCGAGGCAATCCTCGGTCCGCCCGCCCCGCATTAATATTGGCAGTAGGATTAACGATTAGCGCAATAACACGCTCTGGTCGTGAGGCGCAATTCAATTGCCAATGACCAATGCTCAATGACCGATTCTCAATCAATGGGTTCTGACGGGCTGCACAATGGCCTTGTTCCAAAGATCGCGGATCTTTGTCATGCGCCTCCCGCGGCCGCCCAGTTTTCCCTTGTCGCTCCCGTCCCCATTGCCCATCCTGCACGCCGATGCCGGAGCGCGTGATCTCAGAAGTGCTGGCCAAGCCCGACGCCGCGTTGGAAATGACGCTGCGGCCCTCCCTCTTTTCCGAGTTCGTCGGCCAGGCCAATGTCAAGGAGCGCCTCGAAATCGCCGTCCAAGCCGCCAAAAAGCGCGGCGAGGCCCTGGACCATCTGCTCTTCAGCGGCCCGCCGGGTCTGGGCAAAACCACGTTGGCTCACATCATCGCCAAAAGCATGGACGTCAACATCAAATGCACCAGCGGCCCCACCATCGAAAAGGCCGGCGACCTGGCCGGCTTGCTCACCAATCTGGAGCGGGGCGACGTTCTCTTCATTGACGAAATCCACCGCCTGCAAAAAACCATCGAGGAATACCTTTACCCGGCGATGGAGGATTTCAAACTGGACATCATCATTGACCAGGGGCCTAACGCCCGCAGCGTGCGCCTTTCGCTGCCGCGCTTCACCCTCATCGGCGCCACCACCCGCAGCGGCCTGCTCACCGCCCCCTTGCTGACGCGCTTTCCCATCCGCGAGCGGCTCGATTATTACAAGGCCGACCAACTCCAGCAGATTGTCACACGCTCGGCCAATTTGCTCGCCATCGGCATCGAGCCGCCCGGCGCGATGGAGATCGCCCGGCGCAGCCGCGGCACCCCGCGCATCGCCAACAATCTTCTCCGGCGCGTGCGCGATTACGCCCAGGTCCGCGGCGACGGCCGCATCACCGTCCCCATCGCCGACCAGGCCCTGGCCATGCTGGCCATAGACCAAAACGGATTGGATGAAATGGACAAGAGGATTTTGGAGACCATCGTGCTCAAATTCGCCGGCGGCCCCGTGGGCGTCAACTCCCTGGCCGTTGCAGTGGGCGAGGAACCCGACACGCTGGAAGAAGTCTATGAGCCGTTTCTCATCATGGAAGGCTATCTCAACCGCACCCCCCAAGGCCGCGTCGCCACCGAACTGAGCTACACCAAGCTGGGCCTCAAACTCCCCGGCGGCAAGCAGGCCGGCCTTCTTTAAACCATCCTAATCCTAATCTTAATCTTAATCCTAATCCTAATCAAAACCCATCCTGATGGAAAACGATTAGAGCCTGTCTGAAAATTCAAATTCAGTTCCGGGAGCGCACGCGCCCCCGCGTGCGGCGGTCGGTGCCCACGCTGGCCGCATCTGGACGCCGCGGGAAAAATGCGCGGCTTTTCCAGCCTTCATGCGTTCTTTTTCATTTTTCACACACGCTCTTAGCCTTAATTTCCAAATCTCATTAAATTATCTCTTAAATTCTGAATCCGTGTCCATCCGCGTCCATCCGTGGTCAAGAATTTCAAATCCTTTTGGCTAGCCAATCTTCGGGCGCAACCGAATACGAACAAGCAACTCGTTCAACTTTGAGCGTGTCTCCTCGCTGGGCAACTCCGGCAGCCGGCTCGCATCGTGCGCTGACTGCAATTCGCCTCGCAGCCGTTGGTATTCCGATTCGTGGAAAGCCATGTCAGCTTCGTTGAGGACGGATTGTTCCGGCCCGGCCAGCTTCCGCGCCACCAGATCAGCGATGTACGGCAGCCGGAATTCCTCGTTCAAAGTGAGCAGGTTCGCCTCCACCTCGCCCGTCCGCATCAGGTGAATCCCCGTGAGCAGCACCCGATAGACGTAGAGCAACGGCTTCGCCCGGCGCACCGACCCTTTGAGGAACAACTTCCACTGCGTCTCGGCGAAACCGAAATAATGATGCGAATGATGTCGCGTGATGCACCCGCGCGCGATGGCCTTCAACTCCGCATGCTCCGGCGTCGTATGGACGACGAGAGGCGAGTAAAGCTGTTCCAGCACGTAGCCATTCTTCTTAAGCAACAAACCAAAAAACTTCCGCACGTCATGGCTCACGATATCCATTTCCAGCCCTTCGATGACGCCTGAGTCCTCAACTGTCTCATCACGAACATCCAGGCCGATCACCTTTTCCAACGGCAAAATATGCGCCCCGCGCAAGTCAAAATCCGAGTCCGGCGACGGAAACCCATAAAGGTGCGCGCCGCTGATAGTGGCGAAGAGCAGCGGATATGGCTGCGCTGCGACGATACGTTGAAGAGGTTGACCGATTACCATTTTCTCAACGTTTGTCAGAGGGTTGTTGCTTCAGCCTTTGGCGTTCCATCTCGAGGAAGGATTCTGGGAATTCTTCCTCTCTGAAACGTTCGATTATCTGATTTTCTGAATCTGGAAGGGAAAGATCGGTGATTGCTTTTCTTATCCGAGCGCGGACCTCCGCTTCGATCTTGCGTGTCCAAATGAACCGCTGGCTTCCTTTCGCCGAATAAAGCGCTCCAGAGAGCGTTCCGACATAACCTCCGCCCCACAGCCAAGTGTTCCACTCTTTCATCCCTTTCAGAAGCGTCATGCGCACTCGCGAAGGAAGCCACAAACTGGCGGAGGAAAGGAGCCAGAATAGGTGATCAGCATGCTCATAAGGTGAAACGATTGGCCCAAACATTCCACCGAGAAAATAGCTACGCGCCGCTCGTATAGGCAGCTCTTCAAAATCCGCTGTTCGGAAAAGCCACTTCCCCGGCTCAGACTTCCGGAATGCCTCTTCAATGCGCGGCTCTAATTCTCCACCAAAGGAAGGAATGGTTAACTGAGGTGCGTACTCCGATACGAGGCCCGGGTACCAGGAACACACTGCGAAAAGCCCTTCATACGAGTCGATGAACTGTAAAACTTTGTCGGGGGGCGTAAGCAGAGTGATTGGAATTGTGTCCGCTGCTCTGACCCAACGCAATTGCAGCGCGGTCCAAGCTAAACGTTCACCCCAAGCCCGACTATCCCTTTCTTTCTCTGGGAGCGGGAAGCTCCAGCGGCCCCAAGCTGACGCCACGGGAACATCTCCCCCATAAGCAGGAATTCGATTTGACGCTTCGGTGACATCGAGCCAATACCGATCAGTGATAACGGGCGGTTCCACGCCCCATTCTAAAAGTTCGTTACGCGCGACAATCAATGGACTATCGTTTGGGTGGATAACAGAGAGTAATGATTTTACAACTTTGCTAATGCCGTCAGAACTTGAGACTGCCTTTCGACCAGCCAAGATTGGCGAATATTCCATCACATCCTGACGCGTGACGCCATGCCAGATAGGCAGGATGACCTTATCTTTGCCGTTCATCTCGCGTTCTGTCAGCCCATCAAGTTCGGATTGCGGCCATTCGCGTGCAAAGAAGGCCTTGCTCAAGACGACAATTCCAAACCGCGACTTTTTAAGGCCCTGGTCGATTGCGCGGCGAATACTGTCCCCAAGTTTCACCGATTTTTCGTCGAACCACACCTCCACATTCTCGCCGCGGAGTGTCTCGACCAGAGGTCTCACAAAGGCTGCTTTGTCAGCAGACGCGTGACAAATGAAAACATCGTAAAGCATAAATCACGGTTTAGCATTTTGTTGTTTCTTTTACGTTCGTCATTTCACGCCGCGCTTTGATGAGGAAGCGATTCGCCGATTCGTAGTCGGGGCGTTCTGGCAGTTTGGTCTCCGCCAGGGCGCATTCGAAGTCGCGGTGGAGTTCCTTCCGCCAGGCGTCCACTTCGGACCACAATACTTCACCGCGCTTGACGGAGAGCAATCTCTCGCGGTGCGCTTCGACACGCACGGGTACGCTGCCGGTTCGCAACGTGACTGCGCCGGTGATCAGCAGGCGAAGCAGGTGCATGGCGTGTTTCCATCGAACTTCACCCTGCATTCGGATGTCCTGCTCAATTTTCTTGAATTGGGACATGGCGTAGCCATTGAACGTCTGAAAAATCATCTGTGACAAAAATTGCTGGCGCAGCGCCAGCAATTCCTCCCCCAGCGGCGTGACCTTCTCGACCATCGGCGAGTAGAGGCATTCCAGGATGTTCGGGTTCGCCTTGAGCGCCATTGTGAGGAATTTCTGCAATTCCCAAAAGCAGCTTTGCGTGGCGTTGTCCTCAAATTGTTCCGGGGCGCCGAAGAGCGACCATTGCATTTCGGCGGGCGCAACGTAAATGCCGCGCCGGTCGGTGTCGGATTCGTCATTGTCCAGGCCGTACGCGCGCGAGCCGACGACGCAGCGGTAAATGATGAATTGTTCCAAGTCGAAGCCCGGCGACGTGCCATCCCCCGGCAGCCGGTCTTTGAAATGCTTCAAGACGTCAAATTGGTCACGGGCGAGCGACGCTTCGAAACCATCGGGAAAACGAACCAGAAACCGCTTTTCTTCGATGCTTGCCGGCGTGCGCGTGACGACGCCCACCGCCCCGCGTGGATGAACAAGAGAATTGTTTGTCCCGCGAACTTCGACCAGCGACACCACCTGTGTCCCGGCAAAAATGTTGTCCAGCTGGTGCGACATTCCAAACCGCATTGTATCCCTGCATCGGGAGCAAAAGCGAGTCCAGACATCACCGCCTCGGCTGAGGTTCCCGATAGGCACGAGTCTCACTTGCGCGGCCAAGGAGGCGGGCGGCCATATCAACGTACTTGAACCCGTATTCCTTCGCCGGCTCGATCTGAAGGCACCACGCCCAATCATTCCAGCCGGAAATGAAAATCACTTTCGGATCCACCTCGCGCGCCTTAAGAAGCTGGCTCTCGAAGTACTGGCCGTCGGCGCGCTGCTGGATCATGGCCTTTCCACATTGTCGAAGGGCGTTGTCATCAACGGCCCGGTGGTGGATATACTTCGCAATGAAGGCATCTTCCATGAAGCCATTTGCCCCGGGATTAACCGTCATGCATTCCTTATCGCCCGCGGGGCCGAAGTACTTCCATCCCGGCGTTTGTGCCGCGGGCGAAACCCGGCGCAGCGTGAGATACGGCCGGTACTCTTGATCAATTACGTCCAGCTCAGGCGCAGGACCGTTCAGATACGTCATGACCAGCGGCTTGCCATCCAGGTGATAATAAAAGTCGCGGTCCGCCAGGTTCTGGCGGACGTAATCGAGGGCGAATCGGTACTGCTGGGGCGTGGGATTCGAGTTCCATTTCTCCATCCAGACAACAAGGCTCAGTTTGCGGCTCTCCTTCTCCTGGTGCGCCAGTTCCTCTTCAAGCAACTGAAGCGTCTTCTGCTTGGGCAAATCGAGAAGGGTCAGTTCGGGCTGGATTCGGCAGGTGTCATAGACGATCACATCCACCCCTGCCCGCCGCAGCCATCGCAAATGCCGCCGGACTGCCTTCCGATGGTCGGTCTTGTAGTTTCCCAGTATGGGATGGAAAGGCCCGTTCCACTCCTTGATCGGCTTCCAGTCATGGCTTCCCGTGTTTTCAAAATGGCTCCCATACCAGATGGCCACTGTGCCCTCATAGCGTGTTTCTTCCGCCTGGCGTGCATCCATGGGCGATTGGGCGGGCGCTCTGCCGTTGGCGATAAACGTCAACGTCAGAATGGCGAGAGCCGCGGTCAGTCGAGATTGTCGCATTTTCTTTTCCTTTCGGCGTCGCATCTCAAGCGCCATGGGCGCATTTGAGTCGCTTGCGGAGAGTGATGCAATCGCCTGCCAAATTCCATAACCTTCTGCTTCATAAACTCCTCCCGCCTTCGCCCGCGCTCGGCCATCTGCTGTGATATCCGCCCGGGTGGAGATCAGCAGCTTGCCGATCGCGCCCCGCAAAATTCGCCCGTTTCGGAGTAAAAACGGGGTCGGACGGAAAAACCGCAGTTTTTACTTGCGGTCCCACTAAACCGTGGTAATGTGGAATCCGTGAGGCGCCCGCGCGCCTGTTCTTTGACATTTTGCAGGGGGCGATGCGCCTGGATGGGGAGCGCGGGGAGAAGGATGAAGGATGAAGGCCAAAAGATGAAGGCAAAGGCCAAATCTTCTTTGCGCCGTTTGCGCCTTCGCGCCCTTGCGATGAATTCTTCTCGCCATTGCGGGTAGTTCGAGCTTCATCCTTCTTCCTTTGCTGATTTCCTCCCCTGTTGCGGCTGCTTTCCGCCTGGCCGATAACGAAAAAGATGCAGGTACATGCAGGTACATGCAACTTGGCGCTTAACAATCGTGGCGGGAGAGACGGCCATGAAGCGGCAGATGGTATAGGGACGGCTCGCCGAGCAGTCCGCAGGTTTTAGCGGTCGCCTCGGCGAGGCAACCCTGCCCTTCCCCGGCCAGATCAGGGCCATACTGCGATAAACTGCGATAAATCAGGCCCAAACTGCGAATATTGCAGAATATCGCAGAATATCGCAGGGGGGGGAGGGGGGAGCGCCACCCTTCTACACCGCCCCTCCGGTCGCCCGGTCTCATCCGTGTTTATCCGCGTCCATCCGTGGTTCCAATTGCGTCGTTCCGGCTTAGGCGCCCCTGATGGGAAGGCACACCAGCTCGAAAAGCGCGGAATGGATCGCGGCCGCCTGCAATTCAGCCCACGCCAGTTGCAGTTAATACAAGTCAGTACAAGTGAATATAAGTGAATATAACCAAATGAAAAAACTTAACCGGACCATCGCCCTTTTTGAGCGGGATGAGCCAAATGGCCCGGCAGAAGCCTCGCCCCGCCGTCGGTTTGGCGGGGCGCGGCCCCCCTGCCCTGCCGGGCGCGTTCAAAAGCCGGAACGCGACCCCTCCACCGCCGTATCATTGGCGATGCGTTTTGGACGATTCAAGAAAGGTGGGTTGATTTCGGAAAAGGATTCCGTCAGCGGGACGCCGACGGCGGCGGTCGAGACGACCGCGCTCCCGCTGAAGTCCTTAATGATCGGGGCGCCAACGCTGGGCGCCAGAATAGGGCTGACATTGCGCCGTCGTGCCCTTAACTTTCGGGCCGCGAATTATGCCCAAGCGCACTGACATTCATTCCGTTCTCATCATCGGCGCCGGTCCGATCATCATCGGGCAGGCCTGCGAGTTTGATTACTCCGGCACCCAGGCCTGCAAAGCCCTGCGCGAGGAGGGCTACCGCATCATCCTGGCCAATTCCAATCCGGCCACGATCATGACCGACCCGGAATTCGCCGACCGCACTTACATCGAGCCGATCACCGCCGAGTGCGTCGAAAAAATCATCGCCCGCGAAGTGGCGGAAATGCGGCGGATGGGAGCGGCGGGCAAATTGGTGCTGCTGCCCACGCTGGGCGGGCAAACGGCCCTCAACACCGCCATGGCCCTTCACAAACGGGGCACGCTGGCCCAATACGGCATCGAAATGATCGGCGCCAACGCCGCCGCCATCGAGCGGGGCGAAGACCGCCAGATTTTCAAGGAACTGATGATCTCCATCGGCCTGGACGTTCCCATCAGCGGCACCGCCCACAGCCTGGAGGACTCGCGTGCCGTCGCGGAAAAAATCGGCCGTTACCCGCTGATCATCCGGCCCGCCTTCACCCTCGGCGGCACCGGGGGCGGCATCGCCTACAACCGGGAGGAGTTTGAAGTCATGGCCCGCCACGGCCTGGAGCTTTCCCCCGTCTCGGAAATCCTCATCGAGGAATCGCTTCTGGGCTGGAAGGAATTTGAAATGGAAGTCATGCGCGACAAGGCCGACAACTGCGTGGTCATCTGCTCGATCGAAAACTTTGATCCCATGGGCGTCCACACCGGCGATTCCATCACCGTCGCCCCCATCCAGACGCTGACGGACAAGGAATTCCAGATCATGCGCGACGCCAGTTTCGCCGTCATCCGCGCCGTGGGGGTGGAGACCGGCGGCTCGAACATCCAGTTCGCCGTCCATCCCGACACCGGCCGCATGGTCATCATCGAGATGAACCCGCGCGTCTCCCGCTCCTCCGCGCTGGCCTCCAAGGCGACGGGCTTTCCCATCGCCAAGATCGCCGCCAAGCTGGCGGTGGGCTATTTGCTGGACGAAATCCGCAACGACATCACGCGCGAAACGCCGGCCAGCTTCGAGCCGACCATTGATTACGTGGTGACCAAGGTGCCGCGCTTCGCGTTCGAGAAATTTCCGCAGGCCGATCCGACTTTGACGACGCAGATGAAATCGGTGGGCGAGGCGATGGCCATCGGGCGCACGTTCAAGGAATCGTTGCAGAAGGCGCTACGCTCGCTGGAAATCGGCCGTTACGGCCTGGGGGGCGACGGCCGGCCCTGGCGCATCGGCGCCGACCTCTACGAGGACCGGGCGATCCTGCCGCGGGAGATCATCACACAAAAGCTCGTCTGGCCCAACGGCGAACGGATCTTTTTCATCCGCCACGCGATGCGGGCCGGTTTCTCGATCGAGGAGATCTATCAATTGACAAAGATAGACCGCTGGTTTTTGGCCCAGATCAAGGAGATCGTGGATTTCGAGGAGGAACTGGCCGGTGCCGCGAACCCATGAAGTCGTTTCTCAAGCTGTTGGCTTCGATCTGTTATCGGTGCTGCTTCCCCGGCGGGAATTCGCACGGAACATTTGACGAGAACCGCACACACCAGGCAAACCACGCGAGGCTTTTCCAACAAAACTCATGGATGTTCCATCCCATACACCAGTATCTTGAACGATCCCGGAACCGGACGCGGACGCCGCCGCTGCGCGCCGCCAGCCTGCTCCGCGGCGGCTTCAAATTGCGCCGTGGCCAGATAAATCCGGTGCGTGACCGGGTCCAGCGCCATCGTGCGCGCGCCCCGTTCGGTTTTCAATACCTGCACGACGGTCAGCGTGTCCCCGTCCTCCTTTGCTATCGTCGTCGTGCCATCCCGCCCGCACGAGGCGAAGGCCAATTGCGTTCCCGGATCAAACGCGTTGGCGTCCACGCCCTCGCCGATGGGCACCGACACCAGCACCTTTCCGCTGACGCTGTCCATCATCACCATCAATTGATTGCCGCATCCCAAAAAAAGGCGGTGATGCTGGGTGTCTATCGCCATCCCCGACGCCCCTTCGCCCGGCGCGATGGGCCAGCGTTGCGCCACCGCGTGTGTCTGGGTGTCAATCACGGCGACAACGCTCTTGTCCTCAAGGTTGTCGAACACACGGCCCGCCTCGGGGTCCGCTTGCGCGAACTCCGGCCTGCCATCCAGCGCAATGGTGGCCACCACTTTGAAGGACTCGCCGGAAAAAACCGTCGCCGAACCGCTCCGCCCGTTGAAGGCATAAACCTCCGAGCGGCCCGGCTCGAACAAAATGCAGTCCGGGTTGTTCTCCGTCTTGACCCGGCAAAGGGTCTGCATCGTGGCGGCATCCACCACGCTGGCGTCGCCCCGGCCCCCGTTGCTGACAAATACACGGTGGAGCTTGGGCGCCGCGGCGATCCCGTGAACGCCCGGCGTGTTGGTGATCTGGCCGGCGACAGCGTCCTTGGTCAAATCAATCACCACCACGTTGCTCCCGTGCGAGACATAAAGGCGCCGGCCCTCGGGGTCCGCCGTCAGGTAATCCCATCCCCCCTCCCCGCCGACAGGGATGGCCTTGAGGAAATGATACGGTTGGTCCGCCCCGCGGGTGCTGACCGGCAAAAGCCCCGGAACGCCGCACGCCAGCAAAGCGAGCAGCCGAAGAATGTTTCTTTTCATAAAGCAAATAACGTTGATCTGAGCTGCCTCTCTATTTACCCCGCCGCCCGCCGCCCGGCGAGAAGAATCCGAGGCATGACAAAGGATTCATCACAACCTCCAGGCGTTGATTGAGAATTTATCGCAAATTGTCTTTGCGCGGATCCTTAGATAAGCCCCAGTTGTTTCGCGGGCGGTGGTTTGCCTTCCCCCTCCGCGCCCTCTTCGGCCGAGTCATCTTCCTTGCTGTTGACGCCGTAGTCCCTGAGCTTGTTGCGCAAGGTGCGGATGCTGATGCCCAGGAGCCTGGCCGCCTGGGTGCGGTTGGTTGTCTTTTCCATCAAGGAAAGGATGTGCCGCTTCTCCATCTCCGCCAGCGATACGGTCCCGCTCTCCGCCGGTGCGCAGGGCGGCGTCCCGGGGCCGGCGGGCGGCGCGGCGGGGGCATCCGCGAAAGCAACGGGACGGGCCGCGGCGGCAGGGGAAAAGCCAAGATGTTCGGGTTCCAACAGGCCGCCCTCCCCGCACATGATGACGGCGCGCTCGATGACGTTTTGCAGTTCGCGCACGTTGCCGGGCCAGCGATGGGTCTCCAGCACCGCCTGGCAAGCGTCGGAAAGGCCGCGCACACGCACCCCGTGTTTGCGGGCGAAACGAGGCATGAATTGCCGGGCCAGATAAATTATGTCCTCCTGGTGCTCGCGCAAGGGAGGGACGTGGATGGGAACGACGTTGAGGCGGAAGTAGAGGTCCTGACGGAAATCCTTGCGTTCGACGCTATCCTCCAGGCGGCGGTTGGTCGTCGCCAAAACGCGCACGTCCACCTTCAAAGTGCGGTTGCCCCCCACGCGCTCAAACTCCCGTTCCTGCAACACCCGCAGCAGCTTGGCCTGCAGTTGCGGGGAAATCTCGCTCACTTCGTCAAGCAGGATCGTTCCGGTGTGCGCCAGTTCAAAGCGGCCCTCCCGTTTGTTGATCGCTCCGGTGAACGAGCCTTTTTCGTGCCCGAAAAACTCGCTTTCGATCAGGTTCTCGGGAATGGATGCGCAATTGACTTTGATGAATGGCGCCTCGTGGCGCGGGCTTTGCCGGTAAAGGGCGCGGGCCACCAGTTCTTTGCCCGTGCCGCTTTCCCCGGTGATGAGGACCGTGGCCTGCGTGCGCGCGACTTTGCGGATCAACTGCCGGAGGGTTTCCATCGCCGGGCTGATGCCCTGGAGTTCCCAACCCGTTTCGTCCACCTCGGCGTTGCTGAAATAGGCGTTGACCTTGACCAGTTGGTTGAAATTCTCCGCTTTCTTGAGCGTGACCTGCAACTGGTCCGCCGAGAAGGGCTTGAGCATGTAATCAAAAGCCCCGTTGCGCATGCAGTCCACCGCCGATTCCACCGAGCCGAAGCCGGTGACCATCACGACCAGCGGTTTCTCCGGGTGCGTCTGCAATTCCCGCAGCAGGTCGGTCCCCTCGCCATCGGGCAGGCGCAGGTCCAGGAACAGCAGGTCGAAACTCTCCCGCGCCAGCAGTTCCCGCGCGCCGGCGATGGTTTCCGCCGCCGCAACGTCGTAGCGTTGCTGGCGCAACAGTTGTTCAAGGTTTCTGCGGACGATCAGGTCGTCTTCCAGAACGATGATTTTTTCGATGGACATGAATGCGGGAGCATCATGAACCGCCTTGGCGCCGGTAGAGATCGGCCACGTAATGCGGCCGCTGGCGGTTGACCGAGGGCAGTTGACGGGCGGGCACCAGCCCGCGGCGCAGCAGGGCCTGCTCGTTTTCGCGGTCCAACACGATGAGCTTCATCGTCAGGTCCTGATTGCGCCGCAGCAACAGGCCCGTTTGGGGCTGCTGCGCCCGTTCATCCGGGCTGAGTCTTTGCCAGTTCACACGATGTTTCCTCAATCCATCTAGCGACTCATTGAGGCGGGGAAGCAAGTTTTTTTTGATCTGATAGAATTCGAACAGGGACGGTTTGTCGGGCCGGCGCAGGGCCTGGGCTTCCCGTTGGGCGACCTGCAGCAGTTGCTGGCACAGGGCCAGGTGCTCGTTCAGCGCGTCAATCATCTCTTGTTGCATCTTCATCGCAAGGTGGTCCTGTTGGTGCTGACGACCGCTTCTTTGAAAAGGGCCTGGTGCTGCAGTTGAAGGTTTTCTTCCCGCGCTTTGAGCATCCAGGCGATGTAATCTTTGCGCCACTGCGCCATCTCAGAAAGCGAGGAAAGACTGGGGGGCGCGTTGGTGCCGGTCATCTCCTCGCGCCGGGCCAGTATCTGGGCGTAGGTATCGGAGGCCTTTTTCCATTGTTGCAATTGCTCATAGACCAGCCCCACCTGGTACAGGGCCGGCGCCTGCCAAGAGGCCCCGCTGTCCATGGCTGCCAGACTTTGATAAACTTGCAGGGCATCCACGTAGTCGCCTTCCTTGTAAAGCTGGTTGGCGATCTCGTTGCCCGCCCGCCGCTGCCAGTAAACCCACAGTTCCGGATCGTTGGTGGCGCTGTCCTGCTGCGATTGCATCAGGAGCAGCACTTCTTTCATCGCCTCGGTGTTGCGGCCCACCGCCTTATACCCGCTGGCTAGGATGAAACGGACCTCCGGCACGTCGGCCGTGGAGGGGTATTCCTCCAGGAATTTTTGCGCGCACGAAATCGTTTCGCTGTGATTGGTCAGATTGGCCAGTGAACGGATCATTTTGTATTCGATTTGCTCCCGGTTCAAACTTCGCCGGTCCGATTTGAGCAGGCGGCTGTAAAAATCGGCCGACTCGGCAAATTGGCCCTGGATATAGTAGGTGTCGGCTATCTCCGTCTGCGCCTGGAGCACCAGGTTCTTGTAATACTCAACGTTGCCCAGCTTGAGTTTGAGCGCCGTGGACATCACCGCGTAAAACTTGGACACCGCCAGCGTGTTGACGCCCATCTGCCGATAGAGCAGCCCCTGCCGGAGCAGCACTTCGGGCGCACTGGGGTCTTCGGAGTAGCGTTGGAGATACTGCGCGAAAATCTGCTGCGCCTTGACGTACTCATTGTTGTCCTCCGTCGCCAGCGCCAGTTCAAACAGGGCCTTGCGCTTGATCTCGGACGAGCCGTTGGTTTCCAGGATGCCGATGAGTGTTTGGGCGGCCGCCGCGGGGTTCCTCTCATGCCGTTGCCGCTGGGCCACCAGCAATTGCAACTGAAGATAACGATCCGTCATCGGCGGATTGGTGGCCGCACTGGCCGCCGGCAGCAGGTTCGAGCTGGTCATGTTCCCGAAATCCGGCGCTGTCGCGCCGATGTTCTGGGCTGTCACGCCCAAGGCTGGCGTCAGCAACACGATCAAGGCTTGGAAAAGGCGTTTCACTTTCGGCTTAAGGCAGCGGTGGGGCCGTCGGGCGGCTGGGCAGCGGCAGCGTCCTCGGCTGGGCCACCGTTGGCGGGGTGAAGCCCACCGGCGCGCTGCCGCTCACCCCGTTTCCGTTGGTGGATGGACTGAAATACTTGATCAGCATTTGCGGAGATATGATCAGATCCGGCTGCGGCGCAGGCAAGGTTCCGGGGCCAAAATCGCGGGCGTCGTACTCCACCGCCGGCGGGTTGGTCGCCGGCGTGGGCGCGATGACGGGAGCCGCCGGGGCTGCGGGAGCCGTCGGGACAGGCAGCTTCACGGAAAGCGGTGGCAAGGGCGCGGCAGCCGGGCCTTGGAGCAGGACAGGCTGGCTGATTTGGCCGGCCGCCGCTTGGGGCAAAGGGCGAAAGCGCAATGGCACCGGACCAGCTTGGGGCAAATAGCCCGTCGCCGCCCAGATGGCCGTCACCCCGAAGAACCCCATTGCCGCGGGCAGAATATGGCGAAGGAATCCAAACATGAATACTTTATTCTCATACGAGTATCGGCGCGGCCGGTCAAAACTTTAGCCCCCAACGCCGGGCCAACGGCCAATCAGTGCCGCCCACTTTCTTGACTTCTAACGGCTTAACTCTCTGCTCAATGCAGCCGATATAGAAGGGAATGAGTTCAGTAACAACGGTGGGACAGGCCGTGTGCCAACCTATGGATCGCACCCGCATAGACGCCCGTCTAAGCGGTTGCGCTTGTCTGCCTTCCTTGAGCACCATTGACAGCGCCTTGCGCGAGTTGCTGGGGGCCGACCAGCGTTACACCTCGCAGATCGCCGAAATCATCCGCCGCGACCCCAGCTTGACCGCGCGGTTGCTGCGCCTGGTCAACTCCGTCTATTACGGCATGGCCAAACCGGTCAAGAACATCGAAGAAGCCGTCTTTTACCTGGGCGTCCGCCAAATCCGCCAACTGGCCATGGTCACTCCCATCATCGAGGACTTCCAACGCCTGGCCGAGGGCCGCCGCTTCCCCTGGCGCCAATTCTGGCGTCACTGCATTGCCGTCGCCTTGATGACCCGCGAGATCACCGACTTGTTGCAATCCCAGGACGACGAGATTGATTACGTCGCCGGACTGATCCACGACGTGGGCAAGATCGTCATGGCCTCGGCCTTTCCCGATCATTTCAACGAGATTTATCACAATCAGACCGAGGTCAGCGGAGACCTGCTGCAATGGGAAAAAAGCGTCCTGGGAGTGGACCATGCCGAATTGGGCGCCATGTATCTGCGCAAACAGCGCCTGCCGGAAGTCTTCGTCGAAATCGTCCAGTGCCATCATTTCCCACACTATGCCCGCGTCCAAACCAGCGTCACCGCCGCCGTCCATGTCGCCGACTTGCTCGTCCGCCACACTAAAATCGGCGACAGTGGCAACAAAGCCGAAGTTCCCTTTGACAGTTGGCTCGAATCCACGGGCTGGAAGATTCTCTTCGCCCATCAGACCGACGCCGAGAAATCCATCACCCGCGCCAGCCTCAACCGCAGTCTGGAACGAATCCCTGCCATCCTGGAAAGCCTGGTGTAATTCATCGCCCCGCAGCCTTCTTCCCTCTTAATCCTGATCTTGATCTAAACACCAAGGAGATTAAGATCAAGAGTAAGATCGGGAACGATTACCCAAAAAGGTGAAACGCGCCCTCCGATCGATCGGTTTTTCGCCATTTTCCCGTTGCCTTTCCCCGCTTTCTCGCTGAAGGTATTGCGACTGTTTGCAGAATGGCGGCCGGATTTTGAGCCTCTCGCCGCAATTTGCCAGTTGAACCAGATTTACCAATCGGTCGGCTTCTACTGGGTCTGCGCCCTGGTTCTGACCGTGGCGGCGGCCCTTGCGGCCCGGTGGGCTTTTCTCTGGCGGCGCCGAGCCTTGCGGCGCCGGGACGACCAACTCTTTCAGTTGATTGACCAATGGACCAAATGTTTGCAGTTGGAGGTCTCCGAACGCAAGGAAGCCCAGCGCGCCTTGCAGGAAAGCCAGCAATTGCTCCTCCGCCAGGAACGCCAGGCCGCCGTCGGCCAACTGGCCGCAGGCCTGGCCCACGAATTCAACAACATCCTGACCATCGTTCAGGGCCACGCTTCCCTTCTCATGGACAATCCCAATTTGAATCCCGAAGCCCTCAAATCACTCAACCACATCACCGGCGGCGTCGAACGCACCGCCAAGCTCATCCAACAAATGCTCGCCTTCAGCCGCCAGCAGGTCATGCGACCCAAGCCCCTTGACCTCCAGAACACCCTGAGCCTGTCGGCTGACATGCTGGGCCGGTTGCTGGGTGAAAATGTCCCCTTGCACTATGACCTCGCACCCGGCCTGCCCCGGATTCTGGCCGATCCGCATATCTTCCAGCAAATCCTGGTCAACCTCCTCCTCAACGCCCGCGACGCCATCGGCAGCTCCGGCCAGGTCGCCATTGGCGCGATGGAATGCCATTTTGCCCCAGCCGACATCCCCCCAAAATCCGAGCGCAAACCCGGCCGCTTCGTCCGCCTGCGCGTCAGCGATACCGGATCCGGGATGGACGCCGCCACGATCAAGCACCTCTTTGAGCCATTCTTCACCACCAAGGAGGTCGGCAAAGGTTCCGGCCTGGGCCTGGCCACTGTCTATGGCATCGTCCAGCAACACCAAGGCTGGATCGAAGTCCAGAGCCAGCCCGGCCGCGGCACCACCTTTGACCTCTATTTCCCCGCCACCGACCTGCCGGCCGAGAAGCCCGCCAGTGATGCCCCTGCGCCGGAAGCCCCCGGCGGCAAGGAAGCCATCCTGGTGGTCGAGGACGAACTGGTCCTGCGGGAACTGCTGCGGGAAATCCTCGCCGGCCACGGCTACGCCGTTTTGGAGGCCGCCAACGGCCTGGAAGCCCTCCAAGTCTGGGAGGCCAACCGGGAAAAGATTGATTTGCTCTTGACAGACGTTGTCATGCCCCACGGCGTCTCCGGCCTCGATCTGGCCGCCAAACTGCGCCAGCAAGAACCGCGCCTGCCCGTCATCTTCAGCAGCGGCCACAGCCAGGAGACGATCCAGGCCGGCCAGATCGCCGGTCCGGGCGTCGGCTATCTTTCCAAACCCTATCGCCCCGCACAATTGGCCCGCATCGTCCGCGAGACCCTCGACGCCGCCCGCAAGCCCGACGCCTCCCTGGCCGCCCCAGCCCCGTGAGAATCAACTTCCTTTAGCCTTTACGGCAAAACCACCAGCCGATAGAACCGTTGCGGCCCGTTCGTGAGGAAGTCTGTCGTGTTGAGCATGGCTCCGGTTGCGGTGACGGGGCTGCCAAGGTTGGTCCAGTTGCTCGTACTCAAGTCAGAATTGTACTGCAACTGATACTTTCCTCCAGCCTCTGTGCTCCATGTCAAACTCAGCGAGCCGTTGGTTAGGGTTACGGCCTGAAATTCCGGCACAATGGTCAGCCGGAAAACGGTCCCGGCTCCACCCTGGCCGCCGTATTCAGTCGTGCCATAGAAACTGCCGTCGTTGCCCTGCGCCAGTCCGGCATAGGGCCATCTGCCATCATCGCCGCCGGTGAAGGAATACAAACTGGTCAGCGCCCCATTGGTGCTGATTTGAAACACAGTGCCATAATCGTTCGTGCCGCCGCCTACTGTCGTGCCATAGAAATTGCCGTCGCTGCCCTGCACCAGCCCGGCATAGGGGTTTCCGCCATCATTGCCGCCGGTGAAGGAATACAAACTGGTCAGCGCCCCATTGGTGCTGATTTTGAACACGGTGCCTTTGCCGTAAATCCCGGGCTGCGTGCCGCCGTATTCTGTCGTGCCATAAAAATTGCCGTCGCTTCCCTCCACCAGCCCGGCCCAGGGAAAGGCGCCATCATTGCTGCCGGTGAAGGAATACAAACTGGTCAGCGCCCCATTGGTGCTGATTTCGAATACGGTGCCATAGCCATTCGTGCCGCGGGCTTCAGTCGTGCCATAGAAATTGCCGTCGCTACCATGCACCAGCGTGCCAACGGGGAATGCGCCATCATTGCCGCCGGGGAATGAATACAAACTGGTCAGCGCCCCATTGGTGCTGATTCTGAACACGGTGCCATAGCCTCCAGGAAACACGGTGCCATAGCCATACGTGCCACCTCTTTCTGTCGTGCCGTAGAAATTGCCGTCGCTGCCCTGCACCAGCCCGGCCGAGGGATACCCGCCAGCATTGGTGCCAGTGAATGAGTAAAGGCTGGTTAAGACGGCACTGGCGTGGGCACCAAAAACCGCCAGCACGAGCGCGGCTGCCAAGTGTAGTCGCATGAGCAGAGCCAAAACCGGCTTTCTCCCAAGTACCGGCCCAATCATTGCGCAGGTTCTGCTTCCGTTGTGCAGTGTCGTGAACTGAATTTTCATAATGTCTCGTGCTTTCATCATTGCAAATGTTTATCGTTGTATGTCAGCCGGATCCACACCGGGCTGCAGCACGCGGGTCGTCCGCCAAAAGAGACGAGTCGGTGACTCGTGGAGGCAATACAATGGCTTATATCATCAGAGGGAGAACATTAGCAACGAGAATGTTCGCCTGTGACCAAGGATCCAAGGATCGCCAAGCTCTCGGAAATGCAAAAAGAATTTTAGCCTTCAGCCGTTAGCCTTTCCTCCGTGCGCCATCACTGCCAAAAACCAGCACGCGCCCGACCGGGGCCGCAAAGGCGATCAATCTCCTCCAGCGCGCCGGCAAGACCTTGTTGCGCTTCGGGCGAAAGCTCGTCGCCGAAATCGAACTTCACCGCCGGTATCGTGAGCCACCAGGCCCTTGGCGCATGACCGAAGACGTCGCGGGCCAGCGCGAGCATCGTGCGCGGGTCGGCGGCGTGAGCCATGATTTGCGCGGACTCCGCTGGTTCCAGTTCGCGCAGCCGGACTTCGCGCGGCGCATCCACGGCCGCGTCCACGAACAGGACGGCGCTGGCTTTTGAAACGGGGTCGGCCAATTCGGGCGTCAGCAGCGGGCAAAGCAGGACCCGCACACCGGGATAATTCATCGCCGCCACGGCCTCGGCCACGCGCGGGCCTGCGCCATCGTCGCTCCGCAGCGTGTTGCCGTAGCCGATGATCAGGAAATCATCGCGCCCTTTGGGAGTGGGTGACCGGTTCATGGGTTCATGGCGCCCACGTTGCGGGCCGCAACTCAGCCGCGCACGGCTTCGCTCAAGACGGCGCCGTCGGGGCCGATCAGCCGGATGTGCAGCGGCAACTGTCCAACGGCATGAGTCGAGCAACTCAAGCAGGGATCGAAACAGCGGATGCCATGTTCCACCCGGTTGAGCAGCGGTTCGGTAATGGCGTTGCCGCGCACGTGATGCCGCGCGATTTGCGCCACCGTCTGGTTCATCGCAAGGTTGTTCTGGCCGGTAGCGACGATCAGGTTCACCTTTTCCAGCAGGCCGTCGCGATCCACCGTGTAGTCGTGGAACAACGTGCCGCGCGGAGCCTCGCTCACGCCCACCCCGCGCAAGCTGTTGATGCCCGCGTCAGCCCGGAGGTCTTCGCTCAACAAATCCGGGTCGTCCATCATAACCTCGATGTATTCCAGCGCCGCGAGAATCTCGATCAGCCGCGCGTAGTGATAGAGAAAGGAGGAAGTGACGGCGCCCCGTCCCATGCTCTTGAATTTCTTCAGTTCCGCGTCCGCTTGGGGCACGCCCATGCGTTCGCAAACGTTGAGCCGCGCCAGGGGGCCAACGCGATACATCCCATCCGGAAACCCCAGCGGCGTGTAATACGGCGACTTGAGATAGGACGAGCCTTGCACCGATTCGCTGATGAACTCCTCATATTTCCGCGGCTCCAGTTGGTCGGCGATGATGCTGCCGCTGCTGTCGCTGAAGCGCAGATTGCCGTCATGGTGTTCCCACGTACCGTCGGCCGTCACCAGGCCCATGAACAACGACGGGAAATTGCCGAAGATTTGAATCTCGCGCTGGTGCGTCTCCATCGTCTTCTCGAACAGCTCGAAGGCCAGTTTCGTTGTGGCGAAACATTCGGGCAGCCACGCGCGAATCCGGGCGCGGCCTTCCTCCTCCAACGGATTGCGCACCCCGCCCGGGACGGCCCAGGGCGGATGAATCTTCTTGCCGCCTAGAATTTCAATGACTTCCTGGCCGAACTGGCGCAGCCGGATGCCCGCGCGCGCAAGACCGGGGTTGGAGCCGATCAGGCCGAATACGTTGCGTTGCGCTTGCGGCGTCTCCCAGCCGAGCAGGAAATCCGGCGCGCTCAACAGAAAGAAACTCAGCGCATGGCTTTGCACGATCTGGCCCAGGTTCATCAGCCGGCGCAACTTGTTGGCCGCGGGGGGGATGTTGACGGCCATGATCGCATCGCCCGCCTTGGCCGACGCCAGTGTGTGGCTCACGGGGCAAATGCCGCAAATGCGTTGCGTGATGCCGGGCATTTCGCTATACGGACGGCCCTCGCAGAACTTCTCGAACCCGCGAAACTCAACGACGTGAAACTCGGCGTCCGACACGTTGCCCTCATTGTCCATGAAAATGCTGATCTTGGCGTGGCCCTCAATGCGGGTCACGGGGTCAATGACGATTCGTTTTGACATCATAAAATCCGATCTCTGCCCGGGCCGGACAGTCTGTCGGCAGCCCTGCCCGATCTACCCAAATCTCAACTGTCTTCCTTCCAGCTTGGGCTTGTCCCCTCTCAACATGGGCGCGATGAGCGCCTTGATGTGCTCCGCCGGCGGCGGGCAACCGGGCAGAAAGTACTCGACCTTCACCACCTCATGCACCGGCATGACGCGGGGCAGCAGCCGCGGCAGGATGCCTTCCGCCTTGGGCAGACAAGGATTGTGCTGCGCGCTCTCAATGTAGGCTCGCTGCAAGACGTTCTCTTCATTGCCGGGGCCGAGTTCATTGCGAATGGCGGGCACGTTGCCCGTCACCGCACAGTCGCCGAAGGCCACCAGCACTTTGGTCCGCGCGCGGATTCTGTGCAGCAACTCCAGATTGTCCTCGTTGCAGATGGCCCCTTCCATCAGGCACACGTCCACGTCTTCGGGATATTCCTTCATGTCCGCCAGCGGGCTGTACACCAACTCCACCTTGGACGCCAACTCGATCAGAAACTCGTCCAGATCGAGAAACGACATGTGGCAGCCCGAACAGCCGCCAAACCAAACTGTGGCTAATCTGACGCGATCCATTGTTTTTTCTCCCGGGCTGTGACGATGAACTCAAGTCTCGTGCGGTCGCGTTCCATTTCGGCCACCGTCGAGCCTTTATGGAAAAGCGCCCCCGTCGGACACCCTTGCACGCATTTGCCGCAGGACGTGCAGGAATCCGCTGCGCCCCACGGCTGGTTCAGGTCGGTGATGATCCGCGCTTGGCTGCCGCGGCCGGAGACGTTCTTGGTGCCCGCGCCCTCGATGTGCCAGCACACGCGCACGCAACGCGTGCAAAGTATGCAGCGGTTATGATCCATGCCGAAAAGCCGATGCGTGTCATCCACGCTCCACTTCGGATGGCAATAATCGTAGCGCACGTGGTCAATGCCCTGCTGCCAGGCGAAGGTTTGCAGCTCGCAATGCCCGTTGGCCACACAGACGGCGCAAACGTGATTCCGTTCCGCCAGCAGCAATTCCAGCGTCATGCGCCGGTATTTTCGCAGCCGCTCGCTCTCGGTCGTGATCTCCATGCCCTCGGCAACTTTGGTCGTGCAGGCCGGAAGCAGCTTCGGCACGCCGGCGACTTCCACCAGGCACAGACGGCAGGCGCCCACGTCGTACACGCCGTCCAGGTGGCACAACGTCGGGATTTTCACGTTGGCCTCTTCCGCCGCCTGCAAAATGGTCGCACCTTCCTCGGCGCTGATCTCCTGCCCGTTAATGGTCAATGTTTTGGCAGCCATAAAAGTGTTCCTTTACGTTGCCGCTCCGGCGGACTGGGGCCTCAAATCTCCCTGACTGGCCGGGCCGCCAGGATCGCCTTGGAGCAATTCCTCATACTCATTGCGGAAAAAGCGCAACGTGCTCAACGTCGGGTTGGGTGCCGTCTGGCCCAGCCCGCAAAGGCTGGTGCTTTTCACCATGTCGCAAAGTTCCTCCAGTTTGGAGAGGTCGCTTGCCGTCGCTTTGCGGCGGATGATCTTGTCCAGCAGATGGTGCATCTGCACCGTGCCGGCCCGGCACGGCGCGCATTTGCCGCACGATTCATCCATGCAGAACTCCATGAAGAACCGTGCGATCTCCACCATGTTGGTCTGGTCGTCCATCACAATCATTCCACCCGAACCCATGATCGAACCCAGCTTGCCCAGCGACTCGTAATCCACCGGCGTGTCCAGATGCCGCGCCGGAATGCAGCCGCCCGATGGCCCGCCCGTTTGCACCGCCTTGATCTGCCCGCCGTTGGGAGCGCCGCCGCCCATGTCCTGCACAATGGCGCTCAACGGCGTGCCCATCGGCACTTCGATCAGCCCGGTATTCTTGATCTTCCCCGCCAGCGCAAAAACTTTGGTCCCTTTGCTCTTCTCGGTCCCTATGCCCGCGAACCACTCCGCCCCGCGCCGGTAAATCGGCGGCACGTTGGCGAAGGTCTCCACGTTGTTGATCAGCGTTGGGAAACCCCATAGCCCGCTCTCCGCCGGAAACGGCGGCCGCGGCCGCGGCGTGCCCCGCTTGCCTTCGACCGACGCCATCAGCGCGGTCTCCTCTCCGCAGACAAATGCCCCCGCGCCGATGCGCAGGTCAACATTGAAGCTGAAGGGCGATTCAAATATGCCCGCGCCCAGCAGTCCCATTTGCTTGGCCTGCTTGATGGCGATCTGCAGCCGGCTGATGGCCAGCGGATATTCCGCCCGCACATAGATGAAACCCTGATCCGCCCCCACCGCGTACGCCGCGATGGCCATGCCTTCCAGCACGCTGTGCGGGTCGCTCTCCAACACGCTTCGGTCCATGAACGCACCGGGGTCACCCTCATCCGCATTGCATATCACGTACTTCTTCGCGCCCGGCGATTTGGCCACCGTGCCCCACTTCAGCCCGGTAGGAAAGCCCGCTCCGCCACGGCCGCGCAAGCCGCTCTGCACCATCGCTGCGACCACCTCCTTGGGCGTCATTTCGTTGAGCACTTCATGCAACGCCTGGTAGCCGTCCGCCGCGATGTAGCTTTCGATGCGCTCCGGGTCAATCACGCCGCTATTGGCCAGCACGATGAACAATTGCCGCTTGAAAAACGCCGCCTCTGGATCGGTTTGCGCCACATCGGTCCGGCCCCCTTTCAGCGCGGCGACCAGCGACGGCGCGTTTTCCGCCGTGACTTTGATGTAGAGAGCATTCTGCGGGTCGGCCTGCACAAGCGGACCCTCGCAGCAAAGTTTCATGCACCCGACGCCCCTCACTTCCACCTGGTCTTGCAAGCCCGCTTCCGCCACCGCTTTTTCCAGTTGTTGCTTGACGCCCAGGGCGCCCGACGACATGCAGCCGGCTGCCATGCAGCAGCGGAAGGTGATTTTTTTCCGCCCGGCCAGTTCCTTGGCCTTGATCTCGAGCAGATCGCTATGAGCCATTTTGCCTCCACTTCTGGATCCGATCCACCGCCGCCGCCGCGCTTTGGCGCGGTGTGACCGTCCCGTCATAGACAACCGCCGGCGCAATGCCGCATGCGCCGATGCACCGCGCTGTCAGAAGCGACAGTTGGTTGTCCGGCGTTGTTTCGCCAGGCTTGATCTTGGCGTGCTCCTCCACGGCGGCCAGAATCTTGTCCGCCCCTTTGACGTAACACGCCGTGCCCATGCAGACGACGCACGTGTGCTTGCCCTGCGGCTTGAGCGTGAAGAAATGGTAGAACGTCGCCACCCCATAGACCCGGCTGGGAGGCAACTTGAGCTTGGAGGCGACAAAGAGCAGCAAATCGTCTTCCAGACACCCGAACAGTTCCTGCGCCTTGTGCAGCACCTCGATCAAGGCATCCTGCCGGAACAGGTGCTTCTTGATATGCACCTCAAGAATCTTGAAACGCTTGTCCCCCGAAGCGTGTTCGAGTGCTGCTCTCAGCCGGCCCTGTCTCCGTTGCGCCGTCGTGGCGATCATTGTTGAACTTCCTCTCTCTTTTCTTCAGGCTGGCAAAATAACGCCAGCGTTTGATGGTACTTTGCCAGTTGACCGGCGGAGCCTGCATCGCAGATTTTGGCGATTGCTTTCCAGATTTTGTGCTGTCTGGCGGGCATAAAATCCAATCCCGCCCCGCCCCAACTCGCCATTGACGCCCTTGGACAAGCCATTACAATCCCGCCCGACATTTCATTACTGCAATTATGGCCGCCACAACTTCCGCTCCCGACGCCAACATCACTTCCGTCCTCCACGAAAACCGCCTCTTTCCGCCGCCCAGGGCCTTCGCCCGCGCCGCGCACGTCAAATCGCTAGCCCAATACCGCAAGCTCTACAGCGAGTCGGTCCGCCAGCCCGATAAATTCTGGGCGCGGCAGGCACGCGAGGAGCTGGTCTGGTTCAAACCCTGGAAATCTGTCCTGCAATGGAAGCTGCCTTATGCCAAATGGTTCTCCGGCGGCCGCCTCAACGTCAGCTATAATTGCCTGGACCGCCACCTCGGCACCCCCGCCGCCAACAAGGCCGCCCTGATCTGGGAGGGCGAACCCGCCGGCCCCGGCACCCCTGGCGAGGAGCGCACTTTCACTTACAAACAGCTTCATCGCGAAGTCTGCCTCTTCGCCAACGTCCTCAAGCGCAACGGCGTCGGCCGGGGCGACCGCGTCATCATTTACATGCCCATGGTCCCGGAGGCCGCCATCGCCATGCTCGCCTGCACCCGCATCGGCGCCGTGCATTCGGTTGTCTTCGGCGGCTTCAGCGCCCAATCGGTGGCGGACCGCATTTTTGATTCCCAGGCAAAGCTGGTCATCACCGCCGACGGCGGCTTCCGCCGGGGCACTGTGGTGCCGCTGAAAAAAAACGTGGACGAAGCTCTGTCCCTCAAGGACGAAGCGGGCAATCTTCTGGCCAAATCGGTCGCCAGAGTCATCGTCCTGCGCCGCACCTGCCATGAAATCCAAATCCAGGAGGGCCGCGACGTCTGGTGGCACCGCGAATTGCAGTACGTCGGGGCCGATTGCCCGGCGGAAAAGCTGGAGAGCGAGTCGCCGCTTTTTATTCTTTACACCAGCGGCTCCACCGGCAAGCCCAAGGGCGTTCTTCACTCCACCGCCGGCTACCTCCTTCACGTCAAGCTCTCCGCCAAATACGTCTTCGATCTCCGGCCCGAGGATGTCTTTTGGTGTACGGCCGATATCGGCTGGGTCACCGGCCACAGCTACGTCGTCTATGGCCCCCTGGCCAACGGCGCCACCAGCCTCATGTACGAAGGCGCTCCCAATCATCCCGAACCGGACCGTTTCTGGCGCATCGTGGCCAAATACGGCGTGAGCGTCCTTTACACCGCTCCCACCGCCATCCGCGCTTTCATGAAATGGGGCGACTCCTGGCCCGCCAAACACGACCTCCGCTCCTTGCGCCTCCTGGGCACGGTCGGCGAGCCAATCAACCCGGAAGCCTGGATGTGGTATCATCATGTCATCGGCCGCGGCCGTTGCCCCATTGTTGACACCTGGTGGCAGACCGAAACCGGCGGCATCATGATCACGCCCCTGCCGGGGGCCACCCCCACCAAACCCGGCACCGCCACGCTTCCTTTCTTCGGCATCGTGCCCGATGTCGTGGACAATGAAGGCAAACCGGTGCCCAGGAATTCCGGCGGCAAGCTCGTCCTTCGCAAACCCTGGCCTGGCATGTTGCGCGGTCTCTGGGGCGATCCCAAACGCTTCGTCCAAACCTACTGGAGCGAAGTGTCCGGCTGCTATTTCACCGGTGACGGCTGCCGCCAGGACAAGGACGGTTATTTCTGGATCGTCGGCCGCATTGACGACGTCCTCAATGTCGCCGGCCATCGCATCGGCACGGCCGAAGTCGAAAGCGCGCTCGTCAGCCACCCAAAGGTCGCCGAAGCCGCCGTCGTCGGCCGCCTCGACGACCTCAAGGGCCAGGCCCTGGTTGCCTTTGTCACCCTCAAGACCGGCGTCCGGGCCGACCCCTCCGTTCGCGAGGAATTGCGCGCCCACGTGGTCCATGAAATCGGCGCGGTGGCCAGGCCCGACGACATCCGCTTTGCCGAGGCCCTGCCCAAGACCCGTTCGGGCAAGATTATCCGCCGCCTCCTCAAACAAATCGCCGCCGGCACAGAGATCAAAGGCGACGTCACCACGCTGGAAGACTTCAGCGTGCTGGGCAAGCTGGCCGCCGTTGAGGAATAGCCCCTTGCCGCCGCCCAGAAGACCGCCGCCCACGATGCTCCATCAGCCAGGGCGCATTATGAGAGGGTGTCACAGGTTTTTATTAAGTAATTGACAATTACTGACTCTCTCGGCTCCAGGCGCTGCACCGTATCCAGCGCTTTGCCATCCTTGGTCTTCCATTCAAGCCACCCATTTGCCTCTCTGCCCATGAGTACAATCGCCGCCATGCTCGGCGTGTGAAACAAGTGATCTTTCTCGAAGATAACCGTGTCGCCTTCCTCGCGCATCACGCCTAACTCAAACAGCTTGGCCCGAAATGCTCCGGCTTTACCCGCAGTGGATTGTGCATCCTCCTTGCGGCCAACGGAACCTTTCAGAACCACAAACCCCTCGTGCGAGTATCGCCCGCGACCGTCCGTACCTGAGCCTTCGCAAAAGAAGATCTCCTCCGCCTTTGAATTCCCGACAGCTTGCGGCGCCGGCACAACGATGACCTGCTGCTTCTGCCCGAACAGGTCCTGTAAGCGTCGGCGGTTCAGGTAATATGCAAAGCCAATAAAACCAACTGCCAGCACCGCCACAGCCACCCAAGGCTGAAACCACGATGCCGGTTCGTCCGTGTCGCCGGAAGAAGCTGCCCCTGCCACGGGCTGCATCACCACTGTCTGTCGTCTGGCCTGAAGTTCCGATGACATGGCCGCAATGACTTTGGCGCGGTTGATTTGCTTCTGATCATAACGCTCGCGCCCCACCTTCAGTTTCTGTTGAAAGGCCTGTTCCGCCAAATGAAACTGCAATATGCGCTGCTCTTCCGCGGTGACGGCATTGGTATAATTTGGCCCGTTCGATATTGCCGCGCTGGCGGAAATTGATATTTCCAACATGACCAGCATGGCAGCCATTCCCGTCAGGCTGTCTGTGAAAATGCGATGATGCGCCAGGCGCGTCATAGCCCCGTTCCATTTGGCGCCAGCTCCGCAAAACTGTTCGCCTGAAGCGGCTTGCCCCAGGGCAGGCCCAGGTTGATGAATTGATTCGGGTTGTTGTTATAGCGGCTGTTGACACGCGAATCATAAGTCAATGTGAGATAGTTCTGAAATACGATCTGTTCATTGCGCGAAACAATGACTCCGTGGAAAACGGCAACGCTTTGGGCCATGCGCATCGCGGCGGCGTGATCCGTGTAAAAAATTCCCTCCAGCGTGCCCATGTTGTCGGTCGCCACCTGACTATAGGCGGCTGGACTGCCATTGACAGTGGGATACCCTCTAATGTACGAGGCCCGAGCGGGGGTCATGTTTATGTCCGTGTTATAATTGTAGTTGGCCTCCATTATGCCATCCCCGTCGGCATCATACCAGGTGCTCCACGTGCCGTCGGCATGAAGAAACGGGATGTCATCGTCAGGCGTGTTGGCGATCCCGTCCGCGCCCAGATGCGATTCATCACCCACATTTGCCAGGCCGCTGCCTGGATAATCGTAACAATAGTTGATCCAATCGGGGTTGGTCACGTCCCCTGCCAAAATTGAGCCTCTAACGGCGTACGCAATCAAGTCATTGGTCATGTTCTGGGCCACCCAAGCGTCGCGGGTGGCGGGTGCCTCGGTTTCAGGACGCGTGCTGAAGTCCGGGCCATGGGCGTAGGTGATGTTACTGGCTATGTAGAGGTTTCCCCCCACATACAAAGTGCCCTGCCCCGTCACGGTTCCCTGGATGACAAGGTCACCGGGTATGACCACCGTGCCTTTGATGATGATCGGTGAGTTGGGAGTGCCCGCCACATACAGTCCGCTCTGGGGGGTAAGGTTGCCGTCGTTGCCGCCAGGATTGGGGGTGTACTGGTTGGTCAACGCGCCGGCAACAATCTGGTTGGTGCCGATCCACAGCCCGTTGGTGCTTGTATTGGCCATGGCAGTGGCAATGTAGTTGCTGAAATTCAGCAGGTTCGGCATCACCACTCGTGGCGCGCCCTGGTGAACCAGATTGGTTTCATCAGCTCCGGCCAGCCCGGCAAAGGGCGGCGTCGCGTAATTTTGGATGGGGACTTCATTCTCATCAACCTGGTCGGCGGCATAAATGGCGCCGTTGACGGTCGGGCCGTCCCGGAAATCAAAATCCCAGTTGGCGCGTTGGGCGCCATTGCCCGTGATCGTATTTCCCCACCACCAACCCCAATTGTTCAGAAAATATTCATAGTCGAACACCTGGCTGATGGGGCGGACCGTAATCTGGGCCTGAATGGTGCGAACCTTGTAGTTGACACGTGCGGACGCGGTGATGACATAAACGTTGTTCGGTGAATTGCTGGGTTGCACAATTTGCACCCAGCGCCCTTGAAGGTGACATCTCCATTGACAGGCGAAATGATCGAGGCAATGGGCAGGGTTCCCAGAGCAGTCGAGTAGTAGTTGCTTGAACCGGGCGCCGGCGATGTATCGAAAACGGTTTGGGCCGCCCAGACCACGGCATTTTCAGCGTTGAAGAACGCCTTGTTCCAATCCACCCGCCCGTAGGCGTTATTAATGGAGTTGCTGCTCGTGATCAGCATCGAGCTGGCGGTCACGCAGATGATGGCGCCGATAACGACGACTGTCAAAAGCGTGGAGCCTTGCTCTTGGCGGTGTTTTATGGATGAAATATGCATGACGGGTTGGAGTTTAATTGTCGTTTCGCATCTGAACGGAGAAGTTGCGAAATAGGCTGGCCGGATTATTCGTCGGGTTCTGCCGCGAAAATCCATTGTCATTCATTTGAAATACCACGTTCAGAAGTGAATTATTCTGCGAGCCATCCAGATTAAAGGAAGTGGAGAAGTAAAGCTCGGTTAACACAGCGGCCGCGCTGTTGGTCATCCACAGCATCTGTGTCTAGGGAGCCAGAACATTGGGGGTATAGAGGACTTGTCCAGAGGAGGAGTTATAACCAATGCTCCCCATAATGTAGGTGCCATTGGTGGGGTAAAATATGAAAACCGATTGGTATCCCAACAGATTTCCATTGGTATCATAGAGGCCGCTCGAATAGTTGGGTGTGAGCCCTTGGGTGGCGCTCATGCTGCGCAGGCAGGTGGTGATGTTAGCCTGCAGAGTGTAAGCTTCTTCTTCGACGGTCGTGTCGGCAAATCCATTCCGTTGCTCCGTTGCGGATTGGACCAGCAGCAGAGCCACCGTTCCGGCCAGACCCATGCCCACAGCGGTGGCAACCATCAGTTCCGCCAGCGTGAAGGCTCGCCGGGATATCCGAGCGGCGATGTGGGTTGACGCGGTTTTCATAACGTCGGCACATCCACCGTCCGCAGAAAATCAACCTCGACTTCCAGTCGGCCGCCCTTGGCCAATGGACGCCCCAATCTATCTTGACGTTGATCTCTATGTCATGCAGTATTCCATTGACGCTATTTTGCGTCAGGGTCACCTGCATCATCGGATTGCGATTGCTCAACCACAGCAGATCGGGATAAAAAGTTTGAAACGCCGTCGTGTTGACCGAAACCCAAGAACTGTTCTCGCAGGGATGGCGATGAGCGGCGCTCCACCAGTGCCATTATAAATGGAGTTGATGGGCAATCCCGGGGCCACCGATGTGAAGGGCAGCGCCTTGATGTTCTCGACAAACTTGGTCAGGAAGTCCATCGCGATCGCCTCTTCCTTCGCTTTCCTGTCGCAGACCTGGTTCGTGACGATTGCCGACAGGCAAGCGGTAACGAAGATCCCCACCAGTCCCAAAGCGACCGTGGCTTCAACCAATGAGAATGCGGACACCCCTCTTGCCTTGCGGAATCCAGCGCGGGCTTGTTTCGCCTGCAATTGTGGCCTGAGTTCTTTGGAGTCGCCCGGCACAAACCCAACATCCTCGGAAAAAAGACCATTTTTCCCGCGGCGCTCGCCATTCCGAAAAAGTGTCCCGTGTCTTGTGTCCACGTTCACTCGCTCGAAAGTAGCGCGTTCTATACCATCGCCCATGTGATAAATGATTCCAATTGGCCGGTTTCTCGCACCATCACTCATCGAAACTCGTAACACCCTCTATGAACCCGCAAACTGCGATCGGGGACCGTGACCGTCCCGGTCGCCGGGCGGTGCATCTCGCGCCGCCCTTCCTGCCTGATGCCCGACCGTAAGCGTCTGAAAATAAGCAACTTGCCAATCCAGCCGCTCAAAATCCGCCCGTTTTTGCAGAAAAAGCGGTATCCTAAACAAAGTACTTTGCATGTTTTTTCGCGTTTTTCCGGTTTTGGCGTTTTTTCCGTCGCAAGCAATTGTGTTTCAATGACAAGCGGCATCCAACCCCTCCCAAAAAAATCATGCCTGAAACCTACCGTAGGTTTTCTGTTTTCCACGCCTCGCCCGTCCCGAATCAGATGGGTTTGCCACGAAGTCAAGGTTGAAAAGGGCGGCCGTTGCTGGCAACCTCCGCTCATGGATCATCTGGCCAAAGCGCGGCAAGTCTTCGACATCGAAATGGCGGGCCTCAAAGCTGTCCGCCGGCAATTGGACGGCGCCTTCACCGCCGCCGTCCAAATCATGGTCGAGACCCTGCGCCAGCGCGGCAAGATCGTCGTCGTGGGCATCGGCAAGTCCGGCAACGTCGGCCAGAAAATCGCCGCCACACTGACGAGCACCGGCTCGACGAGCGTTTTCCTCCACAGCGTTGACGCCCTGCACGGCGACCTGGGCATCGTCAGCGACGGAGACGCGATCCTGGCGCTGAGCTATTCCGGGGAATCCGAGGAATTGCTGACGCTGGTGGCGGCGCTGAAACGATTTTCTGTCAAGATCATTGCCATGACCGGCGCCGTCAAGTCTTCCGTGGCCCGGTACAGCGACGCGGTCCTGAACGTGAAGGTCCCCAAGGAGGCCTGCCCGTTCAATCTGGCTCCGACGGCCAGCACCACGGCCATGATGGCGCTGGGCGACGCGCTGGCCATGACGGTCTTGCAGGCGCGGGGCTTCAAGGAAAAAGATTACGCCCGGCATCATCCTTCCGGCGCCATTGGCCGCGCGTTGCTCATGAAGGTGAGCGACATCATGCGCGCGGGCGACCGCAACGCCGTGGCGGGCGAAAAATTGACGGTCAAGGAAGCCTTGCTGCTGATGTGCCGCGCCAAGTCCGGCAGCGTGAGCGTCGTCAACGCGCGCGGCAAACTCTCCGGCGTTTTCACCGACGGCGACCTGCGCCGCCACACGGCCGCGGACCCGGAGATTCTGGCCCGCCCGCTGGCGGGTGTGATGACGCGCCACCCCGTGTGCATCCGGGACGACGCCCTGGCGGTGGAGGCGCTGAAGGTGTTCAACCAGCGCAACATTGACGATCTGATCGTGGTCAACGCGCGCCGCGAGCCGGTGGGGTTGATTGATTTGCAAGACCTGCCGAAGTTGAAATTGATGTGACGCCAAACCCACCGCGCGCATGTCCCCTTTCACCCATCTGCTGGCAAGCTGGATTGTGGCGGCGAAAACGACTGACAACCTGCGCGACCGGCGGCTGGTGACGCTGGCGGGCGTCGTGCCGGACCTGGACGGATTGGGCATTGTGCTTGACATTGGCAGGGGGGCGATGAAGAGCGGCCAGTATTATTACTATCCGCAATACCACCATTGGCTGATGCATGGGTTGCCGGCGGCGGTGGTGTGTTCGGTGTTGCTGGCTGTGCCGGCCCGACGGCGCTGGCGCGTGCTTGGGCTGGCATTTCTGACGTTTCATTTGCACCTGCTGTGCGACCTGGTCGGTTCGCGCGGGCCGGACAAGATGGACCTCTGGCCCATATTCTATTTGGGGCCGTTGAGCCAGCATCCGATGTGGATCTGGAAATACCAATGGCGGCTGGATGGCTGGCAGAACCGAGTCATCTGCCTGGCACTTTTTTTCTGGGCGCTGTGGCTGGCAGTCAAAATGGGGGATTCGTTCGTGGGCGTCTTCAACCGCCGTTGCGACCGGGTATTCGTGGGCGTTCTGCAAAAATGGCACGCCTGTCTCAGGGGAGCCAAATCGGAAAGCCCGTAGGAGCCGCGCAAACCGGGCCGCTCAGGATTAATCTGGGGCGGCACAGGCGATTTCGCAATCGGCATTCTGCTCAGAAACGATTCAAATAAAGAATTTATGCACGACTTCGCGCGGCGTTGCGATGATTGGTGCGACAGCGTCGCAGGCTTGCAATTCGAAGGCAAGACGCGTGAAATCAAGACCGCGCAAATGCGCGTCGCTGGTCAGCAGGATCGCGCAGTTGAGCAGGGCGGCTTCGGCCAGAATCAACGCGTCATTGACCTCCGCCTCCGGCAGGAGTTCCAAATCGCGAATCCGGCGGCCTATGCGGCGGGCGGCGTCATGTTGAAATTCGGGCAAATCGACGGGTCGAATATTCAATGACCGAGCCAGTTCAAAGGCGCGGCGTGCGTTCTCGAGCTTGTCTATCACTTCGCCATGAGTTGCTTCCTGCGCCAGTTCCTCGCGGGCGGTCGGCGGGATCACCATTTGACACTTACGGATGCGGCGACGAATAACAAAAATGGCGTCAGCCACGTCGTCAATCTCGGCGACCAAGTCGAGCAGGACGTTGGTGTCAACGGCGATGAGCATCCGCCGCCTTTGGGTCGGACCCGTAGTAAAGGCGCATGGCTTCGTGGCGCAGTTGCCGCCGCTGGGCCTCGGTCAACTTGTTGCAGCGGGCGCGAATCTCCGCCGCCTGCACCGTTCCAGGCGTCTGCTTTTCGCCAGCCAGTTTGCCGTTTTTCATCACTATTCTTTGTCTCACAGATCTCGCTGCTTGTCAATTCCCTGGTACGGACAATGCAGAGGCCAGAACTGAATTTGACTAAAAAAGAAAAATGGAGGGAACAAGCGCATGGAACATGAGGCCGACAGTTTTCCTTGCCGGGAGGGGTGGATGCCGTATGCTGGAGGGCAGTGAAGGGGCGAGAGGCCTTCCCGATGTTGAGGAATACGGATGCAAGGCACAGCAGCCCCATGAATAAATTGAAAATGACATATATGAACACACCCCGCGTCAAAGAAATTTTAAGCTGGTACGGCAGCGACAACCCCGGAACCCTGACCAACCTGGCCCGGCTCCTGAACCACGGCAAATTGGGCGGCACCGGCCGCCTGGTCATCCTGCCCGTTGACCAGGGCTTCGAGCACGGCCCCGCCCGCAGCTTCGCCGTCAATCCGCCCGGCTATGATCCGCGCTACCATTTCGAGCTCGCGCTGGAAGCGGGCTGCAACGCCTACGCGGCGCCGCTGGGGTTCATCGAGGCGGGGGCGCGGGATTTCGCGGGCGAAATTCCGCTGATCCTCAAGATCAATAATCATGACGTTTTGCTGGACGAAAAAGACCCGTTGCCAGCGCTGACCAGCGGCGTGCAGGAGGCGCTGCGTCTGGGTTGCGCGGCCATCGGGTTCACCATTTATCCCGGCTCCTCCGAGCGGGTGAAGATGTACGAGCAACTGCGCGAGGCGGCGGCATTGGCCAAACACAATGGCCTGGCTGTCGTGGTCTGGTCCTACCCGCGCGGCTCCTCGCTGAGCAAGCAGGGGGAGACGGCGATGGACGTTTGCGGTTACGCGGCGCACATCGCGGCGGAATTGGGCGCGCACATCATCAAAGTGAAATTGCCCACCGCCCACTTGGAACAGGAGGCGGCCCGCAAGGTTTATGAGAAGGAAAAAGTGCCGATTGCCACGCTGGCCGAGCGTGTCAAACACGTCGTCCAGTGTGCGTTCAACGGCCGGCGGATCGTGATTTTCTCCGGTGGTCCGGCCGGCAGCGACGAGGCGGTGTTTGAGGAAGTGAAGGCCATCCGGCAGGGCGGGGGTTTCGGCTCGATCATCGGCCGCAATTCATTTCAGCGGAAAAAAGACCAGGCGCTGCAATTTCTGGGAAAGGTCATTTCCATTTACGGGAGTTAGGCTGATTGACCCCGGGCATGTTTGAGTTGTTGCGGAGGGATCCGGCCTCGCGCGCCCGGCTGGGCCGGTTGACCACGGGCCGGGGGGTGATAGAGACGCCGGTGTTCATGCCGGTGGGAACGCAGGCCAGCGTCAAGGCGCTGGATCCGCGCGAATTGCGCGAGATAGGCGCGCAAATCATCCTAGGCAACACCTACCATCTGAACATCCGCCCCGGGTTGGACATCATCCAGGCCGCCGGGGGCCTGCATCGCTTTATGAGCTGGCCGGGGCCGATTCTGACCGACAGCGGAGGGTTCCAGGTCTTCAGCCTGGCCAAGATCCGCAAGATTCAGGAGCACGGGGTCGAGTTCCGTTCGCATCTGGATGGTTCGCCCTTGTTTCTCGGCCCGCAGGAGGCGATGGAAATCCAGCGGGCGCTGGGCTCGGATATCGCCATGGTCTTCGACGAATGTCCGCCGCACGATTGCGCGCCCAAGGCCGCGCTGGAGGCCGTCGAACGCACGCTGGCCTGGGCGCGGGAATGCCGCGCGCAACCCCGCGCCGAGGGCCAGGCGGTTTTCGGCATCGTGCAGGGCGGGATGGACCCGGCCTTGCGCGAGCGTTGCGCCCGCGAATTGGAGGCGATGGATTTTGACGGCTACGCCATTGGCGGGGTGAGCGTGGGCGAGCCGGAGCACGAGATGATGAGGGCGGTCGAAATGACCGAGCCGTTCTTGCCGGAGCGGCGGCCCCGTTACGCGATGGGACTGGGGACGCCGGCGCAATTGGTGGAACTGGTGGCGCGCGGGGTGGATATGTTTGACTGCGTTTTGCCGACGCGGGTCGCCCGAAACGGCACGGCGTTCACCCGGCGAGGCACGCTGAGCGTCAAAGGGGGAGCGGTCAAGGCGGACTTCGGGCCGATTGAGGAGGGATGCAGTTGCTTTGCGTGCCAGAATTTCACGCGGGCCTATTTGCGGCACCTGCTCAACGTCAACGAGATTTTGGGACTGCGCATGCTCAGCGTGCATAATTCCCATCTTTATCTGGACGTGATGCGGGAAATCCGGGGCCATCTGGCGGCGGGAACCTTTGCGGACTATCGCCGTCAATTCGCCGCCGCCTACGTGCCGACGCGGAGAATTCTCTCTTCGCGGGTCAAGCAGACGCTCAAAGCGGAGGACCGGGGGTAAGGGCGGAAATATCCCGCTCAACGATTGACGCTCTTCATGCCGGCGTCCGGGTAACGCGCACCGGCGGCGGCTCCGGGAGGCAAGGCGGTCGAGATCTCTTCCAGCTCTGCCGGCGTCAGTTCGATCTCCAGCACCGCGACGTTTTCTTCCAGATAACTCCGGCGCTTGGTGCCAGGAATGGGGACAATGTCCTCGCCTTGGGCGAGCACCCAGCCCAGGGCCAGTTGCGCTGCCGTGCATTTCTTCCGCGCAGCCAACGCTTTGATCCGCTGAACCAAGTTCAGGTTGTGCGCGAAGTTCCCGCCGTGGAACCGGGGCGAGTTCCGGCGCCAATCGCCCGCGGGCAGGTCCGCAATTCTCTCGAATTTCGCCGTGAGAAAGCCGCGGCCCAGTGGACTGTAGGGCACAAAGCCGATTCCCAACTCGCGGCAGAGCGGCCGGATTTCCGCCTCCACGTCGCGCGTCCACAGGGAATACTCCGTCTGCAACGCGCTGATCGGATGCACTTTCATCGCCCGGCGGATGGTGGCGGGCGCGGCTTCGGACAATCCGAGGTAACGGACCTTTCCGGCGCGAACCAGTTCGCTCATCGTTCCGACGGTTTCTTCAATAGGCACCTGGGGGTCCACGCGGTGCTGGTAGTAAAGATCAATTTCATCCACGTCCAAGCGCAGCAGGCTGGCATCGCAACAGAGGCGGACGTATTTGGGATCGCCGCTGACGCCGATGAAATTGCCGCGCTCGTCGCGCACGTTTCCGAATTTGGTGGCCAGGATCACCTCGTTGCGGCGGCCTTGGATGGCGCGTCCGATCAGCCGCTCGTTTTCGCCGCAGCCGTACATGTCCGCCGTGTCGAGCAAGCTGACCCCCAGGCCGAGCGCGCGGTGGATCGTGGCGATGGATTCCCGGTCATCGCGCGCGCCGTAGAATTCCGACATGCCCATGCACCCGAGGCCGAGCGCCGAAACGGCCAATCCTTGTGTTCCGAGTTTTCGCTCTTTCATGCGATTTCCTTTCCGATTGACAATTTAACGCGTCTGGGTGGAAAATTTCGCGGTCTTGAAGTTTAATGTCAATCGGTTTCCGGCCATCCTGGGAGGGCGGTGGCTGCCACTTTTGGCGGATGGCTGTTTTTTATGCGCGTCGCGGTCACAGGAGCATTCGGCTATTCGGGACGTTACATTGCCCGTCGCTTGATCGAGGTGGGCCACCGAGTTATCACGCTGACAAATTCATTGAAACGTGACAATCCGTTTGGGGGAAACTTGCAGGCGTTCCCTTTTCACTTTGACCAGCCCGAAGAATTGACGAAGTCGCTGGCGGGAATGGACGCGCTCATCAACACTTACTGGGTGCGATTCGACCATCGGTTGTTTACGCACCAGCAGGCAGTTGCCAACACCAGGGTTTTGTTCCAGGCGGCAAAAAGAGCCGGGGTGCGCCGGATTGTTCACGTGAGCATCACCAATCCGGACATTCACTCCGATTTGCCTTACTTTAGCGGCAAAGCTGAACTGGAATCGGCTCTGATCTCCCTGGGCGTGTCTTACTGTATTCTGCGGCCGGCTGTTCTATTCGGAAAAGAAGACGTGCTGGTAAATAACATCGCCTGGTCACTGCGCCACCTGCCGGTATTTGGCGTGTTCGGGGCTGGCGACTACAAACTCCAACCCATTTACGTGGACGACCTGGCATCCGCCGCCGTGGAGAAAGTGGACGGCTGGCGGGATGAGATCATCAACGCCATAGGACCGGAAACGTTCACCTATCGCGAGTTGGTGGAGACGGTCAAACGGTTGCTGGGTTTGAGACGGCTCGTGATTGGCGTTCCGCCCGAAGTTGGCTATTGGGCCTGCCGCACTATCGGCCTGCTGGTGTGCGATGTCACCATTACCCGTGAGGAGATACAAGGCTTGATGGAAGGACGGTTGTATGTGGACACTCCTCCCTTGGGCGCGACCAAGCTGACGGATTGGATTGACCGCCACAAAGACACGCTGGGCCGCCGCTACACCAGTGAAATGGCGCGACGAGTTGACCGATTGTCCGATTACCCATCCAATTGATGCCTCCTTACGAAATTTCGACTGACCGGCGGCGTTTGGACACGCGGCTGATTCATCAATTTCTCGGTTCCACTTACTGGGCGCGGAACATCCCGCCGGAGGTGGTGGAGCGGTCCATCAAGAATTCCTTGTGCTTCGGCGTCTATGCGCAGGGGCGGCAGGTCGGGTTCGCCCGCGTCATCACCGATTACGCGACCTTCGGCTACGTGGCCGATGTCTTCGTGTTGCCGGAGCATCGGCGGCAGGGATTGGCCAAAATGGTCATGCGGGCCATCCTGGACCATCCCGATCTGCAAGGCTTGCGCCGGTTGCTGCTGGCGACGCGCGACGCGCACGGTCTGTACGTGCCATTCGGCTTCAAGCCGCTGGCCAACCCGGAGCATTTTATGACCGTTCACCGACCCGACATTTACGCGCGGGAAGCTTGAACACCCGGTCATTCACTTTTGGATCCAATATGTTGTCAGCCGCGACCAGGAAAACAATGCCGAGCTTGCTTCTCTTGAGCGCGCTCGTTGCCGTCCAAGCCGGAGTGGCGCAATCTGGAACATCGCTGGCTTCTTCGCCTACGTTGGGCGCCTATTTTCCCGGCAAGAAATATCTGCCGCATTCATTGCCCCGTTTTGCGGAGATGCGCAATCAATTGCCGGCCCCGATCCTGGACGAGAAGCCGCAGTACATCGCGATGTACTGGAAGGCGTGGGATCTGGCTTTCAAGAATTTCCACGAGCCGCAGCCCGGGAGCGGGTTTACTTCGCAGTTCATAGATGCGGCTTTCAATGAGAATATCTTCCAGTGGGACACCTGCTTCATGACGATGTTCTGCAACGTGGCCCACCCTCTGGTGCCCGGCATCGTCTCGCTCGATAATTTTTATGCCAAGCAACACCCGGACGGTGAAATTTGCCGGGAAATCTGCCGCGCCACCGGCGCTGATTACGACCCCTGGGTCAACAAGGAACACAAACCCCTTTTAAGCCGGTGGGGCTGGGGCCGGTCGGCCAATGCCCCGGTTATCTATCAAGGGCGCCTGGCTCCGGAGACGCCGCCCCAGCTTACGCTCGACGCTCTGAACCACCCCATTCTGGCGTGGGCTGAATGGGAGAGTTACGGCGTGACAGGGGACAAGGGGCGCCTGGTCATGGTCTATGAGCCGTTGAAACACTATTATCGCGCCTTGCAAACCTATCTTCGGCAAGGCAACGGCTTGTATCTGACGGACTGGGCCAGCATGGACAACTCGCCGCGCAACGTTTTTCTCAAGGACGGCGGATGCGCGGTGGATACCTCCTGCGAGATGGCGCTCTTCGGCCGCAATCTGGCCGCCATCGCTGAAGTTCTCGGCAAAAAAGAGGAAGCCCGCCGTTTCACCGACGACGCTGATGCCCTCAGCCAGACCATCAATCGCCTCATGTGGGACGACACGAGACATTTTTATTTCGACCTTGCTCTCGATGGGCGGCGCTCGCCAATCAAGACCGTGGCGGCCTTTTGGGCCTTGCTGGCCGGGGTGGCTTCGCGCGAGCAAGCCGCAATTCTTGCGGCGGAACTGGGCAACCCGAAAACTTTCGCCCGCGCGCACCGCGTGCCGACGCTGGCTGCGGATGAGGCTGCGTACAATCCCGCCGGGGGCTATTGGTGTGGGGCGGTCTGGGCGCCGACCACCACCATGGTCGTTCGCGGGCTGACTCAGTATGGTTTTGGCGCCCTCAGCCGTGAAATCGCGCTCAATGATCTTGACATGATGGATCGTGTCTTCCAGCAAACCGGCACCATCTGGGAGAACTACGCGCCCGACGCTGCCCGGCCCGGACAGCCCGCCAAAGCGGATTTTGTCGGTTGGAGCGGCCTGGGGCCAATTCTCTATCTGCTGGAATTCGGCATTGGCTTAAGACCCGACGCGCCAAAGAACCAGTTGTTGTGGGAGCCGGTGTTTGCCGGCCGGCAGGGCTGTGAACGTTACCGTTTCAACGGCCATGTCGTTTCGCTCCTGGCACAACCCGCCGCGCCGGAGATCGGCAAGCTGACACTAACCGTCAAATCCGACGGTGAATTCACACTGTTATTGAAGCGACAAGACGATCTTCGCCGGTTCCCCATACGGGCCGGCGAACAGACATTCGAGTATTGACCCTGAAGGAAGATAATCGTCCAAGCGCGTGTTACCCAGTCCCCGCATTTAGAACTCTCGTGTTTTCCAGAGTCACCTTTTGGGTTTGCCTTTCCGCCCCGTTGCGCAAAAATTCGGGGGATGGAAAGGTCTCCCTGCGCCGCGCTTTGTGTCCTGCCTCTCTGCCTTTTGGCGGGATGCTCGGCCGATGATCAGCGGAGCGTTCCCATTGACAGCAAATTCTTCAGCCGGGTCGAAGTCATCGGTTCGCGCGGGGCGGGGGTCGGCGAATTGAACAAGCCGCGCTCGGTGGCGGTGGATGCGGCCGACAATCTCTACGTGGTGGATATGACGGCGCGCGTGCAAAAGTTTTCGCCGGAGGGAAAGTACGTGCTCGAATGGCAGATTGCGCAAACAGAAAAAGGCAAACCCAAGGGCATGTGCCGCGACAAGGCGGGGGACATCGTGCTGGTGGAGCCGCATTACTCGCGCGTCAATTTCTTTTCGCCGGAAGGCAGGCTGGTGGCGCAATTCGGCGAGCACGGCACCAACGCGGGCCAGTTGGGCATGCCGCGCGCGGCGGCCGTCAACACGCGTGGCGAACTCTACGTCTGCGAATACACCGATTCGGAGCGGGTGCAGTGTTTCACGCCCCACGGGGAAAGGTGCCTCGGCGGCTGGGGCCGCCTGGGGGAGGGCCCTGGCGAGTTCAGCCGGGCGGAGGGCCTGGGCATTGACGCCCGGGACAACATCTATGTCGCCGATTCGTGCAACCACCGCATCCAGGTCTTCACGTCGGTGGGCAAATTCTTGCGCCAATACGGCAAGGCCGGTTCGGGCGCAGGGGAATTCAGCTACCCGTATGATATAAAAATTGACGCCGGGGGCCTGCAGTTTGTGTGCGAATTCGGCAACAGCCGCATCCAAATTCTTGACTCGCATGACCGGCCGTTGGAAATTCTCGGCGGGCCGGGCGGCGCTCCGGGGCAGTTCAGCAACCCCTGGGGCCTGGCGTTGGATTCCAAAGGCAATCTTTATGTGGCCGACGCGTTGAATAACCGAGTTCAGAAGTTCATCCGCAAATGACCTTCCAGTTTTCCAATCCCCTCTGGCTGCTGGCGCTCCTGCCGGCGGCGGCTTGGACATTGTGGCTGGCCTGGAAGTCCGACGTGCAGATAGGCGCCTGGCGGCAGTGGACGGCGATGGCGCTGCGTCTGGCGGTCGTGCTCGCGTTGTGCCTGGCGATGGCCGGATTGCAATGGCGCAAACCGCAGGAGGGCATGACCGTTTATTTCATGCTCGACCGCTCGCAGAGCGTGCCCTCGCCGCAACAGGAGGCCGCGCGCGCCTACGTCAACCAGGCCTGCAAGGAAAAAAAGGCAAACGACACGGGCGGGGTCCTGGTTTTCGGCGCCGACGCCGCCATCGAATCCCGCCCCAATGCCCAGGTTGATCTGCGGCAAATCCAGGCCATCGTAGGCGTCGAGCGCACCGACATTGCCAGCGCCATTCGCCTGGGCACCGCCGCCTTCCCCGAAACCGGCCAGAAACGGCTGCTGCTGATGTCGGACGGAAACGAAAACGTGGGCGACGCGATGTCGGCCCTTGCGGCGGCGCGCCCCTTGGGCGTGAGCCTGGACGTGGTGCCTTTGGGCACCAGTCGCGGCAACGACGTGTCCATCCGAAAATTGGCCCTGCCCACCAAGGTCAAGAACGGCCAGACCTTTGACGTGAAGATTTTCGCACAGGCCGATCACGCCCAAAGCGGCACCATCCGCCTCTACCTCAACGACACCGCGCTGGGCGAGCAGAAGGTGGAATTGAGCGAGGGCAAAAACCTTTTCACCTTTCCGCAAACCCTGGGCCAGCCGGGCTTCTACAAGTACGACGTGCAACTGGACGCCCCCGGCGACACCGTCCCGCAGAACAATCACGCCACCGCTTTCGCGACCGTGCGCGGCAATCCGCGCGTGCTTATCGTGTCCAGCGACACGCAAAAGGACACGCCGCTGCAGGCCGCCCTGCAAAGCAGCAAGCTGGATGTGAAGCTGACGGACAAGTTTCCCCAGACGCTGGCCGAACTGCAAAGCTATGACGCGGTCTTCATCAGCAATCTTTCCGCCGGCGATCTGGGCCTGGATTCCATGCGCCTGCTGGACAGCGCGGTGCGGGATTTCGGCGTGGGCGTCGTTTGCATCGGCGGCGACCAGACCTATGCTGCCGGGGGCTATCGGGGCACGCCGCTGGAGGCGATGCTGCCGGTGGAAATGGAATTGGACAGCAAGAAGGTCCTGCCCAACGGCGCGCTGGCCATCGTCTGCCACGCCACCGAATTTCCCGGTGGCAACGGCTGGGCGCGCGACATCGCCTTCGCCGCCTTGGAGGCGCTGGGACCGCAGGACGAGATGGGCATCGTGCTTTGGGACGGCAACAACCATTGGCTCTTCCCTCTGTCCAAAGTCGGCAACAAAACCGACATGGGCCGCAAGATTTCCGGCATGAACCCCGGCGACATGCCCAGTTTCCAAGGGCCGATGGAAGCGGCCTACGCGGCGTTGAGCAAATCCACCGCCAGCCTCAAGCATTTGATCGTCTTCAGCGACGGCGACCCCGGCGCGCCGACCAAGTCGCTGGTGCAGGACATTGTCACGCATAAAATCACCATCAGCAGCGTGATGATCGGCGGGCACGTCGCCCCGGACACGATGTCGTGGCTGGCGGCGGAGGGGCGCGGCCGGTTTTGGGCGGTGGATTCGGCGTCGGACCTGCCGCAGATATTCGTGAAGGAGGCCTCCGTCATTTTGAAGTCCGCCATATTTGAGGAACCCTTCAAACCGCAAGCCAGATCGTTGAGCGAAATCACCAAAGGCATCGCCCCGGCGGAATATCCGCAACTTCTGGGCTACGTCTGCACCACGCCCAAGGGCCGGGCCGAGGTGCCCCTGGTCACGCAGAAGGGCGACCCGTTGCTGGCCCATTGGCAGTACGGCCTTGGGCGCGCCGTGGCCTTCACATCGGACGCGCGCGCCAAATGGGCCGCCAATTGGATGGGGTGGGACAAATACCGGCAATTCTGGCGGCAAATCGCCCAATGGAGCCTCCGGCGCGTGGACGCGGCTGACTTCAACACCGAGGTCGCTGTCGAAAAGGGCGAGGGCCGCGTCAGCGTGGAGGCCATTGACGCCGAGGGGCACTATCGCAATTTCCTGAACCTGCAACTGCTGGTCGTCAGTCCCAAGGGTGAAAGGCAGATTCTGTCCCTGCCGCAAACCGGGCCGGGCCATTACGACGCGACTTTTCCCACCAAGGAAGTCGGCGCCTACCTGATGAACCTGACCGACCGCGCCACCGGCCAATCGCAGGCGCTTGGCTTGAGTGTCAACTATTCGCCCGAATTCGACGACACCGGGCCGAACACGGCCCTGCTGCGCCGCCTGGCCGAATTGGGCGGCGGCAAAGTGCTCGACCCGCAGACCGACAACCCGTTTTTGCACGACCGCCAAAAGACCTTCCAGCCGCTGGATCTGCGCGATTGGCTGCTCAAATTGGCCATCCTGCTTTTTCCCTTTGATGTCGCCGTCCGCCGGATACAGATTGACCGCGCCGAATGGTTGCGGGCCACCAAGACGCTCCGGCGCTGGGTCTTCTTCTGGAGAGGCGTGCCGCGCACCAAGGAAGCCGATGAATCCCTTTCGGCGCTGCTGGCCCGCCGCGGCCAGGTGCGGGCCGCCCGGACCGCACCCGCGCCCAGCCCGGCCCTCTTTGAGCCGGAAAAGCCCGTGCAAGTGGCCGAGCCCGGCAAACCCGCGCCGCTGTCTGGCAGCCAACCCGGCCCATCCGCCGAGGCCGGCGAAAAACCGCCGCCCAAAGAACAAGTTCCCACCACCAGCCGGTTGCTGGAGGCCAAACGCCGCGCGCAAAAGCGGACGGAACGGGAATGACGGCCATGTTTTTCAGTCCCCGATCCTGCCGCCTCTGGCCCGTTTTGCTGTTCTGCCTGCTGCCGGCGGCGCGGGGCGGCGAGCAAATCTTCCGCGTTGCCACTTTCAACGTCGAGAATTACCTCGACGCCCCCTCCGGCAGGCGCCATGCCAAATCTGCCGCCGCCCAGGCCAAAGTCCGCGAAAGTATCCTGGCGATCAAGCCCGACGTCATCGCGCTGGAGGAAATGGGCGCGACCAACGCCTTGCTGGCGCTGCAAGGGGGGCTAAAATCCGCCGGCTTGGACCTGCCCTTTTGGGAGGAGGTCGCCGGATTCGACACCAACATTCATGTCGCTGTGCTGAGCCGGTTTCCCATCGTGGCCCGGCGGTCGCATACGAACGAGAATTTCCTGCTGGATGGGCGCCGCCTGTTTGTCAAACGCGGGTTCGCCGAGTTGGACATCCGGGTCAATCCGCGCTTCACCTTTACGCTCATCGCCGCGCACTTGAAATCGCGCCTGGCCTCGCCAATCGCCGACGAGGCGGAATGGCGCTACCAAGAGGCGGTGGCCTTGCGACGGGTCATTGACACCCGCCTCGACCAGGACCCCGCCCAGAACCTGGTGGTGCTGGGCGATTTGAACGACGCGCCGGACTCCCAGCCCGTGCGCGCCATCCTGGGCCGTGGCGCCGGCCGCCTGCTCGACACCCGCCCCGCCGAGCACAACGGCGACGATGCCTCCTCGGCCGACGGCACCCACGAGTCCCGGCGCGTGACCTGGACCGATTACTACGCCAAAGAGGACAGCTACAGCCGCGTTGACTACATCCTGCTTGGCCGCGGGATGCGGGAGCATTGGCGCCAGGGGGAGACGTACATTTTGACCCTGCCCAATTGGGGACTGGCCTCCGACCACCGGCCCCTGGTCGCCGCCTTCTCCGTGCCAGAGCAATAATCTTAAGCCGCTTATGTGGAACTCCACATAAACGGCTAAGAGGGCCGCAATTGCCGCGCCTCAACCCGGATTGGACGCCCGTTGATAGGAGGCCTCGACCTTGGCCGTGACGTCCTTGAAACCCATGTCCACCTCGTAGATTTGCTTGTAAAAATCGTCCGCCTCGGACTGCTTGCCCATTTTCTCCAAAATGCCCGCCAAGGCGTAGGTCATTTCCTTTTTCTCATCGTCGAAAACCAGTTTTTCCTTCAGCGCGTTTTGCAACGTGCGCGCCGCCAAGTCGTTCATGCCCCGGGCGGCGAAGCATTGGCCCAAATAAGACATCGCCTGCAAACGCTTGTGCGGATTCTGAATCGCCTTTTGGAATTCGGGCATCGCCTCGCTAATCCTGCCGGCTTTAAAGAGAAGCTCCGCCAGTTCGAAGCGGACGCCCAAATCGCCCGAATACCGCTCCGCCCGCTGACGGCACTCCGCCAGCATGTACTGGTCGCGCTCGGCCCTGATCTGCGCCGATTTTTGCTCGAAGTCCGCCGCCTGCGGGTCCAATCGAGCGATGGCGTCGTCAAATTTCCTGACGGTCGTTTCGGCGATCAACTTTTGCAGCGAGGCGTCGGCGGCCCCTTCCTGCTGGACGATCTGGTTGTAGGTTTTGAGGGCGCGGTCGAACTCTTTCTTGGTCGTGTAAAGCTCGGCCAGTGAACGGAGCAGCTTCAAGTTCGCCGGTTCCTTGGCCAGTCTGGCCTCCAATTCGTTAATCTGGCGTTGGGCGACGTCGTCGGTCTTGACTTGCCGGCCCTCCTGCTCCAACAACACCGCCCCGTCCTTGTCCTTGAGAATGTCGCGATAGGAACCGGTGCCGCTGGACAACGCTTCGTAGCCGCCCTCGGCCAGCGTTTTGCGGGCCGAAATGTCCTTGAGTTGCTCGGCCAGTTTGAGGTCCAGCGGATGCGCGCGCATGAGCTCGGCGAAGATCATCTCGGCCTTTTCCCCCTGGCCGGAGGCGGAATAAGCGCGGGCCAGGCTCTTTTGCGCATCCTCGTCCTTGGGGGAGTTCTTGATGACGATTTCCAGCGAGAGCACGGCCGTCTTGGGCAAGTCAGCCGCCATGGCGGCCTCGGCCAGCAGCTTGTGGGCCGGGGTGCTGTTGGGATCGCTATTGAGGACCTGTTCGGCCACTTTGATCGCTTCCAACGGGTCTTTGAGCAGGGCCAACTGGCCTTTGGCCAGGAGGGGTGAGGAGCCCGCGCCGCTGAGCATTTTCTTGAAAAAGGTGGTGCCGCCGCGCGATTTCTGATGTTGCGATACCCGCAGCGCCTGCCGGCAATCGAAAAAGGCCGGTTCCTCGGCCAGGGCTTGATTGAAGAGGGCGATGGCGTAATCGTAATTCTTGCGCTCGAACGCGACCATGCCCTTTTCGTATTTCTCCCGGACCGCGCGGGGGATTTGACTCTTTGTTTTTTCTGCCATGCCGGCATTTTATGAACCCGCCCTCCAGAAATCCACCGCAAAATCCGAAGATGGCTTTCCCCTCCTAATCCTAATCTTAACCCTAATCCAAATGGGTTACCCGGCTGGTTCGGTCTTCTCCGCGGTGGCGGGCTTTTCGGCCTTCGGGGGACGCGGCTTTCTTTCCGGGCGCGGCGGTTTTTCGCCGGGTTTTGCGTCCGACTTTTCCTCTCTGGCGCGGTCGGCGCGCTTGTGGCCGCGGGACTCCGTTTTGGCAGCGCCCTCCCTGGCGTCCGAGGACGAGGAAGCCGGTGGCGCCTGGGTCGGGACCGGCAGGGGGGTGGTGCTTTCCACGCGCACTTTGAGCGTGGCGGTGACTTCCGGGTGAAGACGCAACTCGATGTCGTGCTCGCCCAGGGCCTTGATGGGATGTTCAAGGTGGATTTTCCGCTTGTCCAGCGCGATGTCAAACTGGGCTTTCAATTGGTCGGCCACCATGCCGGCGGTGACCGCGCCGAACATCTTGCCATCCTCGCCCGTCTTGACTTGGAGGACGGCGATGAGCTTGGAGATGCTCTTGGAAAGCTCGGTCATGGTGTTGAATTCGTGCGCCTCGCGCTCGGCACGGCGCTTCTTGAGCGATTCGATGCGGCGCTTGTTGGCGGCGCTCAACGGCACGGCCAGGCCCTGGGGAAAAAGATAATTGCGGGCGTAGCCTGCGGCCACCTTGACCAGGTCGGATTCCCCGCCCAGGCCGACAATGTTTTGAATAAGGATCACTTCAGTTTTTGCCATAAAATTCTCACGGAGTTAAAATGGAACGTCGTCCTCTTCAGCCGCCGGGGCCTCGCCGCTTTCGGGCGCTTCGGGCGGTTTGGAGGCGGGGGGGGCGGGGGGGGCGGGACGGCGCGGCGCCTCGGCGGGCACCGCTACGCCTTCGGCGCCTTTGGAATCAATGAAGGAGAATCCTTCCAAGACGACTTTGAGTTTGCTCTGTTTCTGATGGGTGTTTTTGTCTTCCCAAGTGTCCAGTTTCAAACGGCCTTCGACCAACAAAGGACGGCCTTTGCGCATGTATTGGGCGATGACCTCGGCCTGGCGCCCCCAGGCTTCAATGTCAATGAAACTGACTTCCTCCTTGGTTTCGCCGGATTCCGTTTTCCAAGTGCGGTTGACGGCCAGGCCAATCTTGACCACGGCGGTGCCCTTGGGGGTGTAGCGCAACTCCGGGTCGCGTGTGAGGTTGCCTGCCAGAATGACTTTGTTGAAGCTGGCCATAAAACAATGGGGTTATGCCGCCGCCGGCTTGGGGGCCGGCGCCAGCGTGAACAGGACGCGGAAAATCTCCTCGTTGGCGGCGAAGCGATGGCGCAATTGGGCGATCATCGCCGGCGCGCCTTCAAAGACGAAATTGACGTAGAAGCCGGAGCTGTTCTTGCGGTTGGCCACGCGCGAGAAGGTCTTCTTTTCCATTTTCTGCACGGTCTCGACTTTGCCGCCGGCGGCTGTGATGTCGGCGGAGATTTTATCAATGGTGTCCTTGATCGTTTCCTCCTTGCCGGCGGTGTTCAAAATAAACAGTCCTTCGTAACGTTTCACGGTTTTCCTTTGTCTGCCGGAGCGCTCAAGGCTCCGTTGAATTCATTCATCGCTCTTTCGATTCCATGCTCCAGCCAGCATTCCACCTGCCGGCCGGCGCGGTCCAAAACTTCCTTCATCAACTGCCGCTCCGCTGCGGCGAAACGGCCCAGGACATAGTCGGTTATCTCCCGGTCCTCCGCGGACCGGCGCCCAATGCCCAGGCGCAGGCGCGGATAGGCGCGCGTGCCCAATTGCCCCTCGACGGACTCCAGGCCGTGATGGCCGCCGCTGCTGCCGGACATCTTCAGGCGAATATGCCCCAAGGGCAAGTCCGCGTCATCCACCACGATCAACATCCGCTCAACGGGCAGGCGATAAAACCGCGCCAGCGCCCCGACGGCCTGGCCGCTGGCGTTCATGAACGTCTGCGGCTGGCACAAAATGACTTTTTGCCCGCTCCATTTCGCCCGGGCCAGCCGGGCCTGGAACTTCTTCTCCAGGCGCCAGGCCGCCTGCCAGCGCGCCGCCAAACAATCCGCCAGCACAAATCCGATGTTGTGCCGGGTGGCGGCGTATTCGGGGCCGGGATTGCCCAGTCCCGCGATGAGCGACAAATTCTCCAACGATTACTTTTTAAACTTCCTGCCGGCCGGTTTGGCGGCGGGGGCAGCCGGTTTGGCGGCGGGCGCGGCAGGTGCTCCAGGCGCTCCGGGCACTCCGGGCGCTCCGGGCACGGCGGGCGCGGCGCCTTTGGCCGGCACTTTTTCGGCACCCTTGGCCGGCAGTTTCTCGGCGCCCTTGGCGGGAGGCTTCTCCCCCGGCTTGGCTTCGACCTCGGCTCCCTCTTCCTTCTTTTCCTTTATCATCTCCACTTCGCCCGTCGGCGTTGTCGCCGCTTCCAGGGCCGCGGCTTCCTGCGCTTCGCTCACCGGCGCGGCCACGGAAAGGACGGAGATGTGTTTGTCGCCCAGGATTTCGACACCCGGGGGAGCTTTCATCTCGCCGATATGGATGGCCTGGCCAATTTCCAGATGGCTCACGTCGGCGACAAGGACCTCGGGCAAATCCTTGGGCAATGCCCGCACTTTGAGCTTGAACAAGACGTGCTCGAGCGTTCCGCCGCCGGTTTTGACGCCGATGGCTTCGCCGGTGGCTTCCACGGGCACCTGGATGGTGACTTTTTCCGTTTCGGAAACTTCGTGGAGGTCCAGGTGGAGCAACTGGCTGGTCAAAACGTGGCGCTGGATTTCCTGCACCAAGGCCAGTCGTTTGGGCTTGGCGTCGCCCGGGACCGAGAGGTCCAGCAGCATGATCTCGGAGGCGCAACGGTGGAAGACGTCCTTGATGTCCTTGAGGTTGATCTCCAGGTTTTGCGGCGGGTTATGCCGGCCGTAAATGACAGCCGGGACACGGCCGGCGGAGCGCAATTTCTTTGCGCCCGCCCGCCTGCCCAACTGGCGCGGATACGCGGTTAAAGCGACAGATTTCATCGTTCTTGCCTTATATGCGAAGATTGCCGCCGACGCCAGCCTAACTGGTGCGGCCGCCGTTGAACTCAAAAAGCGAAGTGACCGACGAATTGCAATTAATTCGCTTGATCGCTTCACCCAGCAGCGAGGCCACCGAGAGCGTCGTGATCTTCACCCCGTCTATGACGGGGCGTAGGACGGTATCAGTCGTAATCAATTCGTCAATATTGGATTTTCGCAATCTTTGCACCCCCAATTCGTTCAGAAAAGCATGGGAAACGCAGGCGATGATCTTGCGCGCGCCCTTCTTCTTCAACAAAGCGGCGGCATCCACCAGCGTCCCGGCCGTTTCGGTCAGGTCATCCACCAGCAGGACGTTGCGCCCGCGGATTTCGCCGATGACGGCCATGGCTTCGATGTCGGTGGGGCTTTTGCGCCGTTTGGCGACAATGGCCAGGCCGGCTTCCAGGACTTGCGAATAGGCATGGGCCATTTTCAAGCCACCGACATCGGGGCTGACCACGACCAAATCGGGCAAGTGCAGCTTTTTCAAATACTCGTACATGACCGGCGCGGCGTAAAGATGATCCACCGGAATATCGAAGAAGCCCTGAATCTGCTGGGCGTGCAGGTCCATGGTCAGGATGCGATTGGCCCCGGCGGCCACCAGCAGGTTGGCGACCAATTTGGCCGTGATGGGCACCCGCGGCTGGTCTTTGCGGTCCTGCCGGGCGTAGCCGTAAAAGGGCAGCACGGCGGTGAGGCGCGAGGCGCTGGCCCGGCGCACCGCGTCCATCATGATGAACATCTCCATCAGGTTGTGGTTGGTGGGCGGGCAGGTGGACTGCACGATAAAAACGTCCTCGCCCCGGACGTTTTCCTCGATTTTGACGAAGGTTTCGCCGTCGGGAAAGGACGAGACGGTGCATTTGCCCAACTCGATGCCGATGTAAGCGGTGATGCTCCTGGCCAGCGGCAGATTGGACGTGCCGGAGAAAATTTTCACAAATAAAATGTCAACGGGTTGAAAAACCGGAACCCCCCGCAGGCGGTTCCGCGTGTGACCAGACTGTAACAATCGCCCCGCCCCGCGCAAGCATTATTCGTGACAAATTTGCGGGGTTGATCAAGGAGCCGGGGCGATGGCCAGCAGAAGTTCCTTCAGTGGCGATAGGAGGTTGAAAGATAATTGTCCAATTTTCGCTTCCGGCGGAGAATAATCAGTAGATGGCCGAGATGAGTGACATGGAGCTGATGCGGGAATACGCCGACCGAGGTTCGGAGGCGGCCTTTGCCGAATTGGTCCATCGGCACATCAATCTTGTCCATTCAGTGGCCCTGCGCTACGCCGGCAATGACGATGACGCGCAGGACGTGACGCAGGCGGTCTTCATAATTCTTGCCCGAAAGGCGGCGAGTCTGCGTCAAAGGGCCACGCTGACCGGCTGGTTATATGAAGCCACCCGCTTCACGGGCGCCCGGTTGTTGCGGACCCGGGTCAGACAACAAGCGCGCGAACAGGAAGCCTATATGCAATCCACCTTGAACGATGCAGAGACCGACGGTTTGTGGCGGCAATTGGCGCCACTATTGGAAGAAGCGATGACGCGGCTGAGCGAGAAGGAGCGCATGTTGCTGGCGCTGCGTTTTTTTGAGAATAAAAGCGGCGCGGAAGCCGCCGCCCTGCTGGGCATTCAGGAATGGGCCGCCCACAAACGCGCGGCACGCGCGCTGGAAAAACTGCGGAAGTTTTTCACCCAACGCGGCCTCGTTTCAACACCGGCGCTCATCGCCAGAGGGATGTCCGCAAATGCCGTTCAGGCCGCGCCGGCGGCGCTGGCGAAGACGGCGACCGCGGCGGCAGTGGCCAAGGGCGCGACGGTCGGCGGTTCGACCTTAAGCCTGGTGAAAGGAGCATCGAACCTTATTGCGTGGACAAAAGCAAAAACAGCCATCGTGGCGAGCGGGGTCTTCTTGTTGGGCACGGTCGCGACGATTATGACGGTTCAAGCCGTTCACGCGGCGCGCGCCGCGGCCGCGCCGGACATTCAGGGCGCATGGGAATGTGTTCTGGATATTGGAGGCGTGGGCGTGGCGAAAGGAGAGACGGGCAAATCGCGCGCGGTGCTAAGAATATCCAAAACCAATGGAGCTTACCACGCCACCGCCGATGCGATTGATCTTGGGCGAAAAGACATTCCCGTGCGCAAGGTGGTTTATGAGTATCCTTCCTTGCGTCTGGAAGGCGATCAGTGGAGAACACCCCCCGGAAAAGTGAATGTGGAGGCGACGGAGATTGCCTTCAAAGAAGGGGACAGCTCCGCGGTGTTGAAGCGAACCGCCACGCCAGACCAGGTGCAGGAGCGGCTGGCCGACAGCGATTTCATACCTCGCACGAATTCTGATTTGCAAGGTTACTGGAAGGGCAGCACCGACGCGGGGCCGGATGCCGTGCCGCTGGATTTCAAAATTGCCGAGCCAGCGGACGGAACGTTTCACGCCGAAATGGACAGCCCGATGCAAGGCGCTTGCGGCCAGCCTTTGTCCGTGACTTACGATCGCCCGGCGGTGAAAATACTTGTGATGGCTGGCTACGGCATGTTTCAAGGTGAAGTCAACGAAGCCGACACGGAAATGACGGGGACTTGGACGCAAGGCGGCCGTTCCACGCCGTCGGTTTTCAGGCGTGCCGACTATCAATCGGAACAGGCGCAAGAAGCGCAGAGAGACTACTCCCATGTTTCAAAGGCCGAGTTGCAAGGGCATTGGCAAGGGATTCTGGATGTGAAAGCCGCCAAAGTGCCAATGACTCTGGACATTGCGAAACTCCCGGACGGCCTGTTCTTTGCGCAAGGCGCCACCCCGGAACAAATTGGGAGAGAGTTCCCGATTCCCGCGACGACGGTTGAGTATGCCGCGCCCAATTTGCGCCTCGAATGGAAATGGACTGGGGTGGTCTATGAAGGCAAGCTGAAGAATGGAAAGCTCGCGGGCACCTGGCGTTCGGGCGACAGGCATTTCCCACTCGTATTTGAAAGAGCGGCGGCACAATGAAAAACCGCCGGACATGGCGCGGCTTGACACTGGTCGAACTGTTGGCCGTGATAGCCATCGTCGCAATTCTGGCCGCTTTGTTGCTGGCCGGCCTTGCGCGGGCGAAAGACAACGCCGAGCGAAAGCTGTGCGCGAGCAATCTGCGCCAATGGGGCGTGGCGCTCGCGGCTTTTGCCAACGACAACGACAATTGTTTTCCTGACAATCGGGATGGAGCAGCCGTCAGTTGGTGCGGGACCAATGTGCAGGCTTTCTGGACGCACTATCTGGTTCCACTGGTGCGGACCCGCGCAGAGATCAACCAGGAATTTCACGTACTGTTTTGCCCGACGGCAAAATGGCATCGCGGCGCGGACTTGCTGCCGCCGCATCCGAACGATTACGGGACGCAGGTTGCCGTGGGATATTTTTACCTTCCGTATCGCGATCCGGCGTTCGCGATGAATGTGAGTCATCGCTCCGATTTCAACGTGACCGGCGTGCAAGGATGGGTCGAAAAGCAACGGCTGGGCGGCCCATTGACGAAAGCGCCGATTGCCATGGACGAGAAACAAGCCATCGGCGACATTGCAAGCGATCCCACCGCCATGCAGTGGTTCGGCGTGTATGGACTGGGCGACGCCCCTGACGCGCGCACACCGTTTTCCAGCCACATTCAATCGAGCGGCGAACCGTTTGGCGGCAATTTCCTCTTCGAGGACGCCCACGTGAGCTGGCATAAAACCCGCCAAATCGAACCAGCCATGACGCTTGATCACTGGGTAGCATATTACAAAATTCCGGTGGAGTAAGTTGGCAACGCGGCGTCCTCAATGAAGGGTCAAGCCCGGAATTGGGAATCACAATTGGAGAGGGGCGGTCCGAGAAAAGCGACGAATGGGCGCAAGCCCTCCCTGAAACGGGGACAATTCATGGCGACAGAAGGCGCTTGAGACGCCATGCGGTGCAGGCGGTCTAAACGGATTAGGAGGATTAAGATTACGATTAGGATTAGGAAGAACAATCTGCCGCTTGACATAAAGTTAGTATGCACTAACTTGTGCGGGTGTTGAAGAGAAGGCGTCTTTCCGCGGGGCAACGCAAGGCGGCCATTGTCCAGGCCGCCCTGCCGCTTTTTGCGCGCAAAGGCTACGCCGAGACGACCACCAAGGACCTGGCCCGCGCGGCCGGGGTCTCCGAACCGCTGATCTACAAGCATTTTCCCAGCAAGGAGGCGCTGTACGCGGAGATCCAAAACCTGTGCTGCCAGGGCAACGATCCCACCATCCGCAAGTTGATCCACTTGATGGCCGAGTTGGAACCCTCCACCTCGAGCCTGGTTCACTTGGTCCATTGTTTCGTGCGCGTGCAGGTGCTGGGAAAACCGGTCGGCTCCGTTGAATGGGACACGCTCCAGCGACTCATGTTGAAAAGTTTTCTGGAGGACGGAGCTTTCGCCCGGACGATGCATCAAAACCGGTTCAAGCGCTTTTGCGCGCGCATTGAGGCCTGTCTGGAAGCGGCGGTGGCGGCGGGCGACGCCGTCAAGACTCCGCTCTCGCCCGGCAACAGCGCGCGTTTCGCCCACCACCTGGGGGCGTGGATCGGTCTGGTGCATTTGCCGGAAAAGCCGGTGATGAATTACAGAGTGTCCCGCCAGAAACTGGTTCACCAGGCTGTCTGGTTCATCCTCAGCGGGATGGGACTGACGCGCAAGGCCATCGCCGCCCATTACCATCCAAAGGAGTTGGATTTGTTTTTTGATTTAAAGACGACATAAAAAAACAGTTCATGCAGAATCACCAGCCCAACCGGAGTTCCTCCAATGCCATTGAATAATCGAAAACAGCATTTTTCTTTCCCGTGGAAGGCGGGCCTGGCGGCCCTCTGGTGCGGGTTGTCCATGACCGCCTGCAATCGCCAGGTCCAAGCTCCACCGGCGCCGGTGCCCGAAGTGGCGACAGCAACGGTGGCGCGGCAAAGGGTGGAATTGACCACCGAGTTGCCGGGGCGCACGTCGCCGTATCGCATTGCGGAAATCCGCCCGCAGGTCAACGGCCTCATACAGAAGCGCCTGTTTACGGAAGGATCGGATGTCCAGGCCAATCAAGTGCTTTACCAGATTGATCCCGCTCCCTTCCAGGCGGCGCTGGACAATGCCAAGGCCGCCCTTGGCCGGGCAGAAGCCAATCTGCCCGCCCTTGAGTTGAAGGCGAACCGCTACAAGGAAGCCCTGGCCGACAAAGCGGTTGCCCAGCAGGACCTTGATGACGCCACTGCCGCGCTGAAGCAGGCCGGGGCCGATGTTGCGTATTACCAGGCGATGGTGGAGACGGCCCGCATCAACCTCGGATATACGCGTGTGGTGTCGCCGATTTCCGGCCGGATTGGAAGATCCACTGTGACGGACGGGGCCATCGCGACGGCTTATCAACCCACGGCCCTGGCCACCATTCAACAACTGGACCCGATTTATGTGGATGTGCCCCAATCCACCGCGGACCTGCTTGGCTTGCAGCGCCGCTTGGAGGAAAAGCGGATGAACCGTGAGGGAACAAACGCCAACCAAGTGGATCTCATCCTCGAAGACGGCACCAAGTATCCTTTGGAGGGGACCCTTGAATTCCGCGACGTCTCGGTGGATCCGACAACCGGATCTGTGATCTTGCGGATGGTTTTTCCCAATCCGAACGGGGTTCTTCTGCCGGGCATGTTCGTTCGCGCGGTGGTCAAAGAAGGCGTCAATGAGCAAGGCATTTTAATCCCCCAGCAAGCCGTGTCGCGCGATCCGAAGGGAAATCCAGTGGCATTGATTGTCAACGCATCGGGCAAAGTTGAGCAACGGATGCTCAACCTTGACCGGGCTGTTGGCGACCAATGGCTGGTCTCCGCAGGTCTTGCGCCTGGCGACCGGGTCATCGCCGAGGGCATGCAAAAAGTCCAGCCCGGAGCTTCGGTGAAAGAGGTCCCCTTTGATGACGGTCGGAAACAGGGAGCGGAACCGCCGGTGAAAACGGCCCAACAGCCCCCGGCATCAAAGTAACGGAGAGGCGCCATGTTATCGAGATTCTTCCTGAAGCGTCCGGTCTTTGCCTGGGTCATCGCCATCATTCTGATGGTGGCGGGCGGCTTGGCGATTTTCAGTCTGCCCATATCGCAGTATCCACCCATCGCTCCCCCTTCCATCGCCATCACCGCGTTTTATCCGGGAGCGTCGGCGGAGACGGTAGAGAACAGCGTGACGCAGATCATCGAGCAAAAGATGACGGGCTTCGACACGATGTTGTACTTGGCCGCCACCAGCGATTCGTCCGGCAACGCCCGCGTTGAACTGACGTTTGCTCCCGGCACCGATCCAGACCTGGCTTGGGCGCAGGTGCAGAACAAGCTCCAACTGGCCACGGCGAGCCTGCCGGAGGTGGTGCAGCGCCAAGGCGTGATGGTGAGCAAGTCCACTCGAAACTACCTTTTGGTCATCGGCCTGATTTCGGAAGACGGGAGCATGGATGGGAATGACTTGCGAGACTATGCCCAGTCCAGTTTGGAGAAGGTGCTTTCGCGGGTGCCGGGGGTGGGAGAAGTGGACGAATTCGGCAGCCAGTATTCGATGCGCATCTGGCTCAATCCCGACAAGCTGACCGAATATCGGATGACGATTCAGGATGTGATCCTGGCGCTGCAGGCCTATAACGTGGAAGTGTCGGCCGGGCAGTTCGGCGGAGCGCCGGCGGAGAAAGGCCAGCGCCTGAATGCCTCCATCATTGTGCAAAGCCTGCTCAAAACACCCGAAGAATTTGCCGCCATCCCCATCCGCACCAATCCCGATGGCTCCAGGGTGCGGATCAAGGATGTGGGACGGACGGAACTGGGGACGGAATCCTACGATATCGAGGGCTTTTACAACGGCAAGCCCGCGGCCGGCATGGCCATCCGACAGGCCGCCGGCGCCAATGCCTTGGACACGGCTGATGCCGTCCGGGCCAAGATGGAAGAGATGAGCCACTACTTCCCGCCCGGCATGAAGGTCGTTTATCCTTACGACACCACCCCATTTGTCAGGGTTGCCATCGGGGAGGTGGTCAAGACGCTGTTCGAGGCGATCGTGCTGGTGTTCCTGGTGATGTATCTGTTCATGGGAAACATGCGGGCCACATTGATCCCCACCATCGCCGTGCCTGTGGTGCTCCTGGGAACTTTCGCGGTGTTGGGACTGTTCGGATTCTCCATCAACGTGCTCACCATGTTCGCCATGGTGCTGGCCATCGGGCTTTTGGTGGACGATGCCATCGTGGTGGTGGAAAACGTGGAACGGATCATGAGCGAGGAAGGACTTTCACCCTTGGAGGCCACTCGAAAGTCCATGGACCAAATCACCAGCGCGTTGATCGGCATCGGCTTGGTGCTCTCGGCCGTCTTTGGTCCCATGGCGTTTTTTAAAGGCTCCACCGGGGTCATTTACCGTCAGTTTTCCGTCACCATTATCGCCTCGATGCTGCTTTCCGTGGTGGTAGCCCTGGTCTTGACGCCCGTGCTGTGCGCCTCGTTTCTCAAGCCGGTGCCCAAGGGACATGAACCGGCGGAGGCAGGGGTCTGGTTTTTGCGGCCGTTCTTCCGATGGTTTGACCTTGTTTTCTTTCGCGCCAGAGATCGCTATCTGCATCTGGTGGGCCAGTTCCTGTCCAAAAAATTCCGCTATGTAATTGTTTTTCTTCTGATCGTGGCGGTCCTGGGATTTCTCTTTAAGCGGATGCCCACGGCCTATCTGCCGGACGAAGATCAAGGTGTCCTGTTGGTGCAGGCCATGCTTCCTGCCAACTCGACGCTGGAGCAGACCCAGAAGGTGATGAATGAAGTCAATGACTATTTCCAGAACCACGAGCAGGACGCGGTGGCATCCTGTTTCACCGTCTCCGGAATGAGCCTTTCAGGCCAGGGACAGAACGCGGGTCTGGCCTTCGTGAATTTGAAGGATTGGAAGCTGCGAAATCGTCCGGAGCTGAAGGTAGAGGCGGTGGCCGGAAGGGCCATGGGAAGGTTTTCCCTGATTCGCAACGCCATGGTCTTTGCCTTCGCGCCGCCGGCCGTGGTCGAATTGGGCATCTCCAAAGGGTTTGACTTTCAGTTCCTTGACCGGGGCGGTCTGGGCCACGCCAAACTGCTGGCAGCCCGCAACCAACTGCTGGGCATGGCGGCACAGGACCCGGTCTTGACCAAGGTGCGGCCCAATGGTTTTGAAGATGTCCCCGAGTATCGGGTGGACGTGGATTGGGAGAAGGCCGGGGCCATGGGGACGCCGATCAGCGATATTCACAACACGATCTCGGCGGCCTTCGGCAGCGCGTACGTCAACGACTTCATCCAAGGGGGCCGCGTCAAAAGGGTATTTGTCCAAGCCGATGCTCCCTTTCGCATGTTGCCCAAAGATCTGGAGAAGCTTTATGTGCGCAATAACGCGGGCGGGATGGTTCCATTTTCTTCCTTTGCCTCCGGGCACTGGACGTCCGGCTCTCCCAGGCTGGAACGGTTCAATGGTTTTCCTTCAATCAACATTTTGGGCGAGTCGGCGCCGGGAAGAAGTTCCGGCGAGGCCATGCAAGCCATGGAAGGATTTGTCAAGAAGTTGCCGCGCGGCGTCGGTTTTGACTGGAACGGGCTTTCCTACCAAGAGCGGCAAGCCGGTTCGCAGACAGCGCCCATTTACGCCTTCTCCATCCTGGTGATCTTCCTGTGCCTGGCGGCGCTGTATGAGAGCTGGCCGATCCCCATTTCGATCCTGCTGGCCTTGCCCCTGGGAGTCATCGGCGGGGTGATCGGCACCTCGCTCCGGGGATTGCCCAATGACATCTATTTCCAGATCGGCCTGCTGACCACCCTTGGCCTGACGACCAAGAACGCCATCCTGATCGTGCAGTTTGCCAAGGCGCGAGTGGATGAAGGGATGGAACTGATCGAGGCGACCTTGGCAGCGGCCAGACTGCGGTTGCGTCCCATCATCATGACCTCGCTGGCGTTCGGGTTCGGGGTCCTGCCCCTGGCGCTTGCCAATGGGGCAGGCTCAGGCGCTCAAAAAGCCATCGGCACCGCCGTGGCGGGAGGAGTGGTGACCTCGACCTTCCTGGTCACCCTGTTTGCGCCGCTGTTCTATGTGTTAATCCAGAAGACCTTTGGCAAAGGAGGCCGGCAACAAGCAGCCCGAGGCATTGAGTCAAGTCCATCCGGGAATCAATAAAATGAACAAGAACACATTTCTTTTGCTGGTTGGAATCGCCCTTATCCCGCCTGGCTGCACGATGGCTCCCAAATACTCCCGGCCAAAAGCGCCGGTCCCAGCCGAGTGGCCTGCTGGCGCGGCCTGCCAGGGAATCCAGCCGGCGACGAATGCGCCGGAGGCGCGGCAACTGCGGTGGCGGGAATTCTTCACCGACGAAAAACTCCAACAAGTCATAGCCACGGCCTTGACGAACAACCGCGATTTGCGGGTGGCCGCTCAGAAGGTGGAGATGGCCCGCGCCCAGTACGGCATTCAAAGAGGCGAACTGTTGCCAACGGTCAATGCAACAGGCAGCATGATTGAACAACGGATTCCCGCCAATGTTGAAGGTTTCCCGGAACCCTTGACGATCACAAGTTACCAGGTCAATCTCGGCGCCGCCTCCTGGGAAATTGACTTCTTCGGCCGCATCCGCAGTCTCAAGAACGAAGCCTTGGAGGAATTCCTGGCCACGGAGCAGGCTCGCCGCAGCGCGCAGATCCTGCTGGTCTCCTCGGTCGCCCAAGCGTATCTGACCCTGGCCGCGGACCGGGAGAGTCTGGCGGTGGCGGAAAACACTCTGGCGGCGCAACAGGGCACTTTCAATATGATCCACCGGCGCCATGAACTGGGCCTTGCGGCGGATCTGGATGTTCAGCGCGCGCAAACGCAGGTGGACGGCGCTCGCAGGGACATCGCCAGTTTCCAACAATTGATCGCGCTGGATGAGAATGCCTTGAACCTTCTGCTTGGCTCGCCGGCGCCGGGCAACTGCCTGCCAACCGATCTGGGGAGCGTGGCTCCTCTGAAAGAAATCAGCGCTGGTTTGCCTTCCCAGGTGCTCTTGCGCCGGCCGGATGTGGCGCAAGCCGAGGACCTGCTCAAGGCGGCCAATGCGGACATCGGCGCGGCGCGGGCGGCATTCTTCCCGCAAATTTCCCTGACGGCCGCCATTGGCACAGCCAGCAGCGATCTGTCCGGCCTCTTCAAATCCGGCTCAAAGGCCTGGAGCTATGCGCCGCAGATAGTGATGCCGATCTTTGATGCCCGCACCTGGTCCGCGCACAAGGCCGCCAAGGCGCAACGGGACATTGCCGTGACCCAATACGAAAAGGCGATTCAGAGCGCCTTCCGGGAGGTGGCCGACGCCCTTGCCATCCACGGGGCGGTGGACCGGCAGGTCGAGGCGCAACAATCCCTGGTTCACGCCGTGGCAGAAACTTATCGCCTGTCCAATTCCCGTTATAGGATGGGAATTGACAGCTACCTGAGTGTTCTGGATGCGCAACGGACCCTCTACACGGCACAGCAGGGACTTGTCTCTCTACACCTGGCAAAGCTCGCCAACCAGGTGACGCTTTACGCGGCGCTCGGCGGCGGGTGGGAAACCCCATCCGGCGGGCCGGAAGCCATGACTTCCGCCTCAGCAAAGCCAGGGAGCCATTGAGTCAGAACACGTTGATCTGTGTCTATCTGTGAATTGAGGCAGCTCGCCCGCCGCCTGCCGGATGAGCCGACGGAGGTCGTGCGTTCTTTCAAACGAAACGCTCTTTGCGGCAAGCCAGCCTTTCACGGATTTTTCCGCCGCTTGCTGGCCGTGGTAGATGGCGGTGTCCAGCGGGCCGTCCGCCGCGTTGGCCGTGATGGGCGCGGTTTGCAGGTCATGCAGCGCCTTGGTCAGCCACTCGCGGGTGAGCTTGGCGAGGGCCTCATCCATAAAGTTTGCGGCCGCGCTGCAAAATCTCGTGCTGGATGGACGCGCGCAAATCCTTGTAGCGGTCAAATTCCTGCCGTGTTTGCACAAACACGTCTTTGCTCATGTCCAGATCGCCCAGACAGTGATGGGCGCGCTGCATCCGGCGAATGGCCCGCTCGCCGCTCTCGGGCACGATCACCATCAAATCCACGTCGCTGTCTTCATGGGGCGTGCCCCAGGCGTGCGAGCCAAACAAGAAGATTTGCTCCGGCTGAAACTCGGCTTTCAGCCGATCCACGACTTTCTCCAACAGCCCTGCCGGGATGGTCTTCATCGTTTCCAGAGTAGCACGGAGCCGCGTCTTTGAGAAGTCATTGTTTGGCGCATTGCGCCGAGGGAACGGAGGGAATAAGGTCATTCCCATGAAAAAAACGGAATCAAAACGGAGTTCGCCGGTTTTCGACCTCGCTGTCCTGGGCGGGGGCAGCGCGGGTTACGCGGCGGCGCGCACGGCGGCGGCGGCGGGATTGAACACGGTGGTGATCGAGGGCGGCAAGGAGGTGGGCGGGTTGTGCATCCTGCGCGGCTGCATGCCGAGCAAGGCGCTGCTCTACGCCGCCGAGGTGCTCCATCTGGCGCGCCATGCGAAGACCTGGGGGCTGCGCATTCCCAAGGCCGGCTTCGACTTCAAAGCGGTGATGGCCCGCAAGAACGCGATGGTCGCGGAGTTTGCGGACGATCGGCGCAAGAGTTTATCGGCCGGGAAATTCGAGTTCACACGCGCCAGCGCGAGTTTTGTTGACTCGCATACCGTCGCATTGAACAACGCCAGGGGCGATGCGCCGCGGACGGTCAACGCGAAGCATTTCGTTGTTTGCGCCGGGTCGGTCACGGCGCCGGCGCAGGTGCAGGGACTGGAGGAAGTCGGGTTTATGACCAGCGACGAAGCGCTCTCGTTGCGCAAACTGCCGCGGTCGTTAATTGTCTTGGGCGGCGGGCCGGTGGCGGTCGAATTGGCCCAGTTCTTTTGCCGCTTTGACGTGGACGTGACGCTTATTCAGCGCGGCGAACATCTTTTGCGCGAGTTCGACACGGACGCGGCCGCCGTTTTGGAGAGGGTCTTGCAAAGCGAGGGCATCCGGCTCTGGACGGGCACCCAATTGCTGGAGGCGTTTCGCGATGGGCGCCGCAAAGGAATCGCGTTCCAGCATCGGGGCCGGACCCGGCGGGTGGCGGCGGAGGAAATCTTGTTCGCGTCGGGCCGCGTTCCGGCAACGGCGGGCCTGGAGCTGGCCAGGGCGGGTGTCCAGACGGATTCCGGCCGCATCATCACCAACGCCCAAATGCAGACCAGCGCGCCGCACATCTACGCGGCGGGGGACTGCACGGGGCCGCATCAGATCGTCCACATCGCGGTGGAACAGGGGGAAATCGCGGCGCACAATATCGCGCATCCCGGCGCCAAACGGCTCATGGATTACCGGCTGCTCACCAGCGTGGTCTTTACCGACCCGCAAGTAGCCGCGGCCGGATTGACGGAAAAGGCCGCGCGCGAGCGGAAGATCGCCTACCGGGCGGCCAGCTATCCGTTCAACGATCATGGCAAGTCGCTCATCATGGAGGCGAAGGAGGGATTTGTGAAATTGCTGGCCGATCCGGTTTCCGGCGAGATATTGGGCGGGGCATGCGCGGGTCCCTTTGGGGGCGAGCTAATCCACGAGATCATCGCCGCCATGCGCCAGTGGATGACGGTCGGGGACCTGGCCGCGATGCCGCATTACCATCCGACGCTGGCGGAAATCTGGACTTATCCCGCGTCGGATTTGGCGGCCAGCCAAGGGAATTCCCAAAACTGGCCGGGCTGAATTCTTTGGCTGATTTCTTTGGGCTTGCATCGCCGCCCCCTTGCCGCCAGATTGCCGCCACGTAAAATGAAACATCAAGTTTGCTTTCTCCCACAGGGACTCGCACTAATAACTCGTTCCGCCTTGGTTGCAACCGTGCTGTGCGCCGGCTACGCGAAGGGGGCTGAGACCAATCAACCCGCCCGGGCCGCGCCGGCGGCGGCAGTCGCGCCGGACCTGGAGGTGGCCGAGGGCCTCATGCTGGCCATTCCCAAAGCGGGATTTGGCAAGGACTACCAATTCACCGCTTCGATCATCCCGCAGTTGCTGGCCCCCACCAGCACGGGCCTGACGGGCAAGATCGTCCGCTTCGAGTTGTTCCCCGACGGGGTGGACATGTATGAATCCACCCTGGGGTTGGTGGTGACGGAGGATTTGCCGGCCCGGCGTTTGCTGGCGACCTTTCCCATCGTACGCACAGAAGGCCAGCGAGTGGTGGTGGATTTCAACAAAGGCATGAGGCGGGTTTTCACGGAGGTCTGGATGGGATCGGGTTACCTGAATTTGAACGGACGGGACCAAGTGCTGGAAGTGCCCGACAGCCGCGTTTTTGAGATGCGTCAGGACAAGGACCGGACGGTCATCCGCCAAAGCGTGCAGGCGCGCAGCCGCGAATACTCGGAAGACCTCGAAGCGCGCTACGAGGTGCGTTACTTCCTCTCGCCTTACAAAGCGACAGCCTTTGCGGGCAAGGAGCCGAGCATTCCCGACTCCCGCTACGTGAGGTTCTTTGAAACCGAGGGGCACGTCGAACCGATTACCGGGCGCATCTCGGCCCGCATCGCCCGCTTTGATCTGCGCCAGCCGCTGGTTTTCTATTACTCGGCCAATACGCCCAGCAATTATGTCCAGGCCGTCAAGGACGGCATCCTTTATTGGAACCTGGCCTTTGGCAAACAAGTCGTCGAGGCCAGGCAGGCCCCTGCGGGAGTGACGGCGCCGGATGCGGAGTATAACATCATTCAATGGGTGCCCTGGGACAACGCGGGCTTCGCCTACGCCGACGATTTGATGGACCCCCTGACCGGCCAGTCCGAACACGGCCAGGCTTACATCACCAGCGCCTTTGCGTTCTGGGGCCGGGCCGAAGCGCGCATGCTCTTGCGCAGCATGGAGGAAATGGCCGAGCCGAAGAAGGAGAGCAAAAAGAACGAGGCGGCCCTGAAGGGGGCGCTGCCTTTTTTGGGTCACGGCCCGGCCTGTGACCTGGACCCTGTTCTTTTTGCGCGGCAAATGGCCGTCGGCCTCAAGGAAGTGCTGGCCAGCGACATGCTGACCGATGCCGCCGTGCTGCGGATTTCGCAGGATTATGTGCGGGAAACGGTGGCGCACGAAGTGGGCCACGTGCTGGGCCTGCGGCACAATTTCGCCGGCAGCCTGGCCACCACTGTCAACCAGAAGGAACTGGACGACTGGTTCCGGGACTACGCGGCGGGCAAACCGCTGGAGGCCTACACCAACAAGATCACGTCGGCTTCCGTCATGGATTACAACATCCTCAAAGCGGCCGTGTTCATCGGCTGGCGCATGCGCACAGGCAAGGAAGCGCTGCCGCACGACCGGGCCGCCATTGACTGGGGTTATTTTGACAGCGCGGAGGCGCGCACGAACAAAATGCTCTTCGGCACCGACGATGACACCATGCGCTACGGGGACGTGCGGCGGTTCGATTACGGGGCCGACCCGGTGGTTGGGGCCTACGGCAGAATCGCCGAGACCATTGACCTGCTGCCCAACGCGGTGATTGAAACTTTCATCCGCGCCCGCGCTCCGCGCCATCCCAACGACCGGATCCCGCTGGAGCAGGTCAACCTGAGTTGCACGATGTACGCCATGCAGTTATCCCAGGAGTTTGCCGACATCCTCTCCTGGTTCCACGCCGAGACCCGGTCGTTGAAAGTGGAGAACAAGTTCGATTTCATCGGCGACCTCAACCACAAGGAGCGGATGCAGGCGCATTGGCAGTACCTGACCAACCAGATCGAGCAACTGGGCGGAGTGGACCGGGCCGTATTCTCCTTCATGCCCGTTGATCTCAAGCTGGAGCTAAAGGACAAGCCCACCAACGCTCCCGTCGTCGAACGCCTCAACGCCACCAATCTGACCGCCAAACTGGAACGTCTGTTGACCAACGCCAACTACTCCAACTTCGTGGGTTTGGACGACAAAAAATACAGTTTCACCAAGGAGGAGCGGGACCTCATCGCCAAACGCGGGCAGAAGTTTTTCGAGGAGTTGGATAAGGAAGTCGTCCACCAGGTTTGCCAGCGCCTGGCCAACGCCTCGCGCAACCTGGACATCGAAGCCAACGGCGCGGTGAGCGACGAGGACGCGCTGGCCAAGCTGGATCAGCGCATCATTGATCTGGCCAAAATCGTCATCACGACCCAGGAGGAGACCAACCTGATCCAGGGCAAGGTGGACAAGGAAATTGTGTCGGTGCCCCACTTCAAGTACGACCACGCCACGCGCCTGGACGCGGCCCGCATGCTCGGCCCGACGACCGGTTCTTACAAAGGCTGGGCCGACGCGGCCAAGTCCGACCTCAACGAGGCGCTAAAGAAGCAAGTGGATACAGCGCTGGGGCTGGACCACTCCAAGGATTTCAAGCCCTCCCAGCTTTCCCGGCCCTTGCAGGAGTGGTATCAGGAGCAGCAGGAGATACTGGGCCTGCTGCCCGCCGCGCCGCATCCCGGCTGATAAGGGTCGGCGCAAAAATTACTTCCGGTTTTTACCGGAGACATTTGGAACAAGGCCGTTTCGGAGCGTATCCGAATGATTGACAATTGGTCATTGGCAATTGAATTCCACGTCCGCAACTGTTCAATTGCCGTTGACAAATTTTCAATCACCATTTCTCAATTGTCTTGAAGAACGCGCTTTCAACGCGCCACTTCGATAATGTTTAAATCGAGCCTCATTACCGGAACTTGTTCCTGGGCGGACGCCCAGGAAGGTCATTATTATTATTGACATAGTCGGCTCACGCGGAGGCCTGGTCGGGCCGGGATGCGCCGCCGCCATTGCGATCGCCGACGGCCCCTTGCAGCGAGGTGGCGTTGCTAAATCGAGGCCAGAGGAAGCCGTAGATGGCGATGAGAACAAAGCAAAACATCGGGACGATAAAACCGCGCGACATGCCGTAGAGGTCCGCGACGTGACCCATCAGCTTGGGAAGCATCGCCCCGCCCATGATGGCCATGACGATGAAGCCCGAAGCTTTCTTGGCGCGGACGCCCAGGCCATGGATGCCGAGGGCAAAGATCGTCGGGAACATGATGGACATGAAGAAATAGCTCAGGAAAACGCATACGACCGAGGGCCAGCCCAGTTTGAAAAAAACCAGCAGACAAAAGAGCACGTTCAGGCAACTGTAAAGGCCCAGAACCTTGTGGGCGGAGAATTTTCTCAGAATGGCCGCCCCGGAAAACCGCCCGGTCAGAAAGCAGAGAAACCCGAACGAGGCCAGGTTGGCAGCTCCCTGGTCGCTGAAATGAAAGATGCCGTCCTTAAGCTCAAACCAGCTTTTCAACCAACCGGAGGTCCAGGATTGCGGAAGGGGTGGAACTTCCGAAGTCATGTAGTTAATCAGGAAACTGAAGATGCCGGCCTGGGCGGCGACGTAGAGGAATTGGGCCAGGGTGGCGCCGGAGAAGTGCGGGTGCGACCAGATGCTGTGATGGGAAATATTGCGCACGACCGGGATGAGCACGATGGCGGCAATGACCAATGCGGTCCCGCCAACAATCCACGAGCACAAGGCGTTGGCCGATTGACCGACGCCAACCGTGTCGAGAATCAACCAGAGGATCATGACAAAAACGCCCGTCAGAACGACCGAATTGAGCAGCAACAAAAAATAGACCAAGCCACGATTGAATTGTCCCGGGGCCGCCGTCCCGACGTCCGTCCCGGCATCCTTGTCATCAATATGGTATTCGTCCTTGGTTTTAATATCGGGAACGTTGGCGAAGAAAAACACCACCGCGAGAACCAGGACCACCACGGCCACCCCGGCATAAGGAATCCAAAGCGTTTGACTGCCGGTGCTATGGCCGGCGGTGTCTTTGGAATAGAAGAACGTGGCGCCTGCAAGCGGCCCAAAAAACCAGCCGATGCCGTTGCACGACTGGGCGAGATTGATGCGCGTGGCCGCGAATTCCCTTGGACCCAGCACCGTGGTGTAGGGGTTGGCGATGGTTTCAAGAAAAGTGAGGCCCGAGGCGATCAAACAAACTCCCAGCAAGAAGGCCCAAAAGGCGGCAATATGGGTCGCCGGGATAAACCAAAAGCCGCCGCAAGCGACCATGAGCAGCCCGGCGATGATCCCGCCTTTGTATCCCAGTTTGATGGCCAGCCAGCCCGCGGGCATGGCCATCAAAAAGTAGCCCAGATAATGGGCAAACTGCACCCAGGCGGATTGGGCCATGTTCAAATGCAGTTCTTTCTGAAAATGCTTGTTCATCACGTCAATCATTCCGTTGCAGAATCCCCAAAGGAGAAACAACGAGCTGACGAGGCAGAAGGTAAAGAGGACGCTTTTCCCGTCATCCATGACGAACATGCCCTTTTTATTCGAGGTCATGGGGAGGGATTAGTTGGAGTGGAAGGCCGATTTGATTTCCGCCAGCGAAACGCCCAGGACGGCGCGCGCGACCGGGTCCAGGGCGGTTTCCGGCCCTGTCAAGTGAATAGTGCGGTGGAGGTGGGACAGGCTCCGGCCCGGGGCCAGACTGGCGGCCGGGGAGGAAGACTCCATCTCGAAGAAAGGCCCCAGCGGCTTGGCGCCGGGGGCGGGCGGGCCGTCGTTGTAGCTGTTGGCAACGTCGCCTCCGTAGGGGTTGTCCTGTATTTGCCACAAGGAGTTGACATAGTCGGTCACGCCGGCGGGCTGGTCGAATTGCACGATGGTCAGGACTTGATTATCGGCGTCGTAAGCGCCCAGCACGCCCTTGCTGCGCCTGGGATTGATGCCGATTTTGCTGCGGAACTTGCCGTCACCGCGAAAATAGATCAAGTTCTCCTTGACGATCAAGCGCTCCGGGGGGATGGCGCCGAAGCTGGCATAAGAAGTGATCCTGGAACCCAGATCGGATTCCGGCCCCGGCTTGATGGGCACGACGATGGTGACGGCGGGCGCCGGGGTGAACATGCCGAGAATCCAAATTGACAGCAGGCCGGTTTCCTTTTGCCAGGCGTTTTGGCCGGCATTGGAGATGCGGTTGTCCGTTTCGAAGGCCACAAGACTGACGGCGCGATCAGGCGCCAGGCGGAGTTTTTTCCACGCCGCCGCCGTGTCCAGCAGGCGAACTTCGCGGTTGGCCGCCACTTCAAACTGCGTCCCCGAGTAATTGGTCAGCGAGAATTGCAAAGCGAAGGAGGCGCGATCCCGGGATTGGCTGACCGTTTTGAAGGGGAGGGTGTCAAAGGGGGCGGGCACAAACCAGTGCGCCAGGTCGAAGTCCGCCCCTTTGGCAAAGTAAACTGAAAACTGCCCGCCTTCAGGCCCCAGCCAAAACCGGTCCTCGCCGCCGAAGGGGTTCATGTGGTCCAGCAGTTTGCCGGAGGCGATCAAGTCGCGGTTGACCCAGCCAAAACTGCGGCCGGCGTCATTGCGGGCGGTGCTGGTCATGACGCGGCCCTGCCAGGCCGGGGCGAGGGCCACCTTGGCCAGGCCCTTCTTGTCGCTGAGCACAATGATATCGGTGTGGGATCGAAGAAAGGCGATGTCGTCGCCGAAAGTCCCGGCGTCTGAACCTTGGGCCATTGTGGCGGATGCTGTCATAAGAATCAGGGTTGTGATAATGTGTTGTCTCATAATGTGTTTTAGCGGGAGCGCCTTGAAAGCAAATGTCTGCATTGAACTGAGGCTAAATGTCGGCATTCAAGAATGTCAACGGCGATTTTGCATCAACGGCGTGGCTGGGGTTCTTGCATTGAAGGCGGCCGGATTTTTATTTGGTTATATTCACTTATATTGACTTATACTGACTTGTACCAACCGCAATCGGGCGGGGCTGAATTGCAGTTTCTGGCGCCCGCGCGCCAGCGCCGGTTTCCGGTCGGCGTCCGAAGGCGGAACTGTCGCAGTGCGCCCCGAAAGGCCGCGCGGGCGAGGCGGGAGGGCATATTATCGCCGTCCGACCTTCGGATCCCTCGTATCGGCCTGTCGTTTCGACCTTCACGCGGCGATTATGGCACATCCCGGAACGGACAGAAAACCTACGGTAGTGTTTTTGGCACGATTTTTTTTGGAGGGGTGGGATCGCCGGTTGCTGTTGATAGGCAATGGGTTGCGATGTGAAGAATGCCGAAAAACGGGAAAAACGGGAAAAAATACGCAAAATAGTTTTCGCCGGACCCCTGTTTTTCTGCAAAACGGCCCTTGTTTTTCAGCAAAAATGGATGGGGTTTGAGCGGCGGAATTTGCAAGCCGTTGATTACCAGAAGCTTCCCGTTATTGGGTTGGATGCTCCTGAGCGGGATGCAATCCAAGTTCGGTGAGCTTGTGCCGCATTTTCAAGCGGGTGATGCCAAGCCAGCGGGCGGCTTTGGCTTGGTTGCCGCGGGCCAACAGGATGGCTTGCTTGAACAACTTCGGCTCCAGCGTCGCAATCATGCAGGCGTAGGCGTCGTCTATTTCGCCGCGTTGCGCCCGCGCCAGGATATCGGCGATGCAGGCCCGGTGGGGCTTGAACTCGTCCGCAATCTGCCGGTTCCTGGCCGTGGCCTGTTGCACGTGCTCCAGGCTGATGGCAAAAGGCCGCGCCAGCAGCAGGGTCCGGCTGACCACATTTTCCAATTGCCGCACGTTGCCGGGCCAGGGCTGGTCTTGGAGGAAGGCCAGGGCCTCCGGTTGCACGGCCGGGGCTTCGAAGCCAAATTCCTTGCTGTAACGGCGAATAAAGTGTTTGGCCAGAGCCGGGATGTCCTCGGTGCGCTGGCTCAAGGGGGGCAGAAAGATAGTGACGACGCTCAAGCGGTAGAAGAGGTCCTCGCGAAACTCTTTGTCCTTGATGGCCGCGTCCAGATCGCGGTTGGTGGCAGCGAGCACCCGAACATCCACGGGGATATCAGCTTCGCTGCCCAACCGCTGGATGCAATGTTCCTGAAGCACGCGCAACAACTTGCTTTGCGTCACGATGCTCAGGTCGCCGATTTCATCCAGAAAGATCGTCCCGCCGCTGGCCTGCTCAAACCTGCCAATGCGCCGGGCCTGCGCGCCGGTGAAGGCGCCGCGTTCGTGGCCAAAGAGCTCGCTTTCGAGCAAGGTATCCGGGATGGCCGCGCAATTGACGGCGACGAACGGCTTGTCGGCCCGGTTGCTGTGGTGGAAAATGGCCCGGGCGATCAGTTCCTTGCCCGTGCCGGTCGCGCCGCGAATGAGCACCGTCGCCGGCGTTGCCGCCACACGGCCGATTTCTTCGTAAACGGCCAGCATTGCCCGGCTGCTGCCGATCATGGCGGGAAGGTCCGTCTGTGCATCGCCGAATCCCAGCGACTCGGACATGAGGCGGCTGTTGGCCACAGCGAGGGAGAGCATGGCGCGCAATTCGTCCGCCTCAAGAGGTTTGTGCAGAACATGCCAGGCGCCCCGCTTGGTGGCTTCGATGGACGTTGTGGTGGTGCCGTAAGCCGTAATCAATATGATGGGCAGCTTGGGTTTGGCCGCGTGCAGTTGCGCCACCAGGACCATCCCGTCCAAGCCCGGCAATCTCATATCGGTGACGACGACGTCAAAAGGCTGGGACCGCGCCAACTCCAATCCGTCGTCCCCGCGCAAAGAGAGCGTGAGATCGTATCCTTCGTCGGAAAGCACACTTTTGAGCATGGCGGCGTCAACGGCATCGTCTTCGATAACCAGCACTTTAGCTTTCATGTTCGTTCGGGGAGGAATCATCTCCATGAAGATGGCCATCAAGCCGGCAAGGCCGACGATCCACAGCAGCCCTTATTTGAACTGGGCGTCCCTGCCACGGGTCTTGTCGAAGACCTGATGCGCCTCTCATCGTGTTTATAATGCACAAAGGAGACCATTAAGTCGAAGAGAATATGTTATGCCGATTACATATTATCGCAGCTAAATCACGGGGCAGGGTGCCATCAGCCTGACTTCGTTTAGCAGGTATCGTTAGTGGAGCGTTTATGGAGCGTTATAGTTATGTAATTCAGATTAGAGTTTTTCGCAGAAGGCCGCGTCCAGCCCTGCAATGTCGAAGAAGGCGACCATTACCCCGATGAAAATCAGGGCAGTCGTGGATGCAGTCTCCTTATGATTTCCGCGTTCCGGCCGCTTCTGGCTGGAACGTCTCGGCCCTGCCGGTTCGGCTCTTTGAATTCCATCCTGCGATTCCGTGTGACATTTATTCACGCCGCCAAATTCCCACGACCTTTCGACTAGCGTTAATAAAAACATCACCCAAAAGCATAAAAAGAATGTAAACGCCTCGCATTGCGGCATCATAGGAGATCGCGACCGTCCCGGTCGCCGGCTGGCGATTCCAGCACCGCCCTTCCCCCGCCCACCTCCGGCTTTCGGGACGGTGGACTTGGACGCGACAGCCCAATTGGAGGATCCGCAGTTGTATTCCTTTGGAAGCGGCTTCCGGTGCTGTCCTTTGGTGTTCCTTCCGTTCCTATGCGGCTAAATCAATTTCTTACGTCGTGGGAGACAAGTTAATCGCGGAATGATCTTTTCAATCGGGTCACTTTGCATGACTCGGCGGTGGAACAAACCAAACCATAGTGGTTTCAATTGTTCCATCTTTTTTGCATGAGGCTTGTTCGGGGAGGAGCGTGTCGAACAGTCGTGCCTCGTGGATACTATGGCGCACTTTTCCTGGCACGGCAAGTGCTAGTTTGTAGTCGCATTGTTCCCCCGACAGGATGGTTGGAAAGGGAAGGGTGGGTTGGCCGAGGCCGGACCCAAAGGATTATGTCGGGGGAACGATGCAAATACAAGCAGGAGTGCGGACTGAACAGTATATGATGTACCTCATACGCGTCCTGATTCCCCCATTGGCAGTACCGTTGGCTTTGTACTAATTCTTGCCGGGATGGCAGAATCTGCGGATGAGATTCCTACCCCTTCGATTTCACCGCGCGTATCATCGCTTGCCTGAGTAGCTGAACAGGGTTTCCACCAATTGGCATCACATTGGAAGCAGTGTAATCTAATCAGTCGGGAAAGCGCCCGGTCTGGATTCCGGCGCGGGGATAGGTTAATCCATCGAGTTCAAAAGGAGGGATTGCATGAAAATAAAGAGAATGTTGAAGAGGCCTGCGGGTATGCCGCCAGCGGCTTGTGCCGCCGAGGCCGCCGCCACGAGGCAATACAAATCACTGGCAAAGGCGATTGGATGAAAACCGAAGAAGGCACCGGTGTCCGTGCGGCCAACCGGACCGCGACCGCCCAAGCCAAGCGGTAGCCTGGCCAAAACGCGTTTTATCGCGGCTGCGGCATGCGAAAAATCATCGTCAAGATTGTATCCGATTTGAGGTGGCGCCTCCTGTTGCTGGTGTTGGCGGCGTCGGCGCCGTTGGTGGGGTACCTTATGGCCGAGGCGGATGGGGTGGTGAGCAGCACACCGGGCTGGTTGGGCCTGGCCGCCGGCTTGGCCTGGACGCTGGGCTGGATCGGCGGGTACGTGGTGGTCGTGCGACCGGTGCGGACCCTGGTGCAATCCAGCGCAAGGCTGGCGGCGGGCGAGTTGAGCGCGCGGACGGGGCTGCCGCACAAAGAGGACGAATTGGGCAAGCTGGCGCGGGCCTTCGACCAAATGGCGCAAGCGTTGGAGGGGCGCGAAGCGGAGCAACAGAAAGCAGAGAGGGCGCTGAAGGCGTCGGAGGTGCGCTACCGCCGGCTGTTTGAAGCCGCGCAAGATGGGATTCTGCTGCTCAACATGGAGAGCGGCCAGATCGAAGATGTCAACCCGTTCCTGACCGAACTGCTGGGCTACACGCGGGAGGAACTGCTGGGAAAGAGACTTTGGGAGATTGGCCCATTCAAAGACACCAAAGCGTCCAAGGCGGGTTTCAGGGAGTTGAAGGATGAGGCGTACGTGCGGTACGAAGACCTGCCGTTGGAAACGCGCGCCGGCAAACCCATCAACGTGGAGTTTGTGAGCAATGTCTATCAAACTGACGAAGCGAAAGTGATTCAATGCAATATTCGGGACATTACGGAGCGCAAACGGAACGAAGACCGATCCAAAGCGGCGTTCAAGGAAATCAGCGACTTAAAATCAGCGCTGGATGAGCATGCCATCGTGGCGGTGACCGATCCGGATGGAAAGATCACTTACGTCAACGACAAGTTCTGCGCCATCTCCAAGTATTCGCGGGAAGAGTTGCTGGGGCAGGATCACCGGATGCTCAATTCGGGCCATCACCCAAAAGAATTCATGCGCGTGCTGTGGAGGACGATCGGGCAAGGGCGTGTGTGGCATGGGGAGATCAAGAACAAGACCAAGGACGGCTCGTATTACTGGGTGGATGCGACGATCGTGCCCTTTCTGAACGACCAGGGCAAACCGCGGCAATACGTGGCCGTGCGCACCGACATCACCGAACGGAAGGAATACAGCGGCAAACTGCAGGCGCTATCGCGGCGGCTGGTGGAGGCGCAGGAGAGGGAACGGCGGAACATCGCGCGGGAACTGCACGACGAAATCGGCCAGGCGCTGACGGTGCTGCAGTTGAACCTGCAGGCGATGTCGCCATTTCACGGAGGCAACGGCGCAGCGCAGCGTGTGGACGAGAGCCTGGAAGTGGTGGAGCGCTTGCTGGCGCAGGTGAGGGACATCTCGCTGGATTTGCGCCCATCCATTCTGGACGATCTGGGATTGGAACCGGCGTTGCGATGGCAGACCAAGCGGCAGGCGGCGCTGGCGGGGCTGGAAGTCCAATTCCAATCCGATGGACTGGACCGGCGACTGGATCCGATGATTGAAACGGAGTGTTTCCGCGTCGCGCAGGAAGCGTTGACGAATGTGATGCGCCACGCCCAGGCCCACACGGTGAGGGTCAACCTGCACGCCCACGAGGGCTGGCTCCACCTGCGGGTGGGCGATGACGGCATAGGGTTTGATGTGGCGTCGGTGAGGAGGCAAGCCGTGCGCGGGGCCAGCCTGGGCTTGTTGAGCATGGAAGAGCGGGCGACGCTGGCCGGAGGCGGGCTTGAATTCAAGTCCGCCCCCGGAGAAGGCACGGAGGTGCAGGCGTGGTTTCCCTTGAAATGGCAGAGGGCGCCCTTTGCCGTTGAAACCGATGAATAACGCCGTCAAATCCATTCGCGTCGTATTGGCCGATGACCATACGCTGGTGCGAGCGGGAATACGCGCCTTGCTGGAAAAAATGGCGGGGGTGGAAGTGGTGGGCGAGGCCAGCGACGGCCGCGAGGTACTCGAACTGGCGCGGAAGCACCGGCCGGAGGTCGTTTTGATGGATGTTGCCATGCCCGGCCTCAACGGCTTGGAAGCAGCGGCGCGGGTGGTCCAGGAGTTATCCGACGTGCGGGTGATCATGCTCTCCATGCACGACAACGAGGCGTATTACTGGCGGGCGCTCAAGGCCGGCGCGGTGGGCTACCTGCTCAAGAGAGGGGCGAAGGCCGAACTGGAGAGCGCGTTGCGGCAGGTGATGCGCGGGGGAATCTATCTGAGCCGGGAAATCGCCACGCAAATGGCGAGCAAGGATCCCTTGCAAGGACTGGCCACGTGGAAAACGCCGCTGGAGCAGTTGACGGGCCGGCAGAGGGAGATACTGCAATTGATTGCCGAAGGCCGGAACACCAAAGGCATCGCCGACATCCTGAAGGTCAGCCCCAAGACCGTCGAGTATCATCGCCTCAAGCTGATGGAGGGCCTGAAGGTACACGATATACCGGGGCTGGTGCGATTCGCGTTGCGCATGGGACTGATTTCGCAGGAAAGCTGAGCAACGGACGCGATCCCGGGGAGTGGACTGAAGATGCCAGGGGAATGCCGATCCATTAATTTCGCTGAGGTTTTTTGGAAAACGGGCGCAGCAATAATGCGGATAAGGAATGTCTGAAAATCAGGCCTAGAACAAGGAGGACAATCCCCGCGAGAATCAAGCAAAGGGCCGTGGTGCCCAACCACGCTTGGAGAAGTTTCCACTTCCTGCCAAAGAAATATCCGATCAGGGTGTAAGTGGCGGCAAAGGCGGCCGAGCCCGCGAGGTTGTAAAAAAGAAAAGACCGCCATGGCAGTTTCGCCACGCCGGCCAACAGATTGGCCACGACGGGCGGAAACAAGCAGATGAAACGCGTGATAAAGACAGCCTTGGCGCCATGACGTTTGAAAAATCGCGCGGGCCACTTTAACCTTTCGGGTGTGAGATGGAGCCAGTGAATTTTTTCCAGGCTGCCCTGGCCCAAGCGGCGCCCGAGCCAAAAGGAACAAGTGCCGCCCAGGAAACAGGCCGCCGTTCCGGCCGCCATGGGTTGCCAGAGCGAACCGGCGGCATTGCCCAATATAAATCCGGCCCCCAAAAGAATCGTTTCGCCAGGCAGGGGAAGGCCGATGTTGTTCAAAAACACGACGATGAAGACGAGCACGTATCCGTAATGAGGGACGTGGGGCAGCAAAGAATGCAGCCAGTGGAGCATGATCACCTCTCCAGCTTTATCTGCGAGGCACTCAACCCAACGAAGCCGATTGCCCGACGTTCCCGATTGCGCAAGTTATGACACGATGCGGGAGGCATTGAGGGCAGGCGCGGCAGTTTGGGGAAACCACCAAGCCCTGCTTCGGTGAACGGCCTCTTAAACGGCACGCCGGCCGGAAAGGAGGTTGACCAGAATCATGACGACGGCGATGATCAAGAGGATGTGAATAAACCCGCCCATCGTGTAACTGCTCACCATGCCAAGGAGCCACAGGATGATTAATACGACCGCAATTGTGTACAACATATAATTTCTCTTTCAGTCTGTTTTGTTCGTTTCGGGCTGGCGCGCTTTGTGCCCGCCAACCGTCATACGCCCGTTAAGTCAGCCTAAGTGATGGGCCGAGTCATGGCTATGGGGTGTAACCCGACTGTGGAGCTGTCAAGCCCGGGAAAAGAACCGCCGTGCAAAGGCCAACAGGGCGGCCGATAGTCAGCGTTTCGTGGAGAGGGACTCCCGAGCAAACGGTCCTCCTGAATTATAGATGGGGTGAACACCCCATAGCGCGGGCAAGGTCTTTTGACCTATTGTCGCGCCATGCTTCGGGAACCGGCCATGACGTGGAAAACGTCTTGCATGGCGGCTGTTGACCATCATGGAAACCGGCTCGATTTGATCGGCAAAATCCGCGAGCATACTTGAGGTTCAGCATCCGAGTTTGTTTTGTGGTCAGGAGTCAAATCAGAGCCTCATTAACCGCAGCCGCAAGGCGATGCTGATGTTCCCGCGGCGGGTCAATGGCTGATGACATCCAGAACGCCGGAGCGCAGGGCGAACCACGCAAATTGCTGAAACTCGTCGCCCGGTTTTCTGGTGTAGTCAACCACTCCCTCCTTCATCGGGCCTGATCCTTCCGGAGAGTTGGAATTGCGGATTTTGAGCACGTTGGCCAAGAGGGATGCGACGCGATGGTCAAGCCGCCTTTCGGTGCCGGTTTGCTGATCCAGAAGAGCAATCTCCAAATGCTGGTAGATCCCCCGCACACGGCCGCGAGCCTGGCCGGCGGTGACATCAATATCGAAGGCCGCCTCTTGGGCGTCGCCGGACTTAATGCGGGTGCGTTCGGCAATTTCAAGGAACGCATCAAGGCGGGTCAGGTCCATCGCGCTGAGCGAACCGGAATAGTGGAGGGAGAAGTCCTGAGGGGAGATGGGAATGGACATCAGAACCTTGAGCGTGCCGGCTTCCATAAGCTGGCCCTGCGCCCGGAGTTGGATGGCGGCGGAGGCTGGGCCGCGATTGGCGATGCCCTCGGCGGACAGACTGACCGCCGTAAAGGTCAGCACGCCGGGATCGGCTCCAGCGACCACCCGCTCGCAGTATCTAAGGCAGCCGTTGGAGATACTGAGGGTATCGAGCTGAACCGGCTGGCGGATGGCGGCCAGGGCCTCATGCACCATGAGCGGAGGCTTCACCAACGGACCCACCGGCTTGTCACGATTGACCAAGGCCTCGAAGGAGGGTCGGGAAAAGCGGACCGAGCGCGCCCGATACGACTTTCCCAGAAGCAGATCGCCATAAGCCAGGCCCAACACTTTGCACTCCGGCACGACCAGATGAAAGCGCGTCAATCGAAAACGGTCCGCGGCGAAAAACTCCTCGTCTGAGACCGACGCCCGAAGCTCGGTTCCGTCGGCGATGAGTTCGGAGTCGGGCACCGAGGCGCGCAGGCGGGCGCAACGGATACCGTAGCGGGCCTGGGTGAATTCCAGATCGAGATTCGTCGCATCGAGACTGGCCTTGGCGAGGAGATCAGGCAGAGCAGACGATCTCCAAAGAAGCGGCGCCCAGCGAACGCCCCTGAGCGAAATGCGGTCAACCTTGAGCGTCGTGTTGGTTGCGGTCAGGGTGACAGATTGAGCGACCAGGCGATTGGCGCCCAGCGAGTAATCCAGTTTGCCGATGCGCAAGACGGACCCTGGATGCGCTTGGGCAAAGGCCCGCTCCAGCTTCCTTTTGCCATAGCCATCGAGGATCGCAGCCCCGAACAGAAGGAGGAGCACCACGACGGCGAGGAGGAGCGCAGCCAGGGAAGCCGCCACGCGGGCCGCCAGCCTCCGCAGCGAGAGCCTGCTGCCGTTGTTGACCGGTTGTTTCATTCTCGTCTGCCCTTCATGACATGGGAGCATCACCGGAAAACCGTGCGGGCGCTATGGGGTGTTTTCCCCCCCACCGGTTCATTTCACTTTTCTTGGTCTTTTTGGACCTTGGGAACGGTCTCAGCGATTGAAACGATTGAAAATTGGTCATTGAAAATCTGTCATCTATACCTTGGTGGATGAATGCGACCAACTTCGCCGCATCTTGGGAAGGTCCATCGCGACCGCCAAAGCCGCCCGAAGACCGGGGCCACGCGAGGAGGCGGACGAACGTCTTCCGATGACCAATAAGAGATTTTCAATGGCCAATTCTCAATCAAGAAGTTCGAATTCTTAGAGTACTCCTTGGCCAACAGGACTTACCTAAAACAGTGAGAATGCGCCCCCCCACCGGAGAATTCATGAAGCCGAGTTGATCCGCCCCGGCGCGGTGTTCATATTGGGATATTTTTGACCGAATGGGTCCGGACAGTGGCCGAAGACTGCGCCGCCGTCCCGCCGTTGTCGAGGGAGATGAGGCCCGCCCGGAAGAGGCGCAAATATTTTATTTTTTCCGCTTGACGGGCGCGGGTTTTATCAATAAAACTAACCCCATAAGCTTAGTAATATAAGATTGCATTGAAACTCACGTCGCGCAGCGAATATGCCATGCTGGCCCTGGTGCATCTTGGAAGGCACAAGAGCGAGGGGCTGGTGCCGGTTCGGGCCATTGCGCGGGCGCAGCGAATTCCGCCCAAGTTTCTGGAGCAAATCCTGCTGGCGCTCAAACGGGCCAGATACGTGCGCAGTTCCAAGGGCCAGCGGGGCGGTTATCAACTGGCCAAACCCGCCGGCAAAATCACGCTGGCGGAAATCGTCCGGCTCTTTGACGGGGCGATTGCCCCCACCGAATCGGTCAGCGAACACTTTTACGAGTCCACACCCATCGAAAGGGAAGAGAAGCTGGTGGGGGTGTTCCGGGCCATTCGCGACCACGTGGCGGAGAAACTGGAGCGGACGACGATTGGAGACGTGATATGAGGCTTTTTTTTTCGGCTTAATTATGACTAATCAGATAGGATAACATCATTATGAGCATGATCCAGACCATCACGATTCTTGGAGGGCGGGGCAAGTCGGGGACGCCGGAAGCCATTGAGCGGGTTGAGCTGCGGATGGGCGACGTGGTGAGCATCGTCGGCCCGACCGGGTCGGGCAAAACGACGCTCATCAATGACATCGAGTTGTTTGCCGACGCCAATACGCCCACGGGCCGGCGGGTGCTGATCAATGGCCGGCGGCCGCCGGCGGAGTATCGGGACGACCCGTCCCGGAACCCGATCGCCCTGATCACGCAGCACACGACCTTTCTGTCCGATCTTCCGGTGCGGGAGTTTTTGCTGACCCATGCCCGGATTCGCAGCGCCGCCGGGGCGTCCATTGACGGCATGCTGGAGCGCACGCTGGCTTTTGCCAATCAATTGACCGGCGAACCGATTGCCGTGGGGAGCCGGATGACGGAACTTTCCGGGGGCCAGACGCGGGCGTTGCTGATAGCCGACGCGACGATTATTTGCAACACGCCCATCGTGTTGCTGGACGAGGTTGAAAACGCGGGCATCCATCGCTCGCGCGCCTTGGAGTTGCTGCGCGAGCACCGGAAGATTTTCATCTTTGTGACGCACGATCCGCGCATCGCGCTGCTGTCCGATTACCGCCTGGTGATGCAGGGGGGGACGATGACGGCGGTGTTGCGCACCGATGAAAATGAGCGGCGGTTTGCGGCCCAGGTGAGCCGGCTGGACGACGTGCTTTCAAAACTGCGCGACCAGATGCGGCAGGGGGACCGGCTGGCCGCGCCCGAACTGGAGGGTTTGTTATGCGCCTAGCCATTTGCGCCGGGCCGGCCACGACGGGCAAAACGGCGGTGCTCCGGCATGTCATCGGCAAACTTCAGTCCGCCGGGAGGCGGGCGGCGTTTCTGAAAATTGACGTTCAATACGCGGAGGAGGACGAGCAGTTCGCCCGCGAATTCGGCATGCCGACACGCAAAGTGTATTCGGGCGAGTTGTGCCCCGATCATTGCAACGTCATGGTGCTGGGGGACGCGCTGGAGTGGGCGCGCCGGGAGAAGTGCGACTTTTTGTTTGTGGAAACGGCCGGCTTGTGCCTGCGGTGCTCGCCCTACGTGGATGGCGGGCTGGGGATCGTGGTGCTGGAAGCCACCAGCGGGATGAACCTGCCGCTGAAGGTGGGGCCGATGCTTTCGCTGGCGGATGTGGCGGTGGTGACCAAGATTGACCGGGTTTCGCAGGCGGAGCGGGAAGTGTTTCGGGCGCGCATTCAGAATGCGGCGCCGGGGGTTCGGATTCGGGAAGTCAACGCGCTTTACGGCATCGGCATTGACCCGCTGGTGGACCAGGTTCTGGCCACGCCGGAAGCGGGGGAGAGATTGTTATTGCGAGGCAATCCCCCCGTGGGCACCTGCACCATTTGCGTGGGCAAAAAGGAGGTTGGCTGGCAATCCCACTTCGGCGTGGTGCGCGCGCTGGAAAACCAGACCTTCTACCGCGGAGAATAAATGAGCGCGCGACGAATCTACCTGGACAACTCGGCCACCACGCCCCTGGATCCGCGCGTCCTTGAGGCCATGCAACCCCATCTGGACGCCCTTTTCGGCAACCCGTCCAGCTTGCATCAGGAAGGACGCCAGGCGCGCGAAAGTTTGGACCGGGCGCGCGGCCAGGTGGCCGCCCTGCTCAACGCGGACCCTGGAGAAATTTTCTTTACAGCCAGCGGCACCGAATCCGACAACCTGGCCCTGGCTGGAACAATTGAAGCGCTGGGCCAGCCGGAAAACCACATCATCACCAGTTCCATTGAGCACGCGGCCGTTCTTGAGACCTGCCGGAATTTGGAGCGGCGCGGGGTGGAGGTGACGTACCTCCCGGCTAACGCCCAAGGATTGATTGATCCGGGCGAACTGGCCGGCACTTTCCGTCCGGCCACCCGCCTGGTCTCCATCATGACCGCCAACAATGTCGTCGGGACCGTGCAGCCGATTAACGCGCTGGGGCGCCTGGCCCATGAGCATGGCGCGCTTTTCCATACCGACGCGGTGCAGGCTGCCGGCCGGATTCCTCTGGACGTTCGGACGCAGCCCATTGATCTGTTATCGCTGGCCGCGCACAAGATCCACGGTCCAAAGGGGGTCGGCGCCCTCTTTGTGCGGAAGGGAATTCCGATCGCGCCCATCATTCACGGCGGCGGGCAGGAGGGCGGGTTGCGATCGGCCACCGAGAATACCGCGGGGCTGGCGGGCTTTGGGCGCGCGGCTGAGATCGCCCGCGCGGAAATGTCCGACGAGGCTGCGCGGCTGGTCAGGATGCGAGATCGAATCATTGAAAGGGTGGCGGCCCTTGTTCCAAATGCCTATCTGATCGGCGACCGTCATCGGCGGTTGCCCGGCCACGTGTGCCTCGGCTTTGCCGGCATGGAAGGGGAGTCAATCCGGTTGCTGCTGGCAATGGATGAGGCCGGAATCGCCGTTTCAACCGGCAGCGCCTGCGGCGCCCATCGCGGCAACCAGCCCTCGCACGTGTTGCAGGCAATGGGGTTTGATCCCTTCCGCGCGCGCGGCTCGTTGCGAGTGACGCTGGGGCGCTTCAACACGGAGGCCGACGTGGAGGAGTTTCTGCGGGTCCTGCCCGCGATGGCCGGAGATTTGCGGCCCATTACAACCTATCCCATCACCACAACCCACAAAGGAGCATGATATGACACCCACTGTGAAAGAGCTGCCGGGACTTGACTGCGGGACTTGCGGCTTCCGCACTTGTGAAGCCCTGGCGCAACAATTGCCGATCGAGCCGGAATTGCTCAAGCGGTGCATCTATTTTTCAGACCAGCAAAAACCGGCGGCGCCCGTCCTGCCGGCCAAAGCGCCCGCCCCAGCGGCTTGCGGCACGTGCATCGCCGCATCAGCACCCAAAGGAACAGATTCCTGGCGGGACAGCTTGGGACGGGAAATTGATTTTTACCTGGAACATTTCCCCGCGGAGCCAGGCCCGCGCGAGATCATCATCCCGCACAACCCGATGCTCACGCGTGAGATGAACGTGCAACCGGGCGACGTGCTCATCGGGCGTCCGCTGGGCATGTCGTGCGGATGTCCCATCACCCACTGCGGGGTGGCCATGCAGGTGGATCATCGCACGGGCGTCCTGGTCTGGTGCGTCACCGGCCCGTTGCGACCGCGCCAAGAGGGATACAAGGACCTGGGCTATTACATTGCCGAAGGTTACGAGGGCTTGGTGTATAAGAGGCGGTGCGATCTTAAAATCGGAATGCGTTACTTTTTCCAGCCCACCCTGTGCATGTTGCAATGGCGGCACAGCGGGCTGGTCAACTATCTGAACCGCACGCCCGACGCCCTGCAGGTCCGAGTTGAAGGATTGTGGATCGGTTGACGATGATCCAGCAACGATCTGACGTGGGATGACATCGGTTTTGGCGGTGTCGGAAATCTTATCAATTGCGGCCGCTTGTCTGGCGTCATCTGCAAGCTGCTTATAGACAATGGCTTAACATTTCCCGCGTTTTGAAATTCGGTTGTTTGCAGTCCTGGGCGTCGGGAAATCTTACACTTTGGCGCACAGATGGAATTCAACAAAACCTAATCCTTGCGTTTTTGTTTCATTGCAAGCTGCTTATGCACAACGACATGTAAAAGGCCGTTACATAAGGGCGGTTCGTTGGATACCCCTTGGCACCTGAATTGCTGTTTTATGGTCGAGGTGTGCCTTGGCGTTGTTGTGGCGCCGAGTGGATGGCGTCTTCTGGCGGCGACAAGGGAAAAAAAGGAAAAAATCAGGAAAAAGAATATGAAAACAAAAAGCCTTGCGGTAATTCTCGGAAGTGCATTGCTGGCAGTGTCCAGTGTGATGGCGCAACAGGATATTGTGAGTTTCAGTTCACCAGGCATTCTTGCAAACGATGGAGACTGGACACTCGGTTATGAATTTCAGGTGACCTCACCGATTACGGTGACCGGTTTGTCGGCCTTTGCCAACGGCCCCTATTCCACCGCTGTGACCGGGCTTGACGAAAACACGGCTGTCGGGTTGTGGAACTCCAGCGATGCTCTGATTGCGTCGGCGACGGTCCTGGCTGGCACGGCCGCCCCTCTGACGTTGGATGGGTTGTTCCGCTACGCGAGCATCACCCCGATGACTCTGCCTGATGGCACTTACTATGTGGGAGCCGAAATGGGTGATAACCTCTACACCTTCTATACGAGCGGCTTCGCCTCGATTCCCGGAGTCACTTTCGTGCAGGACCAAGCCGTTCCAGGCTCCAGCCTGGCGTTTCCGGACAGATCTTTTGGTATTACGGCTTCTGCTGGCGGCGGATTTTTCGGCGGAAACGTTGTCATCGGCGGGGTTTCTGCCGTGCCAGATGCCTCCTCCACCTTGGCGCTTCTGTCGGGCGCCTGTCTGACCTTGGGCTTGTTGCGCCGGAAGCTGGCATGATCTAATCAATACCTCTGGGCATCAGCGCCAGGCGGGCCGGAGCGCTTGAGGATCATGATTCCAAATTGGCCGTCTTTGGTCCAGTCGTGGCCGAGCAGGCAGACCGGCTGGTAGGACCGGTTGATCCATTGCAGCAGTTGGCGGCCGAAACTGTCGGTGTCGCCAAAAAAATGCACGCCAAATTCGGTCGTGTCCACGCCCAGCAACAGGATGTAGTCGGGCCGTGCATTTTGGAGGGCGCGGGTCATGTTGGCCTGGCCGAAGACGGCCAATTCGGGTGGATTCCAGCGGACGTACGGAGTGGGATTGGGGCGGCGGAGCATGTAGTTGAGCATGACGCCGGCGGGCAGGACAGCCAGCGTGGAATCGGCGGGGGTGTTGGATTGCAACAACGAGAGGGCCTGGCCCATGAGCAAGCCGGCGGGGCGGGTCTGGCCCTTGAGGAAGCCGGCCGGCCAGGCCTGGCCTCTCAGCGCGGGGGTAGGCTGGAAATCCGGGCCGAATGTCCAAAGCATGTCCGCGCCCTCACTCACAGGAACGGTTTTTTGCTGATAAACATATTTGGAGCAAAGGATCAACTGGGTGAAACCGGTCAGGAGGAGGACGGCGGCCAGGCCGCGCCACCATGCAGGGGGCACGGCGAATCTCCGCAGGAAATCGGGCACGAAGGCCAGCAGGAGATAGATGGCGGTCAAAAGGGCAGGCATGGCGAGGGCAAAACCGTAATGCCAGATGCGCGAGTACAACCCCAGTTTGGCCAGCAGCACCAGGCTCAGGATTGCCCAGAGGGTCATAAAAATCGTCGGCCCATTCCAGCCGGCATGGCGCGCGCGCCAGAGCAGGCAGGCCAGCGTTGTCAAGCAGAGCAAGGGAAGGCTGTGGCCGCATTCGACCCAATCGAACATCCACGCCAGCGCCACCAGCGGCGCGGTCACCAGCAGAAACACCACCGTATCGCGCCCGCTTTGGCCGCGTCGGCGAAAAAGCAGGGCGGTGAGGAGGACGAGGGCGGCGAGGCCCAGGAAATCGCCGAACATTCGTGCCAGATGATAGATGGGGGTGTCCAGGCCCAGGCACCACCGATAAAGCGGGCTGTCAGCGGCCGAGGAGGAGAGAACAGGAACCCAGGCCCAACAGGTCCATTTGAGGCTCTGTTGAAGATTGGCAAAACGAAGAAAATAAACCAGGAAGGCCAGCAGCGGGACCGCGCCCGCCAAGCTCATCAGCCCCAGTCCTTTGACCGCCGTCGCCTTCTTTCCTGTCACGCGCCACGCCAGCACGAGGCCGGCCACAAGGGCGGCAGCGGCGGCCAAAAAGACCTCTGCTTTGGTCAAAAATACCAGGCCGCAACAAAAACCGGCGGCCAAGGCGGCGCCCCGTTTCCGCGTGGCGACCCATCTGGCGAGCAAGGCGACCATCGCGATGGAAAGGATCAGCCCATGGTAGATTTCCTGGCAGTAAGGGGTGACATAATTAAAAATCCCGTAGTCAGTGTAATGGCTGAAAGCGAACACCAGCAAGATGGCCAGAGAGGCCATGAGGGCCGTGAGTTGATCGGCGGCCTGATAAAAGCACCGATAGACCATCCCCAGCAGCAGCGCCAGAAGCGCCAGGTTGGCCACGGCCAAGGTCAGGAATGAAACGCCGAAGGCCCGAAACAAAACCGCGTCGAAGTACTGCGAGAGCGGGCCGCCGGTCATGTAAGCGATGTCCCGATAAAGCACCGCGCCGGTGGAAAGTTTCCACGGAATGTAAAGTTGCAGGCCAAAATCCAGCAGCATGTCGGGCCATTTGCGCCAGGTCATGGCGGTCAGGAGGGCGAACACGCATCCCAGCACCGCCAACGCGAACAGAGAGTCCCTCCGGGCGGAACGGCCCTCTGACGCTTGAGGCTCTTGTACGGGAATTTGCTCCGACATGATGTCAACCTACCAGTCTGCCGCCCTGCCACAAGTGTTTAGTGCCCCGCATAATGCTACCATTTGACGCATTCCATTTGTTTTGAATGGATTGCGAGAGAAATTGACAGTGAAAATGCCAATTCCTGGTCATGCTCAGGCGCATTGCGCCTGTTAGTGAGCGGCAAATTGACAGTAAGACAGGATTAGCATCGCCCTCTAGCTCAGTTTAAGTGCCTGAGCACCAACATCTTTGGAGGTGCAAACTATGCATGCCTGACCCTTTCGTGGGAGAAAAAAGTCGCGTTAGAATTGGCGCAAGAACCGCAGATCGTTTTCGTAGAAGAGCCGGATGTCGTTGATGTTGTAGCGGATCATGGCGATGCGCTCGATGCCGAAGCCAAAGGCCCAGCCGGTCCATTCTTCGGGATCGTAGGCGACTTGCTCGAAAACGGCCGGATGCACCATGCCGCAACCGGCGATCTCCATCCATTCCCGGCCCATTTTCCGCGTGAGCGGACTGGAGAAATCAATCTCGAAACTCGGTTCGGTGTAGGAAAAATAATGCGGCCGGAACCGGATGCGGGTCTCTTCGCCCAGCAACTCTTTGAAAACAAATTCCACCGTCCCCTTCAAGTCGCCGACAGTCACCTTGCGGTCAACGTAGAGACCCTCGATTTGATGGAAAGTCGGGTTATGGGTGGCGTCGGGATTGTCCCGGCGATAAACACGGCCCGGCACGATGATGCGCACGGGCGGACGCTGTTTCTCCATCACGCGGATTTGCACCGGCGAGGTGTGGGTGCGCAGGAGCAATCGCTGGTCGCCGGCGAGGTAAAAGGTGTCCTGCAAATCGCGCGCGGGATGGTCGGCAGGCGTGTTGAGGGCGTCGAAACAGTGGTATTCGTCCTCCACTTCGGGGCCGTCGGCCACGGCGAAACCGATCTTGCGGAAGCTGCGCACGATGTCCTCGGTCACCTGGGTCAGGGGATGGAGTTTGCCCAAGGGGCGGCGGCGGCCGGGGAGGGTGAAATCAGTCGTCTCGGTGGGCAGGGCGGCTTTGAGTTCCAATTCCGAGCGGCGATCAGCGAGGGCGGCCTCCAACTCCGCCCTGGCTTGGTTCATTTCCTTGCCGGCGGCGGGGCGCTCCTGTTTGGGCAACTCGCCCAGTCGCTTCATCAGGGCGGTGAATTTGCCGTGCGGTCCCAGCCACGCGCCCTTGGCCTGGTCGAGCGCCGCGAGATCGGCGGCGGCCTTCAAATCAGCCAAGGCGGCTTGCTTGAGCGATTGGATGTCCATTTTGGGTAATCGTTCCTAGACCCGGCGTCATACGGCGCGCACGGAGTGCGCGCCCTACCTCTTTTACGGTAGGGCAGGCAGTCCTCCGCCCCGTCACCCGCAATAAGTTTTGACACTGTGCATAATCTTACTCTTAATCCTAATCTTCTTCGTAAAGCCGGGATTAGGATTGAGATTAAGATTAGGATTAAGAGCCGAAAGCTGCAACCCAACAAATCAGGATGCATCCACTGCGACCGCGGGGGACAAGGGCGTTCCTGGGGCGGCGGCGGCCTTGGCTTTGAGGGCTGCCTGGGCCAATTGCACCAATTGGGCGAAGGCGGCGTCATCGCGGGCGGCCAACTCGGCGAGCATTTTCCGGTTCAAGGAGCATTGGGCGGCCTTTAGCCCCTCCATCAATCGGCTGTAAGTGATGCCGGCGGCGCGGGCGGAGGCGTTGATGCGCACCTGCCAGAGGGCGCGGAAATTGCGCTTCTTGGTTTTGCGGTCGCGGTAGGCGTATTGCAGGCCGTGGTCCAAGGCGTCGGAGGCGTAACGATAGAGCTTGGAGCGGCGCAGGCGAAAGCCCTTGGCGGCCCGGATGACGCGCCCGCGGCGCTTGCGGGATGCGGGTGAGTTGGTGACACGCATAGGTTTAAGAGGCGGGTTGGTTAGTGGCTGAAGGGTAAATTCTGCAAGACCCGGTAGGCGTCGGTTGAATCAATGACGGTCGCCGTGCGCAGGCGGCGGCGGCGCTTGGGGTTTTTGGTTTGCAATAAGTGCCGCTTGCCGGCGCGCATGCGCAGGACTTTGCCCCGCGCGGTGATCTTGAACCGCTTGGCGACGGACTTTTTTGTTTTAATGCCTTTGGGACGCCGCATAATAGTCCTTTTCTTTGAAAAGGAGGCGCAATATAGAGTGTGGCCCAGGAACACGCAAGCGAATTTTTTTGATTTTGCACATACAATGAAATCATGCAAACTTTGGATTGACGCCGGCATTGTCATTTTCTGCTGCGCCGCCGCCCAGGCGGCCAACTGGATGAATTTCGACTTCGCTTGGGAGTTTCATCTGGGCGACGATGCCCAGGGGGCGGTCGCTGGCTTTGCCAAAAACGAACGGCGCCAGGTGGACCTGCCGCATGATTTCAGCATCGAGGCGGACTTCGCACGCACCAATGTCAGTTCGACGGCGTTTTTGCTGGGCGGCGTCGCCTGGTATCGCAAGACCTTCACGCTTCCGCCCGATTGGGCGGCCCAGCGGGTCAGCGTCGAGTTCGACGGCGTCTCGCGCTCCAGCCAGGTCTGGCTCAACGGCCAGCGGTTGGGCGAACACGCTTACGGCTACACGCCGTTCAGCTTTGACCTGACGCCTTGGCTCAAAGCCGACGGCGAGAACGTGCTGGCGGTGCGCGTGGACCGCAGCCGCGTTGACGATTCGCGCTGGTATCCCGGCTCGGGCATTATCCGGCACGTGTGGCTGGAGGCTTATGATCCCCTGCATGTCGCGCGGCACGGAGTCTATGTGACGACGCCCGTAGTCAGCGCGGACGAGGCACGGGTCAAAGCGCAAACACAAGTCCGCAACGAATCGGCCGAGGCGCTGGCGGCTGAACTGACGGCGGAAATAATCGCGCCAAAGGGCGGTGTCGTGATGACCCTGCCAACGGTGGAGAAGACCATCCCCGCCGGCAGGGAAGAGAGTTTTGACCAGATTGGCTCGCTTCCCAAGCCGGATTTGTGGTCGCTCAAATCCCCGTCGCTTTACCGGCTGCGCAGCACCGTCCACGCCGGGGGCAAAGAGCGCGACGTGGTGGAAACCTCCTTCGGGATACGCTCGATTCGGTTCGACGCGGCGACAGGTTTCTATTTGAACGGCCAACCGCTCAAGCTCCATGGCGTTTGCGTGCATCAGGACGCCGGTGGCCTGGGCGGCGCGGCGGTGCTGGACGCCGTTTGGGAACGGCGCTTGCGGATTCTGCGCGACATCGGCGTCAATGCCATCCGTTGCTCGCATAATCCTGCGCCCGCGTTTTTCTACGACCAGTGCGACCGTCTGGGATTGCTGGTCATGGACGAGGCTTTTGACGAATGGAACGGCGCCAAACGCAAATGGGTCGAAGGCTGGAACGTGGGCACCCCTTCCAACGGCGCCGGCTATTCGGAGTATTTCGATAAATGGGCCGAGACGGATTTGCGCGAGATGATTCTGCGCAGCCGCAATCATCCCTCCGTCATCCTCTGGAGCATCGGCAACGAAATTGATTATCCCAACGACCCCTTCAGCCATCCCGCCGATGGAAAAGAGTACGACCCCAAGCGGCCCTCGGCGGAAATCCTGGCGCAATCGGGCCGGAAACTGGCGCGCATCGTCCGGGAACTGGATCCCACGCGGCCGGTGACGGCCGGTCTGGCCAATTTGAAAACCTCCAACGCCATCGGCCTGGCCGATGAACTGGACGTGGTGGGCTATAATTACCAGTTTGAGCAGTACAAACCCGATCTGGCCAAATATCCAGCGCGAATATTTCTCGGCAGCGAGAACGGCTATGGCCGGAATTATTTCAACTTGACAGAGAAAAATCCGCGCGTTTGCGGGCAGTTCCTGTGGGTGGGCATTGATTATCTGGGCGAGGCCAAACGGTGGCCCCTGCGAGGATGGGACGACGGATTGCTGGACACCTGCGGCTTCAAGAAGCCGCGCGCCGCCTACCGGCAGGCGCTCTGGTCGGACAAGCCGATGGTTTACGTTTGCGTGCGCGCCGCGGGCGCGGGCGGCAGCACCCGGAGCTGGCAGGGCGAGTTCGGATGGGCGCCGCTGGAGGCGCATTGGAATTGGGGGGGCGATCCGCGCCCCAGCCTGCCCATCGTGGTCTATTCCAATTGCCGCGAGGTGGAACTCTTTCTCAATGGCCGCTCCCTCGGCGCGCGCAAAGCGGACGCCGAAGGCACGTTCGGATGGGAAACACCCTTTGAGGCCGGCGAGTTGAAGGCCGTCGGCCGGACCGCCGACGGACAAACCGTCGAGGACACATTGATGACCGCCGGCAACACCGTGCGACTGGAGTTGCTGGCCGACCGCAAGACTTTGTCCGCCAATGGCGAGGATTCGGTTCAGGTGGAAATCCGGGCGGTGGACGCAAAGGGGGTCCTGGTTCCAACAGCAGCCCTGCCGGCCACTGTAACGGTCTCCGTCGCGGGCAGGCTGGCGGGTTTGGACAACGGGGACCAAAGCGACATGACGCGCCTGAGCGATCCCACCCGCAAGCTGCATCATGGCCGGGCGTTGGCCCTGGTGCTAAGCACCCGGCTGCAAGGACCCATCACCGTCTTCGTCAACAGTCCGGGCCTGCCGCAGACGCAATTGAGCTTGCGCAGTGAGTGAAAACTTTTCAGACGCCGCGCTGGTGCTCATCGGCCATGGCTCGACGCTCAATGCCGGCTCCGCCGCGCCGGCGCACCGGCATGCCGATGAATTGCGCCGGCGAAGGATATTCGCGCAGGTGCGGGAGGCCTATTGGAAGGAGGAACCTCGCGTCGGCCAGGTCTTGCGCGGTGTTTTCGCCCCGCGCGTTTTCATCGTCCCGCTCTTCATCAGCGAAGGCTACTTCACCGAGGAGGTTCTGCCGCGCGAACTGGGTTTTTGCGGGCCGGGAGAAACCCACTTTGCCCGCGTGCAACAGCGTGGCGGCCAGAAGCTCCATTATTGCGGCCCGGTGGGCACGCACCCCGCCATGACGGAAGTGTTGCTGGCCCGCGCGCGGGGCATCGTGGAAGAATTCCCCTTTCCGCGGGCGCCCAAGCCGGCGGAAACGGCGCTGTTCATCGCCGGCCACGGCACGGGTAACAACGAGAACTCGCGCAAAGCCATCGAGCAACAGGCCGCTTTGATTGGCGCCCGAAGGCTCTACGCCGAAGTCCACTGCGTTTTCATGGAGGAAGAGCCGCGCATCGGCGATTGCTGCGCCCTGGCGCGCGCCCGCAACGTTGTTGTGGTGCCCTTTTTCATCAGCGACGGCCTCCACTCCTGCGAGGACATTCCGGTAACGCTGGGCGAGCCCGAAGGGGTGGTGCGCGAGCGATTGCGGCAGGGCCAGCCGGCCTGGCGCAACCCGACCGAGCGGCAAGGCAAGCGCATTTGGTACAGCACGAGCATCGGAAGCGAACCGCGTATCGCCGAGGTCATCTTGGAGAGAGTGCGCGAGGGGGAACGGGCAGGTTCGGACTTAGGCACTTTCTCATCTTAATCCTACTCTTAATCTTAATCCTAATCGAATCCGGTTCTCATCCTAGGTGGCACAACGAAGGAGATTAAGAGTAGGATTAAGATTAAGAGTAGGATTAGGAATAGGAGAGGGGCGCCTGAAAAAAATGCGCGCCCCTCAATCCACAAACTCCAATTCCTGCCGGCGCGGCAGAAATCCCGCTTCATAAGCCCGGCCCAGAAAACGCCGGATCGCCTCGCGGCCTTTCTCACCGTAATCCAGCGTCCAATGATTGACGTACATGCCGACAAATTGATCGGCCTGCTCGCGGCCCATGTTCCGCGCGAATTGCAGGGCGTGCGCGACCGCCTCGGCGCGGTGATCGAGGCTGAACTGAATGCTCGCGGTCAAAATGCGCGAGACGGCCGAGCGGGTCTGCGGCGCAAAGCGCTTGTGGATGACGTTGCCGCCCAGGGGCAGAGGAAGGCCCTGGTTTTCCTCTTTCCACCACGCGCCCAAATCCTGGCAAAGCGCCAGGCCCTCCTTCTGATAGGTCAACTGGCCCTCGTGAATGATCAGCCCCGCATCGGCCCGGCCCGAGCGCACCGCCTGGAAAATCTGGTCGAAGGGGATCACCACGAAGTTGATCTGGTCGGGCGGCCGTTGCAGCCAGAGTTGCAGGGCCAGAAACGCGCTGGTCATCGTCCCCGGCACGGCGATTTTCCGGCGTGCCAACTCCTGGCGGCCCAGGCGGGTTTTGGCCACGAGCATCGGCCCGTAGCCATCGCCCATGCTCGCGCCGCTGGGCAACAGCGCGTATTGGTCGCTGACGAAGGCGTAGGCGTGGAAGCTGATGGCCGTGATGTCCAACTCGCCCCGGCAGGCCCGTTCATTCAACGTCTGGATGTCCTGCAAAACATGCTCGAAGATAAATCCCTGGCACGGAATGAGTCCCCTGGCCAGCCCGTAAAACATGAAGGCATCATCGGGGTCGGGCGAATGTCCCAGAGTCAGAGTTTGTGACATTGAGGCAGGTTAGAGATCCGAGCCGCAAACCGCCACGCAAAAGAGCGAAACTTTTCCCGCGAATGTTGTTTAATCCTTGGCAGCAGTTTGATACACGGTTGAACCGCATGAAAACGCTCTTCAGGAGGGTCTGGCCGCTGGCGCTCTTGCCGGCCCTGCTCTGCCGCCCCGCCTGCGCGGATACGGTTGTCTCCAATTACGCCACGTTCAAAAACGCCCTGAGTTCCTCCGCCACGATTACCAGTTTCGTGACCAACACCACCATCAGCCTGACCTCCGGGGGCCAGACGGTGGACATCACGGGCAACGTCACCATTGACGGCGGGACCAACGGTGTCGTGTTCGCGGGCAATTCAGGGGAGCGTCTGTTCAACGTCCACAGCAACTGCCAATTGGTGCTCAAGAACGTGCAGGTGTTGAACTTCTCCAGCACCAACGGGGGGGCGATCTATAACCAAGGCACGCTGATCATCAGCAACTGCATCATCTCCGGCAACGCGGCCACCAATGTCAGCGGTGCCAACGGCGCCAACGGCTCCAACGGTGGGGACGGAGGCGACGGCACCAGCGGCGGAACGGCCGCCGGTGGCGCCATCTACAGCACAGGGCCGGTTCGCATCTACTACTCGGTGCTGGGAACCAATACCGCCGGGGGCGGCAGCGGGGGCAGCGGCGGCACTGGAACCGCTGGCGTGATCTTCGGAGGCAACGGCGGCAGTGCCGGCGCAGGAGGCGGTGCGTACGGCGCGGCCCTTTACTGCACCGGAACCAATAATGTCTTTGTCGCCACGGAGTTCTTTGACAACGTCTGCACCGCCGGCGCTGCCGGCAGCGGCGGCGCCTCTGGTTCGGGACCCTTCTCCGGTCTGGGCGGCCGAGGGGCAGCCGGCGGTTCAGCCGAAGGCGGAGCGGTTTATCTGACAGGGATGTTGTCGGCGACCAATTGTGTTTTTGCCCAAAACACGGTCACGGCCGGGGCCTCCGGCTCCGACCTCTCCGGCAACACCGGCCCCAATGGCGGTTCGGCCGCCGGCGGCGGCCTTTACATCTCAAGCACGGCGGCCGGCGCGTACCTGGAGAACTGCGTCTTCTTCGATAATACCTGTACCAGCGGCGCTGGTGGCAGCGGCTCGGCCGGAGACGGCTCCGGCGGCTCGGCGCTGGGAGGAGGATTGGACAGCGCGGCGGGGCTGACGTGGGTGCGCTTTTGCACGCTGGCCACCAACTCGCTGGTCGCCGCCACCGGCGGCGGAGCCGCCGGATTTGATCTTTACCGCGGTGGCGGAGTGCTTCGGTTGAGCGGCTCCATCTTGTCGGGCGACACCAATGCAGTTCCCAATCCCAAGCCCAACGCTTATGGCGTCACCGACGCGGGCTACAATATATGTTCGGACGCCAGCCTGACCCCGGTTTTCACCAATACTCTCATTGACACGGATCCCGGGTTGGATTCCGGGTTGGTTGACTGGGGAGGTCCGACCCTCGGCCCAGCCGACGTGGCCGGCCCGCCGACAGTGACCCTGGCCATCCTGGACAGCAGTCCGGCTACCAACTTTGTCCCGGGCGTCCCCGGCCTGAGTTTTCCCGCGACCGACGAATTGGGCAGTACGCGCGGTTCGCCCGCCAGCGCGGGCGCCTATGAATTAAACCCGATTGTCCTGGAAACCAACGCGCTGCTGCCCACAGTGAGCTTGGAAACAAATTACTATTATGCCGCCATCGGGGGCACGGTGGTATTTCAGGCAAGCGCCGCGAACCGCGACACCAACGGCAACGCCCTCGGCTACCAATGGCAGCTCAACGGGACAAATCTCTCCGATAACGGGACTTACAGCGGCACAACAACCGCTCATTTGACCATCAGCAACGTCACCGCCGCCCAGGCGGGGACAAATTACCAGTTGATTGTCGGTGTCTCCACGCTGGAAGGCATCGTCACCAGCGCGCCCATTTCGCTCATAGTAAGAATCCTGCCGAAGATCACAGTTCAGCCGCTCAACAAGAGAAACGTGCCGTACGGCGCGGCGGTGACCTTTAGTGTCGGTGCCACGGGCGCGCCTCTGTCCTATCAATGGTTCCTGAACGGGGTCGCGCTCAACGGCGCAACGACGAGTAACTTGACGATCAATCCGGTGACGTTCCAGGACCAGGGCAGTTATACCGTGGTCGTGACAAACTCGGAAGGCACAGTTACCAGCGCAGTCGCCGTCCTGACCGTGGTGGCGGACACGGCCAAGCCGACGGTGAACATTTCCTCGCCGGCTGCCAATGCGCGCACGACCAATTCCGTCATCACAGGCACGGCGTCGGACAACGCGCAGGTCCATGGAATCTATTACCGGATCACTAACGTCAACGCGGGAATAACAATCACTCAGGGCACGAACATACTGGAGGCCAGCGGCGCCACGACCAAGACGTGGTCCATCACCAATGCGCTGTTGCCCGGGACGAACTACGTCACCGTGCAGAGTGTCAACTATTCCACCAATAAATCCGCTTTTGTCACCCGTGAGTTTTTCTACGTGGTGCAGGCTCCGTTGACGTTGAACAAGTCGGGTAACGGGACCGTCACCGGGGCGGCGTCCGTCGCCGGCAATGCGCCGCCGGCCAAGGGGGCGCTGCTGAACATCGGCGAGGGCTACACGCTGACGGCCAAGCCGGCCGCCAATTACCTGTTGACAAATTGGACCGGCTCCTGGACCGGCGTCAGCGGCGGCGTCAACACCTTCAGCAGCAACGCCCCCACGCTGCATTTCATCATGGAAAGCAACGAGACCATCACGGCCGCTTTCACCACCAACCTGTTTGTCGGCACGCGGGGAACTTACAACGGGCTTTTTTACGACAGCAACAAATTCACCGTGCAGACCGCCGGGATGCTCAGCGGATTGACGGTCAACACGTCGGGCGTTTATAGCGGCACCCTGCTTTTGAAGGGCGCTTCATTGACCCTCGCGCCGGGCAGTTTTGATACATCCGGCCATGCCATCAATCGCGTGCCCCGCGCAGCGGCCCAGGGCGGGCCAGTGACAGTGGAAATGTTCTTGCAATGGGGCGATGGCCTGATCAGCGGCAGCGTGTCCGGCGAGGATCAAGGCGGATGGACCAACACGCTCGATGCGGAAAAGGCAGCCGCGTCATCGCCGTCGTCCGCCTATACGGTGCTGTTGGGGCCGCAGACCAATGCCGTGGCCGAAATTCCGCCAGGCTCTGGTTACATGCTCATCACCAATCACAATGGGAGCGTCACCTTGAGCGGCGCGGTGGCCGACGGCGCCACGTTCAGCCAGACGGTGCCGCTGGGAGTGTCGAGCGACGTGCCTGTTTTTTATGGGAAGTTTTACGGCAATACTGGTTTGCTTTTGGGCTGGCTCGGTCTCTCCAACGGAACCGTCGAGGCGGAAACTCCGATGGCCTGGATCCGGCCTGCCGCCTGGTCGGGCCTTTACACCAACGGCTTCACCAATCTGCTCTCCGTGACCGGCTCCGGTTGGACCAACCCGCCCTCGGGAACACCGGCCCTCTCGCTGTCCGGGGGCGCGCTGACCATTGCCGACGGCAGCCTCAGCCTGGATTTTGACGTGTCCATCACAAACAACACAGTGGTCAAGAAATCGGGTTCGACAAACTCCATGACCGGCACGATCGCTCCCAAAACGGGCCTGCTGCAAATCACCTTTGGGAACGGGACAGGCAAGGCCACCACCGTCGGTTACGGCGCCCTGTTGCAGAACTCCAACAAGGGGGGCGGATATTTTGTGACGAAAACCAACGCGGGGTTTATCCAGTTGCTTCCGCCTTAGGCGGCGATTCGAGGCTGTTTTTTGCCCGCGGATTCTTTGACTTTCAGGGTCAAGCGCCAATGACGGTTTTTATTAAGATTGCTTATATGTTGCTCACTTCTCATTTTTTGTTTGCAGGAGAACAAAAGTTTGGATACCTTCAGCATGTTAGTCAACGAGAACCCTAATTTGTAAGTATGAAGAGCACAATGCGTTTCCTGGCAGGAGCCATGCTTATTACGCTGGCTGTTGAACTCCAAACAAATCCGGCGACACCCGTTGAAAGCGGCGCAAGCCGCCCGTTGCAAACGGGCTATGTTCTGAAACGGCTTCCCTTCAGTGTCGGGCATCACCCGCAGGCGGGCATGCCGCGTATCCGCCTTTGGGAATCCACCAGCGGCAACTGGAGCGGCTATGCCGTGCCGCTGGAGACCAGTTCCGTCAAAGATACCTTCAGCGACGTGCAGGGCAGTTGGGCGGTCCCTGCCGTGACGGGCACAGCGGGGAGCGCCGCCTACGCGGCCACATGGGTCGGCCTTGACGGCTATGACGACGGAACGGTCGAGCAGACAGGGACCTTGCAGGAGTGGACGGGAACAAAGCAGGTAAACTATGCCTGGTTTGAAATGTACCCAGGTCCTATGTACGAGATCGAAGCACCGGTGGCCGTTGGGGACACGATTACCGCGTCAGTGTCGTACGCTGGAACCAAGAGCGTCAGAGTGGGCAGGCAAACGAGGCAAGAGCTTGTTTTCAACGTGACCATTTCCGACGTCACACAGGGGTGGACGGAGGTCGTTCCCACCAGCTATACAACGGTCACCTCGGCGGCGCGGGCCTCAGCGGAATGGATCGCCGAAGCGCCTTCGTCGAGCAGGGGGATTTTGCCGCTGGCGGACTTTGGCACCGTCAATTTCTCCGGCTGCACTGCCACTTCAACGGGCAGCGGCGGGGCAGCCCAGCCCATCAGCTTCTGGCCTGATGATCCTCTGACCATGATTGACCCGAATGGCGGAGAAGCTGCACCCTCTGGCTTGTCAGCCAATGGCGAAGCTTTCTCGGTCGTTTGGTCCCAATAGAGATACAAAGGGGCAAGAGGTCTCCGTTCATCCTTGCTGGACCGCTGGATGGGCGGGAAGCGCAAAAGAAATGCGCCCTCACGCCGCGCGCCCGCGGTGTTTGCGGATGGGGGTGATGGTCTTGTCGCGCGTGCGCGCAGCCAGAATCACCGGGCATCCCTCAAAACCAAAGGCGCGCCGCATCTGGTGCGCCAGATACTTGCGGTACGGCTCGGAAAACAAATCGGCGCGGTTGACAAAGAGCAGGAACGTCGGCGGCGCCTGCCGGACCTGCGTGGCGTAATAGAATTTGAGCCGGTGCCCCGCCGCGCTTACCGGCTGCCGGCGCTCGATCGCCTCGCGCAACGCGCGGTTCAAGATCGCCGTCGGCACCTTCTGCCGCAGTTGCGAGGCGACGTAGCGGATGGATTCCAGCAGCCGCTCCAGATGGAAGCCCGATTTGGCCGACGTGAAGATCACCGGCGCGTAGTCCAGAAAAAAGAGCCGCTCATGCACCCACCCGCCAAACTCTGCCAGCGAGGTCAGCGGACGCGCCTGCCCCTCGCGCCGCTTTTCCCGCCCGGCCTCGCGCAATTCCTTGCGCCCCGCCGGCAAGTCCGGGGCGACCAAGTCCCACTTGTTGACAACCAAAATGCAGGCCTTGCGCTCCTCAACGATCTTGTCGGCAACCTTCTTGTCCTGCGCCGAGACGCCGGCCTGGGCGTCCAGCACAAAAATGACAATGTCGCAACGGGCGATCGAGTCCTCCGTCCGCTTGACACTGAAGAATTCGATGGAGTTGTCCACGCGCCGCGCCGGCCGCACGCCGGCGGTATCAATTAGAATATAGCTCTGCCGCGTGCCCTCCGTCTCCACTTCAAAGGGCACGTCCACGGCGTCGCGCGTGGTTCCGGGAATGGGGGTGACAATGACCCGTTCGGAATGGGTCAGGGCGTTGATGAGCGAGGATTTGCCCACGTTGGGCCGGCCCACCACCGCCAGCTTGAGCGGCGGCTCGGCGTCCCCGTCGCGCGGCGCGCCCGCGGCGGCGGCCGGCAAGGCCGCCAGCACGGCTTCCATGAGCGCGTCAATACCCCGGTGGTGAATGGCGCTGACGGGGAAGACGCGCTCAAACCCCAATTCGGAGAATTCGTCGGCCCCGATTTCGTCCCGGTCGTTGTCGGCCTTGTTGACGGCCACGACCACCGGCTTGCCGGAGCGGCGCAGGCGCGCGGCTACCTCTTTGTCCAGCGGCACGACGCCTTCGCGCACGTTGACGACCAGAATGATGACGCTGGCGGCCTCAAGGGCCAGCTCGACTTGCTCGAAGGCGGCGCGGGCGATGACGTCGCGCGCCTTTTCCCCCTGCACCAAGCCGATGCCCCCGGTATCCACCAAGGTGAAGGGGCGCCCGTGCCATTCGGCCTCGGCGGTGACGCGGTCGCGGGTCACGCCCGGCTGGTCGTGAACGATGGCGATGCGGCGTCCGGCGATGCGGTTGAAGAGGGCGGACTTGCCGACGTTAGGCCGTCCGACGATGGCGATTAATTCGGGCATGGTGCTGTGTCAGGTGCCGGCCCGACTTCTCCTTTGGGTGCGAACTCTGTAGAGCCGCTCCGTGAAACCACCTTCCTCGACAAACGTCTTTTCGAGGCTGACGATTTGCCGGTCCAGCAGACTGCAGGCCACCGTGATCAGCGCCAGCGCGCCGTTGGCGGCGATTTCGGGAAAGGTGGACACTGTGGACGCCGTGGACTTGGTGGACTGGATGGAATCTTGTGTTTCACCCCGTCCACGCTGTCCATTCCGTCCATCTGGTCCATGGCGCATATCCTTGGCCCACTGGGCCACCGCTTCCACCGAGGCGGGCCGCCGCGCTATCAGTTCAGCCCGCCGTGCGTCGTCGCGCGGCCACCGCGCCAGCCCCCGTTGCCGCAAAAAATCCTCATAATCGCGCCGCAGTTCCTCCAAGCTGGCGCGCGCCACGTTGGTCAGCTTGAGTTCCATTTTCTTGGAAGTCCCGCTGGCCTGGCTCCCCTCCGCGATATTCTGCACGCCGGAACGCGCCGCCTGCACCATCTGATCGTGCGTGCGGCTGCGCTTCCCGATGTAGCGGTCGCAGAAACGCACCGTCACGTCATAGACCAACTGCGAGACCTGGAAACTTTTCAACTTCCGATAGCCGCCGTGAACGGGAATCAGTTTTTCCGGCTGCAACAGCGCGCAGCTTTTTGATTGGACAGGATTCATTTCCGGATTTTCGTTTCCTTGCCGGAAACAGGCCCAAGCATACGATGGCAACGGACAGAAGCAAGACGGATTTGAGATGCTTTGCCCGCCAAATCTGATTTCCCTGCTTGAGCGCGGATGGTTCTTCGGCTACACCTTACAGAACTATGATCATCATTTTGAAACCGGGCATTTCAAAAAAGGACGAATCGGCCGTCCTGAAGGAAATCCGGATACTCGGCTACCGCCCTCATGTCATGCGCGGCGTCGAGCGCGTGGTCATCGGCGCCATCGGCGACGAACGCACTCACCAATCGCTGGAAACGCTCGGCTCCTGGCCGCAGGTCGAACGGGTCATGCCGGTGCAAAAGCGGTTCAAACTGGTCAGCCGCGAGGCGCAGGAGAGCAATTCCGTCGTGACCGTCCGCAATATTCCCATCGGGGGAAAGAAGTTCCAGGTCATGGCGGGACCCTGCTCGGTCGAGGACGAGAAGCAACTGATGGCCACCGCCCACGCCGTGCGCAAGGCTGGCGCCACCTTTTTGCGCGGCGGCGCCTTCAAGCCGCGCACCTCCCCCTACGAGTTTCAGGGCCTGGGCGAGAAGGGGCTTAAGCTGCTGGACAAGGCGCGGCGTGAGACCGGCCTGGCCATCATCACCGAACTGCTCTCCGAACAACACGCCAGGCTGGTCGCCCAGTACACCGACATCATCCAGATCGGCGCGCGCAACGCGCAGAATTTCCAGTTGCTCATCGCCGCCGCCAAGACCGGCAAGCCCATTCTGCTCAAGCGCGGCCTTTCGATGAGGATCGAAGAATGGCTGCTGGCGGGCGAGTACGTGCTCTCCAACAACAATCCCAATCTGATCTTCTGCGAGCGGGGCATCCGCACCTTCGAGACTTACACGCGCAACACGCTGGACCTCTCGGCCATTCCCATTGTCAAGAATGAATCCCACTGTCCGATCATCATTGATCCCAGCCAGGGGGCGGGCCGGGCCGAGTTGGTGATGTGCCTGTGCCGGGGCGCCGCCGCCATGGGAGCCGACGGTCTGCTGATCGAAGTCCACCCCAACCCCGCCGAGGCCTGGAGCGACGGCGCCCAGCAATTGACCTTTGAGCACTTCGCCCGGTTGATGGAGGACTTGAAACCATTCATCGCGGCGGCGGGGCGGGAGTAGAGTATGGGGGTGTTCCTCCCGTTGTTTGCCGTTATTTTGCAACGCTCGCGCCCGGTCCCTGGCTATCCCCTTCTCCTCTATGTGCGGAAGAGGACGCTTTCGCGTTTGAAGAGCGCCACGGCGGCGGCGACGGCCAGGGCGGCATACATCGTCATGGAACCGAAGACCACCAGGACATGACCCCAATGGCAGGCCCCTGCCAACAATTCCTTGCAGAGCAGGCTGATATTGAGAACGGGAACGAAGGCCAGCCGGTAATTGAACTCGACCCCCGGCAGCATGGCGATTACCGCCGGGACGATGGCCAGCAGAAGCATCGGTTGCAAATAGGTGTTGGCTTCCTTGGAGCTGCGGGCGAACAAGCCGGCGGCGACCGCCAGTGCCGAAAGAAAAACCGCCAGCGGAATCATCATCGCGCAGACGCCAGCCAACGCCAGCGGGTCCAAAGACACCGGCAAGCGCGCCGGGAAGCTGCTTTTCAGATACAACAACGCCGCGCCGTTGGCGGAAACGGAAAGCGCGGCCGTCGCCAGTGACACAGTCAGGACGACCAGGACCTTGCCCAGGACCAATTGCGTGCGGGCCACCGGGCTGCACAAGAGGGTCTCCAGCGTGCCGCGCTCCTTCTCCCCGGCGGTGAGGTCCACCGCGGGATAAATCGCCCCGGTCAGGCACATGACGATCATCAGGTAGGGAAGAATCATGCCGATGACCAGGCCGCCGACCTGCCTGGGCGAGGCGACATTGGTCCGCTGGATGTCATAAGGCGTGACCAAAGTTTCCGGGAGCAAGCGGTCCAGAAGGCGGCGGCGCACCATTTCCTCGCGGCGATGCCGGAAGAATTCCTCCAATTGCTGGACGGCCATCATGGATTTAGGCTCGCCCTCGTAGGTGTAAATGCGCACGGTGCTCTTTCGCTCCCCCTCCAACGCAGCGTCGAAGTCTTTGGGGATTTCCACCGCCGCGCGAATCTTCTTGTTCGAGATGAGGTTGGTGTAATCGGGGCTGGGGGGCACGAAGTCGAATTTATTCAGCCGGCGCAAGGCGGCCGCCGTTTCGGGGGACCCTGCGGCGCCCAGCAGCATGACTTTGGGCATTTCCTTCATCGTCACGGTGGCGGTCTTGACGACGCCCAGCATGATGACGGGCACGACGATCACCGGCACGATGACCATGGACATGATGGTGCGCCAGTCGCGCAGCAAGTCGCGCAATTCCTTCCGATAAACAATGGCCAGCGGGCGCGTGTTCAAGCGTGTTCCTCCACGGTTTTGATGAAGATGTCTTCCAGGCCCTCCACCCCGGCCCGCTGCCGCAGTTGCGCCAAAGAGCCATCGGCCAGGATGCGCCCGCCGTGAATGATGGCGATGGAGTCGCACAGTTTCTCGGCCTCGGACATGATGTGCGTGGAAAAAATGACCGTTTTGCCCCGCTGCCCGCATTCACGGATGAAGCCCAGCACCGTGCGGGCCGTGAGCACGTCCAGGCCCAGCGTCGGTTCGTCGAAGATCATCACCGGCGGATCGTGGACGAGCGTGCGGGCGATGGAGGTTTTTTGTTTCATGCCGGTGGAAAGTTTGTCGCAGCGGCGGTCGCGAAATTCATTCATCTCCAGCGCCTGAAAAAGGGCGTCCATGCGCGGGCGCAGCGCGGCGTCGTCCAGCCCGTGCAGGCGCCCGAAATACTCCACCACTTCGAAGGCCGTGAGCCGGCCGTAGAGCGCGGTGGCTGTGGAGAGAAATCCGATGCTGGCCCGGACTTTCTGCGGGTCGGTCACGATGTCGAAACCATTGACGGCGGCGGTGCCGGAGGTCGGGCTGAGGATCGTGGCCAGCAAGCGCAGACAGGTGGTTTTGCCGGCGCCGTTGACGCCCAGCAGACCGAAGATGCGGCCCGGCTCGCAGCGGAAGGAGACGCCGTCAACGGCGCGGATTGGCCCGCGCTTGCGATCGTGAAAGATTTTGGTCAATGCGCTGGCTTCGATCATGCGGGCGCCTCAAAGCGGTAGCCGATATCGCGAACGGTCTGGATATAGGCGGGGTTGCGCGGATCCTCCTCGATCTTGGCCCGTAGGGTCGTGACGCAACGATCCACGCTGCGGTCGGTCACGATGATTTCCTGGCCCCAGACGGCGTCCAGGATGGTGTCGCGCGTCAGGGCGCGGCCGGCGCGCCGGAGAAAGAATTCCAGGAGGCGGAATTCCTTGGCCGTGAGCGGCACTTCCTCCTGGCCGCGAAAGAGTTTGTGGGCTGTCAAGTCGAGGCGGAAGGAGCCGAAGCGGTGTTCGGAAGCGCCCGAACCGCCGCGGCGGAGCAATGCTTTGACCCGCGCCAGCAATTCACGAATACTGAAGGGCTTGGTGACGTAATCATCGGCCCCCAATTCCAAGCCGCGGACAATGTCATCCTCCTGCCCCTTGGCGGTGAGCATGATGATGGGCAAATCCAATTGGCGGGCGCGGGCGGCGCGGCAGATTTCGTAGCCATTGACCTTGGGCAGCATGAGGTCCAGCAGCAGCAGGTCGGGCGGGTCGTGCAAGAGGGCCTCCAGCCCTCTCTCGCCATTCTGGGCAGTGCGGACCTCGTAGCCCTCGGTCTCGAAGTTGTCCTTCAAGCCGCGCAGCAGGGCCGGCTCGTCTTCAATGATTAAAATCCGGGCGCTATTCATGCGGTTTGTCCGTTGGCGGCGGCGCGGGCCGCGGGCAGGCTGATGATAAAGGTGCTGCCCTGGCCGGGTTCGCTCTCGACGCGCACGGTTCCATGATGGGCGGCCACGATGAATTGCACAATGCTCAAACCCAAACCGCAGCCGCCGCCCGTGCGGGCCAGCCGCTGGTCCACCTGGTAAAAGCGCCGGAAAATCCGCCGGGTTTCGTGCGGCGGCACGCCGATGCCATTGTCCCGCACCGCGAAGGCGACCTGTCCATTTTCGGCCGTCGCGCGCAAGAGGATTTCCTTCCGGTCGCCGGAGTATTTGTAGGCGTTGTCCAGCAGGTTGAGCAGCGCCGTCACCAGCGCGCCCGAATCGGCCGTGACCGGCGGCAAATCCGGGGCGGCCTGGGCGTCGAAGCGGCAGTCCTGCGAGTTAAACCGCTCGCGCACGGCGGCGGCGGCGGCGTCAATAATATCCTTTGGCGCGGCCTGGCTGAAATCGAAGGCCTGCTTGTTGCGTTCCATGCGGGAGAAGGCGAGAAAGTTGTCAATCAGACGGCTGAGGCGCAGGTTTTCGCGGGCGATCAATTGCAGGTATTGGCGGGCGGTCTCTTCGTGAAGGACGGGGGAATTCAAGAGCGTGTCCACCAGCAGGCGCATGGAAGCGAGGGGGGTTTTGAGTTCGTGGGTGACGTTTGCCAGCAGGTCGTTTCTGAGTTGCGCCACCGCGGCCTGGCGCCGGATCAAGCGCATGGCCAGCAGCGCCAGCGCCACGACTGCCGCCAGCGCGATCACGCCCACCCAGAGGTAAGAGGCGATTTGCGCCTGGGCGGCCGTGTCCAACAAACCCCGCTCACGGACTGAGGGGGCCATTTGCCAGCCGGGCAGGCCGGTCCCGGCGGCCATCGCGTAAGGGCCGCCCGATTTGCCGGGCGGGATCAGAACCACACTGGTTCCGAGAACCGGAACGAGCCGTTTTTGCAAGCTGTCCGTCTCGAACAACAGCGTCAGCCGGCCGTCGCTGGAGGCAATTTGCCAAAGGGCCGGCAAGGTCGCCGGGCGCAACTGGCCCCTTGCCGCGTGGACCGGCCCCGCCGCGACGCAAGCCGCGGCCAATTCTTCCGCCGCCAGCGTGGGAAAGGGCGGCTCTTGGGGGAAAAGTTCCCGCAGACGGCGCATCAGGAAACGCCGTTGAGGCGCGGGCATGGAGTTGTTGTAATCGAGCAATTGCCCGCGCAATGGTTCCAGCAACGGGCGCTGGAGGCCGGCGGCTTCCAGCGCCATTAATTCCGCGCTGGGGACAATCCAACGCCCGTGCGCGTCGGAGGTTTGCGCGAAACGCGGCGCGGCCAGCGACTTGGCCACGACGGCAATCGCCTCCTCCTTTTTTCCCGCTTCCATGAGGCAGCGGGCTTGGGCTTGCAAAGCTCTGGCCGCCACCGTGTCGTTGGTGGCGTGTTCGGCCAGTTGGGCGAAATATCGGGCCGCCGCCGCCGGGTCTTTGAATTCGGCGACCGGAAAATCGGCTTCGCGCTCGCGCGGCAAACCCGCGTCGGGATAAACCACTTTGCCGGAGGAATCGAGACACAGGACGCTGTCGGCAACGCCGGCGCGGATGGCGGCGGCGAACAACGCGGGCGCGGGCAGGTTCATGTCGAGGGCGCGCGTCGCAACCGGCCAATAGGCTTCGAGACGGTCGCGTGCCTGGGCGAGGTTGTCCATCAATTGCTGGCGCATGGCCAGGTGTTCATTGCGCATGGCCTGGTTCATGAACCAAAGCAGAGAGGCCGAGGGCACCAGCACCGAGAGCAAGAGAAGCAGCGTCAGCCAGCCCGAGGCGGGCCGGCTGGCACTGAAGGAGAGATTTCGGACAATACTTCTCACCGTGCCTTGTAGGAATTGATCACGGCGTCAATCTTGGGCCGGAACGCGTCGAAATCCGAGGCGCGGACAAAGACATCGAACCGCACGGAATTGGTCGGATCGAAACTCCAAACATGATAAGACACATTGGTCTCTTTGCCGCTCATGTAATCGCTCACGACACTGACGGCGGGACAGCCGGCAAGCGTGAGGTCCTTCCAACTATCGGGGCGCACTCTGAAGTTTTTGAACATCCTGGCCTGCTCCTCCAGGCCCGCCTCCGCGGCTTTGCGAATGGAATTGGTCTCCCCGTTCTGGATCGAACTCTTCATCGTCACCGACAGGTCGGAAGTGGCGACACCCTGCGGGTCAATGATGGAAACAGCCGATCGGTCCGTTTTGTCCAAGTCCTGCCTGTCGAAGGACCAACCGGCGGGAGCCGAGAGGGAGAAGCCGAAAAGAGAATCGGTATAGAGGGCGCCTTCGCCGGGTGTTCGCAGGGTGACGCTGGTCAATTCGGCCACCGCGCCGCCCCCTTCGAATTTCACAATGTAATGCTTGGGATCGGCGGAAATCCAAAAAGTCTGGGCAATGCTCAGTTCGACCTTGTAGCAATTATAGGCGCCCGCGGGGACTTGCACCTGCTCCGGCCCGCTGACCTCCAAGGTAATGGGAACAACGTGGGATCCCAGGCTGGCCATGATCTGCTGGCAGGCCTTGTAGCCGTCGGCCAAAGGCAGGCAACGCATCCACTCCGCCGCCTCTTCGTTGTCAATCACAGAGCCGTTAATATCCAGTTTCTTGACCTCATCCTTGCCTGTCGTCTTCAAATCAACGTGGTCCGGGTAATAGGCCGCCTCAACCTCTCCGAGCAAGGTGTGTTTCCAGCGGCTGTGCAAGGGCCTGAGCGTGCCAACCTCCGCCTCCACGCTGCTGACCGATTGGCTGCCGGCGGCGTCAACGTGCGAGCTGAAGCGCCAGATTTTTTGGCCGTTGGTTTCGCCGGCGTTGACGGAGTAATCGGCCACGCCGACCTTCAATCCGCCGCCCAGTTTGACATCCAGGCGCATGACCTCGCCATCGGCCCAGGGAGCGGGCAGCGGCGCGCTGGCGCCGGCCAGGTATTTGCGGGCCAGGGCGACGATGTTGGTCTGGTCCGGGTAATCCTTGACCAGGGAAGCAAAGGCGGCGTTGGCGGCCGTGAAGTCCTTCTTTTTGTAATAACAAACGCCCAGGTGATATTGGGCTTGCGCGGCCGAGGCCTGGTCGGCTTTGGCCTGGGTGATGACTTTTTGATACGACTGCATGGCGGCATCAAGGTCGCCCTTGGTCTCTTCCGAATAGATTCCCTGTTCGAGAGTATCGGAAGGTGAGTCCGCCCGGACCGCTGCGGCGGTGGCGAGCAGGGTTGCGAAGGAGAACGCCAGCACCAGATTTGCCGTCCGGTGCGGCCGAAATGAATTTTTCGTTTTCATGCGCAACACACTGCGATCGAATTGTTACCCATTTATTACCGGAGCATCCTTTTTCTGTCTTTAAATGGTGAAAGGGTTGAGGGTCGCCACAAACGGGAAATGGCTGACATCGCGCGTCACCACGGTCAGAGACCAGGCGCGGGCCGTGGCCGCGATGGCCGAGTCACGAATAGTCCGGCCCGTCCAAAACTTCTTTCCCCGGCTGGCCATCACCTCGGCGGCATACTCGCCCCAGGCTTCCGACTCCGCCGGGCCGAAAGGCAGAATGACATCGCGATAGTCTTCCCGAAGGAAGCTGATATAACGCAGCAACCCGGAACGGCGCTTGCCGAAGGGGAGCCGGTGGACGCCGTAATACAACTCGCCAAAAGTAATCTCCGATAACGCGCAATCTTCCTTGTTCTCTTCCAGCCAGGCCTCGGCCCCCGGGTTGGGCCGTGGCTTCCACAAATCAGAAACGACGTTCGTGTCGAGCAGCCAGATCATTTGTCCAGATAAGGTGGCAACTCCAACCCCTTGAGCCGTTTGAAGTGTTGGACCAGAGACAGACGCCGCCGCGGCCTTTTGCCCAGACGAGCGCGTAAGGCCGGCAGACCCAGCTTGAGGGACTGGCGGATCACGTCGGCTTGGCTCAGTTCGGTCTCGGCTGCGGTCGCGGCAAGGTCCTGGGCGAGGGCCGGGGAACCAGGCACGGGAATGGTGCTAGAGCGTTTCACAGAGAAACCATAACTGACTCCGCCCCCATTGCAAGCGGACTTTCCTGTGTCAACGACCGCGCGTTGGAGGTGTCAGGCTTGATTCCGATGGGTCATTCCTCGGACTCACTTGAACGAATTCTGGCAGGTGGCCCCTAAAACGTTGTTGTTCCCTTTTGCGCATCGGCGGACATTATTAAGCAGATGCTCGTATCAGATGACATGCGGTTGTTGCAGGAATACGCCACGGGCCGTTCCGAACAGGCCTTCAACGCGCTGGTCTCCCGGCACATCAACCTGGTCTTTTCGGCCGCCATGCGCTCGGTCAGCAATCCGCACCAGGCCGAGGAAATCACGCAGGCGGTCTTTGTCATCCTGGCGCGCAAAGCGCGGGCGTTGCGCCGCGGCACCGTGCTCTCGGGCTGGCTTTACCAAACGGCCCGGCTCACCGCCGCCAACTACATCCGCGGGGAAATGCGCCGCCAGCAGCGCGAACAACAGGCCCACATCCAATCCACCATGAACGATCCCGAACCGGAAGCCTGGACGCAAGTCGGCCCATTGCTGGATGAGGCCATGGCGCAGTTGAACGAAAAAGACCGCAACGCCATCGTGCTGCGCTTCTTTGAGGGCAAGGCGTTGAAGGAAGTGGGCCAGGCCCTGGGCGCAAGCGAGGACGCCGCCAAAATGCGAATCGTCCGCGCGCTGGACAAACTGCGGGACTTTTTCCTCCGCCGCGGCATCACGGTGCCGGCGGGCGCGCTGGCGGAGGCGATTTCCAGCAACTCGATTCAGGCCGCGCCGGCCGGTTTGGCCGCATCCATGGCGGCGGGCGCCGTGAAAGGAGCGGCGCTGAACGTGTCAACATTAACTTTAGTGAAGGGAGCAATTCATATTATGACCTCGGCAAAAATCAGCGTGGCGATCGGCGTGGCCGCCGCCGCCATTATCGCGCTGCAATGGCAGCAAGTTTCCACTCAAAAACAGGCCGTCAAGCAGCTTCAAGAGCGGGTGGCGCAACAAGCGCAAACCAATCTCGCGCAACAGGCGGAAATGGCAAAGCTGCAGGAGCGCAACGACTTCTACGCCAAGACGATGGCAGGCAAGGAGCGGGATGTCGCCACCGCCCGCGCCCGCGTGAGCGCCGCGCTCGCCGCCAAGACCGCCGCCACCGCAGCCGTCGGAACAAAAGGAAACGCCATGGCCGAAATGCTCAAAGACCCGAACATGCTTGAAGCCATGCGGCCGGTGCAGCTTGCGACGGCAAAAATGATGTACGGTCCGCTGGTCAAGCAGCTCAATCTCTCCCCGGAACAGGCGGACAAGTTTTATGACATAATCGTTGACAATGGATTAAAGGGTCTGGAGGCCATGCAATCGGGAAAGCCCAGCGCGAGCGCGAATGAAATGAAATCAATGGAGTCCGATCTCCAATCATTGCTGGGCGATACCGGCTTGGCCCAATACAAAGATTACACCCAGAATGACATGGCCGGCCAAAGCATGCTCACGGCGATGAAGAACGACTTCGCGGACCATCCGTTGAGCGACACCCAGCAGCAGCAACTGCTGCAAGCCATGAAAACAGCGCGCCAAAGCGCGACTGCAAACAACCCGCTGGGTGCTTCGCCGGGGAATCCTTCCGACCAGACAGCGATAATGAACCAGACCCTGCAACAGCAGGAACAGATCAACCAGACCGTGCTACAACAGGCGGCCGCCTTCCTATCGCCGGACCAATTGCAAACCCTCGGCGCCTCGCAATCCAACATGATAGCGATGCAGAAAGCCATGGCGCCCATGATGCAAAAAATGTTCAGCAACGCGCCCGCCGGGCAGTAGCGGCGAGGGTCACAAGCGCGCCCAGCCGCGGTTCTCGTGGTCAAAGGAGCATTGCGGGAAAACTCGCCAAAAGTGATGGCGTGATTTAACGTGCCATCATGACCTCAGCAGCGATCATCAAGGAAATCAAGCAGTTGCCGCCCGCGGAACAGGCCGAGGTGATTCAATTCACTGTCGGGTTGGCTCATCGTCGTCAACTGACCGGCAAGGAATTGGGTGAATTGGCCGATAAACTGGCGGCGTCGGACGATCCTGCGGAGATCATCAGGTTGAAGTCGGCGATGACCCGAGGGTTTTACGGCGAGTAATTCAATAGGAGTCAGCAGAGGAGATCGTCACAAGCGCGCCCAGCCCCGGTTTTCGTGGCCGAAGGAGAACAGCTTGGGCTGGAAAATCTCGGCCAGAATTTCGATGGATTCCACCGCGCGCGGGCCGGGACGGTTGAAGTAATGGTTTCCGTCGGCGACAAAAACATTCCTCGACTTGACCGCGCGCAGTTTGCGCCATTCGTGCCGGTTGGCCAACGCCGCCGCTTCGCGGCGCGCGCGCTCCAGGCCGAATCCGCACGGCATCAACACAATCGCGTCCGGGTCCACTTGCTCCAGTTTCTTCCATTCCATCCCGGCGGAAGGGCGGCCCGGAAGGCCCAACAAATCGCGGCCCCCGGCCAGTTCGACCATTTCCGGCACCCAATGGCCAGCCGCCATCAGCGGGTCGAGGCAGACCAGGCACGCCACGGGGGTCCTTTTCTTTATCATGCAGGTTTTCAGGATGACATCCACTACGCGGTTTTTCAAACGCGAAAGCAAATCGCGGCCCTTCTCGGTGACGTTGAGCGCGTCGGCGATGGTTTGAATGTCCATCCAAACGTCGGCCAGGCGGAGCGGGGCGACGGTGACGATTTTGGCGCGGCGGGCGAGCATTTTGGCAAGGGCTTTTTCCAGATCGGCCATGCTGATCGCACAAATCGCACACTGGTCCTGCGTGAGAATGACGTCCGGCCGCAACTGGCGCAGCCGCGCGGCGTCAATCTCATGGACGGAGAGAGCGCGCTCGACCGGCGACTTGATCTGGGCGCTGATTTCGGAACTGGATGGGGAGAGGTCCGGCCGGGCGGCGGTGCAGACGGGCACCGACAGGATTTCCGGCGGGAAATCACATTGGTGCGACCGCCCCACCAACCGCTCTGCGCAACCCAGGGCGCAAACGATCTCGGTGCAACCGGGCAGCAGCGAGACGATCCGCATCGGCCCTTACTTCCCGGCGGCCGATTCCTCCGGAATGCGCATGCAGTAAAACGACCTGTAAACGAAGATGAGCGCGATGACGAAGAAGAACACTCCGATGCCCGTCTTGGTGCTTTGCTCTTTCATGGTCACGGCGATCTCGGTGGCCAGGAGACCAAAGAGTGTGGTGAACTTGATGACCGGGTTCATCGCGACGGAGGACGTGTCCTTAAATGGATCGCCCACGGTGTCGCCCACGACGGTGGCGGCATGGAGTTCGGTGCCCTTTTGGCGGAGATCCACCTCGACGATTTTCTTGGCGTTGTCCCAGGCGCCGCCGGCATTGGCCATGAAGATGGCCTGAAAGAGGCCGAAAAACGCGATGCCGATCAGGTAGCCAATGAAGAAGTAAGGATTGAAGAAAGGCAGCGCCAGGGCGAAGCAGAACACGACAATGAAGATATTCCACATCCCTTTCTGGGCATAGACGGTGCAGATGCGGACCACTTCCTTGCTGTCCTTTTGCGAGGCCGTCGTGGCCGAGAGGTTCATGTGTTCCTTGATATAGACCACCGCGCGATAGGCGCCGGTCACCACCGCCTGGCAGGAGGCGCCGGTGAACCAATAAATGACCGCCCCGCCCATGATCAGGCCCAGGATGACTTCGGGCTGCACGATGCTTAATCGGACGACGACATTGCCAAAGAGGTTCTGGAGCAGAATGATAATGCCGAAGACCATCGTCGTGGCGCCCACGACCGCCGTGCCGATAAGGACCGGTTTGGCCGTGGCCTTGAAAGTGTTGCCCGCGCCGTCGCCTTTTTCGAGTTGATACTTGGCGTTCTCAAAATCCGCGTCGAATCCGAAATCGCGCTGGATTTCCGCCTTGATGTCTTTGCGCGCCTCGATCTGACTCAGTTCATAGACCGATTGAGCGTTGTCGGTCACCGGGCCGTAACTGTCCACGGCAATGGTCACCGGACCCATGCCCAGGAAGCCGAAGGCGACGAGGCCAAAGGCAAAAATCGGGGCGGCAAAGGCGAACTTCTCCGGCAGGAAAGAATGCAAAGCGGGGTTTTGGGAGAAGTAATAGGAGGCGGCCATGAGCACCATGATGCAAAGGCCCATCCAGAAGGCGGAAAAATTGCCCGCCACGAAGCCTGACAGGATGTTGAGGGAAGCGCCGCCGTGTCTGGAGCAGTTGGTCACTTCGCGCACGTGACGCGAGTTGGTGCTGACAAAGACCTTGGTGAATTCCGGGATCAGCGCCCCCGCCACCGTGCCGCAACTGATGATGACCGACAACACCCACCACAAATCGTGTTGCGCCACCCCGGCGCCGTCTTTGAAATCGCCCAACAGAAAATAACTGGCCAGGAAAGTGACGCCGATGGAGACGGCTGAAGTCATCCAGACCAGATGGGTCAAGGGCGCTTCAAAATTGAAGTCTTTTTTGCCGCCGTAGAGGGCCTTGCTGAAGACATTGTTGGCGAAGTAGGAAAACAACGAAGTGACAATCATCAGCGCGCGCATGGAGAACAACCAAATAATGAGAGTCGCGCAAGTGCCCTGGTCAGCCTTGCCCGACAAGGCCAGGGCGAGGAAAGCGATTAACGCCACCCCCGTCACCCCGTAGGTCTCGAAACCATCCGCCGTCGGCCCTACGCTGTCGCCGGCGTTGTCCCCGGTGCAGTCGGCGATCACGCCGGGATTCTTGGGATCATCTTCGGGAAGCTTGAAGATGATTTTCATCAGATCGGAGCCGATGTCGGCGATCTTGGTGAAAATCCCCCCGCAGATGCGCAGGACCGATGCGCCCAAGGATTCGCCGATGGCGAAGCCGATGAAGCAGGGGCCGGCCAGTTCCTTGAGAAACATCAGGATGCAGATCATGAAGAACAATTCCACCGACACCAGCAACAGGCCCACGCTCATGCCCGAGCGGAGCGGGATGCCCAGCGTGTTGAACGGATTGCCTTTGAGGGCGGAAAAGGCGGTGCGCGAATTGGAAACGGTGTTGATGCGGATGCCAAACCAGGCGACGCCATAAGAGCCAAGAATACCCAGGATGGAACAGAGCAAAATGATGATCACATGGCGGATCAGCTCGGCGTGGGTCAGTTGGTTGGCCGGGTCGTTCCAGGGCAGGCCGACGAAATAATAGACCATGCAACAGGCGATGAGCACCCAAAGGATGGCCAGGAATTTGCCCTGGGTGAAGAGGTAGGTTTTGCAGGTTTCCCAGATCGTCGCCGAGACCTGGGCCATGCTTTCATGCACCGGCAGCGCCTTGGTCTGCACGTATTGCACCAGGCCGAAGATGGCGCCGATGGCGCAGACCCCCAAGCCGATGTACATCAGGGCGGCTCCGCTGATGCCGCCCAGCCCATCAAATTTCACCCCGGTGAGATCGGGGATTTTGATATCGGCCTCCCCGGCAAAGACAGGGGGGGCAAAGCCAAACAGGGCGGCCAGGGCCGCCAGACACGTCGTTATTCTAATTTTATTCTTCAGCATAAAAATGTTGGAATGGGACTATTGCCACGAGAAAGCCGTGCTGCCAACATATTTTTGGCAAAAAGTCGCCATTTCTTGCCGCAAGCCCGGCCAGCGTTGCTTCCCGCACACAATGAAATTGCCGCGAGAAGGGCAAAAAGCGCAGAAGGTCCTGGGTTTTCACGCCAACGGGCCCGTGAGCGGCCATCGAATGGCCGGGCCGCCTGGATGGCCGGATTGGCGGCCTTTTCCATTGCAAAAGGTCAAAGAACAGGCGCGCGAGCGCCACACAGGATTCACATTTAGCTTTCTGTGCATATTTTAAACCCTTAGCGAACCACGGAACGCTCTAACGCGATAGTAACAAGGCGCGCTGTTCTGATACACGAAGACACGGCCGTAGCGGCGATCACCAAAGAGAGCGCCGCCGAGTTGCCTAATATCAGCAGGTGTTTTCACCCAACTCGACGTCTTCGTGTCGAACTCTCCAAGCTTCTGCAGCTCTCGGTATTGTTCTTCGGTCAAAAGCTCAATGCCCATGGCCGCTGCCATATCCGTAGCGCTGTTTTTCGGCTTATGCTCCTTCCTGGAATCCAGCGCTTCACGGTCGTAGCAAACACTTATGCGGCCTTTAGGACTTTCCGCTGAACAATCAAAGAAGATGTATTCGCCCGTCTTTTTATCATGAGCAACGACATCCGGTTCGCCGCCGGTGCTTTCCATTTCGTTGAGTGACCACAGCTTTTCGGTTTTGGCTTCCAGCCTTGCTCTTACTTTAGCCCATTCGAGACCTTCATGGCGGTTCATGTTTTTCTCAAAGCGGGCTTTCAATGCTTCGAGTAGTTCTTCGCGTTGTTCTGGTCGTAATTCCTTTTTTGTTTTGATGCCTGTCATAGAGGTTTCCTTTTCATTACCGTGTCGTCAAAGGGGTCACCAAAGCTATGGTCTGACCCCTCCACTCAGCTTATGGGTGGGCGTTGAGGGTGTCGAAGACCATTTCGGCCAGTTTGCGGGCGTGAAAGGGCTTTTGCACCAGGTTGACGGCGGTGCCGGGGGGGAATTCCTTGGCCAGCCGTTCGGCGTCGTAACCGCTGGTGTAAAGGACTTTCAGACCGGGCTTGGATTCCTGGAGAAGGCGGGCCAGTTCGGTTCCGGCCATGCCGTCGGGCAGGATCAAATCGGTCAAGAGGAGATCAATCCGTTTTTCGTGTTTGCCCCAAGTCTCCAGGGCCTGGCGGCCATTGGAGCAGCCAAGGACCTTGTAGCCGTGGCTTTCCAGGATGTGATGCATGAGCTTGAGCAGGGGCGGTTCGTCCTCGACAACCAGAAGGGTTTCGGTTCCGCCGATGACTTTTTGCGCCGTAAGCGCCATTTGCAAGGCGCCGCCGCGGGCGGTGGAGGCGGGAATGAAGATTTGAAAAGTGGCGCCTTTGCCGAGCTGGCTCTGGACGGTGATCCAGCCTTGATGCTGCTTGATGATCCCATAGACGGTGGCCAGGCCCAGGCCGGTGCCGCGGTCCAGCGCTTTGGTGGTGAAGAACGGCTCGAAGATGCGGCCCAAATTCTCCGGCGCGATGCCGCAACCGGTGTCGCTGAAGGTCAGGCAGACATAGCGGCCCGGCGCCGCCTCCGGGTTCTGCTGGGCGGCGGCGGAATCCAAGGTGAGAGCGGAGGTTTTGATGTGGAGGCGGCCGCCGCGGGGCATGGCGTCGCGGGAATTGACCGCCAGGTTGAGCAGGACCTGCTCGATCATGCCCAGATCGGCCTTGATGGAGGGCAAGCCGGGGGAGAACTCGACCTGCAAGGCGACGTCCTCGCCCAGGATGCGGCGGAGCATTTTGGCGATATGGCTGACGACTTCGTTCAAATCCACCACTTGGGGATGGAACTCCTGCTTGCGGCTGAAAGTCATCAATTGGCGGGTGAGCGTGCTGGCCCGCCTGCCGGCCTCGGCAATCTCCTTGATGGATTCGGCGCCCTTTGGGCTGAGCTTTTCGGCGGCGATGATGAGGCTGGTGTGGCCGTTGATGACGGTGAGCAGGTTGTTGAAATCGTGGGCGATGCCCCCGGCCAGTTGGCCGATGGAATCCATTTTTTGGGACTGGCGCAATTGGGCCTCCAAGCTCAGGCGCTCGGTCACGTCCATGGCCAGTGACAAGAAGAGTTTGTCCGGGAGCATCAGGTGGGAGGTGATTTCCATCTCGGTCAATTTGCCGCTTTTGGTGTGGTGGCGCCAGACGCCGGAATTGCCGGCGCCCGGGGCCAATTTGGAGAGGCGCTCCAGGAAGGCGGGCAGTTCCTCCGGCAGGGCCAGGTCGCGGAGGGTCAAGCGGAGAAACTCCTCGCGGCTGTAGCCGTAGTGGCGCAGGGCGGCCTCGTTGACGCTGACAAAGGCGAGGGAAGTTGGGTCAAAGGAGAAGATGGGGGTGGGATTGCTCTCGAAGAGCAGGCGGTACTGGTTTTCGGAGGCCCGGATGCGGGCCAGGGACTGTTCCAATTGAGCGGTGCGGACGTGGACCAAGCCCTCCAGGTTGTCGAAATACGATTGAGACTCGCGGGTCAGGCGCCATTTTTCCGAGAGCGCCACAGCCAGTTGTTGGACCTCGATGTTGTCGAAGGGTTTTTTGAGGACCAGCAACTGGTCCCGGCGCGGCAAGCGGGCGATGTCCTTCAACGAGTAATCGGAGTGGGCCGTGCAGAGGACGATCTCCAGCGCCGGGTCCGCCTGCCAGAGATGGCCGATGGTCTCGATGCTGTCCCAACCGGAGGGCGAGCGCACGTCAACAAAGGCCAGCGAGTAAGGGCGGCCCTCCTCGGCGGCGCGCGTCACCCGCGCCAGGCCCTCCTGGCCGTGCGGGACGCAATCCACGTCGAAGCGCGGCAAAACAAGGCCGGGGACTTCGGTCTCCACCGCGGGCAACTGGCCCGCCGGGGAGTCCTCGGCGGCCAGGATTTTGCGGAAGTCCTGGTGGATGTCCGGGTTGTCGTCAATGACCAGGACCCGCGGAACGCTCGACATGGCATCGCGACCTTGCACGCTGCTTAAGTACGAATGGAAAGGCAGATGTTCAAGGCAAATCGGCAGCGTGGGGACGCGGGTGTATTTCATTTTTTTGACGAGTCCAGAGGAATACTCCAAATTCTCGAACTCTTTGATTGAGAATTGGTCATTGAGAATTGGTCATGGGCCATTGAATTCCACTTCCCCAACCGCGCAATTGCCAGTTTCAGATCTGTTCGTCAAAAAAGGGCAGAAGGCGGCCGGTCAAACCAAGTCAGGGCGAGCGGATGCGGTAGAAGCGTCCGGAACTGTTCGTCTGCAAAGGCTCGCTGAAATAAAACGAACCGTTGGTCAACGTGTTGGTCTGAAGCGGAGTCCAAACGGGGCCGGCCAGATTGGCGCTGGCTTCAACCACGAACGAAGTGTTAGTCGCCCATGAGATGGTGAAACCGAAGGTGTTATTTTGCACACCAAAGTTGGGGCCGTTGTTTAGAATCACCGGGGACGGAAGCCGCCAAAGGGCGGTCGGTTGACCGGCAAAGGTGGAACCCCAACCGGTGGTGCCGGGCAAATAATAGACCGTGACGCCGGGACCCGGCGAGTTGTCACCGATGAACACCGTCGAATCCGCGGCGGGAGGGTCTCCCCCGAAATAGACGCTGGTCAACTTGATGCAGGCAAAGAACGCATCCTCCCCGATGCTGGTGACATTGCCGGGAAACGTGACGCTAGTCAGGCCACCGCAGTTATAGAACGCATAGGCGCCGATCCTGGTGACGCTGGCAGGAATGGCAACGCTGGTCATGCTGTTACATAAATAGAACGCATCCGCCCCGATGCTGGTGACGCCGTTAGGAATGGTGACGTTGGTCAGGTTGTCACAGAAAGAGAATGCATAGTTTCCGATGCTGGCGACACCCAAGGGAATCGTGTAACTTCCGCCAAGGGTGGATGGAGCTTCAACCAACGTCGTTACATTCTTGTCGAACAACACTCCATCCACGCTGCTATAAAATGAATTCTGCGCGTCCACCGTTATTGCTGTCAGGCGGACGCAGAAATTAAACGCACCCTCCCCGATGGTGGTGACGCTGGGAGGAATCGTGACGCTGGGCAGGCCGGTGCAATAATAAAACGCATCGTCCCCGATGCTGATGACGCCATTGGAAATGGTGACGTTGGTGATGCTTTCGCAGGTACTGAAAGCAAACGGCCCAATACTGATGACGCTGGCAGGAATCGTGACGACCAAGAGCGGGCAGTTGCTGAAAGCGCTCGCACCTATGCTGGTGACGCCGTTGTCGAGTATCGCGTTGGTCAGGCTGGCACAATCGGCAAATGCTTCAGGCCCGATATTCGTGACGTTGCCGGGAATCGTGACGCTTGTCAGCCCGGAATCCGAGAACGCACTCGCTCCGATGCTGGTGACGCTGGCCGGAATCGTAATATTGGTCACGCCAATGCACTCATAGAACGCATCCTCCCCGATGCCGGTAACCGCCCAGCCGCCGATAGTGGTTGGTATGCTCACCGCGCCGTCAGGCCCGTAGTAACCGGTGATCGTGAGGGTGATCGTATTATTGGTGAAACCGACGTTGGGATTTTCGCTGTAATAGAACTGGGCCTGCCCCGCCTGCGGCGCAGCCAACAACAGCAAACCCAAGAGCGCGCGCAATGCTGATTTCATACATTTGATCTTACAGCACAATTGATGGCCACGTCAAGAAAAATTAAAAAAAGCTGGTAATGGGTGTGACAGCGGGAAAGGAGGGTAGGGCGGGCACTCCGTTGCCCGCCGCGGCGCGCACGGAGTGCGCGCCCTACCTACCTTCACTGACGGATTACAAAAGCTGACGGCAAAGAAGCCGCGGTCACGTTGAACGGGGACGGCCGTTGAACTCATGCACGGCATCAAACAAGGCGACGAGGTTGGCCACCGGGGTGCGGGCCTGCAAATTGTGGATGGCGTTGAACACAAAACCGCCGCCCGGCGAGAAAATTTCGCACCGGGACAAAACCTCTTCGCGCACCTGCGCGGGAGTGCCGAAGGGCAAGGTTTTTTGCGTGTCCACGCCCCCGCCCCAGAATGTTATTTGATCGCCAAAATCCTTTTTCAACCCCGCCGGTTCCATGCCGGCGGCGGAACACTGGACGGGATTGAGAATATCAAAACCCGAAGCGATCAAATCCGGCAAGAGCGGCCGGACCGCGCCGCAGGAGTGCTTCATGGTCTTCCAAGGGGTGTGTTGGTGAACCCATTGAGTCAAGGCCTGATAGAAGGGCTGATAGGTTTCGCGAAAAGTATTGACGGAGCAGAACTGCGAGAGTTGGGTGCCAAAATCCGTGCCGCAGAGGAAGATCACATCAATATCATCCTGCGCAACGGCGGCGACTTTGGCCAGGTTGGCCAGGGCGATCTCGCATTGCTTTTCGAAAATTCGGCGGACGAAATCCGGCCGCTCGGAGATGGACACATACCATTCCTCGACGTCGCGGATGCCGGGCGACCGTTTCAAAAAGGGCGCGGGCACCTGGCCGATGTCACCGAATCCCGTGCCGCCGACGCCGGCGACGACGGCCTTCCCCGTGGCGGCCGCGGCGGCGGCGGCTTTGCGATAGTAGGCCAGTCCGTCCTCGGTGAGCGGGGCAAACTCCGCAAGGTTGTCCTCAACCTTCAAGTTGTCGTCATCAATCGGCTCCTGGCGGACGATGGCGTCGAAGAAGTAACCCGTGGCCGGCAGGTGTCCGCTGGGCGGGACGGTGGTGTCGCCGCCCGGAAAGATGTACAAGCCGCCGTCGGGCGAGGGCTTGGTGATAAAATCGCCCGGAACGAGGAGTTCCTGGCCCCAAGGAGCGCGCCATTCTTTCCAGCGTTCATTGCGAAAGCCGAACATATTGGACTGCGTCCGCACGGTGGCGGTATCAATGCCCAGCGCCTCCCGCAAATCCGGCTCGACATCTCCGAGCATCTGATACGGCTCGGTAATGGAGACCGGATGATCGGCCAGACCGTAGTGCCGGCGCAAGGCGGCCACGCAGGTGGCGTGCATGCCGCTGACGGCCGTCCCGTCGAAATCCATCGGCACGCGATCCGCTTCCCGATGGTTGAGCACGGTGCGAACGCGCTGGCGACTGGTCATAGTGGAGTTGTTTTTTCCGCCGGTCTCAGGCCTTGACCTGCAACAGGGCCATGGCGGCGTCCACGGCACTGCCGGCATCGGGCGCATAACCGTCGGCGCCGATTTCGCGGGCAAATTCCTGCGTAATGGGCGCGCCGCCGATGACGATCTTGACCGATACGCCCGCCTCGCGGACGGCTTTGACGATATCGCGCATGGCGGGCATGGTCGTGGTCAGCAGGGCCGACAAGCCGACCAGCTTGGGTTTGTGAGCCTTGACCGCTTCAACAAATTTGGCGGGGGAGACGTTGACGCCGAGGTCAAAGACCTCGATGTTGGCCCCTTTCCACATCATGGCGACAAGGTTCTTGCCGATGTCGTGCAGGTCGCCTTCGACGGTGCCGATGACGGCACTGTGTTCGGGCTTGATGCCGGCCTTGACGAGCATCGGCTCCAGAATCAAGAGAGCCTCTTTCATCGCGCGGGCGGCGATGAGCATTTCGGGGACGAAGATTTCGTTGCGTTTGAATTTTTCTCCCACCTCCATCATGCCGGGGACGAGGCGGTTTTCGACGATGTCCGCCGCGCTTTCGCCGGCGGCCAGACATTGATTGACGAGGGCGGCAACTTCTTTGCGCCGTCCGGCGATGATGGCCTGAGTGAGGGGATGTTGTTCATTCATAGCAGGGAGAAGGTTGCCTGATTGGGGTGAATGGGTCTTGTAATCCGGTGCGTTTGTTTTGTAATTCGGTGCTCCGGCACATTGGCCGCGCGGAACACTTTTGGGGTGACCCCCTTGATATCCCGAAAGACCCTGGTGAAATAGGCCTGATCACAAAAGCCGCAGTCATCGGCGATCTGCGCCAGGGGCTTCTCGGTGCGCCGGAGCAAATCGCAGGCCAGGTTTACGCGGCATTGGCGCAGCAATTGGGTGAAGGAGCGGCCCGTGCGCTGCTTGAGCAGGCGCGAGAAATGGCTGGGGGAAATGCCCGCGTGGCGGGCCGTCTGGTTGCGCGAGATGTTGTGGTTCAAGTTTTGCCGCATGAACTCCAGCGCCTTGCCCACCAGCAGCGGCGGAGTGAAATCCTCCTGCCGCTCGATGGTCGAGAAGACGCGCTCCAGCGTCTTGCGCAACCAGGCGGCCAGGTCTTCGTCGTCGTTGATGCCGGCCAATTCGGTCAGGAAGCGGAAATTCAAACCGAGCACCTCGGATTGCAGGGCGCCGGCCTCGACGGCGGCGCGCGAGATCATGACCACCAGTTCAAGGAGCAGGCCCTTGAGCAAATCGCTTCGTTCCTCGCCGGCGCTGTAAATGTGGACCAGGACATGGTTGATGATCCGCCGCGCCTCGCCGCGGTCGCCGCGCCGGATGGCCGCCATCAGCGCCGGCTCTTCCAAGAGGTAAAGTTCGCGAATCCGGTCATAAGGCCGATGTTCCAGAAGCGGGATGGCGGGAAAATCATTCATGGCAGCGCCAGATGCTCGATGTAACGATCCTCGAAGTTCCGGGCAAGGTTCAGTTCGAGGACCTGGACCTGCGCGCGGAGGTTTTCCATTTCCTCCAGCGTGGTGCGGTCCACCAGAGCCAGCAAGGCCCCAGCCAAAGACGTGTTGCCCACCACGCGCACCTGCTCCTGGCGGAAGCCGGGCAGCAAGCCGATGGAGATGGCGTTGGCCACATTGAGATGCATCCCGAAGCCGCCCGCCAGATTGAGGCGGCCCAAATCCTGCGCGCGGACACCGGCCCTTTCCAACAGGATTTCAATGCCGGCGCCGATGGCCGCCTTGGCTTGCAAGAGCAGCGCGACGTCCACCTCGGAAATGCGCAAGGGGGCCGCGCCGTTGTTTTCACCCAGGCGTAGCGCCCGGCCGCCCTTGTCAATGAGGCGGCATTGGGCCGGCAGGCTCTCCCAGGCGGACAAAACAAATCTCCCGTTGGCCGCGAGCAAGCCGCTTCCGCGCGCGGTGGCGAGAAAATCCACATAAGCCGAGCCGCACAAACCGTTGGCCCGGTCCAGCGGCACTTTACCGATGGTCTGGGTTTGGAGATCGAAGGGATGGAGCGAGAGCCGCAGGTCGCTGACGGCCCCTTGGCGGGCGCGCGTGCCGCAACGCAGACCGCAGCCTTCAAAGGCCGGGCCGGCGGCGGTGGCGCAAGCGGTCAATTTGCCGCCGTTCTGCAAAACGATTTCGCCGTTGGTGCCGATGTCCACCAGAAGACTTGGCGCCGTATCGAAAGCCATTCCGCTGGCAAAAATCCCGGCGGTGATGTCCGCGCCGATGTAGCCTGCGATGCCGGGCAACAGTTGGAGCGGAGTTTCGGGCGCCAGACCCGTGGCGGCCAGATGGATGTCGCGGGCTAGGACTTCTTTGGCCTTGATGAAGCGCGGCGTGAAAGGCGCCACGCCTAGCGACGCCGGGTCTTCGCCCACCAGCAGGTGCAACATGGTGGTGTTGCCGGCAATCGCGCCGCCGGCGATGCGTTCCAATGACCGCCCCGCCCGCTCGCAGGCGCGAAGCAGCAACGGCTGAATGGTTTCCATCACGATGGCGCGCTGCATGGCGGCGAGGTTTTCCGGCTTGTGCGCGGCATCAATGCGCGTCACGACGTTGTCGCCGAAGCGGATTTGCTCGTTGAAGGCGCCCGCCCGCGAAAGCGCCTCGCCCGTGACCAGGTCCACGAGCAGCACGACCACCGTCGTCGTGCCTACGTCCACGGCAAAGGCCGTGTCGCGCGCGCCGGGCACTGGGTTGAACAAGGGCTGATGCGCGTAGGGAACGGCGATCTCGAAGGTGTCGCCGATCTGCGGCCGATGTTCGATTCGGGACCGGGCGGGGATGCGGATGAGCGCCGGGCCGGCGAGGCGGGTCTGGCAGGCCTGGAGGGTGACGGGCGCATTGACCAGGCCGGAGGGGGCGGTCAACGAACCTTCGCGCAACTCAACTTCGCAACCCCGGCAGAGTCCGCGCTGGCCGCAACGGGTGTTGAGCGGAAGGCCATGCTCGGCGAGGACATCCGCAAGCGAACGGTCGTTTGGGACGATGGAAATCTGCCGGCGCTCGCCGGACTCCAGTTCGACCTGAAGGATTGAGGCGCGGCTCATGAGGGCGTTGGTTGGATCTGCGCCGGATCGGAGCGCATGATGGAATCGTCGGGCACGTGGGCCAGTTGCTCTCCGGGTTGGATGATTTGAAAGCGGCTTTCGTCCCAGTTGCCCCAGAGCAAGTCCCGAAAAAGAGCGGGATCGCCGCGCAGATGCTCGAACTTCCAGCCCAGCCAGTCGGCGCATTTGCGGGCGTAGGCGGCCTCCGTCGCGGCGTCCTCCGTGCCGAGATCAATAAAGGTGGCCGTGTCCCGCAACACCCAACTCTCACGCTCGGTCTGGAGGAGAAACTCGATGTCATCCGGATCAAATTTGGCTGCGAGTTCGGCGCGCGCGGTTTCGAGCCGTTCGGGTCCGGGCACACGGCGCGCCTGGTTCCAGCCGGGGGTATAGTAATAACAGGTCGGGCAGCGCCGCTGATGAGCGGCATAAGCCTCCTTGCTCCCCATGAAGAGGGTGATGCAATCATGGGCGCGAGGAATGACCAGCCTGTGGCGCGAGGCGCGCAGCCCCGCTGTGCCCAGACCGCACAAGCCGTAAGCCAGCGCAATGGCCTCAATGTCCGTCCGCGCGTCTAGTGAGTCCAGGTTTTCCTGCAAGATGGCGCGAAGATGATTGGGGCGGTCATGCAAACCGATCTCGAAGAACCGCGTTTCGGCGATGTGCCCGGCCCCGCGCCCAAGCAGAGCGATTTCGCGCTCGAACACCGAGCAGGCCAGCAGCGCGATTCTTGGCGCGCCGGGCGGGCGATTATTCACGGATGAAGGATCGTTCATGAAAACAAGGTTTCAAGCTCGGCGTATTGAACTCATCCCGCTTGGGCAAATTGGGCAAAGCAGCGGACGTTTTCCGGCGGCGAATGCCGGGGCACTTCGCAGCCGGCCCCGGCGATCCAGGCCGGCCCGGCGTCGGCGCGGCATTTTGCCAGGGCGCGGCGCATGTCCTCCGGGGTGCCGTTTTTGACGACGTTGACGGTATGGACGTTGCCCAAGAGGACTTGGCGATCGCCAATTTCGGCGCGAGCCGCGCGCAGGTCCACCAAGGTGTCCAGGTCCACAATTTCGCAGCCCAGCGTGGCCATGGCGCCGACCAAGTGACCCGTGCGTCCGCAGATGTGCAGCCGCACCCGGCCGCCCGCGGCGTGGATGCCCTCGACCAGCCGCTTCTCGCGCGGCAGGACGAATTCATCGTAAAGCTCGCGGTTGATGAGCGAGGCGGCGGCGTCGCCCACGCCGATGATGTCCGCCCCGGCCTCAATCTGCGCGGCGGCAAATTTCAAGGCGACGTTGACGGTGAACTCCGCCAAGGCGTGAATGAAATCCGGATCGTCGTAGAAATCCACCATGATGGTGTTGATGCCGCGCAAGTCGGCGCTTTCGGCGCACGGCCCTTCCACCCAGCCTTCGATCAGGCGGGTGTCGCCGATCTGCCGGCGCAGGAGGCGCACGGCGGCGATACGATTGGCCATGCGGCTGCCAGCGCGGTGCGGGTCGGGAACACGGAGCGCGCCCAATTTGGCGGGGTCGGCCAGCAAGGCGTTCTTCTCGATGATCGCAGGCGGGCCGTCGGGCGGATAGAAGATGTCCGCGCCCAGGTCGGCGGCTTCGCAGCAGGGGTCGGAAATGACCGAAACGTGGTCAAAGCCAAATTGGCCGGCGGCGGCGCATTGGGCGGCGGCCTGGATTTCGGCGCGCGTGGCGTAATCGTGGTATTTGGCGCCAATCAAATCGGCGGCCCACATCATGGTGATGGGCATGGCGGGCGGCCGGTCCACCGGTTTGCCTTCGATCAAATTCAGCACGCGATCACGCGAGTTCATCGTTTTCTCTTCGCATGGAAGAGTGATGCCTTCTGCCACCGATAACAAGACTCATCATTAATTGGCTGCGGCAATTGGTGAAAGAGACGGAGCAGTCTTCGGACCGCGGTTTCGAATGGTGCTACTGGCAACGACAAACTCACCTGGCCCTGAAAACGCTCCGAGGCCACTTGGAAGGCGTATGTTACTGGTTATCCGGGCGCGCTGCCGTGTTCAGCCGAACGAAGGGTGCATGACAAAAATCTTCACGTTGGTGGTGGGGCGGCGCTGCTGCGCCGCCCAGAATTCAGGGCAGAGCGGCAGCTCTGCCCTACCTGGAAGGTGAAGATTTTTGTCATACGCCCCCGAACGAAAGTCCGGTTACTCCCCACTTGTTTCGATCGCCACGGGTGGCATATTTCTAATCAATCATGTCCGGTTGGCACAAATTTAAACCCCGACACCGCCGGCGCGTGTTGCTGGTCTTTCCGCGCTACGCCAAATCGTTCGGCACCTTTGACCATGCCTTCGCGCTGCTGGGTGTGCGCGCTTTTATGCCGCCGCAGGGCATCTTGCTTATCGCCGCCCTGCTGCCTGAGGAATGGGAGATCAAGTTCGTTGATGAGAACGTCCGGCCTGTGCGGTCCGACGAACTGGACTGGGCCGAGGTGGTGTTCTTTTCCGGCATGCACGTGCAGCGGGCGCAAATCAATGAGTTGAACCAGCGCGCGCACCGGGCGGGCAAACTCACTGCGCTGGGAGGGCCTTCGGTCTCAGCCGCCCCGGAGTTTTACCCCGAGGTGGACCTGCTGCACTGCGGAGAAGCGGGAGACGCCACATGGAGGCTTTTCGAGCACCTGGACGACAGGGTGGACCGTCCGGCAAAACAATTGGAATTTCGCACTGGCGAGCGCCTGCCCTTGAACGAATCTCCGCCGCCGGCTTACGAACTGCTCCAAGCTGACCATTACCTGACGGGCAGCATCCAGTTCTCCAGCGGATGCCCATTCACTTGCGAGTTCTGCGATATTCCGGGCCTCTACGGGCGCAAGCCCAGGGCGAAGATGCCGGCCCAAGTGATCGGTGAATTGGACCGGCTCTGGGGTGCCGGCATGCACGCGGTTTACTTTGTAGATGACAACTTTATCGCCAATCCGAACGCGGCCCTGGAACTGCTGCCCCATCTGGTCGAATGGCAAAAGCGACATGGCCGCCCGCTGCGTCTGGCCTGCGAGGCCAGCCTCAACCTTTCGATGTACCCGCAAATCCTCGATCTCATGCGCCAGGCCGGTTTCGTCACCGTTTTTTGCGGCACCGAAACGCCTGAACCGGCGGCGTTGCGGGCGATGAAGAAGACGCAGAACTTGCGCCGGCCGATTCTGGAGAGCGTTCAGACCCTGAACCGCTATGGCTTGGAAGTCGCCTCGGGCATTATACTTGGATTGGACACCGACACGCCCGAGACGCCCGAGGCGATTCTCGACTTTGCGCGCGCATCGCAGATCCCTTTGATGACCGTCAACCTGCTTTATGCCTTGCCCAAGACCCCGCTCTATGAGCGGCTGCAACGGGAGGGAAGAATCCTCAGCGATCCGCAAGGCGATTCCAATATCGCCTTCCTCGAACCCAGGGAAACGGTGGTGGAGCGGTGGCGGCGGGTCATCGCGACCCTTTACGAGCCGACCAATGTCTATGCCCGTTTTCTGACTCAAACCCGCAGCACCTATGCCAACCGGCCCGCGCCGGAGAATGCCTTCCAACAATTGACCTGGCGCAATGCCCGGCGCGCCGTGCGGATTTTTGGCCGCATTGTCTGGCACGTCGGATTGCGCAGCGACTACCGCCGGCATTTTTGGAAGATGTTTTGCAGTCTGATTTGGAAGGGGCAATTGGAGACCATATTCCACGTCACGATCGTCGCCCATCATCTGATCTCCTACACCCGCGAGGCGCTTGAGGGCAGGGGGCAAGCCTCAAACTATTCTCTCCAAACGGTGGAGGATTGAGGTTACGATTTTCCATGGGTTTCAACGGACTGGTCCCCTGCTCTGCTGCTGGCGGGCTTTGCCTTCGGATAACCGACTGACTGGGCGATGATGATTTTTTGGTCGGGCTTCAGATGCAGCGCCTCGCGCAATCCGGTCCGGTCGGTCTCATGCACGACGGTCGCCAGCCCGGCGGAGGAGCAAAACAAGTAGATGTTCTGGCTGATGAAGCCGGCGTCAATGGTGGCATACCGCTCCTTGTCTTCGGGCTGGACCTTGGTCATCCGCGTCAGGTCAGCCACCAGGATCAACGCCACCGGCGCGACTTTCACGAAGTCCTGGCCACCGGTCCGAGCCCGGATGTCTCCCGAAGCGACCGGTTCCATCCGATTGCCTTTGGCATCGTAAACGTAGATCCCCTCCGTAATCGCGACGTAGATGTCGATCTCCTGCGAGTTCATCGCCGAGGGAGCCGTGCGGTGGGCGATTTCCGGACGGTTGATGCCGTTGCCGGCCCAGAGCAAATCGGACAGGACTTGCGGCGGCAAATGGGCCGGACTGATTTCGCGCACCGTTTGCCTTTCCTTCAACGCCTGCATCAGGGGCTTGCCGCCCGTCATCTGGGGTGGCGGCAGCGAAATGGATGGGAGGTCTTGCGCCAGGCCCGGCAGCGCGCTCGCGAGCCACGCGGCCAGAATTGAACCCAGCGCCCATTGGAAAAAGAATAAACGCTTCATTCGGAACGCCAGTTTATGCCGTCTGCCCGAGTTGGACAATGCCAGAGGCTGCCGGGCGCCGGAGGAAGAGACCTCCACCGCTGGTACACGGTCTCGGATCGAGCATTTCCGCCTAACTGAGTTGTCCACATAACCGTTGCCGACAGTGAGGGTGTCGAAATGCGTCTTTAATACGTGACGTCTTGCAAAGCTCAGTTGCGGCGCGAGGCCCCTATGGTTTTGCTGTTAAAGGTGTTGATGGGTGTTTCCTATGGTTGACACATTGTGGATTCAAAAACCAAATGACCAGCGATTCGTTAGATTCCAGGGCGCGTTTTGCCGTTGCCTTCTGGATGCAATTCGCTTAAAATGGATTTTGTCGTGTCCGATGTCACCCAGTTGCTCAGCGCCAGCGAGGCTGGCGATTCGAAGGCCGCCGACCAATTGCTCCCACTGGTCTATGAAGAATTGCGCCGGCTGGCGGCCTTGAAGATGGCCCAAGAGAAACCCGGACAGACGCTTCAGGCTACGGCCCTGGTCCATGAAGCCTGGTTAAGACTGGCCGGTTCGAATCATCAGCAATGGCGTGGACGTTCCCATTTCTTCGGAGCGGCCGCCGAGGCCATGCGCCGCATCCTCATTGACAAGGCCCGGCAGAAGGCCAGTTTGAAACGCGGCCTCAATCAGCCGCTGGAGGAACTTCATGAATCCAGAATCGAACTGGCCGCTCCCTCCGATGAAATTCTGGCCGTGCATGAAGCCCTGAATGCCCTGGCCGCCGCGGACGCCACGGCCGCGGCGGTGGTCAAGTTGCACTACTTCGTGGGCCTGAGCATGCCTGAAATCGCGGAGGCCCTGGAAATATCTCCGCGCAGCGCCGACCGGCACTGGGCCTTCGCCCGGGCTTGGCTCAAAGGCGCCATGCGTAGCCAATAGTCAGTGATTAGCGGGCAGAATTTGTCAGGCCGTCTGTAAATTTCAAAAAAACTCAACCCTGTGGCGTGATTGACCGGCCGATTACGCCATGACTTGGTGACAGGACATAAAATGAACGGGCCAGAGCAAAATCGTTCTGAGAAAGAGATCTTCTTTGAGGCGTTGGACAAGAATACGCCGGAAGAACGCGCCGCCTTTTTGGACGGCGCCTGCGGCAGGGATCCGACGCGGCGGGCGCGGGTGGAAGCCTTGCTGGCCGATCATTTTCAGGAGGACGCTTTCATGCAGCAGCCCGCCGTGGAAGGTGAGCGTCCCACCATCAGAGAATCCCACATTTCCGAAGCTGCCGGCACCGTGATTGGCCGCTACAAGCTGCTGCAAAAGATCGGCGAAGGCGGCATGGGCGTGGTGTACATGGCCGAGCAGGAGGAACCGGTCCGCCGCCGCGTTGCCCTTAAGATTATCAAGCTGGGGATGGACACCCAGCAGGTCGTGGCCCGGTTCGAGGCCGAGCGCCAAGCCCTGGCCTTGATGGACCATCCCAACATCGCCAAGGTGCTCGATGGCGGAGCGACCGACGCCGGCCGCCCTTACTTCGTCATGGAACTGGTGCAGGGAGTCCCCATCACTGAGTTCTGCGACAAGAACCGCCTTCCGGCCGAGGAGCGGATCAAGCTTTTCATTCTAGTTTGCCAAGCCATCCAAAGCGCACACCAAAAAGGGATCATTCACCGGGACATCAAGCCCACCAACATCCTGGTCACCCTCAATGCCGGCATGCCCGTGCCCATGGTGATTGATTTCGGCGTGGCCAAAGCCACCCAGCAGAAGCTGACCGAGAAGACCGTCTTCACCAATTACGCGACGATGATCGGCACGCCCGCCTACATGAGCCCGGAGCAGGCCGAAATGAGCCGGCTGGACGTGGATACGCGCAGCGACATCTACGGCCTGGGGGTACTGCTCTACGAATTGTTGACCGGGACGACGCCTTTCCCGGAGAAGCGGCTGCGCAGCGCGACCTACCAGGAGATGCAACGGATCATCATGGAAGAAGAACCCGAACGCCCTTCCACCCGCTTGCGTCAGGCATCCATCACTGCCTCGCGACCTAATTCTCAACTCTCAACTCTTAACTCCGCACTCTCAACTGACCTGGACTGGATCGTGATGAAGTGCCTGGAAAAGGACCGTGCGCGCCGTTACGAGACCGCCAACGGACTTGCGGCTGATCTCAAACGGCATCTCAACAACGAGCCGGTCGTGGCCCGGCCGCCGAGCGCGGCTTACAGACTCCAGAAGGCGTGGCGACGTAACAAACTGGTGTTTAGCGCAGGGGTGGCAGTGGTTCTGGCTCTTGTGGTCGGACTCAGCCTGGCAGCGATTGGATGGCGTCAGGCACGGGAGGAGAAAGCCGAATCCGAACACGAGCTCTATGCGGCGAAAATGAACCTGGCCCAGCGAGCCTGGGAGGAGAACGACATCGATCGCTTGCGGGAATTACTGAAAGAGACCCAAGATTCTAAGTACCGCGGTTTTGAATGGTATTATTGGCAACCACTCACTCACTTGGCCTTGAAGACGCTCGCAGGCCATCTGAATATAGTGTGGTCTGTGGCTTTTTCCCCGGACGGCCAGCGGATCGTCACTGGCAGTTGGGACCAGACGGCCAAGGTGTGGGATGCGGCCACCGGGCTTGAACTGCGCACGCTCAAGGGGCCCAGCGGTTACGTTTATTCTGTGGCGTTTTCCCCAGACGGCAAACGGATTGTAACCGGTAGTTCGGATAATACGCCCAGGGTTTGGGATGCGGCCAGCGGCAATGTGCTCCTCACGCTCGTGGGGCATGGCGGTCGGACTATGTCTGTCGCGTATTCCCCGGACGGCAAACGGATTGTCACCGGCAGTGATGATGGGACGGCCAAGGTCTGGGATGCCGCCAGCGGACACGAACTGCTCACGCTGGAGGGAACCAACAAATGGGTCAGGTCTGTGGCCTTTTCCCCGGATGGCAAGCGGATCGTCACCGGCAGTCTGGATCATACGGCGAAGGTATGGGATGCGGCCAGCGGCAAGGAACTAGCTATACTTAAGGGTCACGGAGCTGATGTTTGGTCTGTGGCTTTTTCCCAGAACGGCCAGCGAATTGTCACCTGCAGCGGGGATAAGACGGCCAGGGTGTGGGATGCGGCCAGCGGCACGAACCTGCTTACGCTCAAGGGGTACAGCGGTTACGTTTATTCTGCGGCCTTTTCCCCGGATGGCAAGTGGATTGTCGTCGGTTGTCAGGATCAGGGTGCATGACAAAAATCTTCACGGCTGAGGCTGCAGAGCTAGGGCATCATTTTTGAGGGCGTGATCGTTGGCGCGTTTTTTCCAAAAGGAGTTCCACTGGCGGCTGCTTTTGATGC
>Ga0326727_10000521_pt1 | contig 157935 bp, 140 predicted proteins | sample MB2enrmetagenome_FD_207643 | JGI IMG/M metagenome (GOLD analysis project Ga0326727, IMG submission 207643) | Lab enriched peat soil microbial communities from McLean, Ithaca, NY, United States - MB29MY | ecosystem: Environmental > Terrestrial > Soil > Wetlands > Peat | place: USA: New York...
GCGATGCCGCTCCCGGGTAGGCGGGAGCGGGGTTTTGGTCGAGCGATGCCGCTCCCGGGTAGGCGGGAGCGGGGTTTTGGTCGAGCGATGCGGCTCCCGGGTAGGCGGGAGCGGGGTTTTGGTCGAGCGATGCGGCTCCCGGGTAGGCGGGAGCGGGGTTTTGGTCGATCGATGCGGCTCCCGGGTAGGCGGGAGCGGGGTTTTGGTCGATCGATGTGCCTCTCGGGTGGGGGCGCAGGACGGTTTCTCGTTCTCCCGTCCCGTCCCGCGCACAAAAGAAGACCGCCTGCCGACGCTCCTTGGAGCGCGGGCAGGCGGCTTGCGAGTACCTACGGGATCAGTAGGTGCAGCAGTAGTCGTCGTGCACGCCGTCCGGATCGGGCGTGTTGGTGCTGCAGTTCAGCGACGAGTCGAGCGTCGACGGGTCGTCGCCGCTGTCGCACTGGTAGCCGTACGAGTCCGCGTCCGGGCAGGCGCTGGTGAGGTCGTCGTCCGGCGTGCAGCTCGAGTCACCGTACGTCCACGAGAAGCAGCAGTAGGTGTCGTTGCCGCTCGAGTCCGTGGTCGGCGTGCTGCAGGAGAGGCTGCTGTCCTCGGCCTCGGGGTTGTCGCCGGCGGCGCAGGAGTAGCCGTCCGCGCCGGAGCCGGAGCAGTCGACCGACGAGTCGGCCGTGCAGCCCGCCGGGATGGTCCCGCCGCTGCTGGTACCGCCGCTGCTCGTGCCGCCGCTGCTGCTGCTGCTGCCCCCGTAGGTGCAGCAGTAGTCGTCGTGCACGCCGTCCGGATCGGGCGTGTTGGTGCTGCAGTTCAGCGACGAGTCGAGCGTCGAGGGGTTGTCCCCCGAGGCGCACTGGTAGCCGTAGGAGTCCTCGTCGGGGCACGCCGAGGTCAGATCGTCATCCGGCTCGCAGGTCGTCGAGCTGAAGTCGCCGCTCGGGTACTCGAAGCAGCAGTACGTGTCGTTGCCGCCGACCGTCGTCGGGGTGCTGCAGGAGAGGCTGCTGTCCTCGGCCTCGGGGTTGTCGCCGGAGGCGCAGGAGAAGCCGTCGCCACCACCGGAGCAGTCCACGGTGGAGTCCTGGGTGCAGCCGGTCGGCGGCGTGATGACCACCTCACCACCGCTGCCACCGCCCGGGTTGCCACTGGGGGACGAGGAGGTGGAGCAGCCGGCTCCGCCCATCGCTGCCGCCGTGAAACAGAACAGCAACCCACCCACAGTCTTCAAAACTTGAAGCTTCATGTGCATTACCTCTCCCCAATCGTGAAAAGTTGCGCCTTTCGGCCCTTGTTGAAACTCGCTGCTGGATCCGTGATGCCCATCGGGTCGGTATGCCGCTGCCAAATCCAGCGACGAGCCGTAACGTCGGGCGAATCGCTCAGGGTGGAGGAGATGCCAATTTGGCGGAATTGGCAACCCTCAAAGGGCGAGCGGGGTGCTTTTTGGCAGGTCGCCCTGCCGCCCGCTCGCCCTTCCCCGGGTTGGATCCAGGTTGCCGAATAGCTCAGCCTTTCCGCGGAGGATCAGTACGTGCAGCAGTAGTCGTCGTGCACGCCGTCCGGATCGGGCGTGTTGGTGCTGCAGTTGAGGGTCGGATCGAGGCTCGTCGGATCGTCCCCGCTGTCGCACTGGTAGCCGTACGAGTCGGGATCGGGGCAGGCCGACGTGAGGTCGTCGTCCGGGGTGCAGGTCGACGTGCCGTAGGTCCACCCGAAGCAGCAGTAGTCGTCGTTCCCGTTCGAGTCGGTCGTGGGAACGCTGCACGAGAGGCTGGAGTCCTCGGCCTCGGGGTTGTCGCCAGCGGCGCACGAGTAGCCGTCGGCGCCCGAGCCGCTGCAGTCGACGCTGGAGTCGAGGGTGCAGCCGGCCGGGATGGTCCCGCCGCTGCTGGTGCCGCCGCTGCTGCTCACCGTGCCGTAGGTGCAGCAGAAGTCGGTGGCCGAGCCGTCCGCGACGCCCGTGCTGCAGTTCAGCGTGGGGTCGAGCGAGGTCGGGTCGTCGGTCGGGTCCTGGCACTGGTAGCCGTAGGAGTCCGGGTCGGGACACTGCGCTGTCAGATCGTCATCCGGAGTACAGCTGGAGCCCGCCGGGGCCGTCCAGGTGAAGCAGCAGAAGTCGTCGTTGGGGCCGTCGGCCGTGGGGACGCTGCAGGAGAGGGTCGAGTCTTCCGCCTCCGGGTTGTCGCCTGCGGCGCAGGAGTAGCCGTAGCCACCGCCGGAGCAGTCGATCGTACTGTCGGGGTTGCAGCCATTGACGGACGGCGGTCCGGCGCTCACCGAGCCGCTGGCCGAGGCCTGGCAGCCCCCGATGCTCAGCGCTCCCACGAGGACCCCGGACAACACGAACCCTGCTGCGTAGCGATGGACCTTCATCGAGTTCCTCCCGAGTGATGAACGAGGCGGTTTGCCCCAGACTAAGAGTCAGACCCGCCTGGACTCAACTCTTCCGTGCGGACGGGTCCGCTGGTCGAAGGCAGGCACGGCAGTGCTTGCCGTTCGGTCAGCGCAACGAGTGACTCCGTGGTTGACGTGACAGGAAGGCAATTCCTTCAATCGCCGGCGTCGATTCCGGGACAGAGTGTTCCAGCGGGCCGGAGGACCGGGACACGATGCCCACGTCACCGGCGACGCAGCGCAGAACCCGCCTCTCCCGGATGACGCAGCGCGCAGGGGAACTCCGCGAAACGAATGGGTGAATTCGGCCTTCGGACCATTGCGTTCGATCGTTCGCGGGATCAGGATGGCGCTCCCGGAGAGAGTGCCTGCACGGGCACCTTCGAGGGATGTGCGCCACTGGCCGCACGGGGGCATCGATGAAAGCGACGACGTTGCTGGAGCAACAGCACCGGAACCTGCAGCAGCTCTGCGAGGTCGTGGAGCGGGGGAGCGCGAACATTCGCCGGTCGCTGCTTCCGCAGCTGGCGGGGGATCTGGCCGCGTACCTCGCGGTGGAGGAGCAGGTGTTCTACCCCGCGGCGAGCGCTGCCCTCCACGAGCCGTCGTGGGTGAGCTCGGCCGGGTCGTGGCACGCGCGCGCCCTTCGCGCTCTTCACCGCGCGCTCGACGCCGCGGTGGACGGCGAGGAGTTCGAGCAGGCCATCGTGGAGCTCCGCACGGTCATCGCGCTCCACGTGGTGGAGGACGAGCAGCTCCTCTTCCCGCGCCTCGAGCGAGCGCTGGACGCCGGCGCGATGCGCCAGCTCGGTCTGTCGATGATGGCGCTCTACGAGGCGAAGCTCGAGGCGGGCTACGTCGCGCCGGTTCGCTCGGCGTAGCAGCTGGCCACAGAGAGCTCTCGACCGGGGGCGAGCGAGGGCAAACCGTTCGTCCACCCTGGTCAGGCAATTAGGCGCGACCCGCTCGCCGTCACGGCGACTGGCGAAAGCCCTCGGGGTCGAGCGGCGCGGGGGGCAGCTCGATGCGCCGCTCCTCGCAGCCGTACGCGGTCGGCTCGAGCTCGAGGATCGTGTGGAGCGGGATGGACACGAACGGGCACTCGAGGGGCGGGCGGTCCATCATGTAGGCGTAGAGCGCGCGCAGCACGGCCTGATGGCCGATGACGAGCACCGGCGCCCGCTCGCGCTCCAGCTCGAAGATGACCGGCTCCAGCCGCTGGATGACGTCCTGGTAGGACTCGCCGCGCGGGTAGCGGTAGCGGAACTTGTTCATCTGCCGGGCCTCGTACTCGTGCGGCATGCTCTCGGCGATCTCGGCGTAGGTGAGCCCGTCGCAGATGCCCGCGTCGATCTCGTCGAGCGCGCGCCAGGCCCGGCAGGGCAGCCCCATGATCTCGGCGGTCTCCAGCGTCCGCCGCAGGGTGCTCGTCCACACGACGACGTCCGGCCCGATCTGCTCGCGGACGACCCTGGCCAGCGTCTTCGCGTAGGCGCGGCCGGCCTCGCTGAGGGGCGCGTCGCCGCCGATGCGCCCGAGCACGTTGAACTCGCTCTCGCCGTGGCGCGTGAACCAGACGCTGCGCGGCTGGATGTGCAGGTTGAGGAGGAAGTGCACGACGCGCGCGAGCAGGTACCCCTCGATGTTGTGCAGCACCATGGTGCGCCCGACGTCGACGATCTTGATGAAGCGCCCCTCCTGCTCGGTCACCGGCTCGTAGGCGCGCTCGTAGTGCGCGATGCGCATGCGGAAGTCGCGCACCGCCTCCTCCTCGGGCACCCCCTCGTAGTCGGGGGAGCGGGCCTTGGTCGCGCGGATGTTGGCCTCGACCAGCACGGGGTCGTTGCAGATGGACTCGACGTAGACGACCTCGTGCCCCTCGGCGACGCAGCGCGCGTGGACCAGCGCCCGGCGTTCCCGGGTGTTGTTGGTGGCGTCGTAGATGGCGACGTCCCCGCCGTCGCGCAGAAACTCCAGCATGTCGTCGAGCGCCGCCAGGGCCACGTCGCGGCGCGCGGCCTGGCCGGCCTCGTTGCGCGAGTCGAAGAAGGAGTGGTGCTGGTGGCTGCCCAGGCGCGCGCGGCGGTAGGAGCCGACGTTGAAGACCCGCGTGCGGTGGCCGAGCCAGGAGAGGAAGCGCGCGATCTTGCGCGCGATGAAGGTCTTGCCCCGGGCAGGGAGGCCCACCATGACGAAGGCGACCTTGGGCGGCACGGAGGTGGGCATGCGAGGAGGCAGTGTAGGACCGGCGAAACCAAAGCGTCACGTGCGGAGACGCGATTGCGTGGCAACTTCGTTTCTCCGTCGAGCGCCCCGATGTCCGCAAGAGCCGACCCCATCGCCGCGCTGCTCGCGCTGACCGAGCGCCTCTCGCGGGCCGCGCCCCTGGAGGAGCACCTGGCGGGGGTCACCGACGCCGCCCTGGTCCTCATCCCCGCGGACCACGCGTCCATCCGCATCGTCGACGCGTCGGGCGAGGAGCTGCTGGCGTGCGCGCGCTCGGGGGCCGGCACCGACCATCACTCGCTCGCCCTGCGCAAGGGCGAGGGCATCGCCGGGTGGGTGCTGGCGAACGCGCGCGCCGCGCTGGTGAGGGACACGCGCGAGGACGGGCGCTTTCTCCAGGCCAGGGATCAGGGGTTCGCCATCGGGAGCATCGTGGCCGCGCCCCTCGTGCACGGCGGTCGCGCCATCGGCGTCCTGTCCGCGTCGTCGGCGACACCGGGGGCGTTCGACGAGGGCGACGAGCGCCTGGCGCGCCTGCTGGCGGCCTGCTCCGTCCCTGCCCTGGAGAGGGCGCGCCTGACGCGCCTCGCGGTGACCGACGATCTGACGCTCGCCTACAACCCGCGCTACTTGCTCCCCAGGCTGGAGGAGGAGCTCGAGCGCTCCCGTGGAGCAGGCACACCCCTCAGCGTGGCGATGCTCGACCTCGATCACTTCAAGCGCGTCAACGACACGCTCGGCCACGCCCGCGGGGACGACGTGCTCCGCGCGTTCGCCGACCGGGTGCGGGAGAAGACGCGGCGCAGCGATCTGCTGGTGCGCCGCGGGGGCGAGGAGTTCGTGCTGGTGCTCCCGGCGACCGACGGGGCGCGCGCCCTGGCGCTGTGCGAGCGCATCCGCTCGGCGGTGGGCGGCGAGCCCATGCCGGCGACCGGCGAGCGCGTCGTGCAGACCGTGTCCATCGGCCTGGCGACGTGGGCAGGCGCCGAGAGCGCCGAGGCCCTCCTCCACCGCGCGGATCTCGCGCTCTACGAGGCCAAGCGCCTCGGGCGTGATCGGGTGGCCTGCGGCTGAACGGCGGGAGGGAGTAGACTGCCGCGCTGCCATGGCGCAAAAGCCCACCCCGTACTGGGACTACATCCGCGTCGAACCATTGCTGTCGCTCCAGACGGGGCTCGGCACCGACGAGGCGGAGCTCGCCAACGACGAGGTGATGTTCATCGTCGTGCACCAGATCGACGAGCTCTGGTTCAAGCTGATCTTGCGGGAGATGGTCGCCGTGCGCGGCCTCTTCGCGCGCACGCCGGTCCCCGAGCAGGCCCTCGCCTCTGCCGTCCGCGGCATCCGCCGCATGGAGACCATCGTCCACCAGCTCATCTCCCACTTCGCGCTGATGGAGACCATGACCACGCGCGACTACCTGGCGTTCCGCGACAAGCTCACCGGCGCCAGCGGCTTCCAGTCCGCGCAGATGCGAGAGCTGGAGATCGTGATGGGCCTGCCCGAGGCGGACCGCATCCCGCTCGGGCACGAGGGGTCGTACCTCACCGCCCTGAAGGAGCACGACGGCTCGGAGTCCCCGGCGCTGCGGCGCGTGCGCGCGCGCCTGACGGACAGCCCTTCGCTGCGGGAGGCGGTGCTCGAGTGGATCTACCGGACTCCCATCCAGGGCTCCACCCCGTCGCAGCCCGACGACGCCGCCGTGGTCCGTTCGTTTGCCGAGGCCTACCTGGCCACGCACCGCGCGTCCGTCGAGCGCGGGCTGGCGGGCGCGAGGGCGCGGTCGCTGTCGGAGGTCGACTACCGGCGCCTCGAGGAGCGGGCCTCGCAGGAGATCGCGTCGGCGCGCGCCTACCTGCTGGCCGAGGAGCTGCCCGGGGAGTCGCGCGCCCGCGCCGAGCGCATCCGCTGCGCGCTGGTGTTCATCGAGAGCTACCGCGAGCTGCCGCTGCTGGCGTGGCCTCGCGAGGTCCTCGACGGCCTCACGTCGTTTGAGCAGGCCTTCGTCATCTTCCGCCAGCGGCACGCCCGCATGGTCGAGCGGATGATCGGGCGCCGCACCGGCACGGGCGGCTCGGCGGGCGTCGACTACCTCGACACGACGGCGCTGCGCTACCGCGTGTTCCGCGAGCTTTGGGCGGTGCGGACCCTGCTCGTCCGCGCGCAGGACCTGCCGCCCCTCGAGCACCCGGAGCACTACGGGTTCGTCGGCGGGAGCTGAATGGGGCGCCGGGCGCGCTCCTTCCTGCTGTCGCTGCCGCCGCTTCTGCTCTCGCTCCTCCCGTGTGCGCCGCACGCGAGGCGGGACGACGCCAGCGGCATCGCAGCGTCGCAGCCGGGGCGCACCCTCTTTCACGAGCTCGAGGCAGGCGCCTTCCCCGGCTCGGGCCGACCCGATGCCGCCGTCCACGTACCGCCGGGCTTCGACGCGAGACGCCCCGCGGGCCTGGTGGTCTACTTCCACGGGTGGAGCGGGTGTGTGCAGGCCGCGCTGAGCGACACGGCGGTCCCGTGCAGCGAGGGTGGAGAGGCGCGGCCAGCGTCGCACCTGGCCTCCCAGCTCGATGACGCGCGCGTCAACGCCCTCCTCGTCGCCGTCGAGCTGCGCGCCGACCTGCCCACCGGCGAGACGGGACAGCTGGCCACCGTGGGTGGGCTACGGGCGCTGCTCCGCGAGGTGCTCGAGGTGCACGTCGGCCCGGAGCTCGAGCCGGCCGCGACCCTTCCCGTCGATGCCTTCGAGCCGGTCGTGCTCGTCGGCCACTCCGGGGGCTACCAGGCCGTGGCGACGGCGCTCGCGCTCGGCGAGCTGCCGCACGTCACGGAGGTCGTGCTGCTGGACGGGCTGTACGGAGCGGACCCGGTCTTCGACGCGTGGGTCGGTGACGCCGTCGAGCACCTCGACGCAACGCAGCGCTTCGTCGACCTCTACACCTGCTGCGGCGGCACCCTGGAGCGTTCCCGGGCCCTCGCCGGCCGTGCCAGGGCGCTCTCAGGTCCGTCCAGCCAGGAGATCTTCGATGACGACGGCGACTTCGAGCTCGACCGCTCCACGCTCACCCGTCCCGTCGTGTTCAAGCGCGTTCCCCGCGCCCACGGAGCGCTGCCGGAGGCCTATCTCCGGCCGGTGCTGGAGGCCGCGGATCTGCCGAGGTTGCGTTGACGGGCGCTGAAACATTGCAGGCTCGCGGCCTGTGCTCCGCACCCCGTCCCACTCCGCGTCCATCTGTGTGCCGTGTGATCGTGGATGCGTGCGGATGCGACCGAAGTGGTTGAAGGCAGCGTGTTTCCCGAGCGGAGAGGCGGTCCCAAAAGCTAACGTGACAATGTGGCGGTGACTGCGGTGAAGGTGGCTGCGTCGCGCATGGCGCGTCTTCTTGCGTGCGTGATCCTCGCGGCCCTGGCCCTGGTCACGACACCATCGGCCGGGCGCTCGCCCATCTCGCGCTTCGACGCGCTCCCCCGCCCCGACGAGCGCCTCGCGCAGCCCATCTGGCTGCCTCACTGCCAGATGCGCATCGTGGAGTGGCGGCCCACCGCGGCGCTCAACGCCGAGACCTCACCGACGGACCAGGCGCTCGCGACGATCGACGACACGTGCCGCGAGGCGTTCGAGCGCTACGGCGACTTCCTCCGCGCGAGGAAGCTGCCCCGGCTGCACGTGCAGCCCGAGCTCATGCCCGCCATCTCCCTGCTCCCGGGCAACACGCTCCTGGACGGCAAGTCGACGCGCGCGCTCAACGACATGCCCTCGCGGTTCGAGGCCGTCGCCCCGGGCTGCTGCTACTGGGGCCTCTACGTCGACTCGCTGAACCACCTGTTCCTGCGCAACGACCCGCTCATCAAGGACGCCGACGGCGCCCTCGTGGCGAACCCGCGCTTCGTCCGCACGCTGACCCACGAGCTCTCGCACGTGCTCAGCGCGCGGCTCGGGGTGTGGGAGGCCGTCGGGTACGACCGCCAGCACGACGAGGACCTGGCGGAGGACTTCGTCGCGTACATGGGGATGCGCTTCCCGGCCGAGAGCTCGGCGGAGGACCTCGCGTACCACCGCGGGCGTGTCCCGCGCGCCATCACCGAGGGGACCTCGAGGGTGAAGCCGCCGGTGACGCTGGTCAGCGGGTCGGCGAACACCAGCCCGCAGCGCTGACGGCCCGGGCGCTGGTACGCTGGGCGCGCCGTGCGCCTCCTCCGCTCGCTGTGCCTGCTGCTCGCGCTCGCCGCGCCGGCCTGCGCCTCGCATGTGGCTCCCGCTCCTGCTCCGGCAGCTCCGGTCTCTCCGCCCGCCGCCGCAGCGCCTCCTCTTCCCTCACCGCCTGCTCCGCCCGACGTCCGCGCCGAGGCCGCGTCCTGGCGCGCCGCCCACCGCCTCATCGACCTGCACACGCACATCGATTTCACTCCCGAGCACATGGGGACCGCGGTCCGCGTGTTCGACGCGGCCGGGATAGGCGTCGCCGTCAACCTGAGCGGCGGCACGACCACGCACTCCAAGAACCAGGCCTCCGAGTTCGAGCAGGGCAAGAGCTTCGCCGACACCCACTTCCCGCATCGCTTCCTCGAGTACATGAACCTCGACTACGAGGACTGGGACCGGCCGGACTTCGCCGCGCGCGCCGTGGCCCAGGTCGAGGAGGGGGCCCGCCTCGGCGCGGCAGGCTTCAAGGAGTACAAGCGCCTGGGCCTCTACCTGCGCGACGGCCGCGGGAGGCTCATCGCCATCGACGACCCGAAGCTCGATCCCATGTGGCGTCGCCTCGGGGAGCTGGGCATGCCCGTCTCCATCCACGTGGCGGACCCCAGGGCCTTCTGGGAGCCGTACGACGTGCACAACGAGCGCTGGACCGAGCTGAAGGACCACCCGAAGTGGTGGTTCGGCGACCCCGCCAGGTTCCCCCCGCGCATGGAGCTGCTGCGCGCGCTGGAGCGCGTCATCGCACGCCACCCGGAGACGACCTTCGTCTGCGTGCACATGGGCAACAACGCCGAGGATCTGGCGTGGGTCGACGCCCAGCTCGACGCCCACCCCAACATGCGCGTCGACATCGCGGCGCGCGTCCCCGAGTTCGGCCGGCAGGACCCCGAGAAGGTCCGGGCCTTCTTCGTGAAGCACGCCGATCGCATCCTCTTCGCCACCGACTTCCAGGTCTACGACCGGATGACCCTCGGCTCCGGGGGGAGCGGCCCGCCGCCCACGGAGCAGGACGCGCTCCAGTTCTTCGAGAAGCACTGGCGGTTCTTCGAGACGGCGGACCTGCACTTCCCGCACATGACCCCCATCCAGGGGGACTGGACCATCAGCGGGATTCACCTCCCCGCCGACGTGCTGCGAAAGGTGTACTTCGAGAACGCCGAGAAGCTGCTCGCGCGTCCGCTCGCGGCGCTGCGCGGACCGTGACCGACGCCGTCCGCGCCGCCGAGGAGCGGAGCACCGGCCTTCGCCGGGAGCTGGGCGTCGGCGGCCTGGCGCTCGCGCAGATCGCCGGGCAGGTGTGAAGAACGAGCCTCACCCGCCCGGACACACCTGTCGCAACCCGTCCTGCTCTCGTGTGCGCCTTGCCGCGGGAACCGCCGCGGTACGTTCGCTGCAGACAGGCGCGCCCATGAACCGCCACCGCTTGATCCTCGCAGCAGTCGTCTGTGTCACGGGTCTGACCCTCGCGTGCAGCGGGAAGGTCGATGGAGGGGGGGGAGGAGCCGGGGATGGCGGAGGAGGAGGGAGTAGCGGGGGAGGCAGCGGAGGAGGGAGTGGGGGAGGGAGCGGAGGAAGCAGCGGGGGCGGCGGCTCGAGCGCGTGCGACGACTACTTCCGGGCCGTCTACTCAAGCAACTGCCCCGGCACCATCGTGCCCCCCGCGTCCGAGCTCACGCGCATCGAGGCGCGCTTCGATACGCTGTGCGCCGCCGCGCTGACGCTGCCCGGGGTCAGCCTCACGGACGGCACCCTGGAGGCGTGCGTCTCGGCCGTCAAGTCCAGCGGGTGCCAGATCCTGGACCAGGGGGCCGGTCCGTGCGCCTTCGGCCCGGGGACGCTCGGGGCCCAGGCCTCGTGCATCACCGACGATCAGTGCGCCAGCGGCGACTGCTCGGCCGGGGCCGAGGCGCCGGATGGAGGCACGGTGGTGTGCGGCACGTGCGCGGCCACGGTGGGGCTCGGGCAGGCGTGCGGCACCGGCCAGTCGTGCGGCCCCGACGCGACCTGCACCAGCAGCAACGGGGGCCCGTCCACCTGCGTGGCGGTCACCAGCGTCGGAGCGGGCGCGACCTGCGGCCCCACGACGCTGTGCGAAGCCGCGGGCCTGTACTGCAACGCGAGCGGGCAGTGCACGGCCCAGGGCGCGGCCGGCGCGCCGTGCGACGAGGAGAACGCGTGCACCCCGCCGCTGGTCTGTCCGCTGACGGGCACGACCGCCACGTGCGTCAGCCCGGGCGGAGTGGGCGCGAGCTGCAGCGACGACACCGACTGCACGGCGGGCCTCGCCTGCAACGACACGACGCACCAGTGCGCGTCCGCGACCTGGGTCGCGGCGGGTCAGCCCTGCGGCGGCACCGCCCTCTGCCTCGTGGGCGAATGCACGACCACCGGCAACACCGACAGCGGCACGTGCCCGACCGTCATCCCCGACGGCCAGCCCTGCAACCCCGAAGACTCGACGACGACGTGCGACACGTTCGCGCAGTGCACGCAGGGAAAGTGCGTCCTCGGATACGCGACCTGCCCGTGAGCCTCACCGCGCGAGGATGGGCTCGATCTCCTCGACGATCTTCCGGCGCCAGCGCGCGATGTCCGACTCGCCGCGCATCAGGCGCGCGGTCTCGTCGAGCACCTCGTCCAGCGGGGTGAGGACGACGTAGGGGTCGTACGGGCTCGCCGTCCGCGTGACGCCCGGCCCCACCCAGCCCGCCATGAAGGAGCGCTGGCCCTCCACCAGCGCCCGCACCGCCGCGTTCGCGAGGCGGGCCCCGAGCAACCGGTCGAAGGCGGTGGGCGTCCCCCCGCGCACGACGTGACCGAGGACCGTCACGCGCGTGTCGACGTCGGGCAGCGTCCCTGCCACGCGCGCGTCGATGCGCGTCTTCAGGGTCGCGGCGTCGAGCTTCACGCCTTCGGCCTTCACCACCAGGACGCGCCGCTTGCCGGAGTCGCGCGCGTACGCGGCCTCCATGGCCCGGGCCACGCCCTCGACCAGGGTCACGTCGTCGCGCCCCGCCTCGGGCACCAGCACGGCGTCGGCCCCGGAGGCGATGGCCGAGGTCATCGCCAGGTAGCCGCAGTCGCGCCCCATGACCTCGATGAAGAACGTGCGCCGGTGCGCGCTGGCCGTGTCGGCGATGCGGTCGCACGCCTCGACGATGGTGTTGAGCGCGGTGTCGACCCCGATCGACATGGACGTGCAGGCGAGGTCGTTGTCGATGGATGCGGGCAGGCCGGCCACGGCGACGACGTCCGAGAGCGTCCGGGCGCCGGCGAGCGAGCCGTTGCCGCCGATGACGACGAGCGCGTCGATGGCGTGCGCGGCGAGCGTCTCGCGCGCGCGGCGCTGCCCCTCCGCCGTGGGGAAGACCCTCGACCGCGCAGACCCCAGCACCGTCCCCCCGCGTCGCGCCGCCTCGTCGACCGCGTGCAGGTCCAGCGGCCGGACGCGCCCATCGAGCAGCCCCACGTACCCTTCCTCGACGCCGAACAACTCGAGACCGAGGGATGCGCCGACCCGGGCCGCCCCCCGCAGGGCGGCGTTCATGCCGGGCGCATCTCCCCCGCTGGTGAGGAGCGCGAGGCGCGGACCGCGCGAGGAGCGCGAAGAGAGGCTCATCGCGAAATAATACAGGCGCGTGGGGCGAAGGGGTGGCTAGGGTCTCTCTCTCGACAGCGATGCCGTCCCTCCCCCCGCCCCACCTCACCGCGGTGCACGTCGTCGCCCCGCCGGTGCTCGACGGGCGCCTGGACGACGCAGCGTGGCAGGGCATCCCCGCGACCGATGGCTTCACCCAGAAGTCCCCGGTGGAGGGAGTGACCCCCACCGAGCGCACGACGGTCCGCGTGGCGTACGACGACGACGCGCTCTGGGTGGCCGTGGACTGCGAGCAGACCCGCGCCAGGGTCGTGGCCTCCCTCACCCGCCGCGACCGCGAGGTGGAGGCCGACTGGGTGAGCGTCTCGATCGACTCGCGCCGCGACGGCAAGAGCGCCTTCGTCTTCGAGGTCAACGCCGGCGGAGCGCTGCTCGACGGGGTCCGGTTCGACGACAGCAACTTCTCGCTGGACTGGGACGAGAACTGGGACGCCCGCGTCTCGGTGCGGCCGGACGGATGGTCGGCGGAGTACCGCATCCCCTTCCGCATCCTCCGCTACCAGTCGCTCCCCGTGCAGTCGTGGGGGTTCGAGGTCCGGCGCTACATCTCGATGAAGCAGGAGACCGACGAGTGGGCGCTGGTGTCGCGCAGCGCGGGAGGCGAGGTCTCGCACTACGGCAAGCTGGACGGCCTGGTCGGGCTCTCCGCGCGGACGCCGTTCGAGCTGCGCCCGTTCGTCCTCGGCCGCGTGCGACGTCAGGACGCGACCAGCCTCACCGTGCCCACGGTGGGCAACACGACGTTCACCAGCAACCTGCCCGCCGTGACCGACTTCACGCCTTCGGCCGGGGTCGACCTGAAGTGGCACCTCACCCAGGACCTCACGCTCGATGCCACCATCGACCCCGACTTCGCCCAGGTCGAGGCCGACCAGATCGTCCTCAACCTGACCACCTACGAGACGTACTACCCGGAGAAGAGACCCTTCTTCCTGGAGGGCACGGACATCTTCGCGACGCCCGGGCAGCTGCTCTACACGCGCCGCATCGGGCGCGTGCCGCCCGTCCCGACGCTGCGGCTGAACGAGCAGCTCCTCGACGTGCCGCAGCCATCCTTGATCTACGGCGCGAGCAAGCTGACGGGACGCCTCGCGGACGGCTGGACGGTGGGGACCCTGCAGGCCATGACCGCGCCCAACACCGTCCCCGTGCTCACCGCCGACGGCTCGCACGTCCAGCGGGTCGTGGAGCCGCTCTCGGCGTGGAACGTCGTGCGGCTGCGGCGTGACCTCGGGGACCGGGCGTACATCGGCCTGATGGGCACGAACGTGACGCGCGCGGAGGACACCACGAAGTACCCGCTGGTCGCCCCCGGCCAGGCCCTGTGTCCCGCCTCGACCCAGGCCGCGAGGAGCACGACCCTCGTGACGCCCGGGGGGCGCTGCTTCGACGACGCCTACGTCCTGGCGGCCGACTGGCGCTGGCGCTCGCCGGGCGGTGACTGGGCCAGCAACGGGCAGGTCGGCGCGTCGATGCTCGCGCACGGCCCGCCGCGGACCGTGCCCGACGGGACGGTGATCCGCCCGGGCGACCTGGGGACGGGCGTCACGGGATACGTGGGAAAGGAGGGCGGGGAGCACTGGGTGGGCGACGTCTGGGGCGGCTACGCCGACCGGAAGCTCGACATCAACGACATCGGCTTCAATCCGCGCGCGAACCTCATCTACGACGGCGCCGACCTCGAGTACCGGACGCTCGTCCCGTGGTGGAAGCTGCTCGAGACCCACACGCGCCTCGAGTACTTCGACAACCAGAACACCAGCACCCTGCCCATCATCCGCGGCCTCAACCTCAACACCGCCGGCAAGCTCGACAACTTCTGGCGCTACTTCGTCGAGGTGCACTGGCGCCCCACGCACTACGACGACCGTGAGTTCGGCGACGGCGCGGCGCTGGAGCGCGCGGCGTTCGCGGGCGTCGACACACGCGTGGGGACGGACACCACCAAGGCCGTCGCCGTCACCCTGCACGAGCGCTCGGACTCCCTCGCCGATGGGTACAACTTCTACGCGGACGTGGACCTCCTGCTGCGCGTGCTGCCGCAGCTGGACTTCGACCTCGCCCCGGGCTTCACCGCGAACGTCGGCGAGCCGCGGTACGTCGATCCCGGCTCGGTGGCCGGCGAGTACCTCCTCGGTCACCTCGACGCCAAGAGCCTGGGAGGGACGCTGCGCGCGACGTACACGTTCACTCCGCGGCTCACCCTCACCGCCTACGCCCAGCTCTTCCTGGCATCGGGCCACTACACGGGCTTCCTCACCTACCTGTCCAACCCCGAAGGCCCGCGGCCGGTCGTGCGCCTTGCCGATCTCCGGCCCGCCCCTCCCCCGTCCAGCAACCCCGACTTCGAGCAAGGTGCGCTCAACGCCAACGTGGTGCTCCGCTGGGAGTACCGCCTCGGCTCGCTGCTCTATCTGGTGTACACGCGCTCGCAGGTGCCGAACGTGGCCCTCGGCCCCGGCGAGGCCGCGACGCTCGACCTGGGAGCCGCCGGACGCGCCCCGGCGGCGGACGTGGTCATCCTGAAGGTCTCGTACTGGTGGGGCTGAACGAGGGAGCGCGCGATCCCTGATCGCGTTGCCAGCCACGGCACAACCCGCGCACGGATGGCGGGACAATGGCCGCGTTTCAGGACGGCACCCGAGTTGCTCTGGCCGCGTAGCATGGGGTCGATGACGCATCGCAGGCTCGGGGCAGTGGTGGCCGTGACGGTTCTCTGGGCCTGCGGAGGGGTCACCTCCGGTGTTTCCGGGGACGCGGGCGCGGACCACTCCAGCTCGTCGAGCTCCGGCAGCTCGGGCGGGTCGAGCGGCTCGAGCGGCAGCTCGGGCTCGAGCAGCGGGTCGAGCAGCGGGTCCTCCAGCGGGTCCAGCAGCGGCTCGAGCAGCGGGTCCTCGAGCGGGAGCTCCAGCAACAGCTCGTCGGGCGGGGGAGACGCGGGGCGCGTCCCGACCAACCACCGTCCGAACGATGCCCAGTGCGCGACCACGCCCCCGCCGGGTGACTGCCTGGCGAACGCCCCGGGCAGCTGCCAGAGCGACAGCAGCTGTACGTCCGGGACCAACGGGCGGTGCGTCGAGTCGGGCGGAGGCGCGCTCGAGTGCAGCTGCACCTACGACACGTGCGTGCAGGACACCGACTGCCCCGCGGGCAACACCTGCGCGTGCCACGGCTCTGCGTACACGGGCGGGGCCGGCAACACGTGCGTGCCGGGCAACTGCCGCGTGGACGCGGACTGCGGGACCGACGGCTACTGCTCGCCCGCGTACAACACGCACTCGTGCGGCGGCGTCGCCGGCTACTACTGCCACACCCCGAAGGACACGTGCCTCGACGACAGCGACTGCACGTCGTCGCAGAGCGGACCGCAGGTGTGCACCTACTCCACGGCCGCCGGTCACTGGGCCTGCGCCGCACAGGAGCTCTGCGGCTAGAACGCATCGCGTTCTCTTCGTTGATTCCGAGGCCAGGAGCCCGTCCCGGGTTTCCCGCCCCTCTCTTTCCCCTGTCCGCGCCGCTCGCCGTGCACGCTCCGTCGCGCGCGGGGACTCCTTCCCTGCCAGCGGAGAGCGGCGCAGCCTCCTTCGCGCCGGAATCACCGGAGTTTCTCGGACGAGACCCACCCACGAAGAAGAGGGGGGACGACTACCGCCCTGACGCGGGTGGGCGCGGAGCGCTGGCGGCGCTCGAAGGCGCGCTGGACGGAGCGGGGGCGCCCGAGGCCGACGGCATCGGCGCACCCGCCACCCCTGCGGTCGTCAGCTCGAGCGGCAGCATGACGCTCGCCAGCGGCCCGGGGTTCTTGGGCAGCTCCATGCTCTTGACCACCTGGAGGATGCACTTGGCCGTGCCGACGTCGGGGACGTTCTGGTCGGCGGGCGACGCGGAGGTCACCTTCCCCATGGGGTCGACCATCATCTTGATGGCGAGCTTGCCCTCCATGTCCGGCTTGGTCTCGAGGCCCTTCTTGTAGCACTCGACCATCGCCGGGGTGGCGTCGACCAGGGCCTTCGCCACGTCCTCCGGCTTCAGGGTGCCGATGATCTGCGGCTCGCCGAACGGGCGCACCTGGGGCGGCCCGTTGCCCTTCGACGGCAGGATGGGCCCCTCCAGCACCTTGGCCAGGTCGCAGTTGAAGATGTCCACGCCGTTGGCCGTGTCGCGCAGCAGCTTCGCGCGATCGGCGGACGTCCCGAGCTGCCGGAGCGCGGTCCCCAGCTCCTTGGTGCGCGGGCTCTTCGCGCCCGTGTCGATCCAGTCCTCGAGCTTCTTCAGCCGCGCGTCGTCGTCCAGCTCGCCCAGGTGGGCGAAGGCGACCGTCGAGCAGAGGTGCTGGACGTCCCCGCGGTACTCCCCCTCGGCGCCCAGCTTCTCGTAGGTCGTGACCATGGGGCACGAGCTGACCCCCACCATCCCCGCCTCGGTCTTCAGGCGCTTCGCCCGATCGGGGAGCTTGGCGTCGCTCAGCGTCGAGAAGAACTCGTTGCCCTCGGGGGTGCCCAGGTGCTGGCGAATGTACGTCGTCACCTTGGAGAGGTCGTGCGCCATGGTGAAGCCGGACAGCGCCTCGGCGTCGCACACCGTCTGGATGTCCCGCTTGTACGACGTCCCCAGCAGCTTCCAGGCGACGACGCCGAAGACCATCACCCCGCCGACCAGGACCCAGACCCGCAGGTCGGTCACCCACCCGCCACCCTCGGCGGCAGCGGCGGAGACGGGGGCCTTGCTGCTCGCGCTGGCCGCCTTCTTCTTCGCCGGCTTCTTCGGGGTGTGCTTCTCGGTGGACCTCTCCTCTGCCATGTTCGCGACCGGGAGATAGCACCCGCGTGCGGGCCCGGTCGAGGCGTAGGCGAGAAACTTGGCCACCCGCACGGGCCGGTGCGAATCGTCGGGCATGACGCAGGCCCTGGGAACGTCGTGTTGCGTGTGCGGGGCGAGCGATGCCCGTGCCCTGGTCGACATCGTGCTCCGCGGCGGCGCCCGGGCGACGCTCTGTGGCTCCCACGCGCTGATGCACCGCCGGTCCACCACCCAGGCATCGTCCGAGGTCGAGCTGCGGCGGCTGCTGCGAGACCGCCGCGGTCGCCGTGACCGGCGCGAGGACGCCGACGAGCTCGGCGCGGCCCTGAACGCGGCGTTCAACGGCGACAAGCGAGGGGCCGACCGGCGACGCGCCTCGTAGCGCCCCCGATATGCTCGACCCCTCGGCCACGTTGCCCACCGAGCGAGGGAAATACGAGGTCCGGGCCTACCGGAGGCCGACGGGTGATGTATAGGCTTCTCGCAGGAGGCGGAGCGGGATGGCGCTTTACTTGGTCACGGGCGGAGCCGGGTTCATCGGCTCCTCGATCGCCGAGGCGCTGCTGGCGGCCGGCGACACGGTCCGCATCCTCGACGACTTCTCCAGCGGACGTCGCGAGAACCTGCAGACCCTCCCCGGCCGGTACGAGCTGATCGAGGGCACCATCGTCGATCCCGAGACGGTCGCGCGCGCCGTGCGCGGGGTCGAGGTCATCTTCCACGAGGCGGCCATCCCCAGCGTCTTCCGCTCGGTGCAGGAGCCCCAGGCGACCATGCTGGCGGGTGTGCAGGGCACGACGGTGGTGCTCGACGCCGCCCGGCACGCGGGCGTCCGCCGGTGCGTGTTCGCGGCCAGCTCCTCGGCCTACGGCGAGACCCCGACCCTCCCCAAGGTGGAGACCATGGCGCCGCAGCCGCTCTCCCCCTACGCCGTGAGCAAGCTGACCTGCGAGCAGCTGATGCGCGTGTTCGCCAGCCTCTACCCCATCGAGACAGTGAGCCTGCGCTACTTCAACATCTTCGGTCCGCGGCAGGATCCCAAGAGCGAGTACGCCGCCGTGGTCCCCAAGTTCGTCACCGCGGCGCTGCGCAAGGAGCGCCCGGTGGTCTTCGGCGACGGCGAGCAGACCCGCGACTTCTGCTTCATCGAGAACGCCGTGCGCGCCAACCTCCTGGCCGCCAGCGCGCCGCGCAAGCTGAAGGGCGAGGTGGTCAACATCGCCTGCGGCCAGCGGACCTCGCTCAACCAGCTCCTCGGCTACGTGGGCGAGCTGGTCGGGGTCCGCCTCGACCCCGAGTACCGCCCCCCGCGCGCGGGGGACGTGCGCGACTCCCTGGCCGACGTGACCGCCGCGCACCAGCTCATCGGCTACGAGCCCCGGGTGGACGTGCGCGAGGGGCTGAAGCGCACCATCGAGGCGTTCCGGGCGGCGAGGGCGTAGCGAAGGGGCCCCCCCGGCCGATCCTTTGCGATTGTGTGGAGACCGGGTTGATCGTCCCTTTCCGGGTCACCGAGGCGTGCCTAGCCTGAGGGGCGATGTCGCTCCCCGCCGGCCCCTCCACACCTCCCGCCATCCAGGTCCTGCGCTGGATACGCACCCCGTTCCGCGTCCTCGACCACTGCCATGCGAAGTTCGGGGACAACTTCACCCTGCGCCTGCCGCAGATGCCCCGCGGCATCGTCATCGTCTCCGATCCGCTGGCGGTGAAGGACGTCTTCGGGCTGGGACCCGACGAGGGGCACGCCGGGAAGGCCAACTTCGTCCTCAAGCCCGTCGTGGGAGAGCACTCGCTCCTGCTCCTCGACGGCGCCGAGCACCTGCGCCAGAGGAAGATGATCCTGCCCGCGTTCCACGGGGAGCGCATGCACGCCTACGGGCGCACCATGCTCGAGGCGACCCACGACTCGATCGACACGTGGCCCCTCGGGCGAGCCTTCCCCGTGCACAAGCCCATGCAGGCCATCACGCTGCAGGTGATCCTCCGCACCGTCTTCGGCGTCGAAGAGGGCCCCCGCTTCGCCGAGCTGGCGGAGTCGCTGCGGCGGATGCTCGACGCCACCGCCAACCCCATGCTCCTCTTTCCGTTCCTCCAGAAGGACCTGGGGCCGCTCAGCCCGTGGGGACGCTTCCTGCGCAACGCCCGACGCGCCGGGGAGATCCTCCGCGCGGAGATCCGCCGCGGTCGCGAGAAGGGCACGGACGGGCGCACCGACGTGCTGGCGATGATGCTCGACGCCCGCGACGAAAAGGGGCAGCCCCTCAGCGAGGACGAGGTGCACGACGAGCTCATCACGCTGCTCGTCGCCGGCCACGAGACGACCGCCACCGCGCTGGCCTGGACTCTTCGCTGGCTGCTGCCCGATCGCCCGCTCCTCGGACGTCTGCGGGAGGAGATCGCGTCGGCCGAGGGCGACCCTCAGCGCCTGGCGAAGCTGCCGCTGCTCGACGGGACCGTGAAGGAGGCGCTCCGGCTCCAGCCGGTCATTCCCATGGTGGGACGCGTCCTGCAGAAGCCCATGACCATCGGCGGCCTGGACCTGGAGGCAGGGACGGTCGTGGCTCCGGCGATCTACCTGGTGCACCGGCGCCCATCGCTCTACCCCGATCCGGCGCGCTTCCACCCCGAGCGCTTCCTCGACTTCAAGCCGGCGGCGTGGGAGTGGCTGCCCTTCGGCGGCGGCCTGCGCAAGTGCGTGGGCGCCTCCTTTGCCCTCTACGAGATGAAGATGGTGCTGGGGGCGCTCCTGCCCCGCGTCGAGATGCGCCTGGCCACGGACCGGATCCGGAACGTGCGAAGGGCCATCACCATCACGCCCGAGGGCGGGCTCCCCGTCGTGGTGCAGGGCAAGCGATCTCGTGTGTGGGGCTCGAAGGCGGCGTAGCCTCGCGGCTCGCTCCCGCGAAGATCGAACGAGGACGTTGTCTACGCTTGGGGAATCGAAGGTCTTCCCAAGCGGCCCGCACTTACCTATTGTTCGCGCCGAATCGAGGAGATCTCATGCGGACCAATCACGTTTCGAAGGCACTTGTCGCGGCGTTCATGCTGGGTGCGTCGTTTGCTGCAATCGGCTGCCACGCCCAGGCCCAGGTGGCTGTTGCTCCGCCCCCGCCTCCGCCTCCTCCTCCCCCCCCTCCCCCGCCGCCTCCGCCCCCGCCGCCCCCGCCGCCTGCCCCGGCGCTCATCGGCGCGCAGCTCGACATCCCCGGCGAGATCGAGTTCGACTCGGGCGCGGCGACCATCAAGGACACGGCCAACTCGCAGGCCGTGCTCAACGCCGCGCTGAAGGCCCTGTCGACGTTCCCGAACATCACCAAGGTCCGGATCGAGGGGCACACCGACAGCGACGGCACCGCGGCGCTCAACCTGTCGCTCAGCGAGAAGCGCGCGAACGCGGTCATCGCGTGGCTCACCCAGAAGGGCATCGACGCCAAGCGCCTTCACGGCGTGGGCTGCGGCTCGAAGGACCCGCTGGTCCCCAACACCTCGCCGGAGAACAAGCAGAAGAACCGGCGCACGGAGTTCGACGTCGAGGAGATCGACGGCAAGAAGCCCACCGGCTACACCGACGCCTGCGCGCCGAACCCCGCCAAGCACTGACGCCCGGCCACGGAGCCGCTACCGGGGAGACGTGGGAGGAGAGGCCTCTCACTCTCCCTGCGAGCTCCCCGAGGGCGCGGCCAGCGTGCTGACCTCGGACGACTGGACGGAGCGGGGCGCGATGGTCCCGTGGAGCCAGTCGAAGAGCGGGATGGTCACGTTGAAGTTCCACCGCTGCATGAGGCGCGGGTCGTGGTGTCGCGCATGATGGGCGCGGAGGACCCGCACGAGCGCGAGGCGCCCCACGAAGCTGTCCCGCGGCAGGTGGTAGGACAGGTGCGACAGCTCGTAGCCGACCATGTAGAGCCCGCCCGTGAGCAGCACGAGCCAGCCCGTGTTCGGCGTGACGAGCCACCCGACCAGCGCGGCGAAGGGCATCAGCGAGATCACGATGCCGAGGACGCCGGCGGCCGGGATCAGCACGAGCCGTAGCTCGCGCCAGTCGCGGATGTCCATGTCGCCCTCGACGTAGACGACGTGATGCTCGGGGGTGTGCTTGCGGTAGAGGACCTCGAACGGCTTGCGCGCGCGATGGAGCACGTCGCGGTGGGCACGCCACTCGAAGCCGTTCGACAGCAGGAAGATGGCAGGAATCGTCAGGAGCTCGAGCGCGTGCACGCGGTGAAGCTCGAACGCGGCGAGCACGAGAAGTGCGAGGCCGATGCCCGTGGTCGCGGCGAGGTGGAGCCAGGGGTTGTAGGCCGGCGGGATCCCGGCGAGCAGGCGGTCGCGGACGCGCTGACGGATCGATTCGCTCTCGAAGGGAGACGCGTTGGGGCTCACGGGTGGCACTATGCGTTCTGCAATAGCAGAACGCAACCGCTCGCCGTCACCGGGCTGTTGCACGTTTGAAGTGACACCCCAGATTCCACGTCGCCGTGTCGATGAGGGCGCTGGCGCCCGTCACCGGGCCGTTGCAAGAGGATGTTTCCCCCATGCTCCGCTTTCCATCGAAGTTTCTCGGCCTTGGCACCTGCGCCGTACTCGCGGCAGTCATCGTCGCTGCCTGTGGCGGGAAGGCCGACCAGGCCGCCGGCGACGATGCCGGTGGGGAGGTCGAATCGGGAGCCGTCGAGGACGCCAGCCCCGAGACGGGTTCCGAGGCCGAGGCCGCAACCTCGACCGACGGCACCCCGACCTACACCTCGACCTGCACGCCGCTCACGGACCAGGTCGGGACGGCGCTCAACTCCAAGCACGGCCGGCTGGATGGCTACCTGGCCTATGTCCTTCCGCAGGGCGGCGCTGCCTCCTGCAACGGGGACGACAGCCATGTGCACCTCCAGGTGCGGATGAAGGGCGACATCTACGACGTGGCCGTCGACATCGGGACGTTCACGGGCGACTCCAACCTCTACGAGGCGGACATGCCGCTGCCAGAGGGTGCGTGGTCCGAAGGCTGGCACAACGTCGGTCTGAGCTACACGCAGCTGGGGTTGCATTCCTCCCAGTTCACCCCCGAGGACCCGACGACCCTCGGTCAGAAGATCCAGAGTGAGCTGGCCAACGCGAACCACATCTCGATCTTCGGCGACTCCTATCCGCAGGGGAACGGCTGCCACGACGTGCACTACGAGAACGGGACGGAGGATGGCGCGCTCGTCATCGATCCGCTGTCGCCGAGCGCACACATCATGTTCTTCCGGTTCTCGACGCAGAGCTTCTGAGCGAAGAACCCGCGAAAGCCCTCCCTCACACGGGCCTACCCTGGTACCCGTTCACCTGGCGCGTGAGCCGTCCGGAAGGCCGAGGGCTACTCTTGTCCGGTGAGCCACCCGTCTTCCGTCCGGCTGCTGCGCGTCGCCGGCCGTGTCCCTCCCGGACACGACTCCCGTGCAGCAACGCCCACCGACGGGCCGACGGACGCCGACCTCGCCCGGCTGGCCCGCGACAGAGACCCACGGGCAGCGACGCTGGTGTGGGACCGGTATTCGGGGATGGTACGGGCCGTCCTGTTCCGGGCGGTCGGGCCGACCCACGACGTCGAGGACCTCGTCCAGGACGTCTTCATCGGCTTCTTCCGGAACGTGGGCACGCTCCGCGATCTGTCGTCCCTTCGTCCTTTCCTCGTCGGCATCGCGCTGCGCACCGCGCGCTCCGCCCTGCGGAAGAAGCGCGTGAGGCGGTGGTTGCACCTGTCCAATGACGGCCAGGTCCCGGAGGTCGCCGCCGAGGACGGCGACCCGCGCACCCGCGAGGCGCTGCGGCGGCTCTACTCCATCCTCGACGAGCTCCCCGACCGCGAGCGGCTCGCCTTCGTCCTGCGCCACGCCGAGGGTCACGAGCTGACCGAGGCCGCCGAGGCGCTCGGGGTGTCACTGGCCACGGTCAAGCGGATGCTTCAGCGCGCCGACGCCCACGTCCAGCAGCGCGCCAGGGAGGACGACCTGCTCTGCGAGTGGTCGGCCGGGAGGGAAGACCATGAGTGACGCGCGGTCCGGTGCAGCCCGTAGCGACGAGCGGCTCGTCGAGCGGCTGGGCGAGCGCGTGCGGGCGGCGACGCCCACGGCGTCGCTGCAGCAGCACCTCGAGGGTCGCGCGCGCCTCATCGCGGCGGTCGAGAAGATGCGCAGGCCGTCGCGTGCGCGTCCAGCGCTGGTGGCCTTCGCCTTCGCCGCAGCATCGGCTGCGGTCGTGCTGCTCGTGCTGCGGCTCCGCGCGGGGCGTGAGGCGCCGCCCATCGCTTGGCACGTGGAGAACGGCGCCGCGAGCGCGCAGGGCTACGTGAGCATCCCCCCGACCTCGCCCAGTGCGCGCCTGGTCTTCGCCGACGGCAGCGACGTGTCGCTCGCGCCCGGCTCGCGAGGTCGCGTGGCGGCGACCACGGCGGTGGGCGCCGAGGTGGTCCTCGAGCAGGGGCGCGCGCGGGTGCACGTGCAGCATCAGGAGCGCACGCGGTGGCTGGTCGACGCGGGGCCGTTCGCCGTGCACGTGACGGGGACGGAGTTCCTGGTGGCGTGGGCGGCAGACGCGGAGACGCTCGACGTGTGGATGGGCTCCGGGCGCGTCGAGGTCACGGGCCCGGTGCTGGGCGACGCGCTCTCGCTCTCGGCAGGACAGCACCTGCATGCCCGGCTGCGCGACGGGACGGTGCAGCTCGACACCCAGCAGGAGCCGGCCGACGCCGTGGCTCCCGTCGTCACGGGGGCCCTCGCGCCTCCGGCCGCCCCTGCGGACTCGACGCTGGTCGTCCCGGACATCGACCTGAACAGCCAGGTCCAGCGCCCGCCGGCTCCGTCCGGCCCCACGTGGTCCAAGCTGGTGAGCACCGGGGACTTCGCGCGGGTGCTGCGCGAGGCGGATGCAGAGGGGGTCGGCCATGCGCTCGCCTCGCGGCCGCTGGGCGAGCTGCAGGCGCTGGGGGACGCGGCTCGCTACTCGGGCAACCCGGCCCTCGCGCGTCGCGCTTACTCGGCAGTGCGCGCCCGCTTCCCGTCGAGCGGAGAGGCGCACACGGCGGCGTTCCTGCTCGGGCGGATCGCCGAGGAGCAAGAACACTCCAGCGCAGACGCGTCGCGCTGGTACGATGCCTACCTGTCGGAGGCGCCGGGCGGCGCGTTCGCAGGTGACGCCCTGGGACGAAAGATGGTGCTCGTGTCCAAGTCGCAGGGGCGTGACGCAGCGCGACCGTTCGCCGCGCGGTACCTGCAGCGGTTCCCCGGCGGACCCTATGCAGCCGCCGCCCGCGATCTCGCACCATGAGGCCGTCCTTCGGCGTCGCGACGCTCGCGACGCTGGCCTGCGTCCTGGGCGCAGCGACGGCGGACGCGGACGCCTCGCGGGTGGTCATCGTGCGCGACCGGAGTGCGGATCCGGTCGTCGATCGGGCGGAGGTCCGGCTCGCCGCCGAGCTCCGGGCGGCTGGTTTCGCCGTGGAGGAGCATGTCGTCGAGGGCGACGACGACGCGCGCAAGGTGGTCGAAGACCCCGCGGAGGGGGGTCCGTTCGCGACCGTCCTGCTGCGCCGCGCGGGCGCCCGGGCCGCCACGGACGTCTGGGTGGCGGACCACGTCACGCACAAGACGGTGGTCCGTCGCATGGGTTCGCGGGGGGTGAGCGACGCGGCCGCGCGCGCTCTTGCCCTGCGGGTGGTCGAGCTGATGCGCGCGAGCCTCGTCGAGGGACTGGTCCTGCCGCCTTCGGACGAGGACCTCCCTCCGCCTCCTTCGCCCCCCTCGCCGGCATCGCCTCCCCCACCGTCGTCCCCTGGCTTGCCTCCCGACGTGGGGGCATGGACCCGCGACGCCCTGCGCGGTCCTCTTCCCGATCATCCTCACCGTGTCCGTCTTGCTCTCGGCGTCGCGGGCGCATTCGGTGGCCCCGACGTAGGGGTGGCGGTCGCTCCGGAGCTGCACGTTGCCTGGGTCCCGGTCAGGCCGTGGTCCATCGGGGTGGTGGCGGTGGGACCGGGATTCGGCGCCCACGTCACTGCGGCGGAGGGAACTGCCAACCTGCGGCAGGAGCTGGCGCTGGCCGAAGTCGCGCTCGAGCCTCCCGCTGCCGGGGTGGTGTCGGGCTCCGTCGCGCTCGGCGCTGGCGCATACCACCTCTCGGCGACCGGAGACGCGGCGCCGCCCTACACCAGCGGGCACGACGACGCATGGTCTGCGCTCCTGTCGGCCGGAGCAAGCTTGCGTGTCCATCTCTCGGGCACGGCGTCGATGGTGCTCGACGCGCGCGAGGTGGTGGCGTTGCCTAGACCGGTGGTGCTGTTCGCCGCGCAGCGCGTGGCGGCCACGATGCATCCGGGCACGCTGGGCGGCGTGTCCCTGGCGGTGGACCTATGAGCCGGCTCGGGTGGGCGCTCGGCGTCGCCGGCGCGACGTACCTGGCGCTCGCACCCCTGGCGTGCGGCGACGTGGTGGCGCGCCCCATCGGCGCCGCGACGGACGAGGAGGGCGGGGACGTCGCGGCGAGCGACAGCGGAGCGGGGCTCGACGGCAACGGCGGCAAGGGCGACGCCGACGGCTCCGACTTCTGCAGTGGTCAGGGCCCGATTCCGCTCCCTGGAACCGATCAGTGCACCGGCGACCTCGCCCACCTCTTCCGCTTTGCGGCGTGCGCCTGCGACTCACTGGCCGTCTCGGGCATCCTCGCCACCGACTCCTTCGATTCGACCACCGACGGCGGCGCCGGGGGCAGCGCCGCATCGATCGCCGCCAACGGCGAGGTCGCGACCAACGCGCAGGCGAGCGTGGCCGGATCCGTCTGGGCGGGTGGTCAGGGCCTGTCCGGCGGCACGCCCGCGGTCTCCATCTCCTCGCCCGGAGGGGTGACGAGCACGATCGCGCTCGACATCGAGTCTGGCGGAGACGTGGATGTGAGCGGGACGTTCCTCGTGGGCGGCGCCGTCTACGCCGATGGCAACGTGATCCTGGACGCCGGGAGCCTGTCGGTCGTGGGTAGCGTCGACGTACCCGCCGGCGACTCGGCCAGCGGCGTCACCGCGGGCGGCGGCGTGACCCACGGCCCGGTCCAGATCACGCCGCCCTGCGACTGCTCGAGCCCCATGCCCATCGCGACGTTCGTCGCCGCCCATGCGACCGCCAACGACGACGTGCTCATCGGCCTGACGACGAGCGGCCTGGATGACCCTCCGTCCACGGTCACCCTGCCTTGCGGGCAGTACTATGTGGACGGCATCCAGGGCGGGAGCGTGACCATCGACGTCACCGGCCGCGTCGCGCTCTTCGTCGACGGCGACATGAAGGTGGACCAGGGGCTCACCGTCGCGCTGGCTCCGGGAGCCGAGCTCGACCTCTTCGTCGCCGGCAACGTCGAGCTCCAGACCGGTGTCTCGCTCGGAGACTCCAACTCCCCGGCGCGCGTGCGGCTGTACGTGGGAGGCACGACGTTCACGCTGTCCGCGAACGCGCCCGAGGTGGGCGCGAACATCTACGCACCCAACGCCGACGTGCAGTTCTCCAGTGACTTCACGATGTGGGGGGCCATCTTCGCCCAGAGCTTGCAGTTCTCGGGGAACTTCAGCATCCACTACGACACCTCGGTGCTGGCGACGCCCGGTTGCACGCCGCCAGGGACGAGCTGCACGACCTGCGACGACTGCTCTGGCTCCACGCCGGCCTGCAAATCGGGGACGTGCAGTGCCTGTACGTCGACGGCGGACTGCTGCGCGCCGCTCGAGTGCGACCCTGGGACCGGGCGGTGTCAGTTGCCGCTGGAGTGAGCGCGAAACGGTAGAGCTCTCGCGCGATTACTGTTCGCGCGAGGCGCCGGGGAGCCACTATCCTGGCCTCCCGTGCGGCTCTGCGCCTTTCTCTCCATTGCCCTCGCAGCAACGGCTTGCCATGGTCGTGCCGCGAGCACGGACGCCGGTCCGGCGTCGGTCGCCCCCGTCGACTCCAGCGCACCCAAGAAGCCGCCGCCCCTCCGCGCGGCTCACCCTGGCGCGCCTGCTCTCCCTGATCTCCCTGCGCTCGGGGCGCACGAGCCCCCAGCCACCCTGCCGGCCGACGCCGACCTGAGCGGTAGCCCCTGCCACGCCGTGTGGACTGGCTCCGAGGCTGCCCCGCTGGCGTGCGCCCGGTCGCTCCTCTTCGGGTCGGACCAGGGCGGCGGCGCCGCCCCCCTCGTGGCGCGCAAGCTGCTCTCGCGTGACGCGGCGACCCTCCCTGCGGTCGTCGACCACCGTCTCGATGGCACGGAGGGACCCGTGCGAAATCAGGGCAGCGTGCCCGCCTGCACCGCCTTCGCCACGGCGGCGGCCATCGACCATGCGCTGGCGCGCTGGAGCGGCGGCAACCCGTCGGTCAGCGTGATGCAGATCTGGTCCCGCTACCACTCCCCCGAGATCGAGACGTCGCTCACCTCGAACGTGGGTCTGCCGCTCGGCCCCGAACAGCAGTGGCCCTTCCGTCCCAACGAGGCCATCTCCTGGGTCCCCTGCAGCGAGTTCCCGCGACCGCCGCGCGCGGGCTGCGGTCTTGCCGTGGACGGGAGCCATGCCCGGGCCGTCGTGGCCACCCCCGTGGGAGAGTTCACCGAGGTCGAGTACCTGGGGACGTCGGCGGACACGGGCATGCTGCAGTCGAAGCTCGCGGCGGGTCAGGACGTGATGATCACGATGGAGCTGCCCACGACCTTCGTCCCCAAGGGGCGTGCCGGGGCGCGCTACATCCCGAACTACACCAAGTCCGCCGGTCCCGACGCGGGGCACGCCATGGTCCTCGCAGGGTACGCCCGCCTTCCGCACGGGGCGTACTTCCTCCTCCACAACAGCTGGGGTACGGGCTGGGGCGACGGCGGCTACGCGTGGATCCACGAGGCGACGCTCCGCCAGTGGGTGCGCTCCATCGTGGCGGTCGACGCCGAGCCCGTCGAGCGCGGCGCCGCGAGCCGCCCGCGCCCCAGCCGTGCGGCGACGACCTGCGCAGGCACTCTCGTCCCCGACAGCATCCGCGCCACCTGCGCGCCACCTTGCCCCGATCACAGCCCGCGTCACGACGGCGTCTGCCCCGTCGCCGGGCAGTGTCCGGCCGGCTTCGTGAACCTGACCGGCGCCTGCCTGCTCGCTGCGCCCAGCACGAGCGGGCGCGATCCGGACAGCGATGTCTCCTGGACGTGTGGTCCAGGCGGTTGCAGCTACGACGTGCCGCGCGCCAGTGATCCTGCGTGCACGGGCGCGCGCTGCCGTACCTCGTGCCCCGCGCCCGACTTCATCCTCGCCAGGATGGGCGACGCGCTCGTCTGCGTGGAGTGAGTTCTACGGCGAGTCGGGCCCCTGGCCCGTCTGGAGAACGGGATCGCATCCAGGGGAGCCGACGCGCACGCAGGCCGCCGAGGCGGTGGGCGAGACCGTCGGCGTCGTGAAGGCCTGGCCGAAGGAGAAGAGGAATGCGTACGGCGGGATGGGGCTCCCGGTCGACGGGTCGAGCGGCCGGATGATGGGGAAGCCGATGTCGGCGCGGAACACGGTGCGATCGAGCCACGGGAAGAGAGCTCTCAGGCCGACGCCCACCGACTGGTACGGCCGGAACTGCGACGAGGCCGAGTAGGCGTCGCCCACGTCGTAGAAGCCGACGCCGGCGAGCTCGCAGGAGAGGATCTCCACCGGTCTCGTGCGCGCCTCGACGTTGTAGGCGAGCACGTTGGAGCCGACGAAGAAGTTGGTGGGAAAGCCGCGCGCGCGGTCGTCTCCGCCCAGGAACTCAGTCTGGTTGAGGTAGTTCCTCCACCGGTAGAGGAACGTCCCGTCGAGGACGATGCGCCCCAGGCCGGCGATGGTGGGGGTGACCAGGTGCGCCGTGGGCTGGAGTGCGGCGTCGGCGATGCGCTGTCCCTGGGAGATCTGCGGCTCCGTGTTGGACTGGAACGCGACGCGGAAGAGCCCATCGCGCAGGGCCCAGGTGTACTGGGCCGCGCCGTACAGGCCGATGACGTCGCGCGAGGCCCCGAGCGCGCGGAGGCTGGGGAAGACGCGCAGGACCACGTCGTGCCCGAGCCGGTAGTCCTCTTGCAGCGCGAGCGTGTCGAAGTCGACCACGCGAACGAAGCGCATGCGGTAGGTGTGGTACTGGAGCGACGGGCCGACGCGCGTGTCGCTGATGGGGACCTCCTGCGAGATGAAGTCCGCGGTGGTCTGGGGGTCGGTCGAGGCAGGCGGGTTGACCTGATACACGGCGCGGTTGATGGTCGCCGCGAGGGTGAAGTCGTGGTTCACGTCCCACCCGAAGGACCGGGTGAGCTCGTAGCTCGTCGCGTAGAAGCGCGTGCGGTACTGGAACGGCAGCTTGCAGGCTGCGGGCGGAGGGCTGGCGGCCCCGGCGCACTGAGGGTCGACGTAGCTGGAGAGCTGGGCGTTCACGTAGCGACGCGAGACGACGTCCTGCCATGCCACCAGCGCGTCCCAGGCCCACTCGGTCTGACCGGAGAACAGCGGCTGCCCGGCGACGAGCTGCCCGTAGGTGCCCTCCGGCGCGCCGGTCTGGAAGTTCACCATCACGTTGGCGTTGGTGGCGACGGTGACCCGCGAGTCTCCCAGCCGCGGGACGAAGTAGCCGATTCCCAGCGTGTAGGCGCTCGGCTCGTACACGAACAGGCCAGAGACGATCTGGTGGGTCCCGAGGAAGTTGGTCTCGGCGGGGTTGAGCACGAACTGATCCAGCCCTCCCGAGTCCCCGACCACACCCCAGTTGAGCCGCAGGCTCCACACGTCCTTGGTGATGACCACGAGCACGACCCGGTCGGGCGAGCTCCCGACAGCCGCCACCACCAGCACCGCCGAGAGCTGAGGCACGCCCGGCAGGCGTCGCAGGTTCCGGATGCTGTCGTCGACCAGGGCCTGCTGGTAGCGACCTCCCTCGCGGAGGAGCACCTCCTGCCGGACGACCGCCTCGCGCGTCGTCACGTGGAACACGTTGAGCCAGCGCGGGAGGACGTCGCGCTGCTCGAACGGTGGCAGCGGAACGACGTCGATGCGCTCGATGAGCTTCCCTTCGGGGACGGGATCCACCACGAGATGCTGATCCCGCAGCACCTCGCCTATCGTCTCCTGCTCGTAGGTGGAGAAGACCTTGGCGCGCTCTGCTGCAGGCGGGGCTCCCTGTCCCTGGGCGTGCGAAGATGTCGCCAGGAGACCCACCAGAACGGCGGTCTTCACCCAGCGCGTTCTCTTCATGATGATGTCATGCGGGCAGCGGCCGTTTCTAGCGCACCTGAAATCCGATGGTACATCTAGCCTGAGGCTCATGCGCACTCTCGCCGCCAGGCTGTTGACTGTACTCGCTGGTGCTGCCGTCCTCGCTGGGTGTTTCACGAGCACGAACAATCACGGGACCTCCGACGGGGGCCTCAACTTCGACGCGGGGCTCGACGCGGGGCTGAACTTCCCGGAGACGGGCGGACAGGACGCGACGCCCTCCGATTCAGGCGAGGATGGTGGAAAGGACGGAGGGCAGGACGCGAGCTCTTCGGGGACGTTCTCGACCGCGCCCGTGAGCTTCGGTCTCGCGGACTGCGGCGGGCAGCCGAGCCCCGCGACCAAGAACTACACCTTCACCAACACGGGACCCCTGGCGGTGAACTGGTCGGCCACGGTCGGGACCCCCGTCTTCGCGATCCAGGGGCCCGCCTCGGGCACCGTCGCACCGGGCGAGCAGGGGTCGATCACGGTCGGCGTCACATCCATCCCCACCACCTCCACTGCGGGCACCCCGCTCACCGATACGCTCACCCTCACGACCAACGTGCCGGGATACACCACAGTGCTCGTTCCGCTGACGGTGACGCCCCAGGGTGGCACCCTCACGGTGTCTTCTGCCCCTGGCTTCGGCTCGGTCACGGTGGCGACGACCGACACCCAGCCCGTCACCCTCCAGAACGTCGGCAACGCCCCCGTACAGATCACCCTTGGCGCGCCGACCGATCCGCAGTTCGCGGTGACCTACACCGGGGCACCCGCCGCGGCCACGATCGCTGCGGGTGCTTCGCTCGCGGGCGGTAGCGCGACCTTCACGCCGACAGCGGCCGGCGCGGCCAGCGCCACCGCAGCCATCCAGGTCACCGGGGCCGTGTGTGGCAACTCGGCGACGTCCATCGCGCTCAGCGGGACAGGCACCGCGGCGCCGCTCAGCGTCGGCCCGAGCCCGCTCAACTTCAGCACCGTCACCTGCGGCCAGACTGCGGCTGCGCAGGCGATCACGCTCAAGAACGCCAGTGCCAACCCCATCGCCTACACCACAGCGCTGGGAAAGGGCACGAGCTCGCCCTACACGCTCAGCGCGCCGACCGGCACGGTGCCCGCCAACGGGCAGACGGTCGTCAACGTCACCCCCGCGCAGGTTCCCCTGGCCGCGAACCTGACGGCCGGCTTCTACAACGACACGCTCACGGTCACCGGCCAGGGCCAGCCTGCCGTGGTCATCCCCCTCCAGGAGTCGGCGGGCGGCGCCATCCTGACGCTGAACATGGCAAACTCGAACTTCGGCAACGTGTCGAACACGACGGCGTCGCTGCCCTTCTCGGTCACCAACACCGGCAACGAGAGCGCCACGGTCACCGTAAGCGTGACCGGGACGAACTTCTCGGACTCGTTCCCGGTGAACACGGTGGCTGCCAACGGGACGGAGAACGGAACGGCTTTGTTCACCGCGCTGACCAACGCCGGGGTCGTGGGGACGCTCTCGGTCTCCGCTCCCAACCTGTGCGACCCGGCGCCCCTGGTCATCACCCTGAAGGCCGTAGGCCAGGTCCCCGTGGCGTCGTTCTCCAGCGCTCCACTGGCGGTGTCCGCCACCTGCACGCTGGGAACGACGTCGACGGCGCTCACCATCACGAACACGGGGAATGCGCCGATGTCGCTCGGCAGCCTGGGCAGCACGAATGGTCACTTCACCATCGGCGCGGTCACCAACCCCATCCCGGCCGGAGGCAACGGGACCATCAACATCACGGGTGTGCTGCCCGCCAGCCCCACCGGTGGCAGCGTCCTGGCCGACACGCTGACGTTCGGTACCAACGAGCCTGGCACCCCGGTCTACAGCGTGCCCGTCAACGACAGCATCATCGGCGCCAACGTGGTCATGACGCCCTCGTCGTTCAACTTCACCACATGCAACAACGTCGCATACTCCGTGGTCGTCACGGGGATCATCCCCAACGGGAACACGGTGACCGTCGTGGGCAACGGCGCCAACTACGTCGTGGGGGACAGCGCCGTCGGCTTCGGCTTCAATGGTGCATTCGACCAGGCTGTCACGGTGACCCCCGGCAACTCGTACCCTGACGTGGTGTACTCGGACGAGAACTCGGGCTGTACGCCGGTCGGCCCCGTCCAGGTGTTGCAGGCCACCGGCCCCATCTGCCACTCGGTCCTTTCCCTGTCTGCCACCTACAGCGGCGGCGGCTGCGTGAGCTGCGGCGCCGACCACTCGTGACGCACCCGGACACCTGAGGCATACCCCGCGGAAAAGCCGGGGATTCGCCCGGTCTGGCCCGGCGTTGCTATGGTTACGGGGCCGCCGATGTGCCGCTTGCTCGGGATCGCTTCCAGCGAGCCCACCGACTTCAAGATCGTCCTCCGCGAGGCTCCGCGTTCGCTGGCTGCCCTGTCCCGTGAACACCGCGATGGATGGGGTATCGCGGTCTACGACGGGCACGGCGCGGGATGGCAAATCGAGAAGGGCGTCGCGTGTGCCAGTGAGGACGAGCGATTTCACAGGCTGGCCGTGGGCAGCCAGGGCGAGGTGCTCGTCTCCCACGTCCGCCAGAAGACCGTCGGCGAGACGTCGCTCGCCAACACGCACCCCTTCGCGCGGGGCCCCTGGGTGTTTGCTCACAACGGCACCGTGAAGGACGTCGCGTGGCTGCGGGGGCAGACCTCGCACGTGCGGCTGGCCGAGGTGAGGGGCGAGACCGACAGCGAGGTGCTGTTCGCGTGGCTGCTGACCTGGCTGGATCGGGCGGGCGTCGTCGATGCACCCGCCTCTCCGGAAACAGATCGGGCGCTGCGCGAGGCCGTCCGCGCGGCGCGCGAGCGCGCAGGCTTCGGGGCGTATAACTTCCTGCTCAGCAACGGCACGACGCTGTACGCCCACCGCTTCGGCCGCACGATGCACCTGCTCGAGCGGGGCCCGCACGACCATGTGCGCCAGCGACGCAGGAGCCGTGATGGGATGGTGGTCGAGACGCCCTGGTCACAGCGCCGGAGCGCGGTGTTCGTCGCCTCGGAGAAGATGACGGATGAGCCCTGGCAGCCGATCGAGGACGGCATCCTCCTGCGCATCGAGCGGGTGCCCATGCCCCACTGGCGGCTGATCGCAGCCTGAATCGAACCGGTCGCGGCTAGCGAGCGCGAGCCACCCGTTCGTCATCGGCCGCTTCCAGCACGTCGCCCATGAAGTGAACGAGGGCGAGCTGGTCACCCAGGCCGATCTGTCCCTCCAGCTCCACGTGCTCGATGGCGTGGCTGACCAGCGCAGCCCGCAGCAGCGCACGCGGCGTGTCGCGCGCCAGCCATTCGGTCTCGCTCGACGGGATGACGGAGTCGGCTGCGCCATGAAGGAGGAATCCCGGCGCACGGACGCTGGAGAGGTGGCCTGCCGGAGACACGGCCGCCAGCTGTGGAGTCAGGCGCTCGATCTCCGCGTCGAGCTCGGGGGCGAGAGCCACCGTGTCGTGGTCGAAGATTCGCTTCATCTTGATGGATGCCTCGGGTGACAGCGCGGCAGCTCGCGCGCGTGCCCCATCGAAGTCCTCGTGCAGCCACGAGCGCAGAGCGTCCCGCGCGACTGGCAGATCTGCGGCGGGGAAGAAGTCCTCGGCGTGGCCGTACACCAGGACCACCGCGCCGTAGTCGTGCGCGTGGAGAGCCAGGATCGAGCCGTCTGGCCGCGGAGCCTGGCTGGACGTGAAGAAGCGCAGGACCCGACCGAGGTCGTCGTGTGCGCCCACGGCGACGACGAAGGCGAATGACTGCGCGTAGCGGGGTTCGGCTGCGGCCACCAGCGACAGGCCGCCGGCGAACGACAGGCCCATCACCCCCACCTGCCGCCCGCCCAGACGCGCCGAGAGCGCCTGCGCGGCCCCGCCGATGGTGTCGATGGAGACGGGGTCGATCCGGTAGTCGCAGAGCTCGCGGATCTCCGGCGTGAGTACGACGACGCCGCTTGCGGCGATGGTCCGAGCGAAGCGCTGGAGCCTCGGTTCGTCGATGCCCTTCCAGTGAACGCCATGGACGACCACGACACCCGGCACGCCCGCTGCTCCGCTTTCGAGATCCCGGTCGGCCGGTGTGTACAGGCGAGCCCGCGCCCCGCTCACGGGCAAGACCAGATCCGACTCGACGACGGGGTGGCGTGCAGCGTCGGCCACGAGCCCATGCGCACCGGGGTCGGCGAAACGGACGAGGAGCGACGCTGCACGCACGTGGGCGGAGGCAGGCTCCCAGACGATGACGAGCGCCGCGAGGACCAGGAGCGCCGCCAGCCGGCGACGGGATGGATGTGGGGGCATCGGGGAGCTCATCGAGGACAACGCTCGACCGAGGCTACTTCGTTCCGTACCCTGAAGGTCGTGGGGCGACCTGACGCACCTACCCCCTCCCTGCTGACCCCCGGATACCGGCTGGATCGTTACGAGCTGCTCGGTCCCCTCGCCGAGGGCGGCATGGCCAGCGTGTGGATCGCCCGACAGCGCGGCAAGCACGGGTTCGAGAAGCTGGTCGCCCTGAAGACCATCCTTCCGCAGTACGCCTCCGACCTGCGCTTCCAGCAGATGTTCCTCGATGAGGCACGCATCGCGTCGCGCATCGAGCACTTCAACGTCGCGCGAATCCTCGACCTCGGCGAGGAGCACGACGTGCTCTACCTGGCCATGGAGTACGTGGACGGCGACTCCCTCTCCAAGCTGCGGCGGGCCTGGCAGAAGAAGCACATCCCGCCTCCCGCCGGCGTCATCCTGCGCATCCTCGCCGACGTCTGCTCCGGCCTTCACGAGGCCCACGAGCTGCGTGGCGAGGACGGCAAGCTGCTCGAGATCGTGCACCGGGACGTCAGCCCTCACAACATCCTGGTCAGCGTCAAGGGAGTGACCAAGCTCATCGACTTCGGCATCGCCAAGGCGCGGGACCGCATGGCCGAGGAGACGAACGCGGGCGTGCTCAAGGGCAAGATCCAGTACATGGCCCCGGAGCAGGCCCTCGGCCGCAAGGTCGACCGCCGCGCAGACGTGTGGGCCGTCGGCGCCACGCTCTATCACATGCTCTGCGGCAGGCCGCCGTACGACGCCGACAACACCCTGGGGACACTACACCTCCTCACGTCGGGCAGGCCGCCGGTGCCGCTCCCTCCGGACGTGCACCCGGCCATCGCCGCCGTCGCGCGCAAAGCGCTGACCACCGCCGCGGACGGCCGCTACGCGACCGCCGCGCAGATGCGCGACGCCATCGAGGCGGCCATGGTCGATGCCAGGGTCGGCACCACCAGCGGAGAGGTCGGCAGCTTCGTGGCAGAGCACCTGGGCGAACGCACCGCCAAGAGACGGCAGATCATCGACATCGCCCTCGCCGCTGCGGCCGAGCGCGAGCGGGTCGAGGAACTGCTGAGGCCTGCGGTCGAGCGAACCGACTCCGGCGTCACCTCCTTGCCCACCGGCAGCCGCACCCTGGCCGCGGCCCCCACTGCGCTGCGCAGTGGTCCGACGGGGCAGGTCACGCCACCCCCGGTAACCGCTCCCGACGCCTCCGAGCTGTCGGGATTTCCCAGGCAGAGACCTGGACGCACGATCCTCGTCGCGGGTCTCATCGGGGGTACGCTGGCACTCTTGGGGGTCGGAGCGTTCGCCCTCCTCCGGCCGCGGCCCAGGGGTGAGGGGCTGGCGCCCATCACCTTCTCGACCGTGGTCTCTGCCGCATCGACAACGTCCGCCACTGTCGTCGCCGTCACCGTCGCGCCATCGAGCACGGCACCTGAGTCCATCCCGCTCGTCGCGGCAGACTCGCTGCCACGCGCGGGGACGGCCGTGCCGGCGGCTCCGCCGCCCGCCCCGGCCCGCGCCACACCGGTCAGGACCCCCGCCCTGGTCGCGCCCTCGGTCACGTCGACTCCCAGGAAGAAGAAGACCGTGGACGACGGCTTCTGAGACGAGAAGCCCGCTGTATCCTGGGTGGCATGTGCCGCAACATCCGCGTCCTCCACAACTTCGAGCCTCCCACGACGAAGGAGGAGATCCGCGCCGCTGCCCTGCAGTACGTGCGCAAGGTGAGCGGTTTGCAGCGCGTGCCGGGGGTCGACGTGGCCGCGTTCGAGCAGGCGGTCGACGAGGTCGCTGTCGCGACCGAGCGCGTGCTCGCGTCCCTCCGCACCAAGGCCCCCGTCCGCACCCGCGAAGGGGAGCGCGAAAGGGCGCGCATGCGGTGGAAGGTCCGGGACGCGCGGCTGCGCGTCACGCCGAGGTAGGGAGCATGGGCGCACTTGCCGAATGTCCGCCGTTGATGGGAGTCTGCTGTGAGCCCCAAGGGCGTTCATGAGCGACAACGATCCCCCCAAGCCGCGAAGACCTGACGCGAACGCCACGATCCAGATCGAGCTGGATCAGGTGCAGCTCTTCGATCCAAACCAAGGCCGCAAGGTACCGCCACCGCTGCCGCCGCTCCCCCCGCAGGGTGCCCCCCAGGCTCCGCAGCCCAGCGCGGCCAGGACCATCCTCTACGTTGCCCTGATCGTCGTCCTGGTCGGCATGGCCGTCGTGGGTGGGCTGATGGTGGGAACCCGCGCCAGAGGAGGCGCCCAGGCAACTCCAGCTCCCCCGAGCGCGACTGCCCCGGCAGCGACGGCGATGCCCGCACCTGCCACCGCTGCTTCGCCTGCCCCGTCGGCGTCGGCGCCGACCCTGACGCTCCCCACCATCGAGATGCACTGAGCGCGCGCGTCAGTGCCCCCAGCGGACCCCGAGGTAGGGTCCGATGTAGACCTGAGCGCCGCTCTCCACCGTGAAGGGACCCGCTGTCCCGGTGAAGTTCGCGGCCGTACCACCAGGCGTCGTGGTGGTCTGACTGATGCTCTTGGATGAAACCTGGGTCGCCGATGGAAAGTCTGTCCACAGCATCGCCCCGAAGGAGAAGCTGGTCCCGGGTGTCGAGCCGATGGTCAGGCCGATGTCTGCCGTCAAGCCGGGCGAGAGCACGAGCGCCGAGTCGGCGTAGGGGGGCGCCTCGATGGCATTCCCGCTGAGCGTGCGGGCCAGGAAGACCTCACGAACGACGAGCCCGCCTCCAGCGCCGATGGTGAAGCGGACATCGTGACCCGGCGTGATGAAGCGAGGGCCCACGGCGATCATTCCAGCAGTCCTGAGCCAGCTGTAAGACTCGCCGTGGGTCACGTCCGCGATGGAGTTCACGACCGGTGTGCTCGAGGACGCCGTGTAGTTCACGGTGTCCTTGGAGTAGTCCGCCATGAGGATCGCGATACCTTCGATGCCGAACGTCCCGAAGCTGTAGCCACCGCGAACGCTCAGACCGCCGCCGTACGCCACCCCGGTGGTGCAGGCGGTCGAGGCGGACCCGAGCTGGAGATCGCCGCAGATGTGCGTGGTGCTCGCGCCAATCGCGCCGACGAGCGCGACCTGCCCATAGCCGCCACGATACGCCTCGGCCTCCTTCTCCGCGTTCAGCCTTGCTGTCTCCTCGGGCGAGACGAACCGCTCGAGCTCGACGTTGGTCACGGCCGAGGCCTGGGCGAGCAGGGACACGACCTGCTCGCTCGCCTTGAAGCCCGGAGCCGAAACCCGCACCTTGTGGTCACCGGTCACGACGTCGCCTTCGAAGTTGCCCGTGCCGACCACCTTGCCGTCGACCTCGATGCTCGCCTCGGGTGGTCGGGTCGTGATGCGCAGGTGACCCGCGGTGCTCGTGGCGATGAAGACCGCCTCGGCCTGACCACCCGCGCGAAGCTTGGCCGTCAGCGGTGCTGCCTTGAGCAGCGCCCCCTGAAGCTCGAGCTGATGTGTGCCGGGCGCCACCTCGCCCACCCACGGCAGTGGCCCCACGTCTTGCCCGTCCAGGAGCAGATGTGCGCCCATCCCGTGCGCCTCCCGGACCGTCAGGTGCCCCGTCGTCGCGTGCACGACGAGAGTCGCCTCGACGCTGGCCGGGCGCGTCGGATCGACCCGTACGGTCGTCGCGAACGGCTCGAACCCGTCCTTCAACACCTCGACGCGCGTGTCTCCCGCTGCGAGCCGCGCCGCCGCCGGCAGCGGCGTGACGCCGATGAAGCGACCCCCCGCCCGGACGCTGGCCCCTTCGGGGACGCTCCGCACCGCGACCGTACCTGTCGCCGCTTCAATCTCGGTGATGGCCTTCTTCACGGCGATGGATTGGTATCCCAGCGCAGGACCGTGGGTGGCCAGCAGGGTCAGGTACGTGTCGTGCGCGGCGCCGAGATCTCCCAGCGCGCGCTGACACTCGGCCACCTTCATGAGGTCCGACGGCTTGTGTGCGAGCTCGTAGGCCCTCCGGTAGTGCACGAGCGCTCTCTCGAAGATCCCCTGAGTATTGAGTCGCGCCCCGGTGTCTGCCTCCCGGGCTGCCTCCTGAAGCTCGGCGAGCGAGGGCGGCGGAGGCTTCGCGGGAGGTGGCACCTGTGCAGCCACGGGCGTCGATGCCAGCAGGAGCGTGAGCGCGACGCCCAACCGGACGCGGAGGATGGTTGCCTTGCGCATCTCATCGCCTCGGTGGCAGGGTGAGCAAGGGCTTCTCGTCTCCCGCCGGCAGCCGGGGCGAGCCTGTCATCGCCGCGCGCACGTCGTCCTCACGAACGACACCGGACGTGGACTCGAAGACCGACACCAGCATTCCTGGCTGCTTCGGATCCGGACGGCTCGACCAGACACCGAGGGAGTACGACCCGGCAGGGAGGTTGCACAGCTCCAGGCCCGCATCGGCGTCGTCACGCGAGTCGCGGCCGATCTCCACGAAGCGCTTCGAGCCCGGCGCCGGCGGAGCGCCGAAGACGAGGTTCGCATCCCCGCGCCGATCGACCGCGGTGGCCGTGAAGACGAAGCATCGCGTGTCCGAGCCGGGGGGCAACTCGACGCGGATCGGTATCAGCGGCTGCTTCAGCACCTCGGCGCGTGTCTCGAGCCACTCCGCCAGGAGGGCTACCGGTCGGTCGCTCACCGCACGACGCGCGACAGCGACGGCCCATGCGCGGGATCCCGGGCTCATCGACGGCGGCGCAGCGGCGCCGAGGTCGAGCTGCAGCATCCACTGCGTGAGGACATCATCGAGGTGATCGACGACGGCGGCTGCGATGACCCTGTCCACGTCGGCCTGGGATGGTGCGCGCGCGGGCTTGGCCTTGATGCGGTGTGCCGGGTCCTCCACGTCGTCCATGTCCTCGACCTCGAAGGGCACGTCGATGGCCGTCGTGAGCTCCAGGGCTCCCTCTGCCGAGCGGACGATGGCGTGCACAGAGGCAGTCCCCCGACGCCGGATGAGCTTTCCCGTCCAGTCGAACGACAGGTCAGCCTCGACCTTGATCTCCTTCGGAATGGACTCCACCTTGGTCTTGGCCGCGGCGAGGCGCTGCTGCAGCACCTGCTGGCGCTCGGCAGCCACGCCGCCCGCCTGCATGGCGTCCTTGAGCTCTGCCCGCACGCGCGCGTAGTCGCGCAGGGCCTGGTAGAGCTCGGGGTTGGGCGCGCTCTTCGTGAACGTGTGGTACTTGCGCTTCCGGGTCGTCTCGACCGTCTCGGGTGGAGGCAGCGCGTAGGTGACGTTGAGCTCGAGGGTGTGGGTGGGTACGACGACCGGCGGCGAGAGATCGTCCGGTCGCAGCAGGCGGTAGCCGAGGCCGGCTCTCGCGAGCTGCTTCTTCGTGTCGAGGACGCTGGTGCTCAGCGGCTGCGTCAGCTGCGCCACGAGCCCCGGCGGACCGTGAGGACGGACCACCACCACGTACGCCGCTGCGTCGATCGCGGAGACCACTCTTCCCCCGTAGACGTGCAGGGCGTCCAGCGAGCGCTCGCGCACGAGCTCCAGCACCTTCGCGCCGGTGGGCGTGACGACGGACCCGACCCGGAGCGAGGGCACCACGCACTGGTAGTGTTCTGCCGGGCCGTCCCCGTCGTGCTCGCACTTCGACAGCTCCACCCCCGTCGCGAGGCGCAGGCCGGCGATGGAAGCAGGTGGGGCGGTGCGAGGATCCGGGTGCGGGGCATCGAGCCATTGCGCCAGGTTCTGCGCGTCGTCCCAGGCGCTCTGGGGGGCGTCCTCGGCGGCGACGAAACATCGGTCGAAGTCGTCGGCGCGCAGAACGAGCGCGGCGTCCCCGTGGGTCGACTGGAGACGGACACCGAGGAACGCACCCGTCACACCGTCCCGCGCCTGGGTCACTGGCAGCTCCGGCGCAGCCACGAGGATCGGCTCGCCCACGTCGTAGGGGAGGATGGAGACGTCATCCGGATCGCCGACGAGAGCGGGAAACTGCGTGCACGCGGCGGAGGTGATGGCGAGGCGGACGCGCTTGGCCGTCAGGCGGGGTGCGAGGCGGCTGGCCTCTGCGGGATCGAGGACACACCGCCAGGCTGCAGCCGCGGCATCGCCATCATCCGTCGGGGCGTTGCGCACCCATCTCGTCTGTGCGCCGTCACGAAGGGCGAGGGCGATCCAATCGACGCGGTCGGTGCCCTCGCGCTTGTGGACGTCGAGGTCGACGACCGAGAACTTCTTGCCCGCGAGCTCGTTGGTCGCCAGCGCCTTCCAGCCCGTCTCCGGCAGCGTGATGCCCATCTCCGATTCGAGCTTGCACGAGGGCTTCGCCTCGTAGGCGAACAGCACGTCGCGCATGCCAGCCATGCGCGCGAGCCCGCGGTTCGGCAGGTCGGCGGCCCGGACGGGCTCCACGTGAGTCTGACACCCCGCGAGCGCGAGCGCGCCGAGGGCGAGCCACCACGCGTGGCTCAGAGAGGGGGCAGGCATCGAGCCTCCTCGCAGATGAAATCCCCCGGACATTCCATGTCCGTCTGGCACTCGGGAGGAGCTGGAGGCACCTCGGGAGGTGGAGGCAAGGAGGTGGGTGCGGGGACGGTCGGACTGGGGGGTGCGGTGGGCCGCTTCTCTTCCTCCGGGATCTCTCGCTCCAGGACGGCCGCGCCGATGAGCTCCTTGCGGACGCTGAAGCCGAAGGTGTGGGCAACAACGCCGCTTCCGTAGTAGCCGCGGTAGCCGAACTCGTACTTGCCCAGCGACGCGCCCGTCCCCAGGACCCAGGTCTCCGACCCCGCGTTGAGGAAGTCATTGCCATAGGACACGGCGACGAAGCCCGTGAGGAAGGGAGAGATGATCTCCAGGGGTTGTTCAGCTCTCACGAGGACGCTCAGCGGGAGCGCGAAGTTGGCGTTCGTCACGACGCGGAAGGCTGCGCCGGCGCCGTAGGTGATGCGCATCCCCTCCAGGGCGAAAGAGCCGGTGGCTATCGCGCCTGCGCCGGCGCCCCAGGTGGTGAGCACGTTGGGGACGTTACGCACGCTCGCGAACGCGAGGCTGACCGGCAGGTACGTGGCGACCCCGATGATCCGATTCCCCTCCCCGTCCTTGACCTGCCACGCATACGCGGGCGAACCGGACAGGGCGGCCTGGTTCGTCGAGCCGTTCTGGTTGGCGTAGGACACGAACCCGACCGTGCTGAACGAGGTGTCCTTGGAGAGAGGGACACCGTAGGTGAGCGGGATCGAGCCGCCGTACGTTCCGCTTGAGAGCTCCGCGACTCCGCCGCCGCTGTAGTTCGGGGAAACGTTCGAGGTCTTGTTGCCAAACGCCCGCGAGATGTTCTCGACCTGGGCGTTCTGGCCGGACGTAGAGCCGCCGGTGGAGAGAATGCCGTCGCCTGCGCCCGAACCGCAGGCAGCGCCCAGGATGTTGAAGAAGTTGATGGCGTTCTGCTCGTTGCTGAACGCCCCGAGACTGACGCCGAGAGTCGGGACCGACAGCGTCGTGTTGTTGGGATTCCAGACGACCTGTTGACCGCAGATCGTCGAGGTGCAGGTCGCGTTCCCGTTGCTGTTCGAGATCTGGCTGAAGCACGGGCTCTTTACGAAGGCCTCCGCGGCACGGTAGGCATTGCTGCTGATCTGCTGGGCGCTCGCCACGTTCGGGAAGAGGACGAGGAGCGCAAGACAGGCAACGGCCAGCGACAGCGCGCGGACGCCCGCCCATCTACCCGTCTGCCATCCGTGCTTCGCGTTCGTGACCATGCCCCTCACCAGTCGTACGTGCCGCGCATCCCGATCGTGATCCACTCATCCACGCCGTAGCTCGAGTAACTCCCCACCGTGAAGGCTGCGAACGGGCCGAAGCCGCGCTTGTAATCGAGCCCGACCTGCACGCCCCCCTCCGGACCTCCGGTGGTGGTGTTCGCCCCCATGAAGGACACACCCGCGGTCTCGTACCCGAACGCCGCCCCCAGCCACGGGTTCAGGCCGAAGAGCGTCTGGGAGAAGAAGTACTGTCCTTCACCGCCGATCCCGAACCCGTAGCCCGCGCCGACGACCGGGAAGGCCACGGCCGCATAGCCATAGATGCCCAGGACCAGCTGCTTGCTGAACCGGCGGCCGGCGTCGATCCAGAGCGGCATGGCCCCCTTGAGTTGCTGCTGGAGGTTCCCGAAGGGCGCCGAGAACGCGATGCGAGCACCGAGCTCGAAGCCGGTCTCGGGCACGGGTGGCGACGCCGCGGAGGACGCCGAAGCCGCCGTGGACGTCACCGGCGGCGGCGTCGGCGTCGGCGGCGTCGCGGCGGGGGTGGATGCGGGTACCGCTGGCACGGGCACAGGCGGCGGAGCGGGCGGGGGAGGCTGGTCCTGCGCCTGCGCGACGAGTGCAATGCTCACGAGGCACACCGGGCCTGCCGAGAGAATCACGGCGCGCATCTACGGCCCCTCCGCGGGGAACGAGTCGATGTGCCCGCACAGGAGCAGCTCACGCTTCTCGGTCTTCGTCGTCCCTCGCTGCACGGAGAGCGTGTGGCGGCCGTTGGCGATCTTGAAGCGCGCCGGAAGAGGTACGCGCGGGCTGTGGTCGATGACGATGCTGGCGCCGGGCGACCTGGCCTCGAACGAGATGATGCAGGTGGGCACGAGCCCGGCAACGATGGCTGCGGCGGCCGGGGCTGCCGGCGGAGGAACGGGCGGAGCGGCCGTGGCCACGGGCACGGGCGGAGGCGCGGGGGGAGGGGGAGCCGGGGCGGGAGTGGGGACGGCCACGGGTGCGGGGACGGATGGTGCCGGAGGTGGAGCCGGTGGCGCTGGCGGCGCTGGCGGCGCGGGGGTGGGTGGGGCTGGAGCAGGTGGCGGAGCGGGTGCCTCCGGCGCGGGCTTCCTGATGTTCAGCGGTGTCGTCGTCAGCGCGGTGACGTCCGCGCCGGTCCGCCGCACCTCGAACGCGAGACCGCTCACCGCCGGCGCCGCCTGCGCGAGCGTCCTCGTCGCCACGTCGGGCGCCGCGCTGGACGTCGCGTCGACCGCCGCCCGCTGTGCCGCGATCTTCTGCTGCAGGCTCTGCAGGCGCGCGGCGATCTGCTCACCCATCGTGTGCGGCAAGGGCAGGACGTCGGTTCGTGCGAGGAAGGTCGCGAGCGTCGCAGCCATGTCCGCCCGCGACTTCTCCGTCGCGTCGAGACCGGCGAGGAGTCCGGTGCGCTGGGTCTCGTTGGCTCGCGCTGCGCGCTCTGCCGCGGCCGCGAGGGACGCCTGGCGCTGCTGCTCGAGCTCCTCCGCCCGCGCCTTCGCTGCGGCCTGCGCCTCCACGAGCTTCTGCATCCTCGCGTCGGCCGCCGCGTCGATGACCGCCGGGTCCGTCATGACGTACCGCGCCAGGCTCACCGCCTCCTCGCTTCGCTGCCGGATGCCCACGGTCGTCTGACCCAGCGCCGTGACGTCCTGCATGTCCGGCTCGCCGCGCGCCCTCAGCAGCTGCACCGAGATCAACGCGTCGTGTAGACCTGGCAACACCTGCCGGAGCGCCGCCGCGGCCTCCGCCACTCGTGAGGCGCCAGCCTTGTTGACCACACGCTTCTCCGCGAAGTCGAAGAGCGCCGTCTGCGCCTCGCGTGCCTCGCGCAGGTGCTTGTCGATGGCACCTCCCACCGCGAGGAGGCTCTGCATGGCGGGTCCGTCGAGAGGAGACGGAACCTGGTTCTCCATCCCGCAGTATGCTCGCCACTTCGGCCGCCCCCGATCGCTGCACACCGCTGTTGGAGCCGGGGTCGAGATGATTCGCTCGCTCGCCTCCTTCATCGTCGGGAAGCTCCCGATCTGGCCGACCACCTCGCCGTCGGTGCAGGTCGCCTGCAGCGCCCACGTCCTGCAGCAGATCGAGCAGTCGGCGTCGCACGTCAAGTCGCACACATCGGCGCGTGCCGGACGGGACGCTCCGAGAACGAGCGCGAGAGCCAGCAGCACCACGAGGGCGACCAGGTGCTGGGCGCTGCGTCCGAGCCGAACCGTCGTTCCCTTCACGTTCCCCTGCGATCCCCCAGCAGGCGATGAAAGACGGATTGCTCGTAACAGTCAACGACCGGATGGGCGCCAATCAGAAACGGATCGGCGCGTTCGCCTGCACGACGCCCGGCGCCAGCGTGCCGGTGGGCCCCGTGTACTGGCTCGTGGGCTTGAACAGGAAATACGCACCGATGCCGAGGCCCCCCGCGACGACGACGCCGCCGGTGATCCACGCCCAGGCCGGCAGGAGCCCGGAGCTAGGCTCGGGGTTGAGCGTGACGCTGAGGTCGCGGATCTGGCCGTCCTGGATGAGGACCTCGCTCTGGTACGGAGTCATCCCGTTCGCCGTCACGCGCAGCGTGTGTCCTCCGCTCGGGAGCGGCCCGGCCCAGCTCCCCGTGCCGCTCGGCGTACCGTCGATCGCGATGGTGTCGCCCGGCCCCGCCCGCACCGACAGGCGGCCCGAGTGGACGATCGCCGAGACCACGGCGTCGACCGAGAACTGCGCGCCGCCGGTGATGGTCAGGTCGGTGGTGAAATCCTGGAACTCCGCCTTGTGGACGCGCACCTTGTGAGCGCCGATGTCGATGCGGAACGAGGGGATGGGACTCTGACCGATCAGCTGCTCGTCGACGTACACATCGGCGCCCGGCTCGTTGACGGTGATGTTGATGGTGGACGTGAGGGGCTGCATCGCGGCGATGGCCTGGAGCGCGTCGGCCTTGTCCTGGGCGCTGAGCAGCGAGTCGGCGTCCTTCACGTAACGCTGCATGAAGTCGAGCGACTTGGCGTAGTGGTGCAGCTTGCCCTCGCAAAGGGCCATGTCGTAGAGCAGGCGCGGGTCCTGCGACGACTTGTAGGCGCTGGAGAACTTGATGAGCGCGGCGGCGAAGTCGCTGACCCCGAAGAGCATGTGCGCCGAGTCGTAGTCGGCCTTGGCCGACCCCGTGAGCGAGCTCGCCAGGGGTGGGACCACGGACGCGGCCGATCCCGGGCTCGCGGGTGGCGCAGCGGCGGCGGTCGGTACCGATGGCGCGGCGGGGGGAGGCGGCGCTGGGGGCAGCGGCTGCTGCGCCAGCGCGATGCTCTCACCTGCGAGCACGAATGCGAGGGCGACGAGACAGGGAGGCGTTCTCATTTGAGCTGGAGGTCGAGGGGGTTCTTGGCCGTCGTGGTGGGAGGCGGGGCGGGTGCGTTCGCCGCAGGTGGGGGAGCTGCGACCGGCGCGGCGGCGGCAGCGACAGGTCGCGCGGCGACGACGACGGGCGCGGGCGTGGGCTGCCGCGTGACGCGCTGGGCTGCCGGCACGGCGCTGGCCGCGACGACGGCCGGCGCGGCGGCGGAAGGACTCGAAGCCGTGTCACCGGGCAGGGGTGTCAGCGCAGCACTGGGGAGACCGGCGCTGGCCGTGGCCGTGACCGTCGCCGTGGCGATGATGGTCGTCGTACCGACAGCACCGGACCCCGCGGCCGTCGGCAGCCCGTGACGGACGAAGACGAACGTCCCCCCCGCGACGGCCACGAGCAGCCCCAGGACCGCCGGCAGCACCCAGCCGCGCCGCGGGAGTCCCGCCACGAGCTGGGCGGTCTCCATGGACGGCGTGCGGGCCACAGGCATGCCGGTGTACGACGCGGCGCTGAGGGCGGGCGGCGGCGGTTGCGGCTGCGCGGAGATGCGGGTCGGTCCCGTCGTGACGTGCGCCACGACCGGCGCGGGGAACGCAGCGTTCGGCGCGGACTGCGTGAGCGGCCCCTGCCCCATCATCGATGGGCCCAGAGGCTGCAGCCCCAGCACGCGCGCGATGGCGGTCACGCTCTCGCGGTCCGACGGTGCCCCGAAGGGCATGAGCGCCGCCGCGAGCTCCGCGACGTTGGCGAAGCGCTCTTCGGGCCGCGTGCGCATGCAGGTGAGGATCACGGCCTCGAGGCCGGGATCGAGGTCCGGGCGGAGCAGGCGCGGCGGCTGGGGGGTGTTCTGCACGATCTTCGCGATGATCTCGTGCGCCGTCTCGCCCATGAAGGGAGGGTGACCGACGAGCAGCTCGTAGAGGACGACGCCCAGCGACCAGATGTCCGAGCGCTCGTCCACGTTCTTCGACGAGAGGAGCTGCTCCGGGGACATGTAGTAGGGCGTCCCCAGGACGCTCGAGGTCTTGGTCAGCGAGCCGGCGCTGGAGTCGACGACCTTGGAGATCCCGAAGTCGAGCACCTTGACGATGGGCCTCCGCCCGGGCTGCTCGGCGAGGAAGAGGTTCGACGGCTTGAGGTCGCGGTGGACGATGCGGGTCGCGTGGGCCTGCGCCAGCGCCTCGCACGTCTCGAGCACGTAGCGGACCGCATCGTGAGCCGAGAGACGGCCGCGCTGCTCGATCTCGACGGAGAGGTCGTGCCCCTGCAGGTGCTCCATGACCATGTAGGGGGTGCCGTCGTCGAACCGTCCGACGTCGATGACGCGCGCGACGTGCTCGCCCTGGATCTTCGCCGCGGCGCGCGCCTCGCGCGCGAAGCGCTCGACCACGTCGGGCATCTTCAGCGCGTGCTCCAGCAGACACTTGATGGCGACCCGCTGGTCGAGGTCCCGGTGCCGGGCCGCGACGACCACGCCCATCCCGCCGCGGCCGAGGATGCCCTCGACCACGTACTTGCCACCGAGCACCGTGCCAACCAGCGGATCCGTCATGGGCTACAGGCGCTCCCCCGATACGACAGGCCACCTTACCACGCACCACGGGCGGCGGTCAGCCGGCTTGGCCCTCGTGCACCGAGGGTGGATCTTGCCGACGGGTGCTCACTGCCCCGCCGGCTTGGCCACCCGGTAGAGACCCTCGGCCCCATCGTCGGTGAGGTAGTAGACGTACTTCGAATCGACCGTGAGGTTGTAGGGGTACCCGTTGGTGCCTGAGCGCGTTGAATCGTAGACGACCTGCGGTGTCCCTCCGTTGACTCCGACGCTCCAGATCTTGTCTGGCAGTCCTAGCGACACGCTCGGTCCGGCGTCGGATGCGACGCCACTGTCCACTGGTGTGCCACCATCCGCCACGTCCAGCGTGTAAGAGATCCAGTACACGCTGGTGCCGTCGGTGACCTCGAGGAATGGCGCGGTGAGGTTGGAAGCGATCGGCTTGGGCGTGGGGTTCTTGACGGGAACGCTCAGGATCTGAGCGTTCTGCTCGACGCCGTTCGTGATGAAGAGCGTCGAACCGTCGCTCGATATCAGCAGGTTGCCGTAGTCCTGATAGTCGTCGGAGAGATTCGGGACAAGCACGGTCGGCGCGCCACCGTCAGGAATGCCGGTCTTGGGGGTGGACACGAGGGCTGTGGTGCCCGTGCCGTTGTAGTCGTACTCCAGCTCGTAGAGAGAGCCTGTGGGACTCGGGTCGGCCACCATCGTGCCGTCGTCGTAGTAGTAGTCGTAGTTGGTCCCTCCGATTGCCGTCGGCTGGCCTCCGGACGCGGGCAGCCTGTAGAGCTGGTAGGTGGTGCACGAGTAGTAATAGAAGTCCTGCCCGTCGAACGCGTAGTTCTCGTAGCAGCCGGGATCAGGGAAGGTGGATACCGCGGTTGCCGCGCCGCCAGCTGCCGGCATGCGGTGGAGGGTCACCTCGTACCCGCCGTCAGGCACCCCTCCATCCGTGTTCGTCGGTTCGGTGAACCAGTAGACGTTCGTGCTGTCCGTGAAGAAGCCCCAGAGGCTACTCGACGGGTAGGTCTCGACCACATTGGCCGTACCGCCCGACTGCGCGGAAACGTACATGACCTCTGTCAGGTCACTCGTGCCACCGCACAGGAAGATGTTGCCGCCTACCGCCGTGAGACACTGCTCGTTGCCATAGCCGCCGACATAATAACTGTAAAACGAGCTCCCTTGCGGCGGCACCGCGAATGCCGTGTTGCCCGTCCCCGCGTCCAGGTTCTTCGGCTGGCACACCGGGTTGGACTCGGTCTTCGGCGCGCAGCTGCCGCTGGTGAAGTAGAGCTGCGACTTGCTCGCCTGCAGCTTCTTGCACACGCCCGGCGCCATCTGCACCGAGCCGCCCTGGATCTTCCAGCCCTCGCAGACCGTGCCGCCGGTGGAAGGATCGGTCACGCAGTCGTCCGGATCGTTCTCCAGCGGGACGAGGTACTGACTGCCCACAGGGGCGCCGGTCTGGTCGGCCGTCGCGAACGCCACGTTGAACTGCGTCGCGTCCGCGCCTTCGGGCAGCGGGAACGTGCAGCCCGTGGTGTCCAGCGCGGTCACCGCCTTCGACGTCACGAAGCAACCCTGGACGTCGAAGCAGCTCCCCGTCGTCGGCCCGCCGTCGCCGAACACCAGCGAGTCCTTGTAGGGCGGCAACCCGCCCGAGTTGACCGCTGCGGTCACACACTGGCCCGCGACGCTCGTCTGCTGCTGCGTGAAGTCGCACCCCGACAGGATGGTGTCCGGATCGAAGTCCGTGATCCCGTCCGGCGCTCCTCCCGGCCCGCCCGGCACGTCCGACGACGGCAGCGAGCCCGTCGCCGAGCCGTCATCCAGGAAGTTCAGCGTCAGGTGCAGCAGGGAAGTGCGCTGGTGCGGCACCGTGGTCAGCACGTCCCGCAACACACGCGCCGTCTGGCCCTGGAACCCGATCACCCGGATGCGCACCTGCGCTCCCTGCTGGTCCGGCTCCTCGATGGCCAGGGTCGACGGCAGGCTGACCGTCCCGTCGGAGATGCTCCCCAGGTAGTCGTACTTGACCACCGAGTTGGTCGTGATGAAGACCGAGATCACGCTCAGGTCCTTCGGCGTCTGCATGTCGGTGCTGATCGCCAGGATCAGCGCCCCCTTGCTCGGAGCCGAGCAGGCAGCCCCCACGACACACCCCCCCGCGAGCAGGAGCGCCGCCCCGAGCCAGGCACGACGCTTCGCGAAACTGCCCCCGATCATGCAGCGAGCCTATCGCGTCGTGGAGGGGAGACGCAATGCAGGGGCCTCTGGCGCCCTGCCTCACCCGCGCGCCAGCGCCACCTCGACCAGCGTCTTCAAGGCCAGCTCGTCGGGTACGCCCGCCAGCCTGCCCATCGCCTCTTCCAGCAGGGCGCGCCGGGGCGCGGCCGTGTCGTCGACGCCCAGCGCGGCGAAGCCCAGAGCGGCCTCGGCCAGCAGCGCCGAGCGATCGAACGTCCGCGCGAGGACCGCGGCGTCGAGGAAGGCCTCGCGCGCCTCGGCCAGGTGCCCTGCGGCCTGCAACGACCGCGCGCGCCCGAGCTCGACGGACGCCCGGCGCGGGTCGTCCTCCGACGTCATCGCGAAGACCTGCGCGGCCTGCTGCCAGTGACGCACAGCCTCCCGGTGCTGTCCGAGCTTCGATGCCTGCTCCGCGGCGCGGATGGCCAGGTCGATGGCCATGGCCGCATCGGCCCCGGGGAGCGCGCGCGTGAAGTGGTCGGCGAGCTCGCCGGCGTGCGCCGACGCAGCGTCCCCGTAGTGCGCGAGCAGCTTCTCGCCGATGCCACGGTGGCGGGCGATGCGCTCCGCCGTGGAGAGCTTCTTGTAGAGGACATCGCGAACGAGCACGTGCGCGAAGCGGTAGGAGCCGTCCTTGGAGCGCACCAGCACGCGGACGCGGACGGCCTCGTCCAGCCGGTCGGTCAGCACGTCCGCCGACAGGTGGCTGACGATGCCCAGCTTCGCCAGCTGGAACTCTCGCCCCAGCACCGCCGCCATCGTCAGTAGCTCCCTCGCCCCCTCGGACAGCGAGTCGAGGTGACGGCAGATGGACTCGATGAGCCCCTGCTGGAGATCCATGGAGCTGGCCAGCTCGTGGGCGGTGGTGGTGAGGGCGTGCTCTGCCCACTCGGTCTTGAGCAGCTGGTGCAGGTACAGGGGGTTACCCCCGGAGCGCTCGAACAGGGCCTTGGTGAAGGCCGACGAGGGCGCCACGCCGCCGATCACCTCGACCAGGTGGTGGATCTCGTCGAGCCCCATCCCCCGCAGCGGCACCGACACGCTGCTCGATTCCCGCAGGAGCCCGCCCATGATGCGCGCGCGCGAGTCGGCCGGCAGCGAGGCGTCGCGGTAGGTGCAGACGATGAGAATGGCCGCGCTCCGCACCTCGCGGGCGAAGAACTGCAGCAGCTGGAGTGACGCCTCGTCTGCCCAGTGGACGTCGTCGAAGACGATGACGATGGGGCGCGCCAGGGAGGCGCTCTGGAAGAAGCGCGTCACCACGTCGAAGAGCGCGAACTGCTCCGGACCCGAGACCGCCTCCCCGGCCAGCAGGGGTGCGGCCGAGTCGAAGAGCTGACGGGTCTGGGGATCGTTGCGCAGGGCTGCGAAGCTCTGGATGATGCGGGCCCAGGGCCAGAACGGCGGCGTGCCGGGCGTCTCGTGCGCGTGGGTCTCCAGGGTGACCGCGCCGCGTGACCGCGCACGCCGCACCAGCTCCAGGGCTGTGCGTGTCTTGCCGATGCCAGCCTCGCCCGAGAGCCACACGATGCTCCCCCGGCCGGCCAGGGCCTCCTCCAGCCGGACGCCGAGGGCCGCCAGGGGAGCCTGACGACCGACGAAGCTGGGGTCGTTCGCGGGTGCCGCGACCGCAGGGGAGGCACTCCTCTCGCCCTCGGTCACCTGGCCCGCGAAGCGGAAGCCCCGTCCCCGCACCGTGACGATGACCTGCTGGAGGTCATCGCCGATGGCCCGCCGCGCCTCCATGATGACGCGCGAGACAGACGCCTCGCTCACCACTACATCGGCCCACACCGCGTCGAGGAGCTCGCGCTTGAGCACCACCCGATCGCGCATGCGCACGAGGTAGAAGAGCACGTCGAGGACCTTGGGCTGCACCGCCACCTTGGCGCCGCCCGAGCGAAGCTCGAAGCGCTGTTCGTCCAGCTCGAAGTCCGCGAAACGGTAGACCATCGGGGAAACGCAACCTCCGGGATACCCGCCCGTCGAGGGAACGGGTCGTCCCTCATCCTAAAGATGGACGAGCCGGGTTTCACGCGTTGCTGCGTTTTGGGAGATCAAAGCTTGATCAAGTCGTTCGCCCGGTCACCGCGACCCGCCAGTCGGGGCCGAGGAGGGCGAAGCCGAGGGCCAGGGAGCGCGCCTCCACGGTCGAGGTGGAGGGCTCGACTCGCGGACGACCTCGCTCCAGGGACACCCCCGTCCACGCCAGCGTGCCGGCCAGGAAGAGCCGCCCGTCACGCGGACTGGCCCAAGTGCTGGGGTGCCTCCGGCGGTCCCAGAACCACCCCTCGAAGCAGCGACCCGGGTTCCCGCGGTGACCCACGCGCAGGAAGACCAGGCCGCTGCGCTTGTGAGTCAGCTGATAGGGGTCGAGGTTGCTGGGATCCGTGCCTGGCCCCAGGTCCACGAAGTCGTAGAGCAACCCCAGGGCGTCGGGGCCCTCCATCGTCTCGATGGAGTGGGACGCGGCGTGGTGGGCGCGCAGCCCGTGCAGCAGCTGCAACCGCGCACGCGCGGGAGCCTCTTGCAGGTCGGTGAGGGTGAAGCGCCGCGCCACCAGGACATCGAGAGCCATCGGCTCCACGGCAGGCAAGGTGAGGGCCGGGGCTCCGTGGCCCGGTGCACGCGGACGCTTCACCCGAGGAGCTAGCCACACGCGCGGTCCTGCGGCCGTGATGACGGCGTGACCTTTCGTCTCGCACGCGCTTCCGGTGCGCGAACGAAACCATCACACGACGGCTCGTATCAGCGGCCGAAGAGCTTGAACAGCTTGCCGAGGACCTTGCTGATGCGAGACTCCGGCAGCTTCCAGGTGTCGACCTCCGGGCCGGCGTACTTGCCGAGCTCGCGGAGGATGTCCTCCACCGGGCGGGATCGGTCGAGGGTGACCGGCAACGCGCGCCCCGTCCTGGCCTCCCGCGCGTCGATGGACATCACGCAGTGCTCGTCGAAGGACAGGCGGAAGATGACCCGCCCCTTGTCTCGCAAAGACGGGTGCTCCACGCTCGCCGAGCACAGGTACTCGTTGCGGCTGACGTCGGCGGCTTCTCCCTGGAACACGGGCAGCGTGACGCTGCCCAGCAGGTCGGCGGGGAGGCGGATCTCCCGCTGCGCCGGGAGGCGGGTGTAGCGGCTGACGATGGGTACGAAGCGCAGCCCGGCGACGCCGTGGCCGACGCTCATCGGGAGGATATCGAGCAGCGTCGCGGCCTCGGAGGACCCGATCTCGTCCGCGAGGAGGGCCGCGCCGTGCGCCACGGCCTCGTCCGGGTTGATGCGCTTGCTGGGCCGACGCTGGAAGAGATCCCCCACTGCGCTCTGCACCGCGGGGATGCGCGTGGTGCCCCCCACCAGCAGCACGTCGTCGATCTCCCTGGGCGAGATGGCCACCGACGTCATGACCTCGGTGGCGATGGCTATCGTGCGCTCGACCAGCGGACGGGTCAGCTCGTCGAACTGCTGCCGCGTCACCTCCACGCTGAGGTGCCGCTGGGGGTTCCGGGTCAGGTCGGGCAGCTCGACGACGCACTCGGTCTGCGCCGAGAGGGCGCGCTTGGCGACCTCCGCGGCCGCACGGAGGCGGGCGATCTGCTGGGGATCGGGGTCGAAGTCGACCCCGGTCTTCTTCTGGAACTCAGTCAGCACGTAGGAAGCGAGGAGATCGTCGAAGTCCGACCCACCGACGAAGTTGTCACCCCCCGTCGCCACGACCTCGAGCTGTCCGTCGGTGACGTCGACGATGGAGAAGTCGAAGGTGCCACCACCGAAGTCCCACACCGCGACCCGCGCGCGCTGCTGCCCTTCCTTGTGTCCGTAGGCGACCGCCGCCGCGGTGGGCTCGTTGACGATGCGGTGGACCACGAGCTTGGCCTCGCTCGCGGCGCGGCGGACGGCCTCGCGCTGCACCTCGGTGAAGTACGCGGGGACGGTGATCACCGCCGCCTCGACCTTGGTCTTCAGGTACTCCTCGGCGGTGCTGCGGACCTCGTCGAGCACGCGGGCCGCGATGGTGTCCATGCTCACCACCCGGTCGTCGATGCGCGCGCCGAAGCGCTGGCCGTCGGCCTCGCCGAGGGGATAGGCGAAGTGCTTCTGCAGCTCCGCGGCGAGCTCGGGGCGGTAGGTGCGGCCGACGAGCCGCTTGGAGCCGTAGACGGTGCGCAGCGGGTAGAGGATCTGACGGTCGGCGGCCCGCTGGCCCACGTGGAAAGTGCCGTCGGGCTCGAAGGTGATCATCGAGGGGATGGTGCTGGTCCCCGTCCTCCCCGGGATGATCTGCGGCCGCCCGTCGACGACGTAAGCCGCGCAGGTGTTGGTGGTGCCGAGGTCGATGCCGATGATGACGCCGGTCCGACGCACGGCGAGCGGCTCTACCTGGGGAGCGATCTCGTCGCCGTCCGCGGAGGTGGGCGGAGCGGAAGGCACGGCCGGGACGGGAGCGGCGGACGTGACCGGCGGCAGCGGCGGCGGAGCCGCGGGCAGCGGGGGAGGCCCCTTGCGGACACGGGGGGTGCCCGCCGCAACGGGCGGTGCCGAGAGAGTGGCGATGAGCGTCTCGTCGACGCCGAGCGCCACGAAGGAAATGCCCATTCCGCGAGCCCCGTCGACCCAGGTCACCTTCGCCAGACCGGAGGCGAACTTCTCTCCGTCATCGTCGAGCAGGTCGAAGCGGATCTCCTCACCGACCTTCGCGACCGACTCCGTGGCAACCAGCGCGCCTCCCGCGCTGACGTCACGCAGGCGGTCGACCTGCAGGTCGTGGCGGCCGACGACGGTCCAGAGGATGCGGGCGCTCGACCCGAGGCGTGGATGCTTGCGGCGTTCGGTGGGGGTGCTCAATCTGTTCGAGAGTACCTGACGCGCAGGGCTGCGTCAGTTCGGCCGGGCCGGCTCGCCCTCGGAGCGCGTCCCCGCCCCTGCCTCGCGCGCGAAGTGCCGTGCGAGCTCGGCCGCCTGGGCGATGGCAGCCAGCGCATCCTCCGGTCGCAGCCGGGCGATGGCGTTGCCGATGAGCCTGTGCTCCTGGTCGATGATGTTCTGCGGCGCCTTGATGTCGCGGAGCCGCTGCAAGCGCGCGGCGCGCATGGCGAGGCGCTCGATCCAGTAGCGTGGCTCCTGCGGCTCTTCGTCCTCTTCCGCGCTCTCTGGGGCCTCGACCCGGGAAGGGGGTGCCGGATCTGGAACAGGGGGCTTCTTGCGCCAGAACATGACCTCGATCTCTACAACCGATCACGGACGAGGTCAGGTCCCCTGTCCCCAGTTCGTCGGTGTGGGCCCCATCTGGAAGACGAGCGTGCCGCCGGGCTTCAGGTCGGAGTGGTGAATGAGGGGGGTGTTCAGCGGCGCACCGTTCAGCGTGACCGACGTCACGTACACGTTGTCCGGGGACGCCGCGGGCGCGCTCACGGTGAAGGTGCCCCCCTGGACTGCGACCGCGGTCTGCGTGAAGGCGGGCGCCCCAATGACGTACTGATCCGTGCCGGGCACGGGGTAGAACCCCATCATGCTGAACACCAGCCACGCGGACATGGTCCCCGCGTCGTCATTGCCGGGGAGGCCATCGGCGCCCGCGGTGTAGACCTCCCCCTCGATCCACGGCAGCCACTTCTGCGTCAGCTCGGGGTGACCGGCGAGGGCGAAGATGTAGGGCGAGTGGATGTCGGGCTCGTTGCCTCCCCAGTACCACTTGCGCGTCGCGCCGACCGAGAGCGGCGCGGTCCACTCGATGGCGTCGTAGTCGGCCTTTCCCTGCTCGAAGAAGCTCTCCAGAGTGGCGACCAGGGCCTCCTTCCCGCCGAGCACCGTGGCGAGGCCGTCGATGTCGTACCAGGGGCCCCACAGGCTCTGGGCGGCGTTGGCCTCGTCGAAGTCGCTGGTCTGCACCGTGGGGTCGCCGTGGGTCGTCGCCCAGGACCCATCCGCGTTCTTGGCCCAGAGGTAGCCCGTGGCCGGGTCGAAGAGCTTCTGCCAGCCATGGATTCGTCCCTGCAGCGTGGCCGCGTCCGCCGTGTGGCCGAGCCCCGCCGCCATCTGGGAAAGCGCCCAGTCGTCCTGCCCGTACTCGATCGTCCACGAGACCGATCCGCCGACGCTGGCCGGCACGTAGCCGAGCTGCATGTAGGGGACGACGTTGTTCATCCCGCCCCGCCCCCCCGGGGGGTCCGTCGTGCTCAGAGTGGCCGCGCTGAGGATGCCGTACGCCGTCTCGGCGTCGAAGCCCTGGATGCCCTTCACGTAGGCGTCCGCGATCACCACCTCCGCGCTGGCGCCGATCATCGTGCCGGCCTCGCCGTCGCCGATGGGCCACTTGGGGAAGGCCCCCGAGGCCTGGGCCATCGCGATCAGCGACCGCACGTTGTCGGTCGCGCGGTCGGGCGCAACCAGATCGTAGAGTGGATTCAGGGTGCGGTAGGTGTCCCAAAGGGACATGTCCGAGCAGTAGCGCCAGCCTGTGGCCTGGGCGATCTTGCCGTCGAGGCCGACGTAGCTGCCGTCCACGTCGCTCTGCACCGTGGGCATGAGAAACAGGTGGTAGAGCGCGGCCTGCATCATCGTCTGCTGCACCGCCGTGCCGCCCTGGACCTGGATGACGGACGTGGCCTGCGTCCATGCGGTCGCGGTGGCGGAAGCCTCGCCGTCGAAGTCGAACGTCGGCATCTCGGCCGCCAGGTTGGCAGAAGCTTCCTGGATCGACGTCAGCGAGAGGCCGACCTGCAGCTCGACCGGCCCCGGGTTCGCCGTCAGGTCGAAGTCCAGATCGACCCCCACGCCCGTCCCCTGCGCCTCGTAGCTGGCGGCGGGCGCCACCCCCGAGCTCCACACCATCGCGTTCGACCAGGGGTGCTGTGGCCGCGCAGCAAAGTAGATCATGGTCCCGCCGAAGCCGCCCGACAGTCCTCCCAGGCTGCGGAACGAGCCGGTCACGGTGAGGGCGAGCGGATCGACGGTCACGGACTCGGTGGTGACCGAGCCGCTGGCGATGTGGTGGTCGAGGTCGAGGACGACGTGCGCGGTCGTCGCGGACGCCGGGTACGTGAAGCGGTGATGCGCAGCGTGTGTGGTCGCCGTCACCTCCACCCCGATGCCGCCGTTCGTGAGCGTGACCGAGTACTTGCCTGGCACCGCTGCCTCGGTCGACTTGTCGAAGGTCGACTGGTAGCCGCTCATCGTCGTGTGCGACGCGTCGAACGCCGGCACGGGCATGATGCCGAGCACGCCATAGTCGGGGACGCCCGTCCCGTGGAGGTGTAGATGCGACAGGCCCTGGATGGTGTCGTCGCCGTACCAGTAGCCAGAGCAGTGGAGGAAATCGACGTTGCCCCAGGAGCCGGTGGTGTCGGGGCCGACCTTGGCCAGACCGTGAGGTGCGGCGGCTCCCGGGAACCCGCTCCCCACGGCGAAGCCGAAGCCACCCGTGCCCACGAGCAAAGGTGTGACGGGAGGGTCGGCGGGTCGTGTGGGGGCCATGCTGCCGCTGTCGTCGCCGGCGTCCGCCGCTTCCGATGCCTGCGGTGGGGTCGAGCGGGAGCAGGCCATCGAGGCGCAGGCGAGGAGGAGGAGTGCGCAGCGGCGCATGTCCGCATGAATGGGCCGGCCGGCCGTCTGCGTCACGTCTCACTCGCACGTCTCAACCCACCCGAAGACCGAACGCCAATCTCGACCGTCGGAAGGCGCTGGCTGGAAGCACCCGCCGTCCCCAGGCGTTGCCACGAGGCCCCATGCCCACCGGTGCGAGCACCCAAGACCTCTCGCAGACGCACGGTCCAATGGTGCCCATGGCATCCGCGGCCTCCCCTGCTCCGCCGACGCCGCGCTCGCAGCTCGCCCGGGTGCTGGTGGGCTCGGTCATGGCCGTGGTGCTGGGGGCCGGACCGGCGGTCGCGTGGGACCTCTCGACCCAGCCTCCCCGCGCCGAGCCTCGCTCGGCGTGGCCCCCTCGCTCCCCCTGGCGCGCTGCCGGCCGGGACATGAAGGCCGCGCTCGGCAACATCGCGCGCGTCTACCTCCCGAGGGACAAGCCCCGTCCGGTGGACCCGGCCGAGGGCACCGCCGCGGCCTCCAGCGCCGTCGTCGCCCCCGCCCCCACACCCGTGATCATCTCCCCTCCTCCTCCGCGACCCCCACCGCACGTCTCGCATTTCTCTTTCCGGCCCGAACCCTAGCCTCACGGACCACCGTGGAAGCGGAGCCAGGTGCAGCCGTCCTGGTTGCCGAGGTCGCACGCGCGCGACATCGCCTGGAGGCTGCGCGCCTCGTCCCGCGCGTAGCCGTCCGGGCCGTCCTCGAAGATGAGCCCGATGAAGGTGCATGCCCGCGCGTCCCGCCGGTCGCAGGCCCGCTGCCAGTGGTCGACGGACTGCCGCGGCTCGCGCGGCGCGCCCGCGTCCTCGGCGGCCATCAGCGCGAGGTGGAGGCATCCGTAGACGTCACCGCCCGTGCAGGCGTCCCGGTAGAGGCCGCGGGCGCGCGCCAGGTCCCGGGGAAGCCCCTCGCCGTGCTGCACGAGGTGTCCCAGGTTCGCGCAGCCCAGCACCTGGCCAGCCCGGCAGGCGCGCTCGTAGAGCGCAGCGGCGTGGGCGAGATCGCGGGCGACGCCGTTGCCGTACTCGTACTCGTCGCCGAGGTTGCTGCAGGCGAGGGCGTGACCCAGATCGCACCCGCGCTGGTAGGCGACCGCCGCGCGCGCATAGTCCTGGGGAAAGGGGGGCGCCCCTGCGTAGAAGGCGATGCCGAGCTGCATGCACACGTCACCCGAACCGGTCAGGCACGAGTGCTGGTCGTCGAGGCGCTGGCGAAGCGCCGCGGCGTCCTTCACCGCCGCGGCGTGGCCGCCCTCCGAGAGCCACCGCAGCCCGGCCATGCACGCGAGGGCGACGCCGCCCTCGCAGGCCGTGAGCACCATCTCGATCCCACGGTCGGTGTCGGACGTCACCCCCCGACCCTCGAGCCACATCCTGCCCGCGTAGCCGCAGGCGTGGATGTCCCCCAGCGAGCATGCGTCGGTGAGCATGCGGGCCACGCACGCGACCTCCCGGTCGTCCGCCGCGTCGGTCCACGCCGACAGGGCACGCTCGGTACACTCGGCCGGGGCAGCTCCCGCGCAGGGGGCTTCGCCCGCGCTGGGGCACGCGTCGGGAGCGCGCTGCGAAGCAATCCGTCCCGTGCGCGCACCGTCGCAACCCTCGAGGGGGCAGGCGGATGGGAGCGGCGCGGAGGCGGCGAGGGTGGTTGGCCCGCTCGCACACGCCGCGACGAGCAGGAGCGCAGGGGCAAGGGGAACGATGGGTCGCCAGGCCAAGCGCGGACAGTCTAACCCGCGCGCAGGCTCGCATCCTTGGCGTGCGGCGCGTGGCGGTGCCGCCATCCCTCGTCGCGGCTGTACACGTACCCGAGCCTCCGCAGGATGGTGCGCACGCTGGACCGGCTGTAGGCCACCCCGTACGCCCGCGCGACGAGCTCCTGGACGCCAAGGGTCGTCAGCGGGCCGCTCGGCCGGCGCTGCTCGATGGCCTCCTCCACGTCCCGCAGCGGTACGAGGCCGCGCCGCCGCCGGGGACGTGACGCTACGGCGGCCGGGCCGCCCGCCCGGTATGCCTCGACCCATTGCCTCACGGCCTCACGGGACACGCCGACCTCGCGCGCGACGGCGGCCTGGGACGCTCCCTGGGACACCATGTCGATCGCGCGAAGCCTCCGCGCCTCCAGGTGCTGTGCACCCGAGGATGACTGCGACCCGCCCATGGTGCCGAATGAGAACACGGCTTCGGCGTCTCTGCATCAGCTCCCGCGAGGCGCGGACAGTCTCGCCCGGTTTGGTATGGTCCTCATCCAGGCCATGAGCGAAGTCGCCATCCTCGGGTACGGGCGGTTCGGGCGCGCCCTCGGAGGGCTCCTCGCGGAGGCAGGCGTCGGCCACCGTGCGTACGACCCCCTGGTCGCGCCCGGGTCCGAAGTGCCGCAGGAATTTCGCGCAGATTCGCTGCGGGATCTGGTCTCGCCCCCCACCTCCCCTCCCCGCTTCGTCGTCGTCGCCGTACCCGTTCCGCGCATCCGGTCGGCCCTCGTGGACCTGCGACCACACCTTCGCCCGGACCAGATCGTGCTGGATGTGGGGAGCGTGAAGGTGGGACCGGCGACCGCCCTGGCCGAGGTCCTGGGAGACGAGATCGCGTGGGTGGCGACGCATCCGCTCTTCGGTCCCCTCAGCCTGGCGCTCGCAGAGCGGCCGCTGCGCGTGGTCCTGTGTCCATCCGCTGCGCATCCCGAGGCCGCGAGGGCGGTCCGCGAGCTCTACGAACGCATCGGGTGCGAGGTGGTGGAGCAGACGCCGGAGGGCCACGACCGCGTCATGGCCCACACCCACGCCCTCACCTTCTTCGTGGCCAAGGGGATGATCGACGCGGGCGCGGGGATGGAGGTCCCCTTTGCACCCCCGAGCTTCCAGGCCATCGCCAGGACCATCGAGACGGTGCGGTCGGACGCCGGGCACCTGTTCGCGGCCATCGCGCGCGACAACCCGTTCGCAGCCGAGGCTCGCAAGCAGCTGGTCTCTGCCCTCTCGGCGATCGATCGCGCGCTCGACGCGCAGGCGCTCCAGCCCGCACCCGAGGGGGGAGCGACCCAGGCCGACTCGACAGGCCAGTTTGCCATCCCCGATCTGGGTGAGCGCTCACCGGAGCTGAAGCAGACGCGGGAGCACATCGACGCGGTCGACCGCGAGATCGTCCGTCTCCTCGCCCAGCGGGCCCAGCTCGCGCAGCGCGCCGCACGCGCCAAGGCCAGGCTCGGCGCCCCGGTGCTCGACTCGTCGCGCGAGGCCGAGGTCATGGGGGCACGCCGCGCCTGGGCGGATGAGCTGAAGGTCGACGCCGACGCCGTGGCCGAGGTGTTCCAGGCCATCATGACGATGTCGCGACGGGCGCAGCGCCAGTAGTCTCTGGTGGGGCCGGGTCTACTCGTCCTCGTCGTCCCCCTCGGGCGCGACGGAAGGGGGGCCGTCGAAGCGGATGACCTGCACCCGGATGGCGGGCTCGACGACCTCGAGCAGGAGGAAGTGGTGGAACGCGTGCTCCGGCCCCGAGCGGGTGAGCGGCGCGCCGAGGCCCCCCGTGATGTAGCTCCGGATGCCCGACTGCTCGAAGGCCGCGTACTCGTGCACGTGGCTGGCGAGGATGAGCTCCACGTGGCTGGCCATCATGAGCGCCAGCGCCGCCTCGGAGTCGGAGACGGCCTGCGACCCGTCGTGGTCCATGCCGTGGGTGGCGACGCCGTTGTGAGCGAGCGGCTTGTGCATGCCGACCAGGATGTGCCGGGTGGCAGGGTTGTCGTGGGCTGCGGCGAGGTCCCGCCCCAGCCACGCCAGCTGCTCCGGGCCGAAGCCCCGCTGGCTCACGTTGTCGAGGGCCACGAAGTGGACGCCGCCGGGAAGGTCGGCCGAGTAGACCACCCGCTCGGGCAGCGCGCTGTGGACGGGGGAGCGCGGCGTGCCGAGGAAGCGGCGCGCGAGCGCCTTCTCGGCCTCGCGCTGGCCGATGGGGAGGAAGCCGATCTGCTCGATCTCGTGGTTGCCCAGCACCGGGTAGAACGGGACGGGATCGAGCAGGGCGAGCTCGCGGGCGAAGGAGCGGTCGAGCTCCGGGGTCAGCTCCATGTCGCCGAGGAAGATGAACGCGGCGGCCCCCCGCGCCTTCGCCTGCTGGAACGCCCAGGGGACGACGTGGGCCTTGTCGTCACGAGAGTCACCGCCCACCACGAGCCGGATGGCCCCGGCCGTGGCCTCGACCGGCGCCGGGGTTACGGGTACAGGTGTCCCCGTCGAGGGTGCACCCGAGCCGCTCCCGCACCCGCCGCATCCGGAGAGGGCCAGGGAGAGGACGATCGGCCATACCCGCATCCCCGCAGCGTACCGCGGACCGGAGCCGCGCCCCGGCTCAGATCGTCGGCGCCGCAGAGGACCGGTAGGACGCCTGCCCGCCGACGTTCCCGTTCCCGTTCTTCCGGACGAACAAGCCTGCGCCCCGCGTCGCGAAGAGCACGCCCACGCCCGCCAGCAGCACGGCGAGGACGACGAAGCCACCCACCCAGGGGATGGATGACAGCGCCACGAAGAGACCGCAGCCGACGGCCAGGTGCACGTAGGGGTTCTCGGTCTTGTGACGGAGCAGCGCCTCGCCCACCACCGAAAGCACGGCACACATCGCCCCCAGGACGCCGAAGCCGCCGACGATGGCCACGATCGCCGCGACGGGGATCCCGATGAGCGTCACGCAGAGCGCGACCAGCACGACGATGGATGTGAACATCCCGAGCAGGCCGATCGCGATGGAGCGCATGGGGCGGGTGGCGACCTCCAGGCGGAGCTGGTCCATCCGCCGCCCTGCGAGCGCGATGAGCACGGTGCCGATGACGAAGAGCACGGCCGCGAGGCGTATGGCGTCGAGGACGCCGTCCGCCGTGCGGTAGAGGAACCCGGCGCGCGGCTCGTGGTGCGAGGATTGATCCGCGGTGTGCTCCCCGTCGTGGCCGCCCTTGACGGTGACGTCACCGCCGACCACCGAACCCGGGTCGCGCAGGACGTCCCCGCCGACGCAGCTCACGTCGCCGTCGACGCGCGCCGAGTTGTCGAGCTCGAGCTTGCCGCCGAAGACCGTCGCGTCGCCGTGGACGCGCCCGCCCTCGTGCACGCGCACCGAGCCGCCGAAGACCGTGACGTCGCCCCAGACCTCGCCCTCGATGTCGACGTTGCCGCCGAACACGGAGAGGTCCCGCACCTGCTCGCCCTTCACGATGGTGAGGTTGCCGCCCATCACCGTCTTGTCGGAGCCGCGCTTGTGCGGCTCGTTGATCTGCGAGGTCTTCCCGAGCTCGATCTTCACCCCGTCGTCCGAGGACGGGCCGGCGGCCGACAGCGCAGGGGGAGCGGGAGGGGCCGGACGTGCCGAGACGGCAGCGCTCGGAGCAGGAGGAGGGGGCGGCGGTGCGGGCGCCGCCAAAGCGGCGGTGCCTGCAGGCGCCTTCTCGATGGACACCAGCGTGCCGTCGCGGGTCGCCACGTAGTCACCGTCGTCGAGCAGGATCTCCAGCACCTTGGCCGCCGGCTGCGCCTTCACGTGGACGTCGACGGGATCGCCCGGCGGCGCGTGGACGACCACACTCCAGCCGGCGGCGTCCGCCAGCTTGCGCAGCGCGTCTCTCCGCGGGAGCCCGTCGACGTCCAGCGTCACCGGCCTGTCCGCATCGGGCCACGAGCCCTCGCGCTTCACGTGGGCGCCGGCCGTCACCGCGGTCGCCATCGATACGGCGACGAGCGCCCCTGCCAGACCCGACCTGCTGATGAACTTCATGACGCGCTCCCTTCCGCCGAACGAGATCGCGTCCTCGCGATCATGAGACCCATCACCACCAGCAGCGCGGACGCCGCGAGCGTCGCCGCCGGCAGCGCCCGGGTGACCGACTCGCTCGTGGCCAGCGCGAAGCCGCCCCGCGCGATCACCGGCACGCCTCGCGTGAAGAACACCCGCACGTAGTCGAGCAGCCGTCCGAGGTGAGCCATCGCCGGCAGCCCCGCCAGCATGGCCACCACCAGTCCCGCGCCCAGGGCGCGCCAGGGCGCGTGGGCCGCCCGGGCAGGGGCACGCGAAGATGCAGGCCTGGCCTGGGTCACGGCGAGCCCCACGGCCTCGGCGAGGAGCGCCGTCCGCCCCAGCCTCCCCGCGCACCACTCGCACGCGTCGACGTGGGCGATCGCCCCGGCGTCGAGGATGGCCTCCTGCCCGTCTGCCAGGGCGGTCATCGCCAGCTCGGAGAGGTGCGTCCCCTCCCAGACCAGCTCTCTCGGTAGCTTCCGGTCGTCGTTCATGATTCCTCCGGGACGCCGACCGCAGCGGCGACGCTCTTTCGCGCGCGCATCACCCACGTGGCGACGGTGCCCAGCGGCACGCCGAGGCGCGCCGCGATCTCCTGGTACTGCAGACCTTCCATGTGAAACATCGTCAAGGCGCGCCGCTGCCCGTCCGGCAGGGCGGAGAGGGCGCGCGTGATCTGGTCGAGGCGGCGCGCGTCCGACAGGCGGTCGAACGCGGTGGGGCCGGGATCGGCAACCCGCTCGAGGGGGTCGGGCGAGCTGTCGTCCCCCTCGGGGGTCGTGGCGGTCCGGTCGCGCTGGCGCTTGCGCGCGCGGAGGGCGTCGAGCGCCACGTGGCGGGCGATGCCGGTCACCCAGGGCCGCACCGGTTCGCCATCGCGGAGCCGGTCGCGGCCCTCGAGCGCCCGGCGCAGGGCCTCGTTGGTGCAGTCGTCCACGTCGGGGTGGTCCCGCCCGAGGCCCATCACGGCCGCGACCACGGCCCGCACGTGCGGGCGAAGGTCTCCCGTCGCCGCCGCGAACGCGCGCTCGTCGAGCCTCGAAGGGAGTGCCGCGGTGGGCATGAAGAGAGAGATCATTCCCGCGAAGGGCTGTTCGTCCGGGCCCCGACACAAATTTCAGGCCCGGCACGCCAGCGCGTGGTTGCAGCTACACTACCGCAGCGCGTCACCCTCGTTCGGTGAGTCAGTACCCCCGCGCCTTGTCGACCACGTTGCGCAGCGGCTCTCCCGCGCGGAAGCGCTGCAGGTTGTCCAGGAACAGCTGCATCGCCTCCTCGCGCCACGTGGCCGTGTGGTCGGCCGTGTGCGGAGATACGAGGACGTTCGGGAGCTCCCACAGCGGGTCGCCGGTCGGCAGCGGCTCCGTCTCGAAGACATCCAGGGCCGCCCCCTTGAGAGCGCCCCGTCGCAGGGCAGCGACCAGCGCCGTCTGGTCGACGAGGCCGCCGCGGCCCACGTTGACGAGGACGGCGGTCGGCTTCATCGCCGCGAGCTCGGCCGGTCCGATCAGGTGACGCGTCTCGGACGTCATGGGCGCCGCGAGCACGAGGTAGTCGGACCGCGCGCACAGCGCCTGCGGCGACGCGGCCATCTCCGGCCGGAGGGGATCGTCGCTCGATCGCTCCGGATGGCGGCGCAGGGCGAGCAGGTTCATGCCGGCGCTGCGCCCGAGCTTGCCCACCGCGCGGCCGATGTCGCCGTAACCGGCGATCCCGAGCGTCGCGCCGTCGAGCATCTGCACGTCGAAGGGCTCCCAGCGGCGCGCCCCCTGGCTCGCCTTCATCCGCTGGAAGTCCTTGGCGAAGTAGAGCATCGCCCCGAGCGCGAACTCGGCCAGCGAGCGGCTGTAGACGCCGCGCGTGTTGGTCAGCACGACGTCGCGCTCGACGAGGGCGGGAGAGAGCACGGTCTCCACCCCCGCCGCCCAGGAGTGCACCCAGCGGACGCGGGGCGCGCTGCCGAGGACGCGCGCGAGCGTCGCGCCGTCGCTCGACCAGTGGAGGATGGCCGTGGCGCCGTCGAGCGCCCGGCCCAGCGCCTCGAGGCTGCGGCCGGCGACGATCTCGACGCCCGCCGCGGCGCCGGAGGAGCGCAGGGTCGTGAGGGTGGGATCGGCGGGGTCGGCGAGGACGAGGAGGGTCAGCCCCATCGCGACGCCTAGACCCGCGTCACCAGGCGCTCGAAGCGCTCGATGGCCTTCTCCATCACGGCCATCGACGGACCGAAGGAGAACCGCGCGTATGCCTTGAAGCGCGAGGCGCGCCCGTGGCGCCGCTTGCCGGGGTTCACGTCGAAGAACTCTCCCGGCACGACGATGACCTTCTCCTCCAGCGCGGCGCGGAAGAAGCCCATGCCGTCGTTGAGCGGAGGAGGCAGCTTGTCGACGCAGCCCCAGACGTAGAACGTCCCCTCCGGGGCGCGGTCCACCCGGATGCCCAGCCGCTCCAGCTGCGACAGCAGGTAGTCGCGCTTGGCGCGGAAGGTGGTCTGGATGGCGCGCGTCTCGGCGACGACGTGGTCCTCGGCCAGCAGCGGGACGGCCGCGCGCTGCAGGGGCTTGCTGCCGCCGCCGTCGAGGAAGGACCCCGCGCTGGACAGCGCCTCCACGACGTCCTTCGGCGCCAGCGTCCAGGTGACGCGCCAGCCGGGGTAGCGCCAGTTCTTGGTGAACCCGTCGAAGAGCACCACGGGATCGCGGTCGACGTCCTCCACGTAGCGCGCGGCGCTCTCCACCGGGAGGCGGCCGGGCGCCGAGCGGTAGACGTAGTGGGAGTAGAACTCGTCGAGCAGCAGCGCGCAGTCGAGGTCGCGCGCGGTCGCGACCCAGCGGGCGAGCTCCTCGCCCTCCACCAGCTTGCCGGTGGGGTTGCAGGGGTTGCTCATGAGGATGGCCGAGAAGCCCCGGCCGAGGATCTCCCTTCGCAGATCGTCGGCGCCGAAGGCGTAGCCGCGCTCCCCTTCGAGCAAGATGGGGATGGCGGTGAAGGCCTTGAAGATGTCGAGCAGCTCCTCGTACGCAGTGTAGTCGGGGAGGAAGTGCCCGAGGTTCACGTGCCCGAGGCTCGCCGCCGCCCGCGTCAGCGCCGCCCGCCCCCCGCCCGAGACGCAGACGTTCTCCGCCGAGTACTGCGAGCGCATGCCCTTGCGATAGAGGCTGTTGTAGAGCGAGGCGATGGCCTCCCGCAGCTCCCACAGGCCCGCCACGGGCGCGTAGTCCTGGTCGTCGAGGGCGACCTCCACGTGCTTGACGCGCGGCGGGGCGCCGGGGAGATCGCCCGTCTCGGGCTGCCCCTGACCGAGGTTGCACCACTCGGGATCGCTCGGCGAGAAGCCGCGCTTCTGCGCCTCGGTGGTGACGTAGATGACCCCCGTGCGCGGGACGGTGCGGAAGGCGCTGTGCTCGTCGGACATGAGGAAGCGACCTTAGTACGAAGGGCCGGTGGACGCCGCGAAGGTGGCGCCGTGGGCGCGCTCGAAGGGGCCCACCATGCGCGCGACGGTGGGAAAGCGGATCGCGGCCAGGAGCGTCCCGGCGACGATGAATGGGGTCGAGATGGTCATGGCGGCGCCCTGCATGTGCACGACGAGCCCCAGCAGCGAGACGGCCTCCGACAGGGCCATCGACATGATGAAGGGCGTCAGGGCGAGCCCCATCGCCGCGCGCGCCGCCTTTTCGGGCTGCGCGAAGCGCGCGGGCCCGCGCATCCCCCCGGGCATCGGCTCGGGCTCCGCCACCTCGGCCCGCGCCTGACGGGCCATCTGGAGCTGCATCCGCGCCGGCACGACGAAGCTGGCGATCGCCACGCCGACCGCGAGCGCGCCGAGGATGGCGACCTGGGTCAGGTCCTTCGGGGGTGGCATCCGGGCGGGCACCACCACGGTGAGCACGCCGAGCAGCACGTTGGAGAACGTCAGCGCGCCCCACAGGGTGAGCACCACGCGCATCGCCTGGGCGAAGAATGCCTGGGCCTTCATGTGCGGCTCATGGTAGCGCAGGCCCGCTGCCATGGTCCGCGCGGATGTGGTCGTCATCGGTGGAGGCATCGTCGGCCTGGCGACGGCTCTCGCGCTGCTCGCGCGCAGACCGCGCCTCTCGCTCCTCGTGGTGGAGAAGGAGAACGTGCTGGCGGCGCACCAGACGGGGCGCAACAGCGGCGTCATCCACAGCGGCCTCTATTACAAGCCCGGCTCCCTGAAGGCCGCGACCTGCGCGCGCGGGCGGACCCTGCTCGAGCGCTTCTGTGAGGAGCACGGCGTGCGCTTCGAGCGCTGCGGGAAGGTCGTGGTGGCGACGAGCCCGGAGGAGCTGCCGCGCCTCGACGAGATCGAGCGCCGCGGCCGCGCCAACGGGCTCGCGGGGCTGCGCCGCATCGGCGTCGAGGAGCTGCGCGAGCACGAGCCGCACGCCGCGGGGCTCGCCGCGCTCCTGGTGCCCGAGACCGGCATCGTCGACTACGGCGAGGTGGCGCGGGCCTACGCCGCCGAGGTGACGCGGGGGGGCGGTGAGGTGAGGCGGGGGGCGCGCGTGACGGGGATCTCGCGCGTCCGCGACCGCGTGGTCGTCGCGACGACGACGGGCGACGTGGAGGCGCGGGCGCTGGTCGCCTGCGCGGGACTGGAGAGCGACCGTGTGGCGCGCATGGCGGGGCTCTCGCTGGACGTGGCCGTCGTCCCCTTCCGCGGCGAGTACTGGATGCTCGCGCCGGAGCGCGCGCACCTGGTGAAGAACCTCATCTACCCCGTGCCCGATCCCTCCTTCCCCTTCCTCGGGGTGCACTTCACGCGGCGCGTGCACGGCGGGGTCGAGGCCGGGCCGAACGCAGTGCTGGCGCTCAAGCGCGAGGGCTACCGGCGGACGAGCTTCGATGTGCGCGACGCGTGGGGCGTGGCGCGCTGGCCCGGCTTCTGGCGGATGGCGCGGCGCCACTGGAGGGCGGGTGTGGCCGAGCAGGTGCGCTCGCTCAGCCGCGCCGCCTTCGCGCGCGCGTGCGCCGCCCTCGTCCCCGAGCTCGCGCCGCACGACCTGGTGCCGGGAGGGGCGGGTGTTCGCGCCCAGGCGGTGGCGCGCGACGGGGCGCTGGTCGACGACTTCGCCATCGCCGAGAGCGAGCGCATGGTGCACGTGGTGAACGCGCCCTCCCCCGCCGCGACCGCGTCGCTCGCCATCGGCGAGGAGATCGCCGCGCGCGCCCTGGCTTGGGTATGATGACGCCCCATGAGATCGTTCCCTGTCGTCGCCGTCGTGGTCGTCGCCCTCGCCCTGCCCTCTCTGGGCTGCAAGAGGCTGGCAGAGAAGGCCGAGGAGAAGGCCATCGAGCGCAGCACCGGAGGCCAGGTGCAGATCAACGACGGCAAGGGCGGTGGCCTCAAGATCACCACCGACGCGGGGACCATGATGATCGGCAACGGCGCCAGCATTCCCGACGACTTCCCCAAGGCCGTCGCCCTCTACCCCGGCGCGAAGCCCATCCTCGGCGCCAAGCAGAGCGACGCCAAGGGCAAGGCGGTGTGGACGGTCAGCGAGGAGACGCCCGACGGGAAGGACAAGGTGGTCGCCTACTACAAGGCGAACATGAGCGGCTTCACGCCGACCACGACGATGGACATGGGGCAGTCGTCGATGAACGTCTACGACAGCCCGCAGTACACCGTGAGCCTCACCATCGCGGCCGAGGGCAACAAGACCGGCATCCAGCTGACGGCGGCGACGAAGTAGCCGCGGTCAGTCCTTCCCCGCGTCGAGCACGGGAATGGGCCCCGCGTCGACCGGGAAGCCGCCGTCGAAGTGCGGCGGACCGGCGTCGCCGCCGCCCGGCAGAGGCTCGCAGACGCGGACGGTCGTGCCTCCACCACCCCCGGCGCCGCCGCCGAGGGGGACGCAGGTGTCGCCCTGCGGGCAGTCTGCCTGCGTCGTGCAGAGCTGGGTCGTGCCCTCGGCGCAGGTGGTGGCTGCCTGGCACTCGGTCGAGCCGCTGAGGTGGCCGCCGCCGTTCTTCAGCGTGCCGCAGCACACCGACCCGCTCGGGCACGTGGTGGCCGTGCACGCGACGGCGACCCCCGTACAGGCGCTCGCCGCCTCGCAGGGCGGGTTGGTGTTTCCGGCCCCCTCGCAGCAGACGTCCGGCGCGTTGCAGACGTTGGTGCCACACGGGAAGGTGTTGCCCGGGACGGTGGGGACGCCTGCCTCGTTGACGATCACGCCGCCGTCATCGCCGCTGCTTCCGCTGCTGCTGCCGGTGCCGCTGCTGCTCCCGCTCCCGCCGCCGCTGCTGCTCGTGGTGCCGCCCGAGCCAGAACCGGAGCCGGAGCTCGAGCCACCGCCGTCGGGTCCGTTGCCTGGCGAGGCCGTCGTACCCCCGCACGCCACGGCCAGCACCAGCGACCCGAACGAGAACAAGACAAGACTACGAGCTCGCATCGAACAAACCTCCTCTGGTCTTGGCAGACCCCTCACCCTAGCGCGCCGCGCCTCGAGGGACGTGTCTCGGGACGGTCCCGCGGGCGGCGCAAGGTGGACGGCGGATTGTCCAGGCAGACAGGGAGGTTACGTGTAGGTCTTCACGAAGAAGTAGGTGGTCATCGACCACGCAATGCCCATCACCAGGAAGCGCACGTACCTCGGGCTGACCCGGCGCGCGATCGCCGCCCCCGCGTACCCGCCGGTGATGCCCCCGGCGATCATCACCACGCCGGGCGCCCACCGCACGGCCCCGGCGACGACGAACGCGACCACGGCCACGCCGTTGATGAGGGTGCCGAGGGCGTTCTTCAGGCCGTTCATCCTGTGGATCTCGGTCATCCCCAGCAGCGTCAGGACGGCGAGCATCATGATGCCCATGCCCCCGCCGAAGTAGCCCCCGTAGACGCTGATGCCCAGCTGGGCGACGACGGCGACCGCCAGGGGGGCGTGCGCGCCGCGCGTGAGCCTGCGTGCGACGGTGCCGCCGAAGGTGAAGAGCACCGAGGCGAAGAGCAGGAGCCACGGGATGAGCAGGACGAAGGTGCTCTCTCGCGTGTGAAGCAGGAGCAGCGAGCCCGCGAGGCCGCCGGTCAGCGCCGCGGCGCCCAGCGGGAGGAGCTCGTGCTTCGCGCCACCGAGCTCGCGGCGGTAGGCCACCACGCTGGCGATGCTGCCCGGCCACAGGGCGATGGTGTTGGTGGCGTTGGCGGGGACGGGAGGGACGCCGGCGAAGAGGAGCGCCGGGAAGGCCACGAAGCTTCCCCCGCCGGCGACGGAGTTGATGGCGCCGCCCGCGGCGGCGGCGAAGAAGAGCAGGATGTACGTGGCGGGGGACACGCCAGAGGACTCAGCCTCGACTGAAGAGCAGCAGCTTGTAGTCGGCCAGCGGGGCCAGCCAGGGTGCACGGTCGAGCAGCCGCTCGCCGGAGTGGAAGATGGGGGCGACGATGGGCCGCGGCAAGTCGCGCACGCTGAAGACCAGCCGCACCGGCACGAAGCCCATGCGGTCGCCGTGGATCAGCTGGAGGCCCGCCTGGTTGGCGCAGGAGACCCACTCTTCGAGGCCGAGGTCGAGCACCCGCCGGAGCAGCGGGGAGCGGTGGATGGGCTCCAGCACGAGGACGCGCCCGCCCTTGCGCACGAGGCGCGCGACGTTGCCCATCGCCTTCTCCAGCGCTGCCCGCGTGCGGCAGGCCACCGAGAAGCACCCGAGCACGACCGCGTCGTCGAACGCGCCCGGCCCGAGCCCGTCCAGACCCGCGACCACGTCCCCTTGCTCGAAGCGTACGAGCCCGGACGACACCAGCGCGCTCGACTCGTGACGGGCTGCGTCCACGGTCGCCGGCGAGAAGTCCACGCCGACGACCTGGCGCGCCCCCCGCTGCTCGGCGAGCCAGCGCGTGACGCGCCCGGTGCCGCAGCCGACGTCGAGCATCCTTCGCCCGGTGACGTCGCCCAGGGCGCGCACCAGGAGCGCGCGCTGCCGCTCGTCCCACAGGGCGTTGAACGTGTTCGACGGCCAGAGGGAGCGGGCCATTCCCCGGCGCGCGGAGGCGCGCGAGTCCCAGTACGACGCGACGCCGTAGAGGTCGTCGCGCGTCCGGCGCTCCTTGAAGAGCTGCCAGACGTTCGACGAGCCGGTGCCGTTGGTGCCTCTCGTCCCGTGGGCTTGCATGGGGGTCAAGTCGTCTCCGTCTCGATGCGGATGAGGGCGAGCGCCGCGTCGGCGCGCGCCGTGGCCTGTTCGCGTGTGTCTCCGTGGGACAGGACGTACGCCGCGCGCTTGGCGCTGTCGGTGAGCGGGAGGACGTGCCCTCCGACCGGGACGAAGACCTCCGCGTCGTCGACCCCCTCGAGCGCCCGCGCGGCCGCCACACCGCCGATGCTGCGGACGACCCCGGGGCGAGCGACCAGGAACTTGGCGATGGCCCCGCCATGCGCCGGCGCCACGACGCCCTGGTGCTCGAGCCTGGTGTCCCCGACGGCCACGCCGAGGACGCGGTCGTAGAGGTCGACGCCGCTCGCCAGCCGGGTCACGTCCGCGTCGAAGCCGCCGCCCAGGCGCGCCGCCGTCTCGAAGAGGGCGCAGCCCGAGGGACCGAGGGCCACCTGCGAGTAGCAGGGGCCGCGCGCGTGCCCGAGGGCCGCTGCCCCGCGCCGGGCTTCCTCCACCACGCGGGCCTCGTCGCCGGGCGCCAGACCCGAGGGGTAGACCTCCGCCAGCATGACGCCGAGCGGCTTCCGGCCGGGCACGGTGAGGCGCTCGGTCACGCAGTAGCTCACCAGGCGGCCGTCTTCGACCCAGCCGTTGACCGAGTACTCGCGCCCCTCGAGCCAGGTCTCGACCACGACCAGCGGCAACCCCGCGCTCGCGGAGTGGGCGCGCGCCTCCTCGAAGGCCACCGCCAGCTCCGCGTCGTCCTCCACGCGCGCGACGCCGCGCTGTCCCCAGCCGCGCGACGGCTTGACCACCAGCGGGAAGCGGTGCTCCCGGGCGAAGGCGCGCGCCTCGTCGAGGGTGGCGCAGCGCGCGAACCCGGGCGCCGCGACCCCGCGGGCCGTGTAGGCCGCGCGCATGGCGTCCTTGTCCTGGCAGCGGCGCACGGTCTCGGGGTCGGCGTAGAAGGGGAAGCGCTCGCGGGCCGCCACCTCGGCGGTCGCCCGGAGCGCGACCTCGCTGCCCGTGGTGGTGAGGCCGTCCGCCCGCACGCGCCGGACGAGCGCCCGCAGGCCCTCCACGTCGCTCGTGGACACCTCGTGGAACTCGTCGCAGAGCCGCACCGCGATCGCGCGCGGGTTCATGTCCGCGCCGATGACGTGGTGGCCTCGCCGCTTCGCCGCGCGGATCAGCGACAGCTGCGGGAAGCCGCAGCCGACGATGACGACGCGGGTCACTGCGCGGGCTCCTTGGAGAGGGCGGGGGTGAGGGTCGGGGTCGAGGTCGAGGTCGGGGTCGGGGTCGGGGTCGAGGTCGTTCTCGTGGTCGTGGTCGAGGTCGGGGCGGGGGTCGGCACCAGCGAGGTGCGGTGCAGCTCGTCGGCGGCCTGGTGCTCGTGCTCCGCATCCTGGAAGTTGAGCCGTTCGCCGATGTTGTAGAGCGGCCGGTCCTGCGCCTGGACGTAGATGCGCGCGATGTACTCGCCGATGACGCTGGTGGCGATGAGCTGCATGCCGCCGAGGATGACCACGGCCGCGAAGAGCGACGGCCACCCGATGAGCCCGTAGTCCCACAGGAGCTTGCGGGCGATGACCCAGCCGCCCAGCCCCAGGCCCACCAGCGCGAAGAGGAACCCCGCCGTCCCGATGTAGCGGAGCGGCTTGCTCGAGAAGCCCACGATGAGATCGAAGGTGTGGTTGAGGAGCTTGGTGAAGTTGTAGTGGGTGGCGCCGGCGTGCCGTGCATCGTGCTTCACCCGCACCGTCCCGATGCGCGCCCCGCTCCACACGAGCAGGGCGCTGAAGAACTTGCGGCGCTCCGGGAGGGCGGCGACCAGGCGCGCGATGGGGGCGCTCATGATGCGGAACGTGGACACGTCCTCGGGCAGCTCGATCTCCATCATCGAGCGCATGGCCCACTGCATGGCGCGCGAGGCCCCCACGCGGAAGAGCGTGTCCTGCCGCCCCTCGCGCACGCCGTAGACGACGTCGTACCCCTCGTTCTTCTTGGCGATGAGCCGGGCGATCTCCTCCGGGGGGTGCTGGAGATCGCCGTCCATCTGCACGAGCCACCGGCCGCGGGCGTTCAGGTAGAGCGCCTCGACGGCGGCCTCCTGCCCGTAGTTCCGGGTGAAGCGCACCACGCGCACGCGCGTATCGCGGGCGGCGACGGCCCGGAGCAGCTCGGGGGTACGGTCGCGCGAGCCGTCGTCGACGATGAGCAGCTCGAACGGCTCGCCCACCTTCTCCATGGCCGCCACCACGCGCGAGGCCAGGGCCTCGACGTTCCCCTCCTCGTTGAAGACGGGAACGACGACGCTGTAGGTGACGGGGGACGGCGGTTCGAGGTGCTGCGGCGGGACCACGGAAGGCGCGCGCAGCCTAGCACGGTCGAGCCGAGGTACCTGGTCCTCCCAGACCTGCGCTAAGACTGAGTAATCTCTGACGTCGCCCGGGAAGGAGCGGTCCTTGCCACGACGTGTCGTGAGCCCCCCCATGCAACTGCTCGAGCGGGTCGTCGAGAAGCCTCACCCGTGCGCCTACCTGGAAGGGCTGTCGGCGAGCCTCGAGGTGCAGGTGATGGTGAACGTGACCCCGGCGGAGATGGACACGCTGCTCGAGCGGGGCTGGCGGCGCTTCGGCCCGGTCTACTTCCGCCCCGCCTGCGCCGGGTGCGCCGAGTGTGTCAGCCTGCGCGTCCTGGTGGACCGGTTCACCCCGAGCAAGAGCCAGCGCAGGGCAGAGCGCGCCTGCTCGGGGCTGCGGCGGGTGGTGGGGATCCCCCGGGTCGACGAGGCGCGCCTCGACCTCTACGCCCGCTGGCACGCGGCCCGGGAAGAGACGCGCGGCTGGGAGCCGAACCCGCAGACGGCCGAGCGCTACACCATGGAGTTCGCCTTCCGCCACCCTTCCGCGCGCGAGGCCACCTTCTTCGACGACACCGCAGGGGGACGACTGGTGGGCGTGGGGCTCTTCGACGAGACCCCCCGTGCCCTCTCGGCGGCCTTTTTCTTCCATGATCCCGCGTACGCACGCCTCTCGCTGGGGACCGCCAACGTGGTCGCCCTGGTGGCTGACGCGCGCCGGACCGGGCGACCGTACGTCTACCTGGGCTTCCGGGTGGCCGGGTGCGCCTCCCTTCGCTACAAGGGGACCTTCCGCCCGCACGAGCTGCTGTCGGGTCGGGTCGGGATGGACGAGGCGCCGAGGTGGGAGATCGCGGCCGAAAGCCTTGACAGAGCCCCCCCTGCCGCGTAGGTTCCCGCGCCCCTTCGCTCGAAGAATAAAGGTCCTCCCGCTATGCCCTCCCCGGAGACGACAAAGGCCCCGACGGCCCCCAAGCGGCCGCGCCACAAGACGTTCGTGATGACCAAGGCCGTGGCCACGGCGTCGCGCGCCTGGTGGGTGGTCGACGCGACGGGCAAGCCCCTCGGGCGGCTGGCCAGCCAGGTCGCTCACATCCTGCGCGGCAAGCACAAGCCCCAGTACACCCCGCACGAGGACACGGGCGACTTCGTCATCGTCGTCAACGCCGACAAGATCCTGCTCACCGGCGGCAAGCTCGACAAGAAGTTCTACTACCATCACTCCGGCATCCCGGGCGGCTTCGCCGCCGAGAGCTACCGCCACCTGCTGGCGCGTGACGGCACGTTCCCGGTGGAGAAGGCGGTCAAGGGCATGCTCCCCAAGGGCGTGCTCGGCCGGGAGATGCTCACCAAGCTCAAGCTCTACACCACGCCGGATCACCCGCACGCGGCGCAGAAGCCCCAGCCCCTGACGCTCAAGTAGGCAGAAGAAGACTCCTCCATGGCCTCGACCGACACTCGCACGTACGCCACCGGCAAGCGCAAGACTGCCATTGCACGCATCTGGCTCAAGGCCGGGACGGGCAACATCACCGTCAACGGCAAGCCGTGTGACGACTACTTCGAGCGGGAGACGTCGCGCATGGTGCTGCGCCAGGCGTTCGAGCTGCTCGAGGCGCAGGACCAGTTCGACGTGTGGGCGACGTGCACGGGCGGCGGCAAGGCGGCCCAGGCCGAGGCGATGCGCCACGGCATCTCGCGCGCCCTCGTCACGCTCGACCCGGAGAAGCGCAGCGTCATCAAGAAGGCCGGCTTCCTGACGCGCGACGCGCGCAAGAAGGAGCGCAAGAAGTACGGCCAGCCGGGCGCACGCAAGCGCTTCCAGTACTCCAAGCGCTAGACGAGGGCCGAGCGCGTCCACGCGACGTGGGAACGCGGTTCCTCTTCGCCTGGACGCGTCCACACCTCGACGGATCGCGTCCACCCGACGTGGGAACGCGGTTCCTCCTCGCCCGGACGCGTCCACACCTCGACAGATCGCGTCCACCCGACGTGGGAACGCGGTCCCTCCTCGCCTGGACGCGTCCACACCTCGACGGATCGCGTCCACCCGACGTGGGAACGCGGTCCCTCCTCGCCTGGACGCGTCCACACCTCGACGGATCGCGTCCACCCGACGTGGGAACGCGGTCCCTCCACGCCTGGACACGTCCACGCCTCGACGGATCGCGTCCACCCGACGTGGGAACGCGGTCCCTCCTCGCCTGGACGCGTCCACGCCTCGACGGATCGCGTCCACCGAGTGAGATGTCGGCCTACCTCGCGGCCATCGTGGGGTAGTTTCGCGGCGTTGGCCCTGCACCCGCGTGCTTCGTCCACGTGGTGCCGTCCCACGTCCACGTGCCCTCGGGCTCACCGTAGTCTCCCCCGAACTGCCCGCCCCCGAAGAGCACGATCTCGCCTCCCGCCGTGGCCATCGCGGCGAAGCGCCGCGGCGACGGCCCCCCGGCGCGGCGAGGGCGAGTACACGGGCTGCTTCTGGGTCCGGCCCCTGCCGGTGCTGTGCTCGACGGCTCGCTCGTCATCTTCGGCGGCGAGGACGACGACTTCGAGCCGCTCGGCGACACTGCGCCGGACCGGTGTCTTCCGCCGACCCTGCGCTTGCCGCCACTGCGCGGCCCGGGTAAACGTTGCCCCGTGCGCCTCCGCCGGTTCGTCCTCGGGCTCGTCGCGGGCTCGGCTGCGCTCGCCGCCACCGCGACGCCCGCGCGCGCCACCATCGTCGAGCGTGTGGTGGCCGTCATCGGCGAGCGCCCCCTGCTCTGGACGGAGCTGCTCCACCGCGCCGCCGCGACCCGCGTGCAGATCCGCATGCAGACGCGCGATCCGAACGTGATCAGCGCGCAGGAGCAGGAGATGTACAAGGAGCTCCTCGATCGCATGATCGAGGACCGCCTCGAGGAGCAGCAGGCGGACAAGGCGCACATCACGGTGACGCCGGAGGAGATCGACCGCGGCATCACGAACATCGCGGCGCAGGCCCAGCAGCAGCAGGGCCGCCCGGTGACGGCCGCGGACGTGCTGGGCGAGGTCCGCCGCCGCGGCCTCAGCGAGCAGGACTTCCGCGAGGAGATCCGCCGGCAGATCCTGGAGGGCAAGCTCATCGAGCTCCGCGTGCGCCCGCGCGTCCGCGTGACGGAGCAGGACGGGCGCGCCGCGTACCAGCACTGGGTCACCGAGATGCAGAACCAGCAGCTGGTCGACGTGCGGCTGCTGGTGAAGCGCGTTCTCCCGGGCTCGACGCCGCAGCAGTCGCAGGCGGTGCTCGCGCTGGCGCAGACCCTGTCGCACCAGGCCCAGTCGGGGCAGGACTTCTGCCAGCTCATCCTCCAGTACACGGACGACCCGTCGACCCGTGACACCTGCGGCACGCACGGCCCGCAGCCCTTCCGCGACCTCTTCCCGGCGATCCAGGACCTGGTGAAGACGGTGAAGCCGGGGGCCGTGTCGGAGGCCACTCCCATCCGGATCGGCAACGACGACGTCGTGGTCGTCGCCATGCCGATGCCGCAGGCCCGTGTCCCGGCGTACGAGGAGGTGAAGAACGAGATGAACCAGCGCGCCATGCTCGAGGGCCTCGACCACGCGCGCAAGCTGTGGCTCGAGGAGCTGAAGCACAACGTCTACATCGACATCCGGCTGTAGGACCCGGCCCCGGCGACCTCAGCGCCGCCGCGCCGGCCCCTTCGACAGGTGGGCCATCGCCTCGCCCAGCCCCTCGAGCGTCAGCGGGTACATCGGGAAGAGCGCGGCGAGCATCTCCGCCGTCCCTCCCTTCCAGTAGTTGGGCGGGTCGGGGTTGAGCCACGCGGTCTTGTCGAAGTGGTCGGCGAGCAGCTGCATCCAGCGCACGCCGTGCATCGGCTCCCCGCCCAGCTCGTCGCGCGACGCGTACCAGTCGCCGCCGCCGAGCAGCTCCGCGGGGTGCATCGCCGCGTCCCCCACGACCACGAGCTTCCACTCCCGGGTGCAGTGGAGCATCACGTCCCGCAGCCGCACCGGGTCGCGGAAGGTCTCGGTCTCGTAGAGCTTGCCGTAGATGCAGTTGTGGAAATAGTAGGTCCTTAGCTCGCGGAAGTTCGACGCGCGCTTGGAGGCCGAGAAGAGCTGGCTCACCAGCTCGGCGTGCGGGTCCATGGAGCCGCCCAGATCCATGAGGAGCAGCACGCGGATGTTGGACTTGCGCGGGGCGCGCATGACGATCTCGAGCTCCCCGGCGTTCTTCGCGGTCTGGTCGATGGTCTCGTCGAGATCCAGCTCGACCTCGGCTCCCTCGCGGTGGAAGGCGCGCAGCTTGCGGAGGGCGACCTCGATCTGCCGGACGTCGAGGACCAGATCCGAGCGGTAGGGGCGGTACACGCGCGCGTCGGCCACCGCCATCGCGCTGCGCCCCCCGCCCTTCGGGCCCACGCGCACGCCGGTGGGGTGCGTCCCGTGCGCGCCGAAGGGGCTCGTGCCGCCCGTGCCGATCCAGCGGTTGCCCCCGTCGTGCCGCTCCTTCTGCTCGCGGAGGCGCTGCTCGAAGAGCTTGCGCAGCTCCTCGAGGTCGAGGTGCTCGAGCGCGGCCAGCTCCTCGGGCGACAGGTCCTTGCGCATCTTGGGATCGCGCAGCCAGTCCTCGAGCTCCTTCACGAGCAGCAGCGATTTGCCCTCGATGCCGCGGAAGCAGGCCAGGAAGGCCTCGTCGAAGGCGTCGAGGTCGGCCTCGGTGTGCACGCAGAGCGCGCGCGCCACGTGGTAGAAGCCGTCGAGCGAGCTGTCGTGCAGCCCCATGCCGAGGGCGCGGGCGAGCGCCATCGCCTCCTGCAGGCCGACCTTGACCTTGCGCTTGCGGAGCTCGAAGAGGAAGGGGACGAACATGGTCGGTCTCTGCTCCCGAGCCTAGCCTGAGCGGCCCGCCGCGCTAGGCTCCTACCTCGTGCTCATCCCCGCTCCCGACGTTCCCCTGCCCTCGCGCGCGGCCATCGACCGCGCCAGGATCGAGCTGGAGCGCAAGCTGGGGCCGTCGAAGGTGCTCACGGGCGCCGACGCGTGCGCCGCCTACGCCACCGACGACAGCGACGTGGCCGGGCGCCCCCCCGACGCCGTGGTGCTCGCCGCGTCGGCCGAGGACGTCGCGACGACGCTGGCCATCGCCGAGGCGTGCGAGGTCCCCGTCACCCCGCGCGCGGGCGGCACCGGACGGACCGGCGGCGCGGTGCCGGTGGCGGGCGGCATCGTCCTGGCGACGCACGCGCTCGCGCGCATCAAGGACATCGACCGGGGGAACCTGGTGGCGGTGGTGGAGCCGGGCGTCGTCACGGGCGAGCTCCACGCGGCCGTCGAGCGCGAGGGGCTGTTCTACGCGCCCGACCCCAACTCCCTCGCCAGCTGCATGATCGGCGGCAACCTGGCCGAGAACGCGGGCGGCCCGCGCGTCTTCAAGTACGGGGCGACGCGCGACTGGGTGCTGGGGCTGGAGGCGTGCCTCATCGGCGGACGGGTGGTGCGTACGGGCAAGCGGACGGTGAAGGGCGTCACCGGCTACGATCTGACGTCGCTGCTGGTCGGCAGCGAGGGGACGCTCGCCGTGTTCACCGAGGCGACGCTCCGCCTCGTGCCCAGGCCGTCGGGCATCGCCACGGCCCTGGCGCTCTACTCGGACGTGCGCTCGGCGGCCGCGGCGGTGAGCGCCATCGTCGCGGCGGGGGTCGTCCCGCGCTGCCTGGAGATGCTGGACGCGGCCACGCTGGACGCCGTCCGCGCCGCCGGCGTCGCCATCGACCTGCGCGCGGGCGGCATGCTGCTCATCGAGGTGGACGGCGACGGCTGCGAGGCGGCCCTGCTGCGCGTGGGGGAGGTGGCGGCGGCCTGCGCGGGGTGCGTGGACGTCGTGGTCGCGCAGGACGCCGGGCAGAGGGACCGCCTCTGGGCGGCGCGGCGCATGCTCTCCACGGCGACGCGCAAGCTCGCCCGGCACAAGCTGAGCGAGGACGTAGTGGTGCCGCGCACGCGCATCGCCGATCTCCTCGATCGCACCGACGACATCGGCCGGGCCACGGGCGTGCGCAACCTCTCCTACGGGCACGCCGGGGACGGCAACCTGCACGTGAACTTCCTCTGGGACGACGACGCGGAGCGCCCGGCGGTCGACCGCGCCATCGGCCTGCTGATGCGAGCGACGATCGAGCTGGGCGGCACGCTGAGCGGCGAGCACGGCATCGGCGTGACCAAGGCCGCGTACCTGCCGCTCGAGCAGAGCGAGGCGCTCATCGACCTGCAGAAGGACATCAAGCGCGCCTTCGATCCCAGAGGCCTGCTGAACCCGGGGAAGATCTTCCCGGGCACCGGGCACCGCGCCTGCTGAGGCGACCGCTGCCCCTGCCGCGCTCAGCTCCCCAGGCGCCGGTCGATGATCTCCCCCGCCCGCAGCGCCATCGCCATGATGGTCATCTGCGGGTTCACTCCCAGCGGCCCCGGGACGGCGCTGCCGTCGGCCACGAACAGCCGCTCCACCTCGTGCGCCTCGTGGTCGGGCCCCAGCACGCTCGTGCGCGGATCGGTGCCGATGCGGCAGGTGCCCAGCGGGTGGTAGGCCGACAGGTCGAAGGAGCTCGGCGAGAGGCTCATCGCGCGGAGCGCGCGCACCTCGGCCAGCGTCGACAGCTCCTCCATGCCCGGGAGCATCGGGTAGACGCGGCGCGCCCCCGCGGCCAGGAACACCTCGCACATCACCGCCATGGCCTTCTGCAGGCGCTCGGTGTCGCGCCGGTTCAGGTTGTACGTGATGAGGGGCGAGCCGCGCGCGCCGGGCCGCACCTCGCCGCGTGACGTGTCCTCGATCATGAAGCCGAAGAGCGCGAGGTTGCGGTACTGCGCCAGCAGGTCCACCAGGCGCCGGCCGACCCAGGGGATGGCCACGGAGGTGATGTCGAGGGGCATGGATCCGCCCTCGAACATGATGCCCTCGTGCTCGAGCTCGTCGATGGAGTAGCCCTGCGGGATGCCGCTGGCCATGTCGATGGCCTCGTCGAAGAGGGCGAACGTCTTGCTGGCGGGGTGGACGGACAGGTTCTTCCCTAGGGCCGGGCTCGAGGTGCACACCCCCGCCTGCCGGAGGACCAGCGGCGTCATCAGCGCGCCGCCTGCGATCACCACCGCCTCGGCCTTGACCCGCAGGCGCCTGCCCGACGCGAGCCGCGCCGTCACCCCGCGCGCCCGCCCGGCCACCACGTCGATCCCGTCGACGCGGGCCGCCGTCACCAGCTGCGCGCCGCGCTCGAGCGCCGCCGGCACGTAGCTCACGTCGGTGGAGCGCTTGGCCCCGGTGGGGCAGCCGAAGCAGCAGACGCCCTGGCCGTCGCAGTCGGGCGCGTTGCGGTCCACCGGGCGGTGACGCAGCGCCATCCGCTCGGCGCCGCGCGCCACCACCCGCCCCACGCCGCCGGTCAGCTCGAAGCGCGCCCGCTCGACCCGCAGCATCGCCTCCACCCGCGCGTAGTACGGGTCCATCGCCGCGCCGCTGAAGAAGGTGAGCCCCATCTCCTCGCGCCACCGGCGGAAGACGCGCTCCGGCGTGCGGTAGCAGGTCCCGCTGTTGACCACGGTGGAGCCTCCGACCGCGCGCCCGGCGAAGATCGGGATGCCCGCGTTGCCGAGGGCGATGGTCATGCCCTGGTCGCGGTAGAGCTTGCGCACCATGGGCTGCGTGCGCCCGCTGAAGGTGTCGCGCCGGTGCAGATCCCCCTCCTCGAGCAGCAGCACGGCCCGACCACGCGAGGCCAGCTCGTAGGCGCAGGCGCCTCCCCCGGCGCCCGTCCCCACCACCACGACCTCGCACTCGAGCTCCACGTCCTCGCCCTGCGCCCGGCCGTCGATGACCTGCTGCGTCCAGCGCGACGGCTCGGGTGCAGGCAGCGTGTGGAGGTGGAAGCTCTTGCAGCCGACGGTCTGGAAGGCGCGGGGATCGTCGAAGTGGGTGACCTTGATGGGGCTGGCGATGGCGCGCAGGAGCATCCGCCTGGCGTGCAGGCGCGAGCCCGCCCAGCCCTCGAGGAAGCGCGCCGCCCGCTCGGGCGAGAGCGCGCTGAGCACCCTCCCCGTGCTGGGCACGGCCGCCAGCTCCGCCGCCCAGAGCAGCGACCGGAGGATCCCGAGCTGCAGCGCGTTCGCGCCCTGGAGCCAGGCCTCGTAGCGGCGGAGGGTGCCCTCGCCGCCCGGCTCGAAGACCGTCCCGCCGGGGATGATGGCGGCGGCGAGCGCGCGCACGATGTTCCGCTCGCGCTCGGTGAGGGGAGAGCGGGGCGCGGGCGCGGGGCGGGTGGCAGCGGGCGTGTCCGGGAGGGTGACTGCGGCGGCCATGACGATGATTCTGTAGTAGCAGAACTCTCAGGAGGCAACCGCCCCGGCCCCCCCTCCGGACGCGAGGCGGCGCATCCACGCCTCGACACGGTCCCAGGCCTTCGCGGCGCGCCCCCCCGTGACCAGCCCCATGTGATCGGGCGCAGGCCCGCCGTCGTCGGCCGCCGTGACGCGCACCACCTCGTGCGCGCCGCGGCACCGCGCGACGAACCTGGCGCCGCACTCGGGGGTGCAGGCCAGCCGGTCGCCGTCGCTGACCATCTGCAGCACGGGGACGCGCACCCGCGCGAGCGCCGCCAGGTAGTCGAGGGTCCCGTCGGCGCTGGTCCACGCGCCCGTCCGCGCGAAGCGCTCGAAGTCCTCCACGTACGCGCGCGTCTCGTCGTCGCTCCCCAGCCGGAGGAGCCTCGCGGGGAAGCGCCCCACGCGGCGCGCGACGGCGACCATGCCGGCCAGCGCCGCGCGCTTGACCAGCCAGCGCGCAGGGGAGGGCTCGAGGTCGCGGAGCCAGATGCCGGCGGCGACGCAGGCGATGCCGTCGAAGGAGACTCGCTCCAGGCCCTGCGCCGCGAGGCCGACGTGCCCGCCCAGCGAGTGGCCCACGAGCACCACGGGTCTCCTGCGGCGCAGGCGCGACCGGGCGAACTCGTGCACCGCGGGCAGGTCGCGTGTGACGAAGTCGTCGTAGCCGTAGCGGCCGCCCTCCCCGGCGCCCGGTCCGCTGTCACCGTGGCCGCGGAAGTCGAAGGCGATGACGCGCCAGCCGCGCGCGACCAGCGTGGTCACCAGGCCCGCGCCCGCCGGGCGATCGAACTCCGTCCGCCGCGCCATCATCGCGTGCGCCAGCACGGCGACCCCGACGGGAGGCCCCGCGGGCTCGCGGACATCGGCGCGCAGCGACCAGCCGTCACTCGTGCGGATGTCGATGGCCTCGGTCCCGGGCGCGGCGGCGCGCGCGGGCGCTCTCCGGGATGGTCGGCGACCCACGGCCGCCAGCTTGCCACAGCCACCCGATCTCTCCACGCCCCCTTCGCCCATCGCGTACGATGCCAGGCCGATGCGCCGCCCGATCCTGCTCGCCGCCGTCGCGCTCCTGTCGCTCTCGTCGGCGGCGGCCTGCGGCAGCGCCCCGCCTCCGCCCCCCGCACCTCCCGTCGCCGCGCCCGCGTCGTGGATCGCGCGGAGCGACGCCAACGCGCGGGTGCTCGTGGCGCTGGAGGTCGAGTTCAACCCCGAGCGCGCGTCGGACTTCGGGGTCGAGGCGGCCGACGAGAGGACGAAGGATCTCTCGGCCGGCTTCCGCGGGCGCTTCCTCGCCTCCCTGCGCGGGGCGGAGAGCGAGCTCGAGACGCGCCGCACCGCCGAGACAGACCCTCTCGTGCGCGAGGACCTCGACATCCTGCTGCGGGCGGCCCGGCTGGAGGTGCGCGAGACGGAGCTCTCCGAGCAGACCATGGTCCCGTACTGGGACGTCGCCCGCATCGTCTTCGGCGGGCTCCACGCCTTGCTGAGCGAGCAGGTCACCCCGGCGCGGCGGGCGAGGGCGGTCACCCGGCTGCGACGCTACGCCGGCCTCGAGCCGGGCAGCCAGCCGCTGGTCGAGCTGGCGCGGGCCGATACCGCCGCCGCCCTCGGGCGCCACGAGCTGGTCATGCCGGCGCGCCTCGAGGTCGAGAAGTCGCTGGCGACGACGGCGACCCTCCGCGACGGGATCGAGAAGCTCTTCCAGAAGTTCCAGGTGGGTGGCTACGAGGAGGCGTTCCGCGCGTTCAGCGCGCAGCTCGCCACATACGACGACTTCCTGCGGACCTCCGTCCTGCCGCTCGCACGGGCCGACTTCGCGCTCCCGCCCGCCGTCTACGCCATGCGCCTCGAGCGCGTGGGGGTCGACCTGCCCGTGGACCGGCTGGTGGCGCTCGCGCACGAGCAGTTCGGGGTCATCCAGGGGGAGCTGCAGAAGGTCGCCGCCGAGGTGGCCCGCGCCCGCAACCTGCCGGGGGCCGACTACCGCGACGTGCTGCGCGAGCTGAAGAAGGAGCAGCTGGTGGGCGACGCCATCCTGCCCCACTACCGGCAGCGCCTCGCGGACGTCGAGGCCATCATCCGCCGCGAGCGCCTGGTGACGCTGCCCTCGCGCCCGGCGCGCATCCGGCTGGCCACCGCCGCCGAGAGCGCGCAGTCCCCGGCCCCGCACATGGACCCGCCGCGCCTCGTCGGAAACACGGGCGAACAGGGGGAGTTCGTGCTGCCGCTCGCCATCCCCGCGCCCACGGGCAGCAAGGAGGCGGAGCAGAGGTACGACGACTTCACCTTCGCCGCCGCGTCGTGGACGCTCATCGCGCACGAGGCCCGGCCGGGGCACGAGCTGCAGTTCGACTCCATGGTCGAGCGGGGGGTCTCCATCGCCCGCGCGCGCTACGCCTTCAACAGCGTCAACGTCGAGGGCTGGGGGCTCTACGCCGAGTCCATCGTGCTCCCCTTCATGCCCCCCGAGGGCAAGCTGGTCAGCCTCGCCTACCGGCTCCACCGCGCGGCGCGTGCCTTCCTCGATCCCGAGCTGCAGCAGGGCAAGTGGACGTTCGAGACCGCGCGCGACTTCCTGGTGAAGGAGGTGGGCCTCTCGCCCGCCTTCGCCACGTCGGAGGTGGAGCGCTACACGTTCCGGATGCCCGGCCAGGCCACCGCCTACTTCTACGGCTTCACGCGAATGATGGAGCTCCGTCACGAGGCCGAGCGACGCCTGGGGCCGCGCTTCGACGCGCAGGTGTTCCACGACGCCGTCCTGGGCGAGGGTCTGCTACCACCGGACTTGCTACGGGAGGCCGTGCTCAAGAAGATAGGAGCAGCGTAGACGCCCATGATGTGGATCTGGCTCCTCTCGGTTCTCATCGTCGTCGCCGACTGGGTCGGCGGGACCCTGCTCGGCTGGCCGCTGTGGCTGGAGATCCTCATCACCGTCGGCGCGGTGCTGCTCATCGTCGGCTGGTTCGTCGGCCGGCGCGTGCGCGGGCTGCTGAAGGCGCGCGCCATCGAGCGCGAGATGATGAAGCAGGCGCAGCAGCAGGCCATGAACGCCCGCCCCGACCGGCGCGCCGAGATCGTGGAGCTGCAGGCCCAGATGCAGCGCGGGCTGCAGGCGCTCCGCCAGGCACCCCACGGCGGCGGGAGCAGCGCCCTCTTCCGCCTGCCCTGGTACATGATCGTGGGGCCTCCGGGCGCGGGCAAGACCACCGCCCTGCGCCAGTCGGGTCTGGCCTTCCCCGCCCTCGACCCGCGCAGCGGCGGCGGCATGCGGGGGATCGGCGGCACGCGCAACTGCGACTGGTGGTTCACCAACGAGGCCATCCTCCTCGACACGGCCGGCCGCTACGCCACCGAGGCCGACGACTACGACGAGTGGACCGCCTTCCTCGACACGCTCAAGCGCTACCGCTCCTCCAAGCCCATCAACGGTGTGCTGGTCGCCGTCAGCGTGACGGACCTCATCGACGCCCGCGAGGACCAGGTGGACGGCATCGCCAAGCGCCTGCGCGCCCGCATCGACGAGATCGCGACCCGGCTCCAGATGCTGGTGCCGGTCTACGTGGTCTTCACCAAGGTGGACCTCGTCGCCGGCTTCGTGGAGATGTGGGGCGACCTCCGCAAGAGCGAGCGCGGGCAGATCTGGGGCGTGACCTTCCCGCTGGCGGGCGCCGAGCGGCGCGATCCGGGCAAGGCCTTCGAGCCCGAGATGGACACGCTCATCGAGGCCCTGCATGCGCGCGCGCTGCGGCGGGTGGGGACCGAGCGGCAGCCCGAGCTGCGCGCCCGCATCTACCAGTTCCCGCTGGAGATGGCCTCCCTCAAGCACACGCTGGTCGAGTTCGTGGGCGCGCTCCTGCAGCCGAACACCTACCGCGACACGCCCATCCTCCGCGGCGTCTACTTCAGCAGCGGCACGCAGGAGGGGCGGCCCATCGACCGCGTCATCGGCGGGATGATGGCTGCGTTCAACATGGGCGCGCCCATGGTGGCGCCGAACCCGCAGTACGCGCAGCCGCAGACCGACTCCAAGAGCTACTTCGTGACGGACCTCTTCCGTCGCGTGGTCTTCCCCGACCAGCACGTGGCGGCGCGCACCCAGGGCGAGGCGCGCAGGCAGCTGGTCAACCGCATCATCTTCTCGGTCGTCGCGCTCTTCGTGGCGGTGTGCGGGCTCCTGCCGTCGCTCTACACGTTCGGGCGCAACATGGCGCTCCTCTCCGAGACCAAGGAGATGGCGGCGAAGGCCAAGCACGTCGACGCCACGCCGGGGACACCCCCGCTCGACCGGGTGCGCGGGCTGGACGACGTGCGAAACCAGCTCGAGCTCCTCGACGGGTGGCACGAGCGAGGGAAGCCCATGGGCCTCGGCTGGGGGATGTACGCGGGGGACGGCCTGCTGCCGCCGCTGCGGCAGGTCTACGGCCAGCTCCTGCAGACCGCCTTCGTGCAGCCCACCAAGACGCAGCTCGAGCACGAGCTCGCGCCGGCGGCAGGCCAGACGCGGTCGAGCATCGAGCAGTACGGGGCCTACTTCGCGCGCCTGAAGACCTACCTGTCGATGACCGACCCGCAGCGCATCCAGGGCGACGACGGCGAGCGCGAGATCCTCGCCCTGACCGACGCCTGGGCGCGCGCCATCAACGTGACCTCCCCGCAGGACAAGGCCGTCCTGCACCCGCACGTGGAGGAGTACGTGCACCTCGTGGCGCGCGGGCTGCTCGCGCCGTGGGTGGCCGAGGGACCGCTGGTGACCCGTGTCCGCGCGGTCCTCGCGCAGACCTCGCGCGTCGACCGCGACTACAGCGCGCTGGTCCACGACGCGAGCGTCAACGTGGCCCCCATCACGCGGGCTTACGTGTTTCGCGGGGCGACGTTCAACGAGTACATCACCTCGAAGGCCACCCCCGAGGTGACCGTCTCCGGCGCCTTCACGCGCACCGGCTGGGAGAGCTACGTGCGCGACGCGCTCGACGAGCGCCGGGCGAAGAAGCTGGCGCACGACCGCTGGGTGCTCGGCGAGACCGAGGAGCAGGGCGTGAAGGAGATCATGGCCGAGCTGAAGCAGCTCGAGACGCGCTACTTCACCGAGTACAAGGACGCCTGGACGGCCTTCGTGAAGAACCTGCAGTTCCGGCGCCCGGACACGGACATGAACGCGCTGAAGGAGCTGTCCGAGGCCGGCGAGACGCCGTGGCCCATGCTGATGCTCCTGCAGACCATGGCCGAGAACACGCGCCTGCAGCCGTCGCCCGACTCGGCGCTGGCGACGAACATCGAGGGGCGGTTCGCGGGCACCGTCGCGTCGGCGGGGGCGAAGGCGCAGGAGACCATCGGCGACGCGGGGAAGGTGAACACGCCCCAGCTGGGCAAGCGCTGGATCTCGCCGGTGGAGGAGGCCTTCGCGCCCATGGTCAACTTCGGCATCCCCATGGACCTGTCGACCGGCGGGGGCACGGGGCTGGCCCACTACATCGAGACCATCCTCGGCCCGCTGGTGCGGCTGCTCTCCGACCTGAGGGACCTGCCCACGGCCAGGCCCGACGCGAAGCAGGTCGCCCTGGCTTACGCCACCGCCCAGCGGGCGACGAGCGATCTGCTCGACCAGACGCAGAGCGCCTTCACCAAGCCGCTGATCTCCCCGCTGCTGCTCGCGCCGATCGAGAAGTAGCGGGGCTCAGTCGATCGGGAGCACCCAGACCCCGGCGCCCTCGCCCACCGCGAGGTGCTCCGCGGCGCCCGCCACGAGCTCCACGTTGCCTTCGCCGTTCACCTTGCACGGCGCGTAGACGCAGCGGAAGAAAGGCGCCTCGGACGTCTCGACCGCGACGAGGGCGCGGGCCTTCGGCGCCTCGCTCGCGGGGACCAGCCTGGTCACGCGCGCCTCGTGCGTGCGCTGCACCAGCGTCACCTCGTCGGTCGCGGCGGTGAAGTGCGGGCCGCCGTCGAAGGGATCGACGCGCCACGCGTAACGGAAGCCGATGCGCCGAAGCATCTTCTCGACCCCGCGCGTCCCCGCGCCGACCTTGCCGATGACGTCCTGGGCGTCCTGCGGCAGGAGGGTCGCGTAGATGGCCCCCTCCGGAAACAGGCCCTTGATGAACTCCTTGTTCTTCTTCGACGCGCGGTCGGCCTCGGCGTAGGTCATGTCCGTGAACTTGCGGCCGAGCGCGTCCCAGAGGTGCGACGTCCCGTCCGGCTCGAGCGGGGGCAGGAGCTCGGCCAGGAGCTCGTCCTTGAACCACTCGCGGTGCATGCGGATGTAGAGGAAGCGCACGTACGAGATGAGGAGACCGAGCTTCTCGGGCTTCTTCCGGTACTCGGGGCTGACGATGAGCCCGCCGATCTCGGTCGGCCCGTTGTACGAGTAGCCGATCTTGAGCACCACGTGCCGGAAGTGCTTGTCGAGCGTCGCCGAGTAGCGCTCCTCCTCGAAGACGTCGACGTAGATGTAGGGCGCGTCGCGGCGGCCGAGCTGCCCGATGATCATCGACGTGCCCACGATGCGCCCCTCGGCCTGATCGACCAGGACGAAGACGTACTCGCGCCGGCGGGGGTCCTTGATGGCGCCGGTGAAGCTCTTCTGCGCGTGCTCGAGGATGCCGCGGATCTCCTCGCGATCGTTGGGCAGATTGACCGTGTTCAGATGCCCCGCCACGGCGAGGAGCTGGTCCTCGTCGGCCTGTACTGCGCCGCGAATTTCGTAGGGCCAGGCCATGCGGGGGAGTGATTTACCACGGTTGGCGTATGCTCGGTCGTGCATGGCCCCGGGAGCCGGCTTCCAGCGACTGGCCAGCATGCACCAGCGGGAAGTGCTGCGCATGCAGGAGCGCTATGCCGCCCGCGTGAACGGCCACGACGGGGTGCAGCACTCGCCCACCGAGCGGCTCGTGAGCTTCCTCCAGGGCGACCGGGTCCTCTGGACGGCGCGCGCCGAGCCGCTGGCGCGCTTCGCCGGAGACATGGGGCTGCTGCGCTGGTGGTGGCACGGCAAGCTGGGGAGCACGCGGTCGCGGCTCGACGCCATCGTCGCGGAAGGGCAACAGTTCGGCGTCGAAGAGCTGACCAGGGACTCGGTGCAGACCGAGACGCTCGAGGTGTCCGACACGATCTGCCAGCTGGCCGCGCACCTCGCCGGCGCCGAGGGCCTCTTCCGCCTGGACGACGGCGACGACTCGTCCTTCTTCGCGCTCTACGACGCCCCCCGCTCGCAGATCACCATCCCGGCCCCGCCCATCACCACCCGCACGCTCCCGCCCGCGGCCCACTCCTCGCGCTCCCTCCCGCCGCCCGCGCCCACCCCTTCGTCCCCCGCCCTGCCCGCCGAACCGCCGCGCGAGCTGGTGTCGCCCGTCGCGGTCGAGACCATGGCCGTGGTCCATGCCGCCCTGCCGCGCGGCTTCCGCCAGGCGCTGCTCACGGTGGTGATCGACGCGCAGGGCGAGAAGGCGCGCGTCTTCGTGAGCGTGACCGCCGCCGACGCGCAGGGAGACCTGGTGTCGCTCGACGCCTCGCAGCGGCTGTTCGAGGCGGTCGTCACCATGGTCTCCGAGCAGCGGCGGCGGGGCGGGGCCGACCTGCGGAAGCTGGCCATGCGCCTCCGCCCGACCGAGCGCGGGGCCTCGGTGGACGTCACGGTGAGCTGAGCGCCTCAGCGCCCCTGGGAGTAGCGCAGCAGCTCGATGAGCCCGATGATCGCGGCGACGATCACCGCGCCGGTCAGGACCAGGGTCTGGTTCTGCGCCCTGCGGCGCTGGCGAACGGTGTGCAGCTGCGCCAGCTCCTGTGACGCCGTGGCGTCTCCCTGGCTCGCGACGGCCTCGGTCGCGGTGACGCCGCGGTAGGCCGCGCCGCCGTCCCTCGGCGCGTGGAGCCTCTTCTCCTCCAGCTCCAGCGCCACCGAGCCCAGGCGCGCCGCGAGGCCTCCCACGAGCTCCGCCAGGGAGCGCACCTCCGCGACCTCGGTCAGCTGCGCCGGCTTGCGCAGCACGACCTCGCCGCCGGCCACGTGGAGCTCGCACGGCAGCAGCCCCCTCAGCGCCGAGCGCGTCGGCGCGTCGAGGAGCGCGCGCACCGTCTCCGCCGGCGCGGCCTCCACGACGAAGGCCGCGTCGAAGAGCGGCTCGCCGACCTGGAGATCGATGGCGAGGCCGCGCTCCACCAGGCTCGCGTCGCTCTCCTTCTGCGGGGTCAGGTGCATCTCGACCGGGGCCGCGCGCGGCGGGACGAGCGCGATGACCACCGTGCGGCCCGAGGACCCCTTCTGGCGCGGCTGGGCGAGGTAACGGACGAGCCGTCCGTGGATGGTCCCCATCACCGTGGACATCCCGACGATCTTCGCGTCCCTCGCGCCGGCCAGGACGAGGCCCTGGCGCATGGAAAGGAGCTCGCGCCAGCGCCTGTAGGCCAGCGCGACGCCGGCGGTGCCCATCACGAGCAGCACCAGGGCGAGTCCCCACGGGTCGCCTCCACCGGCGGTGCTCATCGCGTCGAGCCCACGCGAGAGAGCATATACTGGCGTCGGAGGCGCTTGGCTGACTGGTGTGGCCCCCGGTCTTCAAAACCGGCGTGAGGCGGCGAATGTCGTCTCGGGCAGGTTCGATTCCTGTGCGCCTCCGCTGACGTTCTCGATGCGACGGTGGGCCATGGTGCTTCCGGGAGGAGCGCGCTGGCCGGTGGGCATGCGGGGCGGGTGCGCGCGCCGGCACGTTGCTCTATTCCTAGGGCGGCTTCATGAGGCTCGACCCCGGGGACGCGTTCGGCCGCTACCGCATCGAGGCGGTGCTCGGTCAGGGCGGGATGGGGCGCGTTTACCGCGCGTACGACACGCGCCTGCGCCGCCCGGTGGCCCTCAAGGTGCTCCCCTCGACCGAGAGCAACGAGGCCGAGGCCCGCGTCCTGCGCGAGGCCCGCGCCGCCGCCGCCCTGAACCACCCCGAGGCGGTCGCCATCTTCGACGTCGGCGAGGCGGCGACCCCCGACGGCGAGAGCGTGCCCTACATCGCCATGGAGCTGGTCGAAGGGCGCAGCCTGCGCGTGCTCGCCGCCGAGCGCCCGCTCGATCTCGCCCTGCGCCTGCGCTGGCTGGCCAGCGTGGCGCGCGTGCTCGCCGCCGCGCACCGCCTCGGGCTCGTCCACCGCGACATCAAGCCGGAGAACGTGGTGGTGCGCGACGACGGCGCCGTCCGCGTGCTCGACTTCGGGCTCGCGCGCCACGCGCCGGGCGAGGAGGCGGACGCGAAGAGCCCCATGGCGGTCAGCCAGGTGCTCACCGGGGAGGGCGTCATCCTCGGCACGCCGCTCTACATGTCCCCCGAGCAGCTGCGCGGCGAGCCGCTCGACGGACGCACGGACCAGTTCTCGTGGGCGGTGATGGCCTACGAGCTCCTGTCGGGTTTTCTCCCGTGGAAGCACAGGGAGTCGGTGCGCGTGGTGGCCGAGATCCTCACCGGCGACCCCGTCCCCCTGCTCTCGGTCGCGCCCCTCGTCCCGCCCGAGATCGCCGCGGCCATCGAGAAGGCGCTCGCGAAGGACCCGGCGCAGCGCCACGCGAGCATGGACGCCATCGTCGAGGTGCTCGGCGGGCCCGAGCGCGCGCCGGTCGTGCCCACCGAGTCGCTCACGCTGTCCTCGGCGAGCCGGCGGCCCTCCGCGGCGCCGGCGCCCGCGTCCTCGCACCGCTCGCGGCTCCTCTGGCTGGCGGCGGCGCTCGTCGCGCTCAGCGTGGGGGTCGCGGTGTGGCCCGGGCGGTCCTCCGTGCCGCCGGTGGTGAGCGCTCCGCCGAACCCCGCGGGCGCGCCGTCCGCGGCGTCCTCCGCCGTCATCCGGCTGACCGACCTGCCCGCGCCCGCGTCGACCAGCGCCGAGGCGGTGGCGGCGTACCTGGAGGGGGCCCGCGGCCAGCACGACGGCCTGAACACCGCATACCGCGGCTACTTCCGCGCGATCGCGCTCGATCCGGCGATGAGCGCGGCCCACCTGCGGCTGGCGGAGATCTTCGTCGACGCCAGGCAGTACGGGATGGCGCGCAGCAGCTACGCGCGCGTGCTCGCCTACCTCGACCGGCTGGGCGAGCGGGATCGCGCGGTCGTCACCGCCCTCGAGCCAGGCCTCGTGTGGGACCCGGTGGACTGGGCCGAGAGCGTGCGCCGGCTCCGGGCCCTGCACGAGGCCCGCCCCCGTGACGAGGACCTGCTCGTCCTGCTGAGCACGACCCTCCGGCTGGTCGATCCGTCGCCGGCGGGGCACGCCGAGGCCCGGGCGCTGCTCGGCACCGCGCTCGACGGCGACGTCACGTTCGGGACGGCGTGGCACGGGCTCACCCAGATGAACATCGCGGAGGGCCGCACGGACGAGGCCCGCGCGACGGCCGAGCGCTGCCTGCGCGAGGCGCCGCGCGCGACCCTCTGCCTCGACGCGATGCAGGTCGAGGACTCGATGGAGGGAAACTGCCGCGGGATGCTGAGCGACTCGCGCCGCTGGATCGCCATCAGCCCCGACGACCGCTGGGGATACTACGGCGTGGCCTCGGCCCTGGCGGCGCTCGGGCAGCCCTGGGACTCGGTGGAGGAGGCGGTCTCCCAGGCGGTCGACCGGATGATGCCCGAGGACCGCGAGGCCCGCCGGCACGAGTGGGCGGCCTCGCTGGCGACCCTCCGCGGGGACTTCGCGCGGGCCGACGCCAGCGCGCAGGACCTCGCACGCGACCAGGCAGCCACCTACGACGCGCGCGATCACGCCATCGTGCTGCGCGTCAGCCTGGCGCTGGAGCGCGGCGACGCGGCCGGCGCCGGGGCCCTCGCCGCGGCCTACCTTCGCCGCCGCGAGGCCTTCGCTCCGCCGACCTTCGACACCGATCCCACGCCGCGCCTGCTGGACGCCGAGCGCCAGGCCGGCTTGCTCCCGGCGCGCGAGGCGCGGGCGCGCGGGGAGCAGTGGCGTCGCGACTGGCTGGCGCGGCTGAGCGGCGAGCCTCCCCCCGCGCTCTGGGTGATGGGCGAGGCGCGCATGGTCGAGACCGAAGCGGAGGCCGCGCACGCGCTCGCCTCGCGGCCGCTGCTCGAGCGGCTGCCGCGCGATCTCGATCCCGACGCCGTGGGCAACGTCTCCCTGCTGGCCCGGCGCTACGAGGAGGCCGAGCCGCTGCTGCGCAGCGCCGCGCACGCCTGCTTCGTGCTCGACGCTCCCTTCGACGTCGTCCGGGCCAGCCTCCACCTCGGCCTCGCCCTGGAGGGCCGCGGGGACCACGACGGCGCCTGCGCCGCGTACCGCGAGGTGCTCGCGCGCTGGGGCGACGCCCGGCCGCGGTCGGTCACCGCCGACAGGGCGCGGGAGCGCGCGCAGGCCCTTCGCTGCGCGAACTAGGAGCAGGCCCACGCGCATGCGTCGCTTCGTCATCGGCACCGCGGGACACGTCGATCACGGCAAGACGACGCTGGTGCGCGCGCTGACCGGCGTCGACACCGACCGGCTGCCCGAGGAGAAGCGGCGCGGCATCTCCATCGAGCTGGGGTTCGCGCCGCTCGACCTGGGGGCGGGCCTGGTCGCCAGCGTGATCGACGTCCCCGGGCACCGGCGCCTGGTGCGCGCGATGATCGCGGGGGCCACGGGGATGGAGCTGGTCCTGCTGGTGGTGGCCGCGGACGAGGGCGTCATGCCGCAGACGCGCGAGCACGTGGCGGTGTGCGAGCTGCTGGGGCTCACGCGCGCCGTGATCGTGGTGACCAAGGCCGACGCCGTGGAGCCCGAGCTGGCGGCGATGGCAGGCGAAGAGGCGAGCGCGCTGCTGGGCGAGCGCTGGCGGACGGACGTGGTGACGTGCTCGGCGAGGACGGGCGAGGGCCTCGACGCCGTGCGCGACGCCCTCCGGCGCGCGCTCGCCGCCCTCCCCGAGCCCGCCGGGCGCGAGCACGCGCGCCTCGGCGTCGACCGGGTGTTCACCGTGCGCGGCGCGGGCACGGTGGTGACCGGGACGCTGGTGGCCGGGAAGGTCGCGACGGGCGCGCCGCTGTTCGTGGTGGGCGAGCGCGCCTCGCGCCAGACCGCCGCCCGCGGGCTGCAGGTGCACGACGCCGCGGTGGAGCGCGCGGACGCGCCCACGCGCCTCGCCATCAACCTCGCGGGCCTCGCGCTCGACGACGTCAAGCGCGGGGACGTCGTGACCACCGACGCGAGGCTGCGCGCGACGACGCTCTTCGACGTGCTGGTGCGCGGCGAGCACCAGCTGGCGCGCGGCGTGGCGGTCACGGTGCACGTGGGGACCGCGTCGACGGCGGCGCGCGTCGACGCGCTGGAGACCACGGAGGCCGGCGCAGTCGCGCGCGTGCGCATGGCGCACCCCACGGCGCTCGCGGGGGGTGACCGCGTGGTGCTGCGGGGGGGGACCGAGGGGCGGGCGGGCGCCGTCGTGGGCGGCGGCGTCGTGGTGGACGCACGGCCTGACCGCCGCGCGTCGGGGGCGAGGCGGCGCGCGCTGGCCGCGGCCCTGGCGACGCTCGATCCCGACGTCACGGTGCGCGCCCTGGTCGACGCCTGCTCCCCCCGCCCGCTCGCCCGCGACGTCCTCCCCTCGCGCTTCGCCGTCGACGCGCTCGCCCTCGCCCGCGCCGCCGACCGCGCCGCGCAGGGGCGCCTCCTCGCGCGCGTGGCGGACCACGGCTGGCTCGCCCGGGAGCGCCTCGACGCGCTGGTCGCCCGTGCGCGCGAGCTGGTGCGGCGGCATCACGCCGAGGCGCCGCTCGACCGCGGCCTGCCGCTGGAGACGCTGCGCGCGCGCCTGTCCGCCGGCGGCGGGCGCCTCGCCGCCGAGGAGGCCATCCGCGTCGCGACCGGCGGCGGCGACGCGAGCGACCGCCTGACCATCGAGGGCGACGTGGTGCGCATGCCGGCGCGCGCGGGGGCCGCCGGCGCGGAGGCCACGGCGCGCGCCGCGAGCCTGCAGACGGCGCTCGAGGACGCCGGGATCGCAGGCGCCACGGAGCACACGCTGGGCGAGAAGACAGGGACGCGCCCCGCCGACCTGCGGGCCGCGCTGACCCGGCTCGCGCGCGACGGCAAGGCCGTGCGCCTGGGCGAGCTGTGGTTCGCGAGCCGCGTGGTGGACGACGCGCGGGCCGCCCTGACGGCGCACTTCGCCGCCGCGCCCACGCTCAGCGTGGTCGAGTTCAAGGCGCGCACGGGGCTGGCCCGCAAGCAGGCCGTGGCCATGCTGGAGCACTTCGACGCGCTCGGGTTGACGCGTCGCGAGGGCGACGCGAGAGTCCTGCGGTGACTGCCGACGCGCTCCGCGCCCTCCCCAGGGTCGACCGGGTCGCCGCCCATGCGGCGCTCGACGAGGCGCGCCGCGCGCTCGGGGCCGCGGCCGTGACGGAGCTCGTCCGCGACGCCATCGCCGAGGCCCGGAGCGCGGTGCACGAGGGCGGCGACGCGCCGGCGCTCGAGGCCATCGCGGCCCGTGCCGCGGCGATGGCCCGCGTGCGGCTGGGTGCGCGCACCCGCAGGGTCCTCAACGCCACCGGCGTCGTGCTGCACACGAACCTCGGGCGCGCGCCGCTCGCCGCGAGCGCCGTGGAGGCCCTGGCCACGACCGCCGCGGGCTACGCCTCGCTGGAGCTCGACCTCGGGAGCGGGCGCCGGGGCGGCCGCGGGGCCTTCGCCGAGCGCGCGCTGGCGGAGCTGTGCGGCGCCGAGGCGGCGCTGGTCGTCAACAACAACGCCGCGGCGGTGCTCCTCGCGCTGTCGTCGCTCGCCGCCGGCCGGGCGGTCCTGGTCTCGCGCGGGGAGCTCGTGGAGATCGGCGGGGGATTCCGCATCCCCGAGGTGCTGGCCCGCTCGGGCGCGCGGATGGTCGAGGTGGGCACGACCAACAAGACCCGCGAGCGCGACTTCGCCGAGGCGCTCGAGGCCAGCCCCGACGTCGCCGCCATCCTGCGCGTCCACCCGGGCAACTTCCGCCAGACCGGCTTCGTGGAGCGGCCCTCGCTCGAGGCCCTGGTCGAGGTCGCGCACGGCAAGGGCGTCGCCGTCATCGAGGACCTCGGCGGCGGCCTGCTGCTCGACCTCGGCGTGCCCGGCCTGGAGCACGAGCCGCTGGTCGGCGCGAGCATCGCCGCCGGGGCCGACCTCGTGTGCTTCAGCACCGACAAGGCGCTGGGCGGGCCGCAGGGCGGCGCGGTGGTGGGCCGCGCCGCGCTGGTGGAGAAGCTGCGCCGCGATCCCCTGGCCCGCGCGCTGCGCATGGGGCGCCTGCCGCTCGTCGCGCTGGAGGCCACCGTGAGCCACCTCGCGAGGCGCGAGCTCGACGCGATCCCGGCGCTGGCCGCCCTGCGCGCGCCGCTGGGGCAGGTGCGGGCGCGCGCGGAGACGTGGGCGCGTTCGCTGGCCGAGCGCGGGGTCGCGTGCGAGGTGGTGGCGCTCGACGCGGTCGCCGGAGGGGGCGCCTTCGCGGAGGAGAAGGTGCCCTCCGCGGGCGTGCGGCTCGAGGGGGACGCCGAGCGGTGGCTCGCGAAGCTGCGCACCGGGGAGCCGCCGGTCATCGCGCGCATCGAAGAGGACCGCGTGGTCCTCGACGCGAGGACCGTGCTGCCGGGGGAGGACGAGGGGCTCGTCGCGGCGGTGGTGGGGGCTGCCAAGGCCCGCCTCACCCCCCGAACAGCACCCCGGGGTTCATGATCCCCGCGGGATCGAGCTGCTTCTTCGCGGCTCTCAGGGCGTCGAGGAACAGGGAGGGGACCTCCTTCTCGTACCAGGGGCGGTGCAGGCGGCCGACGGCGTGGTGGTGGGTGATGGTGGCGCCGCTCGCGGCGAGGGCGTCGCCCGCGGCGGTCTTGACGGCCTCCCACTGGGCGAGCTCCTCGCCCGGGCGGCCCGGGGCGACGAAGGTGAAGTACGGGGCGGGGCCGTCGGGGTAGACGTGCGTGAAGCGGCACGTGAGAAAGCCGCCTCCGCAGGCCGTGCGCATCGCCGCCTCGACGTCCGCGCGCACGCGCTCGTGCAGCGCCTCGAACCTGTCCCACGTGCACGCGGTCTCGAACGTGTCGGCGATGATCCCGAGGCTGACCAGGGTGCTCTGCAGGTACGGCGCCTCGACGAAGGCCTGCCGCCACGCCTCCGCGCTCGGATCGCCGCCGCGCTCGTCGACGCGCTCCTTCGCGCCCGCGCTGGTCCCGCCGTGCTCCCGGGCGATGGCCAGCGCGCGGTCGATCCACGCGCGCATCGACTGCTCCGCCGACTCGAACGCGAGCAAGAGGACCGCGCCGCCGTCGGTGCTCACCATGTTCATCATCGCCTCGCGCGGGTCGAGCAGGCGGCAGTTGGACGGGTAGAGGCCGCTCTGCGCGATGGCCCGGGCCGCGCGCGCCCCCTCCAGCAGCCCCGCGAAGCGCACGCTCGCCGACACGCGGAAGCGCGGCCTCGGGCGCACGCGCATCCAGGCCTCGGTGACGATCCCCAGCGTGCCCTCCGAGCCCAGCACCAGGCGCTCGGGCGCGGGGCCGGCGCCGGACGCGGGCAGCCGCCGGGTGGCGAACACGCCGCGCGGCGTGACCATGCGCACCGACTCCACCAGGTCGTCCACGTGCGTGTAGAGCGTCGCGAAGTGGCCCCCGGCGCGCGTCGCGATCCAGCCGCCGAGGGTGGAGTGCTCGAAGCTCTGCGGGTAGTGGCGCAGGGTGAGGCCGTGCGCGCCGAGCTGCTGCTCGAGGTGCGGGCCGAGGGCGCCGGCCTGGATGCGCGCGGCGCGCGACACGCCGTCGACCTCGAGCACGCGGTCCATGCTGCGCAGATCCACGGTCACGGCGCCGCGCCACGCGTCGCCCGCCGGCCGCTCGACGCCGCCGACCACGCTGGTGCCCCCGCCGAAGGGCACCACCGCGAGGCGCTCGCGCTCGCACCACGCGAGCACCGCCGCCACCTCGTCCTCGTCGCGAGGGAGGGCCACGAGATCCGGCGCCCCCGTGAAGTCGCCCGCGAACGCGCGCGCGACGTCGCGGTAGCCCTTGCCGTGCGCGTGCATCGCCCGCTCCAGCCGGTCACCCGACACGTACGCCGCGAGCTCCGCCGGCGGCTCGACGCGCGAGGCGGGCATGCGCAGGCCCTCGAGCGTCGGCGGGGCGCGCAGCGCGGGCTCGGGGATCGCGAGGATCGCCGCCACGTGCTGCGCGACCACGCGGCGGCTCGCGTCGTCCGGGAAGCGATCGGCCCAGCCCCAGGCCCAGAGAGAGCGCGCGCGGATCATGCGGCTCGTTCCTACCACCCTTTGACACCCGCTCCCCGCCCATGCTCGCCTTGAGCCACCCCCCATGGCCCTCAAGAACCTGCTCGACGAGCTGATGAAGGAGCTCCACAAGGTCTCCCGGACGTCGGCCCTCGTGGGCGCGCCGCTGGAGATGGGCGACGTGCAGCTGGTGCCCCTCTGCCGGCTGACGATGGGCTTCGGCACGGGGACGAGCGACGCCGCGGGCAAGGCCGCCGGGCGCGGCGGGGCGCTGGAGGGCGCGGGCGCCGGCGGGGCGCTCGCGGTGGAGCCGCGCGCCTTCGTGGTCATCGGGCCGGACGGCGTCCCGCAGATGCTGAGCATGCGTCGCGGCGGGCGCGCCGTGCTGCAGCACGCGGTCGAGGTACGACCGGCGGGCGCCGGCGGCGCGGGCGACGAGAGGAAGTGAGCCCGTGCTCGCCGCGGTCCTGGTCCTCGCGGTCCTGCTCGCAGGCGGGGCGCTGCTGGTGCTGCGCGTGAGGGTGCGCGCGCAGGTCAAGGCGACGGCGGACTGGGCGGGCGACTGGCGGGCGGCGGCGGGCGGCGCGGTGGGGCCCATCGCGTTCACCGCGGGCGCGTCCCCGGCGGGCACGGCGTGGACGGCGCACGTGTTCGGGCGGCGCGTGCTGCGGGGGACGCGCGTCCCCGAGGTGAAGACCGACCGCGTGTCCCCGCTGGACGCCGCGGGGCTCGCGTGGCGGGCGCTGCGGCGCGTGCGCCTCGACCGCGTGGACGCGCGCGTGCACGGGGCCGCGGAGGATCCGGCGACCAGCGCGCAGCTGATGGGGTTCATCGCCGCCGCGGGCGCGGTGCTGGCCCCGCGGGCGCACATCGCCAGCGAGGTGGACTGGCTGGCCGACCTGCCCTTCGTGGATGTGGACTGCGACGTCGAGGCGAGCTTCGTCCCGCTGCTGGTCGGCTGGGACGTGGCGCGCGAGCACCTGCGGCAAAGGAGCCGCTCGAACCATGAGTGACGATCTCTCGGACCTCGTTCGCCAGATGCTCGACGGCATGCACACGCTGTCGAAGACCGACACCATCCTGGGTGAGCCCATCCAGGCCAAGAACGCCACCCTCATCCCCGTCCACCGCCTGCGCATCGGCTTCGCGGCCGGCACCGCGAAGGGCGACGCGAGCGCGGACGCCCGCCGAGGGCAGTCGGGCGGGCGCGGCGTCGCCGGGAGCGTGCAGCTCGACCCCATCGCGGTCATCACCGTCGGGGCCGACAAGATCCCGCGCCTGCTCGCGGTCGACGGCGACGCCGAGACCGCCCTGAGCAAGCTGGTGGAGCAGCTCCCGGAGCTGCTGATCCGCGCGGCCAAGGGCCTGAGCGACCGCGTCGTCGCCCCGGTGCTCGGCGGCGAGCTGGAGAAGCGCCTCGCGGACGGGGAAGAGGGCGAGAAGAGGCGGTAGAGGCGCGTCGGCTCGCTGGTGAGGCGCGCTGCTTCGCTCGTGACGCGGGCTCCTCCCGACGCGACGCGGGTTCGGTCGCTGGTGAGGCGCCTCCGTCCGGTCGTGCGGGGCACTGGCTCCGTCGCAAGGCGGCTCGCGTCGATACGAAGGCGCACTACGTCGCTGCCGGGGCGGCTCACGTCGGTGGGAACGCGGGGGACGACGGTGGAGACGTGCCCTGTGTCCGTCGCGAGGCCCCGCTGTTGCTCACCCCACCGCGCCCCGGATTCCCCGGCGCGGTGAACCAGCGTGGGGGCGGGGTGCTCGGCCCTCCCGCGGGCGCGGCAGGAGCGCGGACGGCGCTTCGCGAAAATAGTCCGTAACAACCAGCCTCCAGACCCTGGTCACGGGCCTCCCCGTCGTGTTCGCCGGGGAGGCGACCTTCATGCTGCCGAGCGGGACGTACACGCTCGCGGAGCTCACCGCGCCCCTGCAGAAGGCCATCACGGCCGCGGAGGCCACCAAGACGGCGGCGTCGCAATACGACGACGCGGTGGCGGCCGAGAAGCCGTTCGCCGAGGCGGCCGACGCCCTCCGGAAGGAGGTGAAGGCGCTCGCCGTCGCGCGGTTCGGCCCGACGAGCAGCACGCTCTCGCAGCTCGGCTTCGAGCCGGCCAGGCCCCGCCAGGTGTCGGCGGCGACCAAGGCCGCCTCCGCCGCGAAGGCGCGCGCCACCCGCGCCGCCAAGAAGGCCGCGAAGGCCCCCGCGCCCAAGCCCGCGGGCTGAGCGGGCTACTGCCGCGTCTCGGGGAACACGAGGACGAAGCTCTTCGGGCCCAGCCGGAAGAGCGTCGTCTTCGCCCCGAGGCGCGCGCGGTCGTAGTGCGCGAACCAGGCGAAGCCGCGCCACGTCGCGTCGTCCACGATGAACTCGGGGACCACGAGGTCGATGGCGACGAGCTTGCCCCCGGTCTTCGCGTCGAGCGCGGGCGCGTAGCTCCATTTCGCGCGGTCGGGGGGAGGGTCGAGGTCGTTGTGGAGCATGCCTCCGTAGATGACCACGGCCTTCTCCCGGTCCGCCTCCGAGCTCGCGTCGCGATCGAGCAGCTTGCTCGCCTGCGCGGTCGAGAGCCGGGCGATCATCTCCAGCGACGCCTCGATGGCGCTGTCGCCTGCGTCGCGCACGCCGTCCATGTCGGCGCACGAGGGGCGCAGCATGTCCGGCACGATGCCCAGCTCGTGGGCCCGGTTGCCCATCTCGAGGTACTCGTTCTGGTTGGTCGGCGCCTGCTGCGAGGTGGCCGGCGCCTGCTTCTGGCGGACCTCGGCCGTGGCGTCCACGCAGCCCTTGGGCGGCATCATCGCCTCGACCAGCAGGTCCGACGCCCGCCCCTTGAGGAGCGGCAGCAGGTCGGTGGTGAAGCGCTTCGCCGCCGACGTCGCCGTCGCCCCCCTCGGCGCGTGCGCCTCGCCCAGCGCCACCAGGCGCGCGTCGCCCGCGAGCGCTGCCTCGAGCGCGGCGCCCGGCGAGTCGAACTGCGTGCACCCGAGCTCCCCGCACGGGGTGCCCGGCGGCTGCCCCGCTGCGCTCGACGTCGCCGGCGGGGCCGCGCTGGCCGGCGGCGCCGGGGTCGGCGGCGTGGAGGCGTGGCGGTCGCACGCGGCGAGGGACACGAGCAGCAGGAGGGCGCGGCGCATCGCCGCCCGATGTTATCCCGCCACGAGCCGCCTCAACGCGTCGATCAGCTCCTCGGCCGGCGCCTCGCGCGAGCGCACCTCGCACCTCGTCACCCCGAGCTGCGCGAGGAGCGCGCGCGTCCGCCCGGCATCCCGGCTGCGCGCCAGCACGACGACGTCCGGGCGGTGGCGCACGAGCACCTCGACGATGGTGTGCACGCCCGGGTGGGTGACGTCGATGAGCGCGGCGTCGACGACGTCACCGGCGTTGATGACCGCCGCGAGATCCTCCACCGTGTCGACCAGGGTGACGTTCGACCGCCCGCGCAGCAGCGCCCGCGCCAGCGAGGTGCGCCCCACGCGGTCGGGATCGACCAGCAGCACGCCGAGCTCCACGGCCAGCAGGCGAGGCCGCGCCTGGGGGTGCATCGCGATGCGCCCCACGGGCCGCGGGACCGACGGAGGCGGGATGGTGGAGGGCGGCGGGGCCGGCACGGGGTCCGGATCGAGCTCCGCGACCAGGTCGTCCATGAGCGCCATGGTCAGCCGCGGGCCGACGTGGTCGCTGAGCGGCTCGAGCAGGTAGGCGCGCACGAAGGCGAGCAGCTCCGGGCCCGCGGTGGGGAGCTCCTCGCGCCCCGCCGTGGCCAGCGCCTGCGCGATGGCGCCCCTCGCGGCCTCCACGCCGCCGAACGCCGTCTCCAGCAGCGACGCCAGCGTCCTCTGGGGGCCGCTGGCGGGCGGACGGGTCCCCTGCGAGCCCCCCACGGCATCTTCTGCCGCCCCTGGCTTGCGGTGGACGATCAAAGCTCCTCGTGACGCCGGACCGGCTCCGTACGGGAGCGAGCCCAGGCTTCACCATAGCTCACTTCCCTGCCGGCGCGGGTTGCGGTGGGCCCCCACAGTCCTATCCTCCACCCCCATGACGACGGCCGGCGTGACCACACCCACCCACGAAGCCCCCTCGGAGTCCCTCGGCAGCATCCTGGCGAGGATGAAGGAGCGGGGCCGCAAGAACGGCGCGCCCACCTACGAGGAGCGCATCGCGTCGCTCGACCGGCTCGAGCGCGCCCTGCACGCCCGCAAGGACGCCATCGCCGCCGCCATCTCGCGCGACTTCGGCAACCGCAGCAAGCACGAGAGCCTGGTGGCCGAGGTCTTCATCGTGCTCGGGTGCATCAAGCACACCAAGACCCACCTGCGGGAGTGGATGGAGACCGAGGAGCGGGAGGTGAGCTTCGTGTTCCTGCCGGCGAGCGTCGAGCTGCGGCCGCAGCCGCTCGGCGTGGTGGGCATCATCTCGCCGTGGAACTACCCGGTGCAGCTCGCGCTCGCGCCCCTCGTCCAGGTGATCGCGGCCGGCAACCGGGCGATGATCAAGCCGAGCGAGCTGGTGCCCGAGACGGCGGAGCTGCTGCGCGACCTCGTGGCCGAGACGTTCCCGGAGGACCAGGTGGTGGTGGTGACCGGCGGGCCGGAGGTGGGCGAGGAGTTCTCGCGCCTGCCCTTCGATCACCTGGTCTTCACGGGCTCCACGCGAGTCGGGAAGATGGTCATGCGCGCGGCGAGCGAGAACCTCGTGCCGCTGACCCTCGAGCTGGGCGGCAAGTCGCCGACGCTCGTGGCGCAGGACTTCAACGTGTCGACCGCGGCCGAGCGCATCATGGCGGGCAAGCTCTTCAACGCCGGGCAGACGTGCATCGCGCCGGACTACGTGCTCGTCCCGGCTGGCAAGCGGGACGCCTTCGTCGAGGCGTGCAAGGCCGCGGTCGCGAAGATGTACCCGACCCTGCTGAACAACCCCGACTACACGTCGATCGTGAACGAGCGCCACTTCGCGCGGCTCAATGGCCTGGTGGAGGACGCGAAGACGCGCGGCGCGCGCGTGGTCGAGCTGAATCCGGCGGGCGAGACGGCGGACCCGGCGTCGGGCGCGCACAAGCTGGTGCCGACGCTGGTGCTGGATCCGAAGGACGAGATGCACGTGATGCAGGAGGAGATCTTCGGCCCGATCCTGCCGGTCCTCACCTACCAGGGACTCGACGAGGCCATCGCCTACGTCAACGACCACCCGCGTCCGCTCGCGCTCTACGTCTTCAGCAACGAAAAGGAGACGACCGAGCGCGTGCTGACCGAGACCATCTCGGGCGGCGTGAGCATCAACGAGACGATGATGCACGTCGCGCAGGACGACCTGCCCTTCGGCGGCGTCGGCCCGAGCGGCATGGGCGCCTACCACGCGCGCGAGGGCTTCGACTCCTTCACCAAGAAGAAGCCGGTGTTCCGCCAGTCGCGCCTGAACACGACCGGCCTGCTGCGGCCGCCCTACGGCAAGCTCATCGACCGGATGCTCAAGTTCCTGATCGGCTAGTCAGCCGCGTCGCGCCCGCGACCCCGCACGGCAGCGCGAGCAGACCCAGCACCGGGACGGCGAAGAACGCCGTCGCGGCGAGGCCGAACCCGAGGAAGGACCCGAAGCTCCGGCCCGCGAAGCGCAGGCGGTCGCCGAGGACGGCGCCACGCATGGCGAGCGGGTAGTCCACCAGGTCCCAGGCGACCACCAGGGCGCCGACCAGGACCTTCAGCGGCAGGGTCACGACCATCGCCGGTGGGAAGACCCAGCCGAGCACCGTGAGCGCGGCGATGAGCGGCGTGCCGATGGCCAGCGCCAGGAGCGCGGAGCCCAGCGACGAGAGCATGACGGCGCCGGTCGAGGCCGTGGGCAGGCGCGGCAGGCCGAGCTCCTGCCGCTGCGCGCGCACGATGCCGTCGAGCGCCCACCCGGAGAGCGGCTGGGCCAGCGAGACCGCGAGCAGCAGCGCGAGCACGACCGCGGGGACGGCGAGCAGGACCACCAGCACGCCGTGGGTGAGGACCGTGGCGGCGAGGATGCCGAGCGCGGTGAAGCCGGCGAAGAGGACGAGCAGGGTGACGATGGGCACCAGCGCGCGCAGCCAGACCCGCGGCGTGGAGACGATGAAGGCCATCCCCTGGAAGAAGGCCGCCGCGCCGGCAAGCGGGTTCACCCGGGAAAGCTAAGCACCCGGGGCGAGCGCGTCGAGGATGGCCTCGACGCTGGCGTTCACCTTCACCGCCTCGACGTGCTCGGGGGCGATGAAGCCGTCAGCCGCCGCCCGCTCGATCCAGCGCAGGAGCGGCTGCCAGAAGCCGTCGATGTCGAGCAGCCCGATGGGCTTGCGGTGCAGGCCGAGCTGCAGCCAGGTGATGGCCTCGAACGTCTCGTCGAGCGTGCCGAAGCCGCCGGGCAGCGCGAGGAAGGCGTCGGAGAGCACGTGCATCTTGGCCTTGCGCTGGTGCATCGAGGGCGTGACGTGGAGCTCGGTCAGACCCGGGTGCGCGATCTCGCGCGTCACCATCTTCTCCGGGATGACGCCCTGGACCTCGGCGCCGGCGGCGAGCGCGGCGTCGGCCACGGCGCCCATCAGCCCCACGCTGGCACCTCCGTAGACCAGCCCCCAGCCGCGCGCCGCGATCGCCCCGCCCACCTCGCGCGCCGCGGCGAGGTAGCGCGGCATGGTCCCCTCGCGCGAGCCGGTGAAGATGCAGACTCGATGCATGGACACCCCGTGTACCCTGAATACCATGGAGCTCGAGTTCGTCGGCGCGGCGCAGACGGTGACCGGGTCGAAGCACCTGGTACACACCAAACACGCCACCATCCTCCTCGACTGCGGCCTCTGGCAGGGGCCGCGGCGCGAGTCGAACGAGAAGAACCGGCACCTCGGGCTGGACGTCCGCACGGTGGACGCGGTGGTCCTCTCCCACGCGCACATCGACCACTCGGGCGCCCTGCCGATGCTGGGCAAGAACGGCTACGACGGCCCGGTCTTCTGCACCCCTGCCACGCGCGACCTGTGCGCCGCCATGCTGGCCGATGCGGCCTCCATCCAGGAGTCGGACGCGCGCTACATCAACAAGCAGATCGAGCGCGGCGACGTGACCATGGAGCGCGTGGTCCCGCTCTACGACGACGCCGACGTGACCCGGGCGCTGTCGCAGATGATCTGCATCCCCTACCGGCGCAGGCTCACCATCGCGCCCGGGATCGACCTCACCTTCTTCGACGCGGGCCACGTGCTGGGCAGCGCCGTCACCGTGCTCGACGTGGACGAGGACGGCAAGAAGACGCGCCTCTGCTTCACCGGGGACCTCGGGCGCAAGCACATGCCCATCCTGCGCGATCCCGAGTGCCCGGCCGGCGCCGACGCCCTCATCATCGAGTCGACCTACGGCGACCGCCTGCACGCCCCCATCGAGGAGATGGACGCCAAGCTGGCCGAGGTCCTCGAGCGCGTGTACCGCCGCGGCGGCAAGGTGGTCATCCCCAGCTTCGCGCTGGAGCGCGCGCAGGAGGTGGTGTTCGCGCTCAAGGCCCTCAAGGCGCAGAAGAAGATGCCGCCCATGCCGGTCTACGTGGACTCGCCGCTCACGGTGAAGATCACCGACGTCTTCAAGCTCCACCCCGAGTGCTTCGACGAGGAGACGCGCGCGCTCATCGCCGGCAGCGAGTCGCCGTTCGACTTCGACCAGCTCCGCTACGTGTCGAGCAAGGAGGACTCGAAGGCCATCGACGCCGACGGCGCGCCCTCCATCGTCATCTCGGCCAGCGGCATGTGCGAGGCGGGCCGGATCGTGCACCACCTCAAGGCGTGCATCGAGGACCCCAAGAATGCCGTGCTCATCGTCGGATTCCAGGCGCCGCACACGCTGGGCCGGCGCATCGTCGAGAAGCGGCCGCGCGTGAAGATCTTCGGCGTGGAGCGTGAGCTCCGGGCCGAGGTGGTGGTGATGAACGGCTTCAGCGCCCACGCCGACCAGAAGGACCTGGTCGAGTTCGTGGAGGAGTCGCGCGAGGGCGGAAAGCTGAGGAACGTCATCCTGGTGCACGGCGAGCCGGGCCCGCAGAAGGCCCTGACGCAGAAGCTCCGCGGCGTGGACTCGCTGAAGGTGACCGCCCCGGCGCCCGGAGACAGGCTCGCCATCTAGCCGCGCGGGGGATTGCGCGCGGGCACTGCGGCTCGTATCTCACCGGGCATGGAGACCACGCAGACACGCAGCGACGTCCTGGTCCTCGGCGCGGGGCACAACGGCCTCATCGCCGCCACCTTCCTCGCGCGCGCGGGGCTGAAGGTGACCGTGGTCGAGGAGAAGAGCGCCATCGGCGGCGCGTGCAAGACGGAGCGGCCCTTCGCCCGCGCGCCCGAGCTCTCCACGTCCACCGGGGCGTACCTGCTGGGCGTCATGCCGCCCGAGCTGATCGCGAAGCTCGGCGTCGACATCCCGCTGGTGGTCCGCGACCCGCACTACTTCCTGCCCACGCAGGACACGCGGTACCTGCTCTTCGGCTCGGACCGCGTGGAGATGAAGCGGCAGTTTCTCGAGTTCTTCTCGGAGCGCGACTGGAAGGCGAACGAGGCGCTCACCACCGAGATCGCGCAGATCTGCGCGGACGTGGCGCCGGCGTGGCTGGCGGAGCCGCTCTCCATCGAGGGGACGGCGGAGCGCTACGTGCGCCCGGCCCTGCGCCAGGCGTTCATCGATCTCTGCCGCCAGCCGGTCGCCCACTACCTCGCGCGCTTCGACTTCAAGAGCGATCTCCTGCGCGCCATGTACGCCGTGACCGACGGGTTCTCGGGCATCACCGGCACGTGGAGCACGCCGGGGACGGGGATGAACTTCCTCGACCACAACATGTGCCGGCTCCCGGGCTCCAACGGGACGTTCGTGGTCGTCCGGGGCGGGATGGGCACGGTGACGGCGCGCATCGGCGAGGCCGCGCGCAAGGCGGGCGCCGTGCTGGAGACGGGGCGCAGGGTGGAGCGCATCCTGGTCGAAGGCGGGAGCGTGCGCGGGGTCGCGCTGGAGGACGGGACGGAGCTCCGCGCGGGCGTGGTCGTGTGCAACGCCGATCCCTTCCGCATGCGCGACCTCGTGGGCCGGACCACGCTGCCCGGCGACTACAACACGCGCCTCGACGGGTACCTGCGCGACGGGACGACGATGAAGCTGAACCTCGCGCTGCGCGGCCTGCCGAAGTTCACCTGCCTGCCCGAGGACCGGGGCCAGTACGGGCCGACCATCCACCTCCTGCCCGACGAGAAGGACGTGCTGGCCTCCCTCGAGCGCAGCTTCGCCGACACCATGGCGGGCCGGCTCCCCGAGTTCCCGACCATCGAGTGGTACATCCACACCACGGTCGACCCGAGCATGAAGGACGCGGCCGGGCACCACAACAGCGCCCTCTTCGTGCAGTGGGTCCCGTACCAGCTGTCGGGCGGCAAGAGCTGGGACACCGAGGAGGCGGGCTACGTGAAGCACCTGCTCTCCCTGTGCGACCGCTTCGCCCCGGGGACCAGCGACCTGGTGGTCGACACCTTCCCGCTCACGCCGCCGAAGATCGAGAAGCACTTCGGCATCACCCGCGGTCACATCCACCACGTCGACAACGGCTTCGCCTTCGACCAGCGCCTCCCCTACGCCACACCCGTCGCCGGCCTCTACTCGTGCAGCTCGGGCACGCACCCCGCCGGGGGCGTCATCGGCTGCGCAGGCCACAACGCCGCGATGCGGGTGCTCGCGGACATGGGGAAGGGCTAGGCGGGGGCGCTCCGCGCCTACACCTCTTCGAACGCGATCACCCGGCGAAGGAACAGCTCGGACAGGATGCGCAGCGCCTCCAGCGAGGGGATGCTGTGCGACTCGACGATGTCGCGCAGGGTGGACAGCCCGTCGATGCGCGACATCAGGAAGCCCGCACGGAAGTCCATCGACTGGAGCGCGAAGATGGCCTCGGCCCCCATGGCCATGTAGGGGACGCGGTCGAGCGACCCGAGGCGGGCGGTGTAGAGCTTGCGAAGCTCGCTCTTGGCCATCTGCAGGCAGTCGAGCGCGTCGGTGTCGCGGGGGCGGTACTCGAGCAGGGCCTCGGCGGCGAGGCGCGCGCCGTCGTAGTCGCCCGCGGCGAGGCGCTCGAGCATCGTGTCGGCCAGGGCGTTGTCGGCGGCGGCGCGCGACGGCGGGATCTGGCTGGCGCTGGGCGGGAGCGGAGGGGGCGCCGACTTGGGGGGGCGAGAGCTCTCCGGGGCGGGCACGTGCGCGTGGCCTTCACCGTTGAAGGAGTGCTCGTTCGAGGCGTCGACGGTCATGAGGGGGCAGCTCCTTCGGTTCGTCCTGCGGTGCGCTGGAAGCGAAGCTCCGGGGGCTTCTTCCGTCAAGGCGCGTACGTGTCTCCGTTGCGTCAGCGCTATGTTTGTTCACGTGCCCGTCTACGCGCTGTCGCGCGCGCTGGTGTTCCCGCCGCCGGACCACGCCGTCGATGGGCTTCTCGCCGTGGGCGGAGATCTCTCGCCCGAGCGGCTACTGCTGGCCTACCGCTCTGGAATTTTCCCGTGGTACAGCGAGGGCCAGCCCATCCTCTGGCACTCGCCCGACCCGCGCTGCGTGATCCCGGTCGAGCGCCTGCACATCGGGCGCAGCCTCCGCCGCGTGATCGCCCGGCACACCTACACCGTGCGCTACGACACCGCGTTCCGGCGCGTCATCCACGCGTGCAGGCAGATCCCGCGCGCGGGACAGGACGGCACCTGGATCACGGACGAGATGGAGCGGGCGTACGTGAAGCTCCACACGCTCGGCTACGCCCACTCGGTGGAGTCGTGGGCCGGCGACGAGCTCGTGGGAGGTCTCTACGGCGTGTCGCTGGGGCGCGTCTTCTTCGGAGAGTCGATGTTCACGCTGGCGCCCGACGCCTCCAAGGTGGCGCTGGTCGCGCTGGTGCAGCGCGTGGCGCGGTGGGGCTTCCGCATCGTCGACTCGCAGGTGCCGACGCCGCACACCCTGGCCATGGGCGCCGAGCAGTGGCCGCGCGCGCGGTACCTCCGGCTCCTGGCCGAGGACGTCGCATACCCGACGCGGCGTGGCAGCTGGTCGGTCGACGAGCCGCCCCTCGAGCGCTGAGCGGCGGTCGACTACCCCTTCACCAGCGCCAGGTAGACGAGCGGGATGGCGACGCCGGCCGCGACGAAGAAGATGCCCCGCCCGAAGAGCCCCTTCTTGCCGGCGATCATGAAGAGGCCCGAGGTCGCCAGGAACAGGAGGCCCACCGCGTACGAGTCGGCGAAGTAGGTCCACGCCTTCTTGCCGCGGTTGAGGTGCAGCCAGTTGGCCGCGCGGATGAACAGCCGCGGCTTCTGCCCCTCGTCGACGACGTGCCCCGTCGCCGCGGTGACGTGGAGCGTCCTGTGCTCGAAGAGGATCTCCAGCTCGTCGCCCTCCCGGTAGACCTCGCGCGGCGTGTCCGTGATCTTCAGCTTCGCCAGCACCTGGTCGCGGGCCGCGTCGTCGCTGTCGGGGACGGGACCCCCGAGCTCGTGCTCGGTGGTCGAGTTGACGAAGTTCGGATCCCACGACGCGACGTGGTTCACCGCGAGCCCGCTCACCGCGTAGACGAACGTGAGGCCCACGGCGGCGTACCCGAGGTCGCGGTGCACGGCGCGCAGGAGCGCTCGCCACTGGAAGCGGCTCTTTCTCTTGGCGACGGCATCAGCCATACCGCTCCTCTTTCCACGGATCGGCATGGTTGTGGTAGCCGCGCGTCTCCCAGTACCCGGGGACGTCCTGCGCGACGAAGCGGACACCGGTCACCCACTTGGCGCTCTTCCAGAAGTAGAGGTCCGGCACGAGCGCGCGGGCGGGGGCGCCGTGCGCGCGGGCCAGCGGCGAGCCCTCGAGCCGGTGGGCGATGAGGACGCTGGGCGCCAGCGCCTCGCGCAGCGGCACGTTGGACGTGTAGCCGTTCGCCCCCTCGAAGATGACGTGGTGCGCGGAGGGCTTCACGCGGGCCTTCGCCGCCAGGTCCGCCACCCTCACGCCGGTGAAGTGCGCGTCGAGCACGGTCCACTTGGTCACGCAGTGCACGTCGCACACCTGCTCGATCTGCGGCATGGCCAGCAGCCCCGCGAAGTCGAGCGTGAACGGGCTCTCGACCTCGCCGTGCACCTGCAGGCGCCAGCTGCCGGGGCTGGGGTCCCCCTCCTCGCCGCCCATGGGGCGCAGGCGCTTCAGGAGGTACTGGCTCGGCGGCAGGCGGGGGCGTCCGTCGGGGCGGAGCATCGCCCGCGCGCGACGCTCGTCCTCGCTGTCGGCGAGGACGTAGGCGCCACCGCCGAGGGCCATGACGATGGTGCCCCCGGTCAGGGCGCGGAGGAAGGTGCGGCGCTGCATGGAGGGGGAGAAGGCGTCCGGGACGTAGGGTTTCAGGGGCGTGCCTCTCCGGATCGTACGCCCGGGGCGCCCGTCGGTTACTCTGGAGGGCACGATGGGCACGGACGTGGGCGAGCGACTCGCCCGGATCGATGTGGGCGAGCTGGGGCGGACGCTGCTCGAGGCAGCCGACGCGGCGCGCCTCGGGGTGTCCATCACGCTGCTCGAGTCGGGCGGACCGCGGAACGTCTACGTCAGCGATTTCGCGGCGGAGATGATGGGATGGCCGGTGGAGGACCTGCTGCGGAACGATCCCTTCGGCGCCATCGCCCCCGCCGAGCAGAAGCGGCTGCGGGAGCGGCTGGTCCTGCGTACGGGCGGTGACAGGGGGCAGATGTCGTACCCGCTGATGGCCCTGCGCAAGGATGGAACGGAGCACCTCGTCGAGGTGACCACCAGCCTCGCCCGGATGGACGGCAAGCCCGCGATCGTCGCGTTCGTCCGCGAGGCCAGCGCCCAGCAGCTGGCCGAGGAGCAGCGGATGCGAAACGACGCGCGCTTCCGCGAGCTCATCGAGATCGCGCCCGAGCCCATCGGCATCATCCGCGGCGGCCACTTCGTGTACGTGAACCGCGCGTACCTGACGGTGCTGGGCTACCCCGACGCCGCCACGCTCTACGTGACGCCGCTCTCCGACCTGCTCGAGCCGGGCGACGCGACCCTCCGCGCGAGGCGCGAGTCGAACACCCTCGAGCACAGGACGCGGCAGGCCCCTTACGTCTACAAGGTCCGCCGCTTCGACGGCTCGACGGTGCTGCTGGAGGTGAGCTCGGTCTACTTCGAGTACGACGGCAAGCCCGCGGTGCTGGGGATGGCGCGCGACGTGACGGCCCGCAAGCAGCTCGAGCGCCAGCTGGTGCAGGGCGACCGCCTGGCCGCGCTGGGGACGATGGCAGCGGGGGTCGCGCACGAGGTCAACAACCCTCTCGCCTACCTGATGCTCAACCTGGAGTGGATCGCGCGCAAGCTCCCCACGCTGGAGCACGACCCCGCCGGCCTGCAGGGCTTGACGACCATGCTGGACGAGGCCCGCCACGGCGCGGAGCGCGTCTCGGCCATCGTGCGCGAGCTCCGCAGCTTCTCGCGCGCCGACGGCGAGACGCGGACGAGCGTGGACCTGGCCGATGTGGCGCAGGCGGCCATCAAGATCGCCGGCCACGAGATCCGCCACAAGGCCCGCATCGTGACCTCGTTCGAGCCCGCGCGGCCGGTCTGGGGGAACGAGGCGCGGCTCGAGCAGGTGGTCATCAACCTGCTGCTCAACGCCGCGCAGGCGCTGCCCGAGACGCGCGCGGAGACCAACGAGATCCGGGTGTCGGTCCGCGAGGACGGCGAGGGGCGGTCGGTGCTCGAGGTGTTCGACAACGGCGCCGGCATTCCGCCCGACGTCCTGCCGCGCATCTTCGACCCCTTCTTCACCACGAAGCCCGTGGGCGAGGGGACGGGCCTCGGGCTCTCCATCTGCCACGGCATCGTCACGTCCCTCGGGGGCCAGATCGCGGCGTACAGCGAGCCCGGCGAAGGGACCACGTTCCGCGTCGTGCTCCCCACCCACGACACGAGCACGGGCGACGACACGAAGTCGCCGAGCGAGGTCCCGCCATCGCACGACGCCCGGAAGGCGCGCGTGCTGGTGGTCGACGACGAGCCGCCCATCGCCAACACGCTGCGCGAGCTGCTCGGGCCGGAGCACGAGGTGCTGGCCGCGACGAGCGTGCGCGACGCCCTGGTCCTCACCGACCAGGGCGACTTCGACGTGATCTTCTGCGACCTCATCATGCCGGGCGCCAACGGGCTCGACTTCTACCGCGAGCTCCGCGCGCGCCGCCCCGGGCAGGAGAGGCGCATCGTGTTCATGACCGGCGGGGCGTTCACCGCCCGCACGGCGGAGTTCCTCGCGTCGGTCGAGAACCGGCGCGTCGAGAAGCCGTTCGACCTGGGCCTCATCGAGCAGCTCGTGCGGGAGATGGCGAGGAGGGCCCCCGCCGGGGAAGGCCGGCGGGCGCAGTAGCGCGTGCACCTCCTCAACATCGACCTCGGCGAGCTGGCCGGCGAGGACGAGGCGCTCTATGCCCACGCGCACCTGGCCAACATCGCCTGCGGCGGCCACGCGGGAGACGAGGCGACCATGCGGCGGGCGGTCGCGCTGTGCCTCCGGCATGGCACGGCGGTCGGAGCCCACCCGTCCTACCCCGACCCGGAGCACTTCGGGCGGCGCCTCGTCGCCATGAGCGAGCACGCGCTCCGCACGACGGTGTCGGCGCAGTGCGCCCGTCTGCTCGCTGTCACGCGCGACGCCGGCGTCGACGTGCGCTTCGTGAAGGCTCACGGGGCGCTCTACCACGCCGCGCGGGACGAAGCCGCGGTGGCGGCGGCGCTCCTGGAGGGCGCCCTCGCGGCGCTCGGTCCGGACATCATGTTCCTCGGACCGCCCCGCGGCGAGCTGCGCGCAGCCGTCGCGCGTGCGGGCCTGCCCTTTCTCCGCGAGGGCTTCGCGGATCGTGCGACCCGGCCCGACGGGACCCTCGTGCCGCGGGGAGAGGCGGGGGCGCTGATCCTCGAGCCGTCGCTGGCGGCGGCCCACGCCGCTGCGCTGGCCTCGAGCGGCGAGGTGGACACGATCTGCGTTCACGGCGACACGCCCGGCGCCGTGGCCATCGCGCGCGCCGTGCGGGAAGCCCTGGACGCACGACCGGTCCAGGCGGGGTGAGCGGCCATGGCGCTCGAGAGGTTCGGGGACACGGCATGGCGCGCGGGCCTGCCACCGGGGCTCGACGCGGGGAGCCGGCGCCGTCTGCTCGACGCGCTGCGTGCGCTGCCCCACGTGCGCGACGCCGTCGTCTCGGAGATGCACGCGCTGGTGGTGCTCGAACCCGGCGCGCCGGGCGAGCGCGTGCGTCCGGCCGTCGCCGCGGCCGTCGCCGCCTCCGGGCTCGACCCGGGGCCTCCTGGCAGCGAGCCCCGCGAGCACGTGGTCCGCGTCCGGTATGACGGCGCGGACCTTCTGGCGATCGCGCACGCCTCCGGGCTCACGCGGGAGGAGGTCGTCGCCGCGCACTGCGGGCGGACCTACGAGGTGGCACTGGTCGGCTTCCTGCCCGGCTTCGCGTACCTCCGCGCGCTGGCTCCGCAGCTGGTGCTCCCGCGGCGCGCCACGCCCCGCCCCCGCGTCCCTGCGCTCTCGGTCGCCATCGCCGGCCCCTACACCGGCGTCTACCCCTTCGCGTCCCCGGGAGGCTGGCACCTGCTTGGCGTCGCCGTGGGCTTCGCGCCCTTCGATCCGCGGAGGGGCGCGACGATGGCGCTCGGGGATCGTGTTCGCTTCGTCCCGGACCCGGCGCGGGAGCCCGACGGGGCGCCATGATCACCGTCATCACGATCGCGGGCGTCACCACGGTGCAGGACGGCGGCCGCGCGGGCCACATGCACGAGGGGGTCCCGCCCGGCGGAGCGCTGGTGCCAGAGCTGCTGGCCCGCGCCAACGCGGCGGTGGGGAACGCCGACGATGACGCAGGGCTGGAGGTCTTCGGCGCCATTGCCATCGCGGGTCGGCGGGGGACGCTGGTGGCGAGCGACGACGGGATCCCGAGGGAGCTGGCGGAGCCCGGGCGAGGGGCGCCGTGGCGTGTGGCCTGCGACGGGGCGCGCGTCCGCTACGTCGCAGTCCGCGGGGGCATCGACGTGCCATCCGTCCTCGGGGGACGCGGAACGCTGCTGGGCGCGGGCCTCGGTGGGCTCGAGGGGCGAGCCCTGCAGGCCGGCGACGTGCTCCGCGCCGGCACCGGCCCCGCCGTACCCCACCGCCCCGTGCTCCCCTTCGACCTCGGCGCCCCCGTCCGCGTCGTCCTCGGGCCCGACCTCGACCGCTTCCCGACGGCCGCCGTCGAGGCGTTGCTCGCGGGCGTCTTCGTCGTGGATGCGCGCAGCGACAGGGTGGGCACCCGGCTCCTCGGCCCGACCATCCCCCGGGCCAACGACCCGCCCGACGCGCCCTCGTCCCCCATGGTTCGCGGCGCGATCCAGCTTCCCCCCTCCGGCGGCCCCATCGTCCTCGGCCCGGACCACCCGACGACCGGGGGCTACCCCGTCCTCGCGACGGTCGTCCGCTCCTGCCTCGGTTCGCTCGCCGGACGCCCCGTGGGCGCGGAGGTCCGGTTCCTGACGGCGCCGTAAGGATGACGCGCCGGTACACGTGACCGGTGAACCATTCCACGGGCGACGGAACTGGACGTCAGGGAGCCCCCCCCTCAGCTTGCCCGGCCCCCCGGCCGCAAGTAGGGGTTTGGCTGCAAGCAGGGGAAACCTCTCATGCGTCCTGTCATCGCCATCTCGATCGTCCTCGGCGCCGCCTTCTGCGTGGGCGTGGGGGCCTGCTCCTCCACCAACAACTCGACCGGCTTCCCCGACGGGAGCAGCTCGAGCGGCGGCAGCAGCGGTAGCGGCAGCTCCAGCGGCGGTGGAAGCGGGGGCGGGAGCGGCAGCAGCGGCTCGGGATCGAGCAGCGGCAGCCTGGCGGGCGACGGTGGGACGGTGGTGGACGAGGGCGGCGACGGCGGTACGACCATCATCAACACCATCTACGCCCACACCGACACCACGCTGTATTCGGTCGACCCGGCGACGAAGGCCGTGACGACGATCGGACCCTTCAGCGGCACGAGCGACTCGTCGACCGACAGCGCCGTGACCGACCTCGCCGTCGATGCCAACGGTGACGTCTACGTGAACACCGAGTCCGTCGTCTACAAGTGCACCCTGCCGACGAGCATTCCCGGCACGGTCCTGCTGACCAAGATCGCGACCATCCAGAGCAGCTCCAAGTTCTACGCGCTGGCCTTCGCCCCCGCGGGCGCGCTCGACCCGAACAACGAGACGCTGGTCGGCGGCGACAGCGCGGGCAACCTCTGGTCGATCGACACGACCACCGGCGCCGCCGTGAACCTCGGCAACTTCGGGAAGGACAAGAGCGTCGGCGACGGCGGCACCAACACCTTCGAGCTTTCGGGCGACCTCGTCTTCTACCTCGACTCGAGCAACAACCCCACGGGGCTGGCCACCATCCGCTCCTGCCCCGCCGGCGGCAGCGGCAGCGAGTGCAAGGGCGACTACCTGGCAGGCGTGGACATGACCGCGCTGAAGACGGCGTACACCAGCGGCACCGCGGCGACGTCGCTCCTGGGCGGCATCTACGGCGGCTCTTCGTCGGGCCCGGGCAACGGGACCGGCTACGCCGACGTGTTCGGCCTGGGCGCCTGGAACTCGCAGGTCTTCGGCTTCTCGCGGCACACGGGGAGCGGCTCGACGGTGGTGGCACCGTCCATCATCTCGATCGACACGACCTCGGGGGTGGGGTCGCTCATCTCCAACAGCTTCACCTTCACCAACGGCTGGTCCGGCGCCGGGGTGACGACGAAGGTCATCATCAGCGTGCCCAAGCCGCCGCCGCCGCCCGCCCAGTAGAGACGGCTCCTGCGGGAGCTCAGCCATACCTCGGTCTCGCGAAGTAGCCGGCTCTCCAGGCCTTCTTCGCCCGGGTGGAGGCGCGCCCGACCGCCCGGCCGGCGCTCGCGGCCGAGAAGGCGTGACAGCCTTCTCCTGAGCTACTACTCCCTCCCCTCGGAGGATCAGCACATCATGCGCAAACCGATCCGTCGCGCTGCCGTCATCGGCGCGGGCGTCATGGGCAGCGGCATCGCCGCGCACCTCGCGAACGCCGGCGTGGAGGTCCTGCTGATGGACATCGTCCCGCCCGGCCTGGGCGACGCAGAGAAGCGCGACCGCGCCGCGCGCAACCGGTTCGCCGCGTCGGGCCTGGAGAAGGCGCTGAAGGCGCGCCCTGCGGCCTTCTTCCAAAAGGATCGGGCCCGCCTCGTCTCCGTGGGCAACGTCGAGGACGACCTGGAGAAGCTGCGCGGCGTGGACCTGGTGGTCGAGGCCATCATCGAGCAGCTCGAGCCGAAGCGCGCGCTCTTCGAGAAGCTCGACGCCATCGTGGGACCGCACTGCATCGTGGCCTCGAACACCAGCGGCCTGCGCATCGCGGACATGATGAAGGGGCGCTCGGAGGGGTTCCGGCACCGCTTCCTGGTGATGCACTTCTTCAACCCCGTCCGGTACATGAAGCTGCTCGAGCTGGTGGCCGGTCCGGACACCGCCCCGGACACGCTCGAGGCCGTCCGCCGCTTCGGCGAGGATGTCCTGGGCAAGGGCATCGTCTTCGGCAAGGACACGCCGAACTTCATCGGCAACCGCATCGGCGCGCACGCGATGATGACCACCATCCACCTGATGCTCGAGGAGGGCCTCGCGCCGGAGGACGTCGACGCCATCAGCGGCGAGCCGATGGCTCACCCCAAGAGCGCCAGCTTCCGCACGGCGGACCTCGTGGGCGTCGACACCTTCGTCCACGTGGCCGAGAACTGCCACGCGGCGCTGACGAGCGACGAGGACCGCAAGGTCTTCGAGGTGCCGGCCTACATCCGGACCATGGTCGAGAAGAAGCTGCTGGGGGACAAGACCCGCGGCGGCTTCTACAAGCGCGCCAAGGACGGGAGCGTCGAGACGCTCGACCCGAAGACGCTCGCGTACCGCGCGCGCGGCGGCGACAAGGACATCCGCAACGCCTGCAAGGAGCTCGCGAAGATCGAGGACACGAAGGAGCGCCTGCGCAAGCTGGTGGCCACCCCGGGCAAGACCGGCGAGTTCGCGTGGAAGGTGCTCTCGCGCTCGCTGGCGTACTCCGCGCGCCGCCTCGGCGAGATCGCCGACGACGTCGTGGCGGTCGATGACGCCATGAAGTGGGGCTACAACTGGGAGCTCGGTCCCTTCGAGATGTGGGACGCCCTGGGCTTCGATGCGGTCGTGGACCGCATGAAGAAGGACGGCGTGGCGCTCCCGGCCTCGATCGAGAAGATGCGCGCGGGCGGCGCGAAGGGGTTCTACACCGACGACGGGCGGGTCTTCGATGTCCTCCGCGGCGAGTACCGCAAGCGCCAGGTCGACCCGCGCACGGCCACGCTCACCGTGCTGCGCAAGGGTGGCGCGCCGGTGCTCCGCAACGACGGCGCCGAGGCCTGGGACCTGGGCGACGGCGTCCTCGGGCTGACCTTCAAGACCAAGGCGAACAGCATCGACCCCGACGTTATCAAGATGATCCACGACTCGGTCGCGAAGGCCGAGACGGACTTCCGCGGCATGGTCGTGGCCAACGAGGGCGAGCACTTCTGCGTCGGCGCCAACCTGTTCCTGGTGGTGATGGCCGCGAGCCAGAAGGAGTGGGGCCAGATCGGCGAGATGGTGAAGGGCTTCCAGACCGCCTGCCAGCGCATGAAGTATGCGACCGTGCCCGTGGTGGCCGCCCCCTACGGGATGGCGCTGGGAGGGGGCCTCGAGGTGTGCCTCGGCGCGGGCAACGTCCAGGCGGCGGCCGAGACGTACGCCGGCCTGGTCGAGGTCGGCGTGGGCCTCGTGCCCGGCGGCGGCGGGACGATGAACCTGCTGTGGCGCGCGCTGGAGGGGGTGCCCGACGGCGCGACCGTGGACACCTACGCGCTCGTCACGCAGGTCTTCAAGAACATCGCCCTCGTGCGCGTCGGCACGAGCGCCGAGGAGGCCAAGGCGTACGGGTACTTCCCGCGCAGCGCAGGGGTCAGCTTCGACCGCGCGCGCCTGCTCACCGAGGCCAAGGGACAGGCCATCGGGCTGGCGCAGGCCGGCTGGCACCCGCCGTCGCCGCGGGCCTACGTCCTGCCGGGCGAGAGCGGCATCGCGACGCTGCGGATGATGGTGGGGACGCTGGTGGAGGCCGGGCAGGCGAGCGAGCACGACGCGAAGATCGCGGTGAAGCTGGCCGAGATCCTCTGCGGCGGCGTGAGCGGCGCCTCCCACGAGGTGACGGAAGACGAGCTGCTCGAGATCGAGCGCGAGGCCTTCGTGAGCCTTTGCGGCGAACCGAAGACCCAGGAGCGCATGCAGTACATGCTCATGAACAACAAGCCGCTGAGGAACTGAGCCATGGCCATGATCGAGAACGTGGTGATCGCGGAGGCGGTGCGCTCGGCGGTGGGCCGCGCGCACAAGGGCACGCTGGCGCTGACCCGTCCCGACGAGCTGGCCGGGCAGGTCGTGGCCGCGCTGATGGCGCGCGTCCCGCAGGTGAAGCCGTCGGAGGTCGAGGACCTGGTGCTCGGGTGCGCCATGCCCGAGGGCGAGCAGGGGCTCAACGTCGCGCGGGTGGTCGGGTTGCTGGGAGGCCTGCCCGTGGAGTCGGCGGGCGTGACCATCAACCGGTTCTGCTCGAGCGGCCTCCAGGCCATCGCGATGGCCGCGGGCGCCATCGCCACGGGCGTGAACGACGTGGTGGTCGCCGGCGGCGTGGAGTCGATGACCATGGTGCCCATGACGGGCAACAAGCTGAGCGCCTCGGCCGAGGCCATGCGCCGCTGCGCCGAGGTCTACACGCCGATGGGGATCACGGCGGAGAACGTGGCCAAGCGGTTCGCCATCTCCCGCGCCGACCAGGACGCGTTCGCCCTGCGCAGCCAGCAGAAGGCCTCCGCGGCGCAGAAGGCGGGCAAGCTGGACGAGGAGATCGTCGCCGTGAATGCCACCCGCTACGAGGGCGGCAAGCACGTCTCGGTCGAGTTCAGGCGCGACGAGCTGGTGCGCGCCGACACGACGCTGGAGGGGCTCGCGTCGCTGAAGCCTGCGTTCGCGAAGGACGGGAGCGTCACCGCGGGCAACGCCTCGCCGCTCTCGGACGGCGCCGCGGCGGCGCTGGTGATGAGCAAGGCCAAGGCGGACGCGCTGGGGGTGAAGCCGCTGGGCTGGTTCCGCGCCTTCGCCACGGCCGGGGTCGACCCTGCCATCATGGGAATCGGCCCCATCCCCGCCGTGCGCAAGCTCCTTGCGAAGACGGGCCTCTCGCTGCGCGACATCGACATCGTCGAGCTCAACGAGGCCTTCGCCAGCCAGTCCGTGTACGTCCAGCGCACGCTGGAGATCCCGGACGAGAAGCTCAACGTCCACGGCGGCGCCATCGCCCTGGGACACCCGCTGGGCTGCACCGGCGCGAAGCTGACGGCGACGGCGCTGTACGAGCTCCGCCGCCGCGGTGGGCGGTACGCCATCGTCACCATGTGCATCGGCGGAGGGATGGGGGCCGCGGGTCTGCTCGAGGCCGCGCGCTGACGCAAACCGACTCCATCGCCGGGGAGCTGCGGGCCCTCGTCCGCCTCTCCGTCCCCATCGCCATCGCGCAGCTGGGGCTCGTGTCCATGTCGCTGGTCGACACCGCCGTCATCGGGCGAGTGTCGGTGAACGATCTCGCGGGCGCGGGCATCGGTCGGTCCATCGGCTTCGCCGCCGTGGTCGTGGGGATGGGGGTCACCACCGCGCTCGAGCCCATGGCGGCGCAGGCCATCGGCGCAGGTGACCACGGGCAGGCCTGGCGCAGCTATGTCGCCATCCTGCGCGCGGCCCTGCTCCTTTGGGTGCCCTCCGTGGTCGCGGCCTTCGCGGTCACGCTGGCGCTCCCCGGCCTCGGTGTGGAAACAGCTGTCATCAGTCGCGTAAGGCTCTACCTCGCGGGGCAGAGCCCCGGCTTCGGGCTCATGCTCGCCTTCATGTCGTCGAAGACCTTCCTCCAGGCCCACGGGCGCACTCGTCCCGCGCTGGTGGGCAGCGTCGTGGCGAACGTGGTCAACCTGTTCGTCAGCAACCTGCTGGTGCGCGGCGACGACGCGCTGCGCGCCGTGAAGCTCGCCCCGGTCGGCCTGAGGCCGCTGGGTGCGCTCGGCGGCGGGCTCGCGTTCAGCGTGTCGTGCCTCGTCCTCTTCGCGTTCGTGGCCGCCCCGGCGCAGCGCTACCGCGTTCGCGCCCCTGGGCCGCCGGTGACGCTGCGGCGGGTCTACCGGCTCGGTGTCCCCGTCGGCCTGCAGATGCTGGCCGAGATCGGGATCTTCTCGCTGGTCTCCCTGCTGTCGGGGGCGCTCGGTCCCGAGGTCGCGTCGGCCCACCAGGTCGCCATCGGGCTGGCCAGCTTCACCTTCATGGGCGCCCTGGGCGTGAGCGGCGCGACCGCCGTCCGGGTAGGCCACGCGGTGGGGGCACGCACGTCGCCCCGCCGCGCCGGCCTGCTGGGCATCGCCCTCGGCGCCGCGACCATGGCCGCCGGCGCCGTCGCGTTCACCGCCGTCCCGCACCTGCTGGTCAGCGCCTTCACGCACGACGAGCGCGTCATCGCCATCGGCGTCGACCTCGTGCGCATCGCGGCGCTCTTCCAGCTCTTCGACGGGGTCCAGGCGGTGGCCTCGGGGGCCCTGCGCGGAGCTGGCGACGTGCGCTTCCCCTTCGTGGCCAACGTCGTCGCCCACTGGTTCGTGGGCTTCCCCATCGCGCTCGTCCTGGGCTTCGCCCTGCACGGTGGGGCGCGAGGCCTCTGGTGGGGCCTCACCGCCGGCCTCGTCGCGATCAGCGTCGCCCTCGCCGCGCGCTTCGTCTCCGTCTCGCGGGGGCCTCTCGCGCGCGTCTAGCTCAGGCCATCGACGCGTTGACGCCGGCTTCGACGGCTGCCACCGAGGCCGTCTGGAGATCGACCTCCTCGCCGCTCGGGGGATCGTAGGCCGCACGACCCACCTGGTGGGTGCGGAACCTGTCGTCGAAGATGCCCAGCAGGTAGGAGCGCAGGCAGTACGTGACGATGCTCGCCTCCTTGAGCTGCGGGTCGATGAACTGCTCGATCTTCGCGTGGAGCTCGGGCAGCTTGCTCCAGTGCAGGCCGGCGCTCTCGTGATGCGCGGTGTGGTAGCCGTTGTTGAAGACCATCCAGTTTCCGAGCTTGCCCACGAAGTTGCGCGAGTGGTTGTGCTCGGACCACGGGTCGGCGTGCACGTGCTGGATGTAGTTGATGAAGATCATCGACCAGTTGGCGAACATGGCCGACACGCCGAAGCCGAAGAACCAGATGATGATGCCGCGCCACCAGGGCAGGTGATGCCAGGTCGTCGCCACCACGATGGCCAGCGCGAGGAGCCCGCTCTGGACGCCCACCAGCGTCGCGTACTGGCCGATGATCTGCCGGTAGAGCGGGCGGTTCCCCGCCTTCGCCTTGGCGATGTACTCCTTGATGACGTCGGACTGCCAGTAGGCCGATACGAAGTAGTACGTGCTGGCCACGAGCCAGGTGTTCTTCTTCGAGTACCGCCAGGTGATGGTCGCGTCGCCCGCCTTGTTGACGTACTTGTGATGGTTCAGGTTGTGGGTCGGGATCCACGCGAAGGTCGGGAAGCCGTAGAAGACACTCAGCCACGCCGAGTAGAAGGCGTTGAGGCTACGGCTCTTGAACGTCGGCGAGTGGTTGTGGTTGTGGCTGAACACGCCGGCGCAGAACCCAAGGTAGAGGGTCAGCGGCAGCAGCCACGGGATGAGGCGCGGCTCGACGTAGGGCGCGAAGCCGACGGCAGGAAAGAGCACGAAGGCCCAGAGCAGGGTTCGACGGTCCGCTCGGTGACGCAGCATGGGCAACCTCGACGCAGGGAGGGTAGTCCCGGACCCGAGGACGGACATCACCTTTCCGTCATCCATACGTGCGCAAGATCCTTCACAGCGAAGCAGGCGGCGCAGCGAGAAGGGGCTGATTCAGCGCCGCGTGCGCCCGTCGGCCGTCGTCAGGACGTCGTACAGCTCGGGCCTTCGATCGCGGAAGAACCCCCAGGACGCGCGTGTGCGGGCCAGCGCCTCGAGGTCGAAGCTCGCGAGGATGACCCCCTCGTCGTTGCGCCCGAGCTCGGCCACCTTGTCGCCCCTCCCGTCGACGATGAACGAGGACCCGTAGAAGCGCTGCCCGTCCTCGTCCCCCGTCCGGTTGGCCGCGACCACCGGGACGACGTTGGACACCGCGTGGCCGGTCATCGCCCGCTGCCACGGATCGCGCGTATCGAGCCCTGGCTCGTGCGGCTCGCTGCCGATCGCCGTGGGGTAGAGCAGCAGCTCCGCGCCCAGCAGCAGCATCGCCCGCGCCGACTCGGGGAACCACTGGTCCCAGCAGATGCCGACGCCCAGCACACCGAACCGCGTGCTCCACACGCGGAAGCCCGTGTCGCCGGGGCGAAAGTAGAACTTCTCCTCGTACCCCGGGCCGTCCGGGATGTGGCTCTTGCGGTAGACGCCGAGCACCGCGCCGTCCGCGTCCACGACCGCCACGCTGTTGTAGTGGGCCTGCCCCGCGCGTTCGAAGAAGGACACCGGCACGACGACCCCCAGCTCGCGCGCGACGTGCCGCATGCGCTCGACGGCCTCGTCCTCCTCGAGCGCCCGCGCCTGCGCGAACCACTCGCCCTTCTCCTCGCGGCAGAAGTACGGCCCCTCGAAGAGCTCCGGCGGGAGGATCACCTGCGCGCCCAGCCCCGCGGCGTCACGGACGTGCTGCTCGACGCGGGCCAGGTTCTCCGCCCTCGGGCCGGCGAGGGGACACTGGATGGCGGCGACCGTGACCGTTCGCCCGCTCACCGTCGCACCCGTGGCTGCTGCTGAGTGATGCAGTGGAAGGCCCCACCCCCCGAGAGCACCGCCCGTGCGTCGATGCCGATGGTGCGGCGGGTGGGGTAGAGCGCGCCGATGCGCTCCACTGCCTCGTCGTCCCACGGCGAGCCGTACGTGGGGACGACCACCGTGCTGTTGGCCACGTAGAAGTTGACGTAGCTCGCGGGCATGGGGCGCCCCTCGGCGTCGACCACGCGCCCGGGAGACGGGATGCGGACGAGCTCGAGCCCGTGAGCGTCCACTTCGCGGACGAGGGCGCCGAGCGCTGCCCGGTTCGGGTCGTCGTTGCCGCGAGCCTCCATGGCCACCACGACACCAGGCCGGACGAAGCGCACCACCGTGTCGACGTGTCCATCGGTGTGATCGTTGAGCAGCCCGTCACCCAGCCAGAGGACCCGGTCCACGCCGAGCGCGTCGCGCAGCCAGCTCTCCACGGTCTTCTCGTCGACCACGCCGTTGCGGTTCGGGTTGAGGAGGCACTGCCGTGTCGTGAGGACACTCCCCTCGCCGTCGACGTCGACCGCCCCACCCTCCAGCACGAAGGGCATCGTGAAGGCAGGCGCCCATCCGCAGGCGCTGGCCACCCGGGCCGAGACGCGGTCGTCGTGCTCCAGCACGTACTTTCCACCCCATCCGTTGAAGCCGAAACGGACGGTCGCGCCCGTCCCGCCCGGACCGAGCAGGAACAGCGGCGCCGTGTCGCGCAGCCAGATGTCGCCGAACGGGATGCGGTGATACCGCACGCCGTCGGTGGGCAGCACCGCGCGCGCCGCCTGCTCCTGCGCGTCGTCGGGGACCAGGACCTCGACCGCCTCGCCCTGGGCGATGGCCGAGACCATGCGCGCGAAGGCCCTGCGTGCGGGCTGTAGGTTCTCCTGCCAGAGCTCCGCATGGCTGGGCCACGCCACCCAGGTCGCGTCGTGCAGAGACCACTCGGCGGGCATACGGAAGCCAGCTTGTCTCGGGTTCGTCACGCTCGCCGATATAGCCGACGCGCGGCGGTCTGGTAAGGATGAGCGCACCGGGAGAACCTTCATGCGTCAATCGCTCGTCCTGCTCGCGGCCGTCGCCGCGGGCGCGGTCGCGGTCGCGGCGATCGCCTCGTGCTCGTCGAACAAGAACCAGGGGACGTCGGGCGGGACCGCCTGCGGTGAGGAAGCGGGCGCCGAGGACTCCGAGGGGGGCGTGCTCACCCCGTGCGCCTGGGATCAGCCGGTCACCCGTCCCGACGACGACGCCGCGACGGCGGCGCGCGCGGCGTGCCAGTTCGGCCGCGGCGACATGCCGGCGGCCACCCTCGGCCCCAGCACCCCGGTCGACACCGACATCCCCATCGAGAACGTCGTGGTGCTGATGATGGAGAACCACTCCTTCGACAGCTACCTCGGCCACCTCAACCAGTACGCCAACCGCAACGACATCGAGAGCGCCGACGCGGGCGCCACGAACCCCGACGTCGACGGCGCCGCCGTGCCGTGGGTGCACGCCGCCCACCTCTGCACGGCCGACACCGATCACGAGTGGGCCGGGACCCACCAGGAGATCGACAACGGCGCCATGGACGGCTTCGTGAAGACCAACAACGGCTGGAACCAGCCCGACGCCGGCGTCACGGACCCCACGCTCTACAGCGGGGCGCGCGCGATGTGGTGGTACGACCAGACCGATATTCCCTTCTACTACCAGCTGGCGAGCACCTTCGCCCTCGCCGACCACTACCACTGCTCGGTGCCCGGACCGACCTGGCCCAACCGCATGTACCTCTACGCGGCGACGAGCTTCGGCGAGACCAGCGGCGTCTTCCCCGACATCAGCGCCTACCCCTACCCCTTCAACGACGCGAGCATCCTCGACGAGCTGGAGAAGCGGCACGTCACCTGGCTCGCCTACTCGGACGGGCCGCCTGCCGCCGCGATCGTCTACGGGACGACCGTGGTGAACCGGTGGGGCCGGAGCGTCGCCACCACCATCGCGCAGTTCCAGCAAGACGCCGCGAACGGCAACCTCCCCCAGGTGGCTTTCGTCGACCCGAACTTCGACACCGAGGGCAGCGGCAGCGGCACGGACGAGCACCCGCCCGGAGACATCCAGAGCGGAGAGCTCTTCGTCAGCCAGGTGGTGCAGGCCATCATGTCGGGCCCGCAGTGGCCGCACACCGCCCTCTTCATCACCCACGACGAGAACGGCGGCTTCTACGACCACGTCCCGCCGCCCGCCGCGTGCCCCCCGGACTCGCTCCAGCCGATTCTATCGCCGGGCGACACGACCCAGGGCGGCTTCGACATCTACGGACCGCGCGTGCTGCTCATCGCGGTCAGCCCGTACGCGAGGCCCGCCTACGTGAGCCACACGGTCTACGACCACACGAGCGTCACCCGGTTCATCGAGGCCAAGTTCAAGATCCCCGCCCTGACCACGCGGGACGCCAACGCCACGCCGCCCATGGACCTCTTCGACTTCACCGACCCGCCGGCCTTCGCGACGCCCCCCACGTTGACGGCGCCGACGGTGGACCCGACCGGGCTCGACTACTGCGAGGCGACGTTCGGCAAGTAGAGGTCTCGAAATAGGCGAAAGCGAGGGACCCCGGACGGGGATCCCTCGCTCGCAACGTCAAGCAGGATGACGGTTGGCCCGGAGGCCAGGTGCTACTTGCAGGCGGCAGCCGGGAAGTTGTCGAGCGCGGACTTGCAGCCCGTCGCCAGACCAGCCTTGCCCTGCGGGGTCGCGGCCGCCTGCTTCCACGCGGAGACCATCGCGTCCAGGCCGGGCTTCGCGGCCGCCTTGGCAGTGGGGTCCTTGTAGCAGTCGTTGAACTTCTTGATGTAGTCGTCGCACTCTTTGACGCCGACGGAGTCGCCGCCCGCCGCGGCTGCCCCACCCCCGCTGCCGCCGCTCCCGCCACTGTCCTTGTTGCAAGCCAAGAGCGCGGTCAGCGCGGCCATCAAGCCCACAACCATCATTCGCTTCATTTTGAATGTCCTCCCAATGTGTTTGGTAGCAACGGCGGAAGACACGATAGACGTGAGATGCCGCGGGGCGCAATGCCAGGCCGTGTAAGATGACGGTCGCCATGGCCCGCCGCCTTCCCAGCCATCCCTGGCGCGTCGTGTTCCTGGGTTCGCTTTCGCTCGCAGCGAGCTGCGGCCCTCCGGCCTTTCCCGTGTCGGCGCCGCACCCCCTGCTGGGGCAGCAGCTGCCGGAAATTCACCGACAGAGCCTCGATGGGCACGCCATCGACAAGGGCAGCCTCACGGGCACGCCGGTGTTCGTCAAGTTCTTCGCGGACTACTGCCAGCCGTGCAAGGAGACCCTCCCGGCCGCGGAGCGCCTCCACGAGGCCTATCCCGACGTCACCTTCGTCGGGGTCGACGAGGACGAGAGCGGCGAGGTCGCGCGTGACCTCGCGCATCGCTACGGGCTCTCTTTCCCGGTCGTGCACGACCAGTCCAACGTGCTCGCCGGGCGTTTCCGGGTGAGCGCCATGCCGATGACCTTCGTCGCCGATGCCACCGGCGTGATCCGCTGGGTGGGGGCCGAGGGGCAGACCGAGCAGGAGCTCCGGCAGGCCGTGCAGGCGGCGCGCGCGTTCCACGCGCCCTGATCTGGCCTCGCCCGGAGCTCCTCGGCCCGGTTCACCGGCCCCGGGTCACTCGACCTGGATGGTGATGCTGCTGCTGCCGGTGACGTCGTTGGGGTCGTAGGCCGTGACGGTGAGCGTACGCGGCCCGCTCCCGCCACTGCCGCTGATGGGCGGCAGCGTGATGCCCCACTGGGTGCCGCCGAGATAGTCCAGCTGGTACTGCTGGTCTCCCGCCGTGCTCGACCAGGTGAGCCAGACCTGGCTCACACCGTCCGGCGCGCCGGCCTCGACGACGACCGCGACGCTGTCGCCGACGTCGTAGGTGTCGCCCTGCGACGGGCTGTCGAAGCTGACCGTGGGCGTCGTCGACGAGTCGCCCAGCGTGAGCGAGCGGGCGGCGGAGGTGGCCGTGTTGCCGTCGGCGTCGGTGGCCTCCACCGACCAGACGCGAGAGCCCGTCGTGCCGACGAAGGTCCACGTGTACTCGTTGCCGCTCTGCGTGCACGTCGCGCCATCGGGTGGCGACGCGCAGTCCACCGTGACCGTGCCGCTCGGCTGCTGCCACTCGAGCACGACCTGGGTGAGCGCGACGCTGTCGGTCACGTCCGCGACGAGCGTCACCTGGGAGTTCGCGGCGAGACTCGCGCCATCCCCGGGTGAGACGAGCGCGATCGCGGGGCCCGTGCCACCGCCACCACTGCTGCCGCTCCCGCTACCGCTGCTGCTCCCGCTTCCGCCACTGCTGCCACTGCTGCTCCCACCTCCGCCACCGCTGCTGCTGCCGCTGCCACCCCCGCTGCTGCTGCCGCTCCCGCCGCCCGCCCACGCGGTGCCATCGGGCGTCCCCAGCCCCGTCGGGCCGTCGTAGCCCGGCCCCGCCGTGCAGAGGTAGGAACCGCCGCAGCTGCCGTTGCTGCCGCTCGTGACGTCGAAGACCAGGGACGGGTTGCTGTAGAGGGCGCTCACCCCCTGCGAAGAGAGCCCGGTGAGAGCGAAGGCCGCGGCCACGATGGGCGAGGCGGCGCTCGTACCACCCAGTACGATCCAGCCCCCTTCACCGAACGAGTCGTAGACGGCGAGCCCGGTGTTGGGGTCCGCGACCGCCGACACGTCCGCGACCGTGCGCAGACTGCAGCCTGGGTCCGACTGGAAGCCTGGCTTGGGTATGAACGCGCTGCAGCCGCTGCCCGCGCCGTTCCACGCCCCCTCCGTCCAGCCGCGCCCGGCGCCGCCGGTGTTGACGAGGCTCGTCCCGCCGACGCCCACGACGTACTGCGACGACGCAGGGAAGTTGACGCCGAAGCCTCCGTCACCGGAGCTCGCGGTCACGACCACGCCGTCGTGGTGGTAGTACTCCTCCGACGTCTGCGTGACGCTGGAGTCCTCCGAGCCGCCATAGCTGTTGCTGATGGTGGTGGCGCCCAGGCTCGCCGCGGTGTTCACGCCGGCCCCCAGGTCGTCGAGGTCGTCGCTGTTGGTCTCGACGAGCAGGATGTTGCACCCCGGGCAGATGGCGCTGACCATGTCGAGGTCCAGCGAGATCTCGCCTCCCCAGTCGCTGTCGGACTGCGGGTAGTTGCTCCCGCCGCTCTGATCGACTTTGTGGAAGCACCCGTTGGCCGTGGTGCACGGGGGGAGCCCGAACTGCGCGCGATAGACCGCGAGGTCGGTCTCCGCGTTGGGGTCGTCGAACGCGTCGACCAGGGCGACCGTCTTGCCGGCTCCTCCGGCCGGGATGGAGTAGGCGCTCTGGAGATCGGACGGACCGAACCCCTGGGGGGTGTCGTTGACGACGACGTGCCCGCTCGCGTCGGTGCGGACGTGAGCGAAGCAGCGGGCGTGCCCCTGCGCAGCCGCCTTGCAGAGCGGCACGTGTGGCAGCTGGGGAATGGCCGCGAGGGCGGCGCTCGGGTCCGTCGAGGCGATGGACTCGGAGCTCGGGGTTGCGCAGGCAGGGACTACGAACAGTGCGACGACGGCGATCCAGCGGGGGAGCGGCATGGGGCCAAGTCCTCTCGAGGGGACCGGCGGTTCGTGAGGCGGGGGGACGCGGCGACGTATGCCCGAGTCGTGCCAGGGAGGCGCGGGTGCGCGGGAGCTGGAACGATCGAGTGCAGGTGTGCACGCGTCCTCTTCGGGGCGGGTTTGTCCGCTGCCGGTGGACGTCCGCGGGGAGAGGACGGTCCAGGGCTGGTGTATCGCCGAGCCTCCCGCTGGATCGCCGGAGAATCGTCAGCGGCTCGAGCGATTCCTCACGTAGCGCACGGCGCCGTGGTCCGTCTCCACGAGCCGCCCTTGCTCGCGTCGCACGAGTACGAGCCGCTGGTCGCCCTCGCGCGCGCCGACGGGAGCGACGAGCCGTCCGCCCTCCGGGACGGCTGCGAGCCACTCCGCCGGAAGAGCCGCGACGGCGAAGGTCACCGTCACCTTCCGGGCGTCGCCCCAGGCCGGCGCGCTGGTGACGGCGTCGTGGTGGTGCGAAGAGACGTTGGGCTGATCGGCGAGCAGCCGCGCAGCCGTGCGGGCGAGGTCCGGGTCGATCTCGAAGGTCGAGACGTGACCCTGCGGTCCCACGATGAACGCGGCGAGCGCAGCGCCGTAGCCCGTACCCGTCCCCAGCTCGATCAGCGAGTCGCCCGCCGCGAGCTCCAGCAGGCGGAACGAAAGCAGGTACGCGTGCGGCGCGCTGACGGTCGCGAGGCCCTCGTCGTCGAGAGGCAGCGGGACGTCCTCCGCGCTTCGCTCGATGTCCTCGGCGCGCACGAAGCGCTCGCGCGGGACCTCGAGGATCGCCTTCAGCTGCGCGGAGTCGAAAGGCCCGAGCTGCTTCTGGATGGCCTCGACCAGCGGCAGGCGGCATCCCCGCGCCACCTCGCGCAGCTCCTGCTCCACCAGGGGCGACGGCTCGCTCCGCAGGCGCACCGCGAGCGACGCCAGCCACTCCTGCCGGTCACGCTGCGGGAGCTTGGCCATCTTCCTCCGGAACTCGACGGTGAAGAGGAGCGGCTGCACGGATCCTGGCTCCCAGTATGCGAGAATTGACGTCGCCCGGGGAGGAAGTCCGGGCTGCAGGACGCCCGGTGCCGTCGTATTGTCGAGCCGCCTTGACGCACGTCCCGCTCAAAGACCACCGGCTCGTCAGGGCATCCTACCGGTTCATCGAGGCGCTCAAGGCGCACAACGCGTTCGAGTCGGCGGCGGCCATCGCCTTCTGGTTCTTCCTGAGCTTTCTGCCCCTGCTCGTACTGCTGGGCTTCCTGGTCGGCCTGGTGGCGCGCACGGAGGGGGTGGACGCCCTGCTGACGCCGATCCTCGACGTGGTGCCGGGGACGGCGGAGGACATCGTCCGCCGCGAGCTCGAGCGCATGGCGGGGAGCACGGCGTCGGTCGCACCGCTCGGAGTGGTCGGTTTCCTGTGGACCGCCTCCTCGGGCCTGCACAACCTGATGGACGTCTTCGAGAGCGCCGCGGGGGTGGTGCGCCGGCCATGGTGGAAGCAGCGCGCGATCGCTCTGGGATGGGTGCTCGCCGGCCTGGCCACCGCCTGCCTCCTTGCCTGGCTGCTCGTCCGAGTCGATGCCGCGCTTCACGCCAACGATCCTCCCGGCACCGCCGTCAGCGCGACCGTGACCCCGGCCGCCTCAACGGCTCCGAGCCCGACGGTCTCGTCCCACCCGGTGACGACCCCCTCCCGGGTGCGTGGCGCGCTGAAGCACCGCCTGGACAAGGCCATCCACACCCCTACCGAGCAGCTCATCGGCATGGGTCTGATGCTGGTGCTGGGCGTGTCGCTGCTCGCCGGCTTCTATCGCTTCGCCGTGGAGCACCCCGCCGGCGTGCGCAGGCGGGTCTGGCCCGGGACCTTCACGGCCATCGGGTGCTGGCTGCTGGTCTCCTGGGGTTTCGGGCTCTACGTCGCGTCGATGGCCAGCTACGCGCTCTACTACGGGAGCCTCGCGGCCGTGGCGGTGATGCTGATCTGGCTCTACCTGACGAGCCTGTCTCTCGTGGTCGGCGCGGCGGTGAACGCGCAGCTCGAGGGAGTCTACGAGGCCTAGCCGGCGGCATCCGGGTCGACCTCCACGCGCCTCTGGCGCTACCCTCGCCGTCCCATGCCCGAAGAGGTCCGCACGCTCACCCTCGCCGTCGAGGGTCTCCCGGCCGACGTCGAGCTCGCCGTCCTTCGCTTCGAGGGGTACGAGGGGATGTCGCAGCTCTACGAGTTCGAGATCACGGTGGCGTCGACGGCGACCATCGACTTCGCCGACGTGGTCCGGAAGGGCGCGACGCTGACCATCGACCTGGAAGAGGGGGAGGCGCCCCGCGTCGTCCACGGGATCATCAGCCGCATCGAGCAGGGCAACCCCGAGGCGCGCTGGTCGCCCTACCGGCTCACCCTCGTGCCCAAGGCGTGGCTGCTCCTGCACCGCGTCGACAGCCGCATCTTCCAGGACCTGACCGCGCCGCAGATCGTCGAGAAGGTGCTCTCCGGCGCCGGGCTCTCCAGCGGCGACGACTTCTCGCTCTCCCTGCAGAGGACCTACTCCGCGCGCGAGTACTGCGTGCAGTACCGGGAGTCCGACTGGGACTTCGTCTCCCGCCTCCTCGAGGAGGAGGGCATCTTCTACTACTTCAACCAGACCGACTCGGCCGGCGTGCTGGTCCTCGCCGACAAGGCGACCGCGTACCCGCCCATCGCGGGCGGCACGACGCTCGAGTTTCACCTGGGCGCGGGCGTCATGGGCCCGTCGGTGAAGCCGGGCAACCACGTGTCGCGCTTTCATTTCGCGCAGCAGGTCCGGTCGGGCAAGACGACGCTGCGCGACTGGAACTTCCAGAAGCCGGCGCTCCTCCTCGAGTCGGTGCAGAAGGGCACCGTCGACGCGGATCTCGAGACCTACGACTACCCCGGGGAGTTCCAGGTCAAGGGCGACGGCGACGCGCTCGCGGAGGCGCGGCTCGACGAGCTGTCCGCGGGGCGAAGCACGGGCAGTGGAGAGAGCAACTGCCCGCGGCTGATTCCGGGGCACACCTTCTCCCTCAGCATGCACCCGCGCGAGTCGTTCAACGCGAAGTACCTGGTGACGCGGGTGGCGCACTGGGGGACCGTGGCGGAGGCGGACCGGGCAGAGGACGTGGAGGACAGGGAGCCCCTCTACCGCAACGAGCTCGAGGTCATCCCCGCGGCGACGCTGTTCCGGCCGGCGCGCGTGACCCGGCGCCCGCACATCCACGGCGTACAGACGGCGACGGTGGTGGGACCGAGCGGCGAGGAGATCTACGTCGACAAGGACTGCCGGGTGCGCGTGCAGTTCCACTGGGACAGGCTCGGCAAGAGCGACGAGAAGAGCACGTGCTGGGTCCGCGTCGCGCAGACCTGGGCCAGCGCCGGCTTCGGGGCGATGTTCATCCCCCGCATCAAGGACGAGGTGGTGGTCACCTTCCTCGAGGGCGACCCGGATCAGCCGCTCATCGTGGGCAGCATCTACCACGGGACCAACGTCCCTCCCTACGCCCTGCCCGACAACAAGACCCGGAGCACCATCAAGTCGAACACCTCGCCCGGCGGCGGCGGCAGCAACGAGCTGCGCTTCGAGGACAAGAAGGGCTCCGAGGAGGTGTTCCTCCACGCGCAGAAGGACTGGACCATCGGCGTCGAGAACGACAAGAACCAGAAGGTCGGCCACGACGAGACGCACGAGGTGGACCACGATCGCACCAAGACGGTGAAGCACGATCAGACGGCCACGGTGGAGCACGACGACACGCTGACCGTGAAGAACGACCAGACGATGACGGTCGAGCACGACCAGTCGCTGACCGTGAAGAACGACCGCTCGACGACCGTGCAGAACGACCACACCGAGAGCGTGACCGGCAACCAGAAGGTCACCATCGGCAAGGCGCAGACCGTCGCCATCAGCGACAAGCAGGACATCAGCGTCTCCAAGACGCGCTCGCTCAGCGTGACGGGCGACGTGTCCGAGACCTTCAGCGCCAAGCTCACGGTGTCGGTGACGGGCGACGTGTCCGAGACGCTGAGCGCCAAGCGCACGGTCGCGGTGACCGGGGATCACACGGAGTCGGTCGGCGGCAAGGAGAGCATCAGCATCACCGGCGACTCGGTGGAGACGGTCGGCGGCAAGAAGACGTTCACCGTCACCGGCAACGTGACCATCACCTCCGGCGCCAGCACCGTGACCATCAAGCCCAGCGGAGAGATCAGCATCGCCGGCGTGCAGATGAAGATCGACGCCAGCGGCCCGCTCAAGATCCACGGCGCGACGGTCGACGTGGAGTCCGACGGGCCGGCCACGTTCAAGGCCCCGGTCCTGAACCACAACGCGGACGGAATCAATACCGTCAAAGGCCAGATGATCGTGCTCGACGGTCAGATGATCAGCGTGGGCTAGGGATTGTCCCCGGTTTCCTGCCCTTCATCCCTCCTGCGCCGCTCGCCGTGCACGCTCCGTCGCCGGCGGGGGCTCCTGCTCTGCCTGCGCGCCTTCGCCGGCCGTCGGCGCCATATCGCGCGCCGGCCGCGAACGATCGTGCGTCGCTCGCCGGGAATGGAAAAAAGACAGCTGTGAACCGTCAGCCGATCGCTGACGTTCCATCGCGAGCCAATCCGACTCCACCAGGTGACTCCGGGAGCCCCTGGCTGCTCTTTCTGCAGCGTCGGCCGCACTCGCAGGCTTCATCGCCGCTCGCGATGGTTCGAGAAAGTAGGGCGGACGATCGTGAGCCGTTCGCGAACGATTCCCGGCTCGTCTTTGTCGAACCAGAAAGAACGACCGACAATCCCTCGCGAGCAGCAGACGCTCGAGATTGTCTCGCAGACGATCCCTGACGATCGGCCATCGATTCCTCGCCGCTCTTTCACGATTCGAGAGGCACGGCAAACGGTCGAGAATGTCGCGCCGGCCAGGGAGAATTGCTGGCTGACGATTCAAAATTGTCTGCTCGGGATTCTCAGCCGCCTTTTCACGATTCCCGGCGAGCGGCGCTGCTTCCTTCGCCGCGGAATCACGGAGGTTTCTCGAACGAGATGCATCCACCAGGAGCGGGGAGGACTAGAAGCTCGGCAGCGCGCCCTTCATCAGGCTGGAGTCGCCCAGCAGCCCCTCGACCTGACCGAGCTCCTTGGAGTCCTTGAAGAACGCCAGCTGTCTGTCCAGCTTGCTGCGGGCGAAGTCGCTGCCCGCGTTCAGCAGCCCTCCGTCCCTGGCCAGCTGCACCATCCCGGCCGCGTCGGGGAGCTGACCGCTCGCCAGCTTCTTGCTGGCGTCGGCCGCCGCGTCCGCGATCATCATCCCCTTCTGCACCTGGCCGGTGACCTTGCGCACCTTCTCGGTGAGCTCGATGGCCTGGTCGGCGACCTTGGCGACCGCGCTCCCGCCGGGGAGCATCTTCACCAGCGTCTTGAGGTACGAGAGATAGTCCGCGTCGCCGCGCCAGATGTCCAGCACCTGCTGGTAGATGGCCGAGGTGTGCAGGCCGGTCATGGCGTCGACCAGGGTGAGGATCTGTCCGAGCTGGTCGAAGGCCTTCGTCCGCTCGTGCTTCTCCCAGGTGACGTACTCGGGCGTCTGCTTGATCGTGTCCAGCAGCTCCTTGCCGCGCGCCAGGTACCGCGCGCGCTCGTCGCTGTCCTGCGGGAAGGAGGCGGTGCGCGGCGAGCTGCCCCCGGCGTCGGTCGCCACGGCCAGCAGCACCTTGTTCAGGTTGGCGGCCAGGCTCCCGGAGCCGGCGTCGGTGGCCCGGGCGGTCAGCCCCACCGTGACGATGTCCGACTCGACGCGCGCGAGGCGCTTCGAGTCGTCGTCGAGGCGCTCGAGCAGCAGCGTCAGCACGTCGCGGTAGTCGTTCACCGTGACCTGGAAGGGGAGCTCGAAGGGAGGCTTGTCCCCCTCGGCCAGCGCAGAGATCTGCCGCACCAGCCGGTACTGCTCCAGCTTGCCCTCCTCGATGGCCGACCGCACGTGCTGCAGCTGACCGAGCAGGGTGGTCAGCGCCCAGTCGAGCCGCCGGATCTCCTCGTAGTCGGTGTGCACGTGGTCCCGCGCCTTCTCCCACCGCGCCTGCGCGGCCTGGCGGTCGGCGTCGGACATGTCCGCCGTGAAGGTGAGGCGCTCGGGCATGTCGCGCGCGATGGCGAACCCCTGCTCGCCGGTGTCCACGCGGATGAAGAACGGCACCTCGCGCGTCTGCAGCGCGGCCAGGGCGACGATGCCCTTCTGGGCGATCGTCGCGTAGGCGCCCTGGGTGGCCTTCTCGCTGGACGACTGGACCGTCGCGTACTTCGTGGCAGAGAGCTCGTAGGCGCCGTGCACCCACTCCTTGCCGTAGAGGTGCGCGAGCGGCGTCTCCTCCTGGTGAGCGCACGCCGGCAGCCAGAGCGGCGCGGTGCCCAGCGTCAGGACGAACCCGCGTCGTCCCGGGCGCAGGCTCACGAACCGCCCCCGGCGGTCTTCTTCTTCGCTGCCTTGGTGGGCTTGCCCTTGCCGGCGGGCTTGCCCGTGTCGGCAGGCTGGGCGTCGGCGACGCCTGCTGCACCGCCATCGAGCACGGTGATCCCTTCCAGCCCGGCGAACTGGTCCCCTGCCTTGCCGGCATGGGCGGACGCGTGCCCGTCGGGTCCCTTCTGACCGGGGCTGCCCGAGGCGCCGCCCGGGCCGTCGGTGCCATTCTGACCGCTCTGCGCGGACGACGTGCTGCCCTGCGGGGTGATCCCGCTCCCGCCGCTGCCGCCCGTCCCGCCGTGACCCGCAGGTCCCGCCTCGCCGGGCTCCCCGCCCGAGACGTCGAGCTGGATCACCTTCGCCAGCTCGGGGAAGCGCGCGTCGAACACGAAGTCGATGTTGCCGCCGGGGCCGCCGACGCCGCCCTTGCCGCCGTTGCCTCCCTGCCCGCCGCCCCCGCCCTGACCGCCGGGATTGCCGCTTCCCCCGCGTCCTCCGTGTCCCCCGGAGCCGCCGGGGCCGCCGGGACCGCCGGGGCCGCCCGTCGCCTTGATGACGATCGGCTGATCGACGGGGGCGAGCAGCACGTCCTCGACGTCGCCCGTCAGCTTGATGGCGATGAGCTTGTCGTAATAGGGCGTCTTGACCATGGTCGCGAAGCCCTGCACGTGCGGCCCCGCTCCTCCGTTGGAGCCATCGCCCCCGGGCCCGCCCGAGCCGCCCTGGCTCCCGGAGCCGCCGGACTGCGAGTCCGAGCCCATCTTGCCGTCGTTGCCCGACTGCCCGGACGGGCCGCTCGAGCCGGCGTTGCCGAGCTGGCCGCTCTTCCCGCCGCCCTTGATGCACTGGTAGTCCGGCTTGTACTTGGTGCTGAAGGAGAACTTGTCGGGCTGCTTCTTGAAGACGGTCTTGATCTCGAACTCCTTGTCCGTCGTCGCCAGCAGGCTGGCGTTGGGAGCGAACCAGCCGTCCTTGTCGAAGGCGCCGAGGTCGGACTGGAAGGCGAAGTCGACGAAGTCGAGCTTGTCGTTCTTGTTGACGCTCCCCTTCCCCGCCCAGGTCTCGATGTTCTTCTTCTCCTTGTCGCCGTCGAGGATGGCCTCGACGAACACGGCCATCTGCACCGGCTCGCGCGGGCAGATCGTCTTGCGCTCCTTGCGGATGTCGACGCTCATCGACTTGATGTCGGCCTTCGCGAGATCGACCGTGTCCTTGCCCCAGAGCCGGTTCCAGAGGTGACAGCCGGAGACGGAGGTGGCGCCGAGGACGAGGAGGACCGAGACGGAGGTGAGGCGGGAGATATTCATGTCTGCGTCCTTGGATACGCGGGAGGGCCTGCGCTTCTACCCTCCGGAGATCGATTGTCGACCGGACCTTCGCGCTACGATGGCGTCTCCGCATGGAAGAGCCGCCGAGCTCGGGAGCGACCCTCGAGCAGATACGCCCTCGCCGCTGGCCGGTCCTCGTGGGGGTCCTGGTCGTGCTGGCGGCCGGCGTGGTCGGGGTCACGGTCCTGTTCGGGCGCATGGCGCGGGCCAGCCGCGAGCGGGAGGGACGCGCGTGGGCGACCCTGCAGCGGTGCCTGGTGGGCGCCGAGCCGCTGGCGAACGGCGAGGCGCCGAGCTCCCGGCTGCGACGCATCCAGCTCACCGCCGTCGGCATCCCCTGGCGCGCGAAGGGCCAGGATGCCTGGCCGGGCTGGTGCAGCTCGCGGGCGCATGCCCTGCACGAAGCGCTGCGCGAGGCGGGGCACGAGCAGGCGGGCGCGAAGGACCTGGGCTACTGGGCCGAGCACCTCGGCAAGGAGCTGCACGACCACCCGTATCCCGAGACGGACATCGGCGTCGTCGTCGACTTCCTCTGGGCCGCCGCGCGCGCGCAGGCCCTGCCCCCTGCCGAGGCCGACGAGGTGCCCGCGACGCCGGCGGCGGCGCAGGCGCTCACCGTCGACGCGCTCCGGGCCATTCCCCCGCTCTCGGCGGCGGCCTTCCCCCTCGGCCTCGTGTCCGACGACCGCGTCCCCACCGAGCCGATGCGCCTGCTGGTCGTCGGCGAGCAGGCTGCGAAGGCACCGTACCTCTGCGCCGCGCGCGAGAAGAGCGACGTGCTGGCGTGCGCGACGCTGCCCCCGGCCCTCGAGCACGTGGAGGCCCGCCAGCTGGGCGCCGCGGAGGACGGCGCCGCCCCCCTGCTCTTCGCGGCGCCCGCTGGCGAGTCGGGGATCTACCGGTCGTCCGACGGGAGCCTCTTCGACGAGGTCGCCAGCTACGGGGGCTTCGTCCGCGCCGATGGCTTCGCCGCGGACCTGAGCTGGGACCGCGCGCACGAACAGTTCCGTCTGAGGCGAGGTCGCCCGGGTCAACCGTTGCGCGACGCCCGCTTCAAGCTCGACGGCGTGCAGGACGACGCGCAGGTTGCCCTGCTCTGGGACGCGATGGTGTGGGCGGCGAACGGCTCGGTGTCCGTGCGCCACTTGCTCGACGGGGACGCGCCGATGGGGGCCCCCGCGGTCGTCGCGAGCGTGGCCGAGGGGGGGCTCGCGCCGGGCACGCCGCTGCGGGCGTGCAGGACGCCGCAGGCCCTGACGCTCCTGGTCCGGGGCGAGGACCGCGACACGGTCACCATCGACACCGGCGAGCGCTGGTCGACGCCCATCACCTACGACGCCATCGTCGGGCGCGCCGAGACGCTCACCTGCCACGGGACCAGCGCGACGTTCACCGCGCTCCGGGCCATCAAGGAGTCCGGCTGGGTGGAGGGCAGCGTGACGCAGGCGCGGTGCTCCCCGGGCGCGTGCGCGGCGCAGACGACCGAGCTGGCGAAGGTGTTCCCCGACGCGAAGGAGACGATGCCGGTCCGCATCGCCGCGGCCGACCTGGAGGGCAAGCTGCTGCTGGTGTGGCAGGCAGGGACGGTCGGCGGGCTGCGGATGCGCCTCGCGCCGCAGGAGCGGATCGAGGAGCCGGCGGACGTCGTGATCTACGACGACGTGATGGAGGGTGGCGCGGTCGTCCCCACCAGCAACCTGCTCCAGTGGGCGCTCTTCGCCAGGGGGACGTACGCGGTGGCGCTGCTCTCCACCACGGCGGGCGTCTACGCGCTGCGGATCGACGGCGCGGGCAAGGTCACGCCGCTGAAGGCGGAGTGGTCGGCCGGCAAGTGACGAGGGTGGCGCGTCAGTCGTGCTGCTCGGGTGTCTCGGCGAAGCGGTACCCGATGCCACGCAGGGTCTGGATGTAGTCCGCGGCGTCCCCCAGCTTGCTGCGCAGGCGTTTCACGTGGGTGTCGACCGTGCGCGTCGTCAGGTCGGCCGAGATGCCCCAGACGTCGCTCAGCAGGGCGTCGCGCGACTGCACCTGACCCCGCCGGTCGTGCAGCGTGATCAGCAGCCGGTACTCGAGGCGTGTGAGCGTCACCTCCTGTCCGGCGATCCACACCCGCTCCGCGTCGCGGTCCACGCGGAGCAGACCGAACTCGATGGGGCGGGTGGGGTCGACCTCAGGGCGCGCGCGCTGCAGCGCCGAGTCGATGTGCGTGAGCAGCTCGCGCACGCTGAACGGCTTGGCGATGGCGTCCGCCACCCCCGTCGCGCCCACCACCTCTTGCTGGTCGATGGCGAGCATCGCCAGCACCGGGACGCCGCGCGTCGCCATCTCCCCCTCCAGGGCGCGGCACACGCCGGCAGGGGTCATGTCGGGCAGCTCGGCGTCGAGCAGGACCACGTCGGGGCGGCGCTCGCGGGCCAGGCGCACGCCCTCGGTGGCGGTCGACGTCACCTGCACACCGTGGCCGGCACGTCGCAGCTGCTCCTCGAGAGTATCCCGGGTCTCCCGGTCATCGTCGATCACGAGAACGCGCGCCATAAGCTATGAGCCCTCTACCAATTTCCCCCAATCCTCGGGAGCATTCAAATTCAATCGGACCCGGGGGTCCGTCACCCCTACCCGGACGGTGTGGGCGGCGGCCAGCTCCAGGTCGAGGCGGATCGCAGGATCCGAGGGATTTCGCCCGCGGAGCAGGGCGATGAAGGAAGGCGCGAGCAGGACGGGATGACCGCCCCGCGCGTCGAGGACAGGCAGCACGGCGTCGACCCCGGGCTGGAGGGCGTCTTCCAGAGCCTCCCAGACGCGGGGGGCGGCGGCCGGGACGTCGATGGGGAGGACGAAGGCGGCTCCTGACGCGACGACCGCCAGGCCCACCTGCAGGGAGGAGAACGGGCCCCGGTCGGGGTCGGGGTTCACGACCACGGCAAGGGCACCTCCAGGCCGGCCCAGGGAGGGAACGGCCTCGAGGTAGCGCCCGCGGTCGTGGCCGAGGACGACGATCACGCGTCGCCCGGCCAGCCGCTCCAGCTGGGCGTCGATCCAGGGTCGCCCCTGGAACGGCACGAGCCCCTTCGGCTGCCCCATGCGCGACGACCTGCCGGCCGCGAGCAGGACGACGTCAGCGCGCGGGCGGGTGGACTCGCCCATGGTGTACCCCCAGCAACTCGGCCGCGACGCTGATGGCGACCTCCTGCGGCGACTTGCCGCCCACGTCGAGCCCGATGGGGCACTTGACGCGGTCGAGGGCGTCCTTCGACACCCCGCGCGCCTCGAGGCGGTCGCGAAAGCGGCGCCACTTGGTGAGGCTGCCGATGAGGCCGAGGTAGCGCGCGGGGCGGGTCACCACGTCGGCGACGATGGCCTCGTCGAGGTCGTGACGGTGCGTCATGATGGCGACGTAGGTCCGCTCGGCGCTCCACTCGGCCTCGCGCGCGAAGACGTCCCACGGCGTCGCGTGGCGGTGCACTTCGGCCGGGAGGGCAGCGGACCACTCCTCGCGCTCGTCCACGGCGTGCACGACGAACGGCGTCCCGGCGAGGACGCGGCAGAGCGCCTGCGCGACGTGACCCGCGCCGAAGAGGTAGAGGCGGGGACCGACGGAGAGGACGTCGACGAAGATCTCCACGACCCCGCCGCAGCACTGTCCTGCGGTGGCGCCGAGCGGGTAGCGGAAGGCGCTCGCCGCGCCGCGCTCGATGCAGGCGCGAGCGTCCACGAGGGCGAGCTGCTCGAGGTGCCCCCCGCCGATGGTGCCGGAGAAGGTCCCGTCGCCGAGGACGATCATCTTCGCGCCGGGGGCGCTGGGCGTGGACCCCGTGCAGCGCACGACGGTCACCAGCGCCGCCGGCGTCCCGCTGGCCTCCAGCTCGCCCAGTCTACGAAGCAGGGACGACATGCCGCAGGAAGTCCCGTAGCAGGTTGTCAGCGACGCGCCGGCGGTACGCCGCGGTCGAGCGCACGTCGTCGATGGGCGCGATCGCGCGGCCCAGCGCGGCGCTCACCTCCTCGGCCGGCTCCCCCGCCACGATCGCCCGCTCGGCCTCCAGCGCCCGCAGCGGCACGGGCGCCACCCCTCCCAAAGCGATCCGGACCTCGCGGACGCGTCCGCCCTCCCGCTCGGCGCAGGCGGCGAAGCAGACCTTGGAGATGGCCTGCGCCCGGCGAGGGCCGACCTTGCGGTAGTAGTGCACGCGCGCCGGGTCGCCCCGCGGGACGAGGATCCGCGCCACGAGCTCGTCGGCCGCAGCGACGGTCTGCTTGTACCCGGTGTGGTAGTCTGCGTACGGCACGGTGCGCTCCCCTCGACGCGAGGCCAGCACCAGCTCCGCGCCGTACGCGAGCAGCGCGGGCAGCGAGTCCGCCGCAGGCGACGCGTTGCCGATGTTACCCCCGAGCGTCCCGCGGTTCTGGATGGCGACGCCCCCGGTCTCGGCCGCCGCCTGCGCCAGCATGGGCAGCTCGCGGGAGAGCAGCGGGTGCCGCCGCACGGCGGTGTAGGTCGTCAGCGCCCCCATCTCGAACGTGCGCTCGCCCGCGTGGACGAGGCGAAGCTGGTCGACGCGCGACACGTCGACCCACTTCCTGTGCGCCAGCTTGCCGGCCGACAGCAGGACCATCACGTCGGTCCCTCCGGCGAGCGGCCGGTAGCCCTGAGCCACCCGGTCGCACGCCTCCTCCAGCGTGCGCGCCGTCACCAGCTCGAAGTCCTCCGGATCACCGCGCACGGCCGCTCCGCTCGAGCTCGATGGCGCGCACCACGCTCTCGAAGATGCGGACGTACCCGGTGCAGCGGCAGATGTTGCCGGCCAGCGCCTCGCGGATGTCTGCCTCGCCCGGCACGGGTACGCGCTCGAGGAGCTCGCGGGCAGCGAGGATCATCCCCGGGGTGCAGATCCCGCACTGCGCACCGCCGTGGTCGATGAACGCTTGCTGGATCCCCGCGAGGGTGGGGCCACTCGCGAGCCCCTCGATGGTGGTGATCTCCCGGCCCCGCACCTGCGCGACCGGAACCAGGCACGAGTCGACCAGCAACCCGTCGACCAGCACCGCGCAGGCGCCGCACTCCCCCTCGCCGCAGCCCTCCTTGGTCCCGGTCAGCGCGAGGTCCTCGCGCAGCACGTCCAGCAGGCGGCGCATGGGGTGGACGCAGGGGGCGCACGCGACGCCGTTCACGCGCAGCTCCACGGGCTCAGCCACGAGCGCGCTCCATGGCCTCGAAGACGGCCTCGGGGGTCGCCGGGATGCGCTCGAGGCTCAGCCCCGTCGCGTCGAGGATGGCGTTGAGGATGGCCGGCGCCGGGCCGTCCATGGGGAGCTCGCCGATGCCCTTGGCCCCGGCAGGGCCGCCCTCGTAGGGGTGCTCCTCGAAGAGGACGTGGATGGGAGGCACGTCGGCGCTGGTCGGCACGACGTAGTCCGTCATGCGATCGTTGATCATCCGCCCGTCCTTCCACGCCACGCTCTCGAACAGCGTCCAGCCGATGCCCTGGGCGACCCCGCCCTCGATCTGGCCGGCGGCGAGCAGCGGGTGGATCACCTTCCCGACCTCCTGGAGCGCCCAGAAGTCCTCCACGCGGGCCTCGTACGTGGTCGCGTCGACCGCGACCTGCGCGACGTACACGGCCCACGAGTACGCGCCGTAGGCGTCGCCGCGGAAGCTCGCGTCGTCCCACGCGAGGTCCCGCGGCTGCGCGTACTCCGCGGTCGCCCGCAGCGCTCCGCGTTCTCGCACGTAGCGCGCGCAGGCCGACCGCAGCTGGGCGGGGTCGTACGGCTCGACCAGCACTCCGTCCGCCAGCAGCTGCGCCTTGAGGGACAGCGCCGCCTGCTGCACCAGCTTGCCCACGATGGTGCACGTGCGCGAGGCCACCGTCGGGCCGCTGTTGGGCACGTCGCGCGTGTCGGGCGTCGCCACGTCGACGTCGTCGTAGCCCACGCCCAGCGCGTCCGCCGCGATCTGCGCGAAGATGGTGCTGGTGCCCTGCCCGATCTCGGTGCTCGCGGCCAGGACTCGGACGCGTCCGTCGACCGTCCCCTCGACGCCCACGACCGAGGCGAGGTGCTTCTCGCCCGAGCCGGTGAAGCCGGTCCCGTGCAGGAACGTCGCCAGCCCCATGCCGCGTCGCACCGGCCCGCCCCGCGCGTTCTCCTCCGCGAAGCGCTCGCGCCGGGCCTTCCAGTCGCTGGCTTTCAGGGCACGCTCGAGCAGGCCGCTCATGTCCACGTCCTCGCGCACGACCTGCCCGGTGGCGAGCGTGTGCCCCTTCCGGACGAAGTTGCGCCTGCGCAGCTCCTCCGGCGGGAGCCCCAGCTGCCGCGCGATGACGTCCAGGTGCCGTTCGAGCGCGAAGAGCGACTGCGGCGCGCCGAAGCCCCGGAAGGCGCCGTGCGGCGGCGTGTTGGTGGCGACGGCGCGCGCGCGGATGCGGACGTTCTCGACGTCGTAGGGCCCCGCGGCGTGGATGCACCCGCGCGACAGCACCACCTGCGAGAGGGTCGAGTAGGCCCCGCCGTCGATGGCGAAGTCGATGTCCAGCGCCACGAGCTTCCCCTCGCGGGTCACGGCTGTGCGGTGCAGGGTGCGGGAAGGATGGCGCTTGGTCGTGGCGGCCATGTCCTCGGCGCGGTCGTAGATCATCTTCACCGGGCGCCCGCTCTTGCTCGCGAGCAGCGCCGCGTGAAGCGCGAGGATCGACGGGTACTCCTCCTTGCCGCCGAAGCCGCCGCCGGTCTCCATCTGCACGACGCGGCATCGCTCTGCCGGCTCGTCGAAGGCCTTGATGAGCGCCTTCTGGATGTAATACGGGCACTGCATGGAGCCCCAGACGGTGATGCCCTCCTCGGGCTTCACCACGGCGATCATCCCGTTGGGCTCGATGTAGAGCTGCTCCTGCGCGCCCGTCGCGTACCGCCCCTCGACGACGAGCACGTCGCCCCGCGCCAGGGCGGCGTCCACGTCCCCCTTGCGGACCCAGTACTCCTTGAAGACGTTGTCGGTGCCCCAGACGACCGCGCGCCCGGCCAGCGAGTCCTCGAGCGTGAGCACCGCGGGCAGCGGGTCCACCTCGATGCGCACCGCGGCGCGCGCCTTCTCGAGCAGCGCGCGGTTCGGGTGAGCGAGCAGGACCACCGGCTCCTCGGGGTGGTTGATGACGCCGTCGGCCAGCGCCGGCTGGTCGTCGTTGATGAGCGCGACCACGTTGTGCGGAATGTCCCTGGCGGTCACCACCGTGACCTCGTCCCAGGGGATGCCGTCGCCGTAGTGAACGGCGCGGATGCGGCCGCGCGGGCACGCGCTGCGCACCGTGACGCCGTGGATCATCCCGGGCAGCACCACGTCGTCCACGTAGCGCGCTCGCCCGGTGACCTTGGCGCGCGCCTCCTTGCGCGGGACGGACGTGCCGATGGATGAAGCCACGATCGCCCGGCGAATCTGCTACGGAACGGGACACCACGGCAAGGCCTGATGCGCGCGGGGGGTGCGGTATGCTCTCGGGCAAGGCGATGACGCTGCGCATCCTCTATTTCGCGGGCCTCCGCGACGCCCTGGGCGTGGCCGAGGAGACGCTCGAGCTCCCGGCCGGCTGCGGCACGGTCGGCGCGCTGGCCGAGCTCCTCGCCGAGCGCCACCCGACGTACCGGGAACGGCGACCCCACGTGCGCATCGCACGCAACGAGGCCTTCGCCCGCGACGACGAGGCCCTGGCCGACGGCGACGTCATCGCGCTGATCCCGCCCGTGGCAGGAGGCTGAGTGATGATCGAGGGCAAGCTCCGGGTGGCCGCCATCACGGTCAGCGACACGCGCACGGTGCACGACGACGAGGGGGGCGCACGCCTCCGCGAGCGACTCGAGGCCGCGGGGTTCGTCGTGAGCCTGACCGCCATCGTGCGCGACGAACCCGAGGAGCTCCGGGCGCAGATCGCCCGGGTGTGCAACGAGGACCTGGCCGACGCCGTCGTCACGACGGGGGGGACGGGCATCGCGCCACGCGACCGCACCTACGAAGCCATCGACGGGCTGCTCGAGAAGAAGCTCGACGGGTTCGGCGAGGCCTTCCGGCGCCTCTCGTGGGACGAGGTCGGCCCGCGCTCCGTCCTGTCACGCGCCGTCGCCGGCGTGCACCGGGGCCGCATCGTGGCGGCGCTGCCCGGGAGCCCCAAGGCGGTGGTGCTCGCCGTCGACCGCGTGCTCGCCCCCATCCTGGCACACGCGGTGGGGCTGGTCCGGGGTGGAAGCGCAGGCAAGCATGGCGGCTGAAGAGGTGGCGGACCTGCTCAGCTTCGACGAGGCCCGCTCGCGGCTCCTGGCCGATGTGCGGCGCCTCGGCCCCGAGCGCGTCTCGCTGGCGGACGCGGCCGGGCGGGTCCTGGCCGAGGACCTCATCGCCACCGAGCCGCTGCCGCGCTTCGACCACAGCGCCATGGACGGGTACGCGGTGGCGCTCGCAGACCTGGCGGGGGCGGGGCCCTTCGTTCTCGACGTCGCGGGCGAGAGCACCGCGGGCAAGGCGCCGCCCTGGCTGGCGCGCGGGGCGGCCTGCCGCATCTTCACGGGCGCTCCGGTGCCCGAGCGCGCCGACGCGGTCATCATGCAGGAGCACGTCATGCGGGAGGGAGACGTGGTGCGCTTCGACGCACGCCCGCGACCCGGGCAGAACGTGCGGCGCGCCGGGGAGGACCTGGCCGTGGACTCCGTCGCTCTCACCGCCCGCACGCGCCTGACGGCCGGGGGACTCGCCCTCGCGGCGATGCTCGGGCGCGCCGAGGTCGCCGTCGCCCGTCGCCCCGTGGTGACCATCCTGTGTACGGGCGACGAGCTCCGTCTGCCCGGTGACGAGGCGCGTCCCGCATCCATCCCCGAGTCGAACAGCGCGCCGCTGACCGCGCTCGCGCGTCAGGCCGGCGCGGCGGTCCGCGTCGCCCCCATCGCCCGCGACGAGCCCCGGGCCACGCTCCGCGCCATCGAACAGGCGCTCGACGGGACCGACGTCCTGGTCACCGTGGGCGGCGTCAGCGTGGGCGACCACGACGTCGTCCGTCCAGCGCTCGAGCAGGCGGGCGTCCGGCTCGACTTCTGGCGCGTCGCCATCCGGCCGGGCAAGCCCATCGCCTTCGGCCGGAGCACCCGCGCCTCCGTGGTGGGGCTCCCTGGCAACCCGGCCAGCGCCATCGTCACGTTCGTGCTCTTCGGCATGCCCCTCATCCGCGCCCTGCAGGGTGACGCCCGACCCATCCCCGTGCCGCTGCGGGCGCGCCTGACCGCGTCCCGCCGGAGGTTGCCCGACCGGCTCGAGCTGGTCCGCGCCGCGCTGCAGCTCGACGGCGGGACCCTCGCCGCGCGCGTGCTCGACAACCAGTCCTCGGGTGCGGCGACCAACCTGGCCGCCTCCGACGGCGTGGCGCTGGTGCCCGCCGGGGAAGGCATGCTCGACGCCGGCGCGTTCGTCGACTTCGTGCGGTGGAGCGATGCGTGATCGCGGTGGCTGGTCTCTTCGTCGGCGGGCGGGCGGTGCGGATGGGCGGAACGCCGAAGGGCCTGCTGCAGGCTCCGGAAGGGGGGACACTCGTCGAGCGCTGGCTCGGGCTCCTCGAGGAGCTGGGTATCCCGGCGGTGCTCGTGGGTGACGCACGACCTTATGCCCACCTCCGGCTCCCGGCGCTGGAGGACGAACCCGCCGGCATCGGTCCGCTGGGCGGTCTCGTCGCCCTGCTGCGCCACGCCGGCACGCGCACCGTCCTCGCGCTCGCCTGCGACATGCCCTTCGTCTCCCGTGAGCTGCTCGAGCGCCTCCTCGTGGCGCCTCACGACGCGCCCATCGTCGCGCCCCGCCGCGACCTGCGGTGGGAGCCGCTCTTCGCCCGCTACGACCCCGTGCGCGTCCTTCCGCTCGCCGTCGCGCGCGCGGCCTCTGACTACCACTCGCTCCAGGGGCTCCTCGACCAGGTCGGGGCGGCCGAGCTGCCGCTGCTCCCGCACGAGGTCGCCCAGCTACGCGACTGGGATTGCCCCGACGACGTCACAGCGTCTTGAGGTACTCGAGGACCGCGCGCCGCTCCTCGGCCGCCAGGTCGCTGAGGAACCAGTGGCCCTCCACGCCATACCCCGGCTGCGTCCCGTCGTAGGCATAGCCCCGCGCCGGCTTGTCGCCCTCCCGGAGCGCCGTCCACTTCAGCCCCAGGCCCGTCAGGTCATAGGGCGCGTCGGGCTCCACCGCGAACCAGCGTGGCCTCTCGGCAGGCTTCATCGCCATCACCGCGATGCTCGGCCACTGCCCCGCGTGGCCGTACGTCCCGCGCGCCCACACGTCGACCAGCACCGGGGGCACGTAGCCTCCCGTCGCCGCCACGGTGGACAGACCGCGCGCCAGGGGCACGCTGTTCGCCGCCGCCACGAACGACGGCGTCACCGCCTGCTCGCGCGCCGCGTCCGTCCCCACGGTCTCGAGGGGGATCACCCGTTCGCGGTAGCGAACGCGCGGCTGCGGCCCGGGCGGCGAGTAGAAGCCGTGGCAGCGCGCGCACGTCCCGTCGAACACCGAGCGGCCGCGCTCGGCGAGCGCAACGTCGACCGGGCCGGGGTAGGGCAGCTCGCGGTCGAAGCGCTTGAGGAACATGTAGAGGCTCGTCGCGATGTGGCGGTGCGTCTCGAACCACTCGGGGCGAGCGCCGAACGCGAAATCAGCCTCGGCGGCGAGCGCCACTGGCGAGCCCGTGCCCACGCCATCCCAGCTCAGCGTGTCGCGCCAGGGGAAGCCGCGCACGTCGGGGACCTTCGCCCAGCCGACGGTGGGACCCAGCGGGACGTGAGCGCCGCGTGCGCCGAGCGCCATCGCGAAGCTCTCGATGGTGGCCACGCGCCCGGGCAGTCCCCCTGAGAGGCGCTCGACGTCCGCCCCGCGCGCCTCTGCCCGCTCGCGCAGCGCGGTCACGGTCGCGCGCACGATGGGCAGGCGCGTCGCCTCCGGCCAGGGCAGGTCGTGCTCGCGCGCAGCCTGGTTCGCGCGAGCGAGCACGCTCTCCGTCGAGAACGACGGGTCGCGCGCGATGTGGACGAAGGCCGCGTCGTACGCGTGCACGCGCACCGTCGTGCTCCCCAGGCCGGACACGAGCCGGTCCCCCGCGGGGAGGTGCAGCCGCTCGGCGTGGCACAGCTGGCAGTTCATGACGACGAACGGCACGCGCGTGTTCGGGTCGATGGTCGCGTGAAAGCCGACGGGGAGCGTCCCGGGCGGCCCGTCCACCAGGAACCCGAACCGCTCGGCGAAGCGCGCGACCGAGCCGCCCGTCTCCGCGGGGAAGCCCTCGACGAGCGCGAGCCAGACGGGATAGGCGATGCCGGTCGCGTACGGATCGCCACCCCCGAGGCGCGTGAAGGTCGCCTCGCCCGCGGCCACCGAGATGCCGTGGTCGTGGTACTCGTCGGGGTCGCTCACGGTCGGCGCCGGTGCGGACGCGACGGCCACGGAGGCGGCAGGGCCCTGCGTGGAGGCAGGTGCGCACGCGGGCGCTGCCGCCGCGAGCGCGGCGGCCAGACCGAGGGCGAAGAGCGCCCCTAGTGAGGGTCGCCGTGACGATGATCGTGCCCGTCGTCCACGCATCGCGCGTCCTCCCATCCCACCCAGTAGGCGCCTTCCGGCCCGTGCTCCCTCTTCCAGATGGGGACCCGCGCCTTCACGCGGTCGATGAGCGCCCGGCACGCCGCGAACGCCTCGCCCCGGTGCGGAGCGCTCGCTGCGCACACCACCGCGGCGTCCCCCACCCGCAGCGTCCCCACCCGGTGCAGCACGGCGAGGCGCACCCCTGGTGACTCCGCCTCCAGCTCCGCCGCGATGCGCTTCATCTCGGCCACGGCCATCGACGGGTACGCCTCGTACTCCAGCTTCACGACCGCGCGTCCGTCGCTGTGGTCGCGGACGTCCCCGACGAAGACGCACACGGCGCCGGCCCCCGCGTGCTTCACGCACCTCACGGCCTCGTCGAGCGACAGCGGCTCCGTCCGCAGCGCGACCACGGGCCCCGCCGCGCGCGGCCCCTCTCTTGGTCGCGTCACGTCGCCGCTCTTTCCGCCGCTCTTCGCCTCCAGGCGGACGCCGTCGATGGTCGCCCACCGGTCGGCGCTCTTGATCATGTCGTAGACGGTGAGCGACGCCACGCTCGCCGCCACCATCGCTTCCATCTCCACGCCCGTGCGATCCACGGCCTCGACCATCGCGCGCACGCGCACCTCGCCCGCTGCGGCGTCGAGCTCCAGCTCCACCGCAGCCTGCGTCGTGCGCACCGGGTGGCAGAGCGGTACCAGCTCCGGGGTTCGCTTGGCGGCCTGGATCCCGGCGACGCGGGCCACGGCGAGCACGTCGCCCTTGGCCAGGCTGCCTGCGGCGATCGCCTCGACGGTCGCCCGCGTCGTGCGCACACACGCGCTCGCGACCGCACGCCGTGAGGTCTCCGCCTTGTCGCCCACGGAGACCATGTGCGCCTCGCCCGAGGGGCTCAGGTGCGTCAGCGTGGCGGGCACGAGCTCGTCGAAGGCGCGCGCCAGCTTGTCCGGGTTTCCGGCCGATTTGCAGAGGGCGTACCGCTCCAGCGGGAGGAGCGCATGCCAGCGCGCGACGTCGAGGGTGCGGGGCGGAGTCAGCGTGAGCAGGGCTGTGACGAGGGACGGTGGGGGTGCAGTGTCGTCGGGATCGGGTACGGGCACGACAGGCAGCGGCGCCGGTCGAGCAGCCTCGACGAGGGCGAGGGCGGCCGGGTTGACCTGGGCCTCGACCCCGGCGACGACCAGAGCCCGGCGGTTCTTGAGGGGCAGCGAGAGCCAGCCCTCGAGCGACATCTTCCGCCCGAGGACGTCGAGCAGCCGTCGCGCCGCCAGCGGCAGGAAGGGCAGGTCCTCCCCGATGGCCTCGAACACGAAGATGGGACTGCTGCGCATGGCGCCGGCCATGATGCCATGTGAAACCACCGTCGTCCTGGCGCGTATTTGCTAGGGTACGTCGAGCTTTTCCCCTGCATGAGCCTCGCCCTCCAGACCCGCCGCTCGCTCCCCGTCGTCGCGGCGCCCGCGCGCATCGAGCCCCGGACCGTGCGGGTCTCGCTGACCGACCGGTGCGACCTGGCGTGCGTCTACTGCCGCCCGTCGCGCAGCGACGGGTACCTCGAGAAGCGGCTCGAGGATGACGCGTGGCGGGCCATGGTACGGGCGCTGGTGCAGGCCGGGGTGCGACGCGTGCGCATCACCGGGGGCGAGCCGCTCCTGCACCCGCGGGTGACCGAGCTGGTCTCGTTCGTCGCCTCGCTGGGCGTGGAGGATCTGGCCCTGACCACGAACGCAACGCGGCTCGAGGAGCTGGCCCGGCCCCTGCGCGACGCCGGCCTGCGGCGGCTCACCGTCTCGCTGGACTCGCTGGTGGCCGAGCGCTTCTGGCGCATCACGCGCGGCGGGCGGCTGGACCGGGTGCTCCAGGGCATCGAGGCCGCGCGCGCCGCGGGGTTCGACGAGCTCAAGATCAACACGGTGGTGCTGCGCGACGAGAACGACGACGAGCTGCCTGCCATCGTGGCGTGGGCCTGGGCGCGCGGCATCGTCCCGCGCTTCATCGAGCTGATGCACGTCGGCGAGGGGGCGAAGCTCCCGGCGGAGAAGCTGGTGGGCCACGACGAGATGCGTGCACGCCTCGCCCACCTGCTCGCCGAGGAGGCGGGCCAGCGCGATGCCGACCGCGGCCCGGCCAAGTACGTGCGCGCGCGCCGCGATCCGGGGTTGCGTGTCGGCTTCATCACCGGCACGACCGACACGTACTGCGACACGTGCGACCGGCTGCGCGTGGCGTCGGACGGGACGTTGCGCCCGTGCCTGGCGACGAACGACGGCGTGGAGGCGATGACCCTCGCGCAGAACGGCGACGTGCCCGGTCTGGTCGACGCCATCGCCGAGGCGTGGGCCCTGAAGCCCGACGGGCGCACCTGGAAGGGGTGTACCGAGGACAGCGCCGCCGGCGTCTCGATGCGGGCCATCGGCGGGTAGGTCCCGTTCGACTTTCGCTCGACTTTGTCCCACCCTGTGACGAGGTCGGGTCATGCGAAGGTTTCACTTCTTGCCATTCGGGCTCATGGCCCTCTCGCTCGTCATGGTGCGGTGCAGTGGCGCCGAGAGCTCGCTGGGTTCTGGCACCGGCGCCGACGGGGGAGACTCGAGCAGTGGCAGCAGCAGCGGCTCCGGCGGCGGCAGCTCCAGTGGCGGCAGCAGCGGCTCCGGCGGCGGCAGCTCCAGCGGCGGCAGCAGCGGCTCCGGCAGCGGCAGCTCCAGCGGCGGCAGCAGCGGCTCTGGCAGCGGCAGCTCCAGCGGCGGCAGCAGCGGCTCTGGCAGCGGCAGCTCCAGTGGCGGCAGCAGCGGCTCCGGCAGCGGCAGCTCCAGCGGCGGCAGCAGCGGCTCCGGGAGCGGCAGCTCCAGTGGCGGCAGCAGCGGCTCCGGCAGCGGAGGGCTCCCCGATGCGGGCTCGGTGCTCGAGTGCGGGACGGCGGGCGTCTGCACCGGCGACACCTACTGCCGCATCGACGAGGGCCTCCACCTGCTCGACGGCGGTCTCGGCACCCAGTACACGTGCGTCGCCTACCCCTCGACGTGCACGAACACCCCCACGTGCAAGTGCATCACCACGGTCACCGCGGGATGCCTCTGCGCGCAGACCACCGCCGGCTTCACGGTGACCTGCCAGTTCCCGTGATTCACCGGGAATTCGCGCGCGACCGCTACTTCTCTTCGTACGCCAGCAGCCGCGCGTCGTGGAGCTCCGCCACCGCGCGCAGGAACTCCGGCGACGGGATGGTCTCCATCATCTCCAGGAGCGTCTTCGTGCCGTCGAGCCGCTCGAGCAGCGCCTTCGCATCGGCGCTCAGCTCGAACCACTCCAGATCGTCCTTGGGGACCGCGAGCCGCACGCGCCGGTTCAGCGGCGGCGGCGCGAGCTCCTTGGTCGTCAGCCTGTAGTCCGACCCGACCCGCAGCGCCGACTCGGAGCTCCTCGCGAACTCCTCCACATCGAAGGGAGGGCGTGCCGTGGGGGGCAACTTGGATCTAGGCACTTCTCATGACTATATCCCAGCAGCCGCGGCCACTGGCAAGTAACGGAGGATCATGTCCGTCAGTTCGTCCTCCACGGCGCGCTCCTCGGCGGCGCGCAGCTCCGCGAGTACGGAAGCGTGGGTGACCGCCTCCACGCAACGACACAGGACGAAGGCCACGGCATCGAGGTTCGCGCGCCGCAGCTCGCTCCGCCGCGCGTCGAGGAAGACCGCGACCAGGGCCTCCACCTCGCGCTCCACGCCGACCACGCCCGCCAGTTTGCCGATCCGGGGCACCTGCTCGATGAGCACCTTGTGGAGCTTCGGGTCGACGGCGTGGGCGTCGAACATGGTGCGGATGATCGTGCGCACGGCGACGTCGATCGGCGCCATGGCCACCTCCGCCAGCTTGCCCTTCACCAGCGTCGTCATCTGCGCGACGTGCCGATCGACCAGGGCCGCGACCAGCGCCTCCTTGCTGGGGAAGTACTGGTAGAGGGAGCCCACGCTCACCCCGGCGGCCATGGCCACGCGGTTGGTGCTCGCCTTGTCGTACCCCGTGGAGCAGAGAACGCGAGCGGTCGCGTCGAGGATGCAGTCCACGGTGTCCTGCGAGCGCTGCTGGCGTGGCTTTTTTCGGGGGGTCGTGCGCGGCGGTCGCGGCATGGGGGGCCTCTCCTGAATGCGAGTTGCTGATGTGAGCGATCGCTCGCATCTTCTTCTTGGAACAAGGAGACCCTTCATGCAAGTCCTTCGAGAACGCCTCGCCTACGTACGCGCCCTCTGGAGCTTCGTCGATCTGGTGAAGCACCCCGATCACCTCGACCGGGTCTTCGAGATCTCCGACAGCCTGAGCAAGCAGCGCACCGACGTGCTGGACAAGATGCGGCAGCACTTCGCCGCCGACCCGCGCGGCGCGAAGGCCATCGCCGACAAGCCGCGCCTGCACATCGATCTCGCGGCGCTCATCCAGCTGCCCGAGGGCACGCTGGGGCGCGTCTTCGCCGAGCACATGCGAAACAATCACCTGAACCCGGCGGACATCCCCACGCTCGACGCCAGCAGCGACATCGAGTTCGTGCGGGCGCACCTCTACGAGACGCACGACGTCTGGCACGCGGTGACCGGCTACCCGACCGACGTCGCGGGGGAGCTGGGGCTGCAGGCGTTCTACGCGGCGCAGGCGCCCGGCGGCCTGCCCTACATGCTGCTGGCCATGGGGTTCCTCAACACCGCCCTCTACTCGCTCGAGGATCGCGTGCCGCGCTTCGACGCCATCGCGCGCGGCTGGGAGATGGGACGGCGCGCGCGCCCGCTCTTCGGCACGCGCTGGGACGAGCTGTGGACGACGCCCATCGCCGACGTACGGCGCGCGCTGGGCATCGAGGCCTACTCCGCGGAGCCGGCGAAGCTCGCGGCCTGAGCGGTGCTGGTTCCCCCCCCGGCCCTCGTGCTAACGCCAGGACGAGCGGACGGCCCGCGGCTCCGGGAGGGGAACGATGAAGCGTCGCAACGTGTCGTGGACCCCGCTGGCGTTCGGGGCTGCCGTCGTGGCGGCCCTGTCCGGCGGTAGCTGCAGCAGCAGCAAGGCGCAGGCGGTCGTGGGCCTGGCCCAGGGCTGCTCGCTCAACTCGGACTGCGACGACCCCCTCATCTGCGTCTTCGGCTACTGCCACCAGGCCTGCACCCAGACGCGCGACTGCCCCCCGGGCGAGCAGTGCGTGGCCTCGGGCAACTTCGAGGTCTGCACGCTGCCCACCGAGACGTGCGTCGACGGCGGCGCCTGCCCTACCGGCCTGACGTGCGGGGCCGACAAGGCCTGCCACGACGCCTGCACCACGTCCCAGGACTGCCTCGTGGCCGGGCAGTACTGCTCCGGCGGCTCGTGCCTCGATCCCGCGACCGATGGCGGCACCCTCGGCAGCGACGGGGGTACGGTCGAGGGTGGTGGTGGCGAGGGCGGACCGGACGATGGCGGCGGCTCCGACGGCCCCAAGGACGGCCCGACGCTCCCGACGGACGCAGGACCGCTCGGGTTCGCGTCCAACGTCCCGCCCGGCACCGTCACCTCGGTGCCGGCGAGCGACGCCGGAGACGGTGGGCCCCAGACTGTGACCGTCACCGCCAGCTGCACCAACTGCCTGCCCGTGGCGCCCGTCACGATCACCCAGAACGATGGCTCGCCGGCGGACCTCTATGTCCTGCAGAGCCTCGAGGTGGACACGACCGCGGCCCTCGCGCTCAGCGGACCGAACCCCATCATCATCGCCGTCTTCGGCGCCGCCGACATCCAAGGCACCCTCAGCGTCACGGCGAGCTTCCAGGACGGGACGGCGGGTGGGTTCTCGCCGGGCGGAGCGCCTGGCCCGGGCAGCGGGCAGAGCGGCGTCGGCACGTACGACTGGAGCGGCGGCGGCGGCGGCGCTTACTGCGGCGCGGGAGGGGTCGCCGTGGCGTCCGCCGGCACGGCGGTGGCTCCGGGTGGGGTCGCCTACGGCAACGCGACGATCACGCCGCTCCTGGGTGGGTCGGCGGGCGGGGGCGGAGGCGGGTTTCCCGCCGGGGGAGGAGCGGGCGGGGGCGCGATCCAGATCATCGCCGGGACCAGCATCACGGTGGGCGCCGTCGGGGCGATCACCGCGGGCGGAGGGGGCGGATCGGGCGGCAACTCGGGGGGAGGCGGCAGCGGCGGAGCGATCCTGCTGGAGGCGCCCACGGTCACGATCGCCGGAACCCTGGCCGCCAACGGAGGAGGAGGGGGACCGACGGGAGCCAACGCCTCGGCGAACGCCCAGCCCGCGAGCGGCGGCCTCGACGGAGACTCCAACGTGGTCGGTGGAGCGGGTAGCGCCGGGGCGACCATCAACGGCAGCCCCGCGGTCAGCGCGGACAAGTCGCAGGGCGGTGGCGGCGGGGGCGCCGGCCGCATCCGCATCAACACGCTGAGCGGCAGCGCGACCCTGGGCGGCACCCTCAGCCCCGCGGCGAGCACCCCGTGCGTGACGCAGGGCACGCTCTGAGGGCGTGAGACCCGAGCCTACGCCGCCGGGTGCTCGGTGTTGTTCGGTGGGCCGAGGCGGCGGAGCAGGACGGCCATCGAGCTGGCGGCGGCGCGCAGGAGGCGGTCGATGGGGCCGCCCTGCGCGTGCGTGGGGAAGATGGAGTCGAGGGCGACGTCGTAGGTGATGACGCCGACGTCGAGGCCCCGCTCGGTCGCGCCCACCTCGCGCATGATCGCGCACATGGGCTCGTTGTCGGCGAGCACCTCCGCGCGGAACGTGTGCACGCCGCGCTCGTGCGCCGCCTCGGCCAGCGTCATCGCGAGGATGCGGCCGAGACCGTGGCGCTGGGCGTCGTCGACCACGGTGACCGCCGCCTCGGCGACCGTGGGCTCGCCGTGGAGCCGCACGAAGCGCGCGACGCCGAGGCCGCGCTCGGTCTTGAGGTCGGGCGACTCGCACGTGGCGACGATGGCCACGTGGTCGCGGCCGTCGACCTCCGTGAGGTACTTCAGCGTTGCGTCGCTGAGGTGGGTGAGACCACCGAAGAAGCGGCGGTAGCGCGACTCCGGCGAGAGCCGCTCGAAGGCGGCGCGGAGCTCGGGCGCGTCGCCGGGGCGCACGTGCCGCAGCACGACGCGGGTCCCGTCCGCCAGCGTGTGCTCCTCGCGGAAGTCGGGCCCGGTCCGCACGAGGGCCTAGAGTAGCGCCCCTGGCGCGCAGCGTCAGTCGCCGCTGCTGGACCGCACGACGATCTTGCGCGCCCTGGCCGCGGCGGCCTTGGGCAGGCGTACGACGAGCGTGCCGTTCCGGGTCTCGGCCGAGATGGCCGCGGTGTCGATGCCGGCGGGGATGCGATACGTGGCGGCGAAGTCCACCTCGTCGTACTCGCGGGCGAGCGCCGGCGAGGTCGTCCCGCCGTCGGCGAGGCGCCTGGCGGTGAGGGTCAGCGTGTCGTTCTCCACGCCGAGCTCGATGCCGTCGTTGGGCACGCCCGGCACGTCGGCCACGATGAGTAGCTCGTCGGCGTTCTCGAACACATCGACGGGCGGCGCCACGGTCCGGCGCTGGTAGGCCTTGCCTGCGTTGCTGCCGTTCTTCGGCTCTTGCTTGATGACGTCGTTCATCGCGGGTCTCCTTCAGACGGCCTTGACGGCGATGGCGCGGGGCAGGGCCTCGCGGGTCTTGGGCAGCGTCACGGTGAGCAAACCGTTCTTCAGCGTGGCGGTGACCGCGCCCACGTCCACGCGCGCGGGCAGCGGCAGCTTGCGGCTGAAGGCGATGGGCGCGCGCTCGCGCAGGTGGACGCGGTAGCCGGCCGGGACCTCGGTCTTGCGCTCGCCGCGGATGACCAGCGCGTCGTCCTCGACGGAGACCGAGACGTCGCCCTCGGCGAGGCCCGGCACCTCGGCCTTCACGACGAAGGCCTCCTTGGTCTCGAAGACGTTGGTCGGCGGCCAGGCGACGCGGGAGCGCCGGCGCTCCGCCGTCCAGGCAGGGTCGGCGGCGGCGAGCGAACCGGCGAAGGCGCGGTCCATCCGTCGCTGCAGACGGTCGATGGTCTCCAGGGTGTGTTCGAAGTCTCTCCAGCCGGTGAGCATGCAGTCCTCCACTGCGCGGCGCTCGAGGGCGTCGAACGCGCGTCGTTTCTTCACGTGCCGTCTGCGGCGCCCGGGGGCGCGGCACATCGGGCTCGCCCCTTTCGTAATCACGCGAGAGGGCATGTAAAGGGGGGGCGCGCCGTCTCCGGAGCCCTTCGTGCATGGCGCTTCGGGGGTACACTGCCGGGGCTTGAGAACGGCCGCGCTGCCCCTCCTCGTGCTGCTCCTGTCGAGCTGTGCCGCTGCGCAGCCCCCGCCGCCCGCCGAGGCTCCGCCAGCACCCGCGCCGCAGCCCCCCGCGACCGCCGCGTCTGCTGCACCGTCGACCCCTGCCACATCCGCGCCTCCGCCCCGCCTCGCGGACATCGTGTTCATCGAGGACGACTACCCGCGCGCGCTGGCCGAGGCGCGGTCGCGTCACGTGCCGCTCTTCATCGATACCTGGGCGACGTGGTGCCACACCTGCCTCAGCATGAAGAGCTACGTGTTCCCCGATCCGGCGCTGCGGGGCTTCGCGGAGCGCTTCGTGTGGCTGTCGCTCGACACGGAGCGCGAGCAGAACGCGGCGATCGTGTCGAGGCTGGGCGCGCGCGTGCTCCCGACGCTGTACGTGCTGGAGGCGACCAGCGAGCGGCCCGTGGTCGCGTGGCCCGGCTCGCTGACGGCGACCGAGCTGGCGGGGCTGCTCGACGACGCGGAGCTGGCGGCGAGGCGCGGCGATGCCGGGGGAGAGGCCGCGGCGGCGCTGCTGCGCGGTCACCAGGCCAGCGCCGCGGGCAAGGCGCAGGAGGCCATCGCCGCGTACCGCGCCGCGCTCGCGGCGGCGCCGGCGACGTGGCCGAGGCGCCCGCAGGCCGTGGACGCGCTGGTCACGCGGCTGGCCGAGGACCGGCAGACCGCTGCGTGCGTGACCACGGGCGCAGACGAGGCGCCCCGGATGCCACCGGGGACGGCGCTGGCCGACGTGCTGCGCGCCGCCATCGGGTGCGCGCAGCTGCTGCCGGCGCGGGCGCGCGAGCGTGCGCGGCTTGCCGAGCTGACCGCGCTGGGAGAGCGCGTCGCGACCGATCTCACCCAGCCCATCCTGGCCGACGACCGCTCCGACCTCTTCGACTACGTCGTGAACGCGCTGCGCGAGCCCCCGGACCCGCGCCCGGACGATGCCCGACGGGTGGCGCGTGCCTGGGCCGCCTTCCTCGAGGACCAGGCTGCGAAGGCCCCCTCCCCCACGGCACGGGCGGTCTTCGACGCCCACCGCCTGCTGGCGTACGTCGCCCTCGGCGAGCCCGGGCGCGCGCTCCCGATGCTGGAGCAGAGCGAGCGCGATTTCCCCGACGACTACAACCCGCCGGCGCGGCTCGCCAAGGCACTGCTGCTCATGGGGCGCCACTCCGAGGCGGGGGCCGCCGTGAGCCGCGCGCTCGAGCGCGCCTACGGCCCGCGCAAGCTCACCCTGTGGTCCCTCCAGGCGGACATCTTCGAGGCGCAGAGCAACCGCCCCGCCGCCCGCCATGCGATCGAGCAGGCGGTCGCCTACGCGAAGACGATCCCCCTCACCGGGAACTATCCCAAGCTGCGAGACTCGCTGGAGAAGCGGCTCGCGGCGCTGAAGTAGGTGCCGCAGCGCCCTCTGCGCCTCCGAGCCTCTGCGGTTCTCATCTCTCCGGAGTGAAGAGAGCCGCAGAGGCGTGGAGGACGCAGAGGGAAGAGAGGGAGAAATAGAGAGGAGGCGGCGCGGCACCCCGAGCGAGGTACCGCGGCACCTGGGCCCAGGTATCGTGGCATGTCGAGGGAGGTGGCGC